>ERZ773070.1670-NODE-1670-length-13356-cov-5.812119_pt1 | contig 13356 bp, 8 predicted proteins | sample MGYA00580618_ERZ773070 | MGnify/ENA primary metagenome ERZ773070 (study PRJEB29015, sample SAMEA2738023) | human oral metagenome | biome: human oral; feature: human-associated habitat; material: dental | place: China | collected 2019 ...
ATGACGTGGGTGACGTCGTCGACGTCGATGCCTCGCGCAGCGACGTCGGTGGCGACCAGGACGTCGACCTTGCCGTTACGGAAGGCGCGCAGAGCCTGCTCGCGCGCGCCCTGCCCCAGGTCGCCGTGCAGCGAGCCGACCGCGAAACCGCGGGCGGTCAGGTCCTCGCCCAGGCGGGCAGCCGTGCGCTTGGTGCGGCAGAAGATGACGGTCCGGCCGCGCCCCTCCGCCTGGAGGATACGGGCGACGACCTCGACCTTGTTCATGGCGTGAACGCGGTAGATGACCTGCTTGACCGTGTTGACGGTCTGGTTCTGGTCGTCGGGATCCTGCGCGCGGATGTGGGTCGGCTGGACCATGAAGCGGCGGGCGAGGGCCACGACGGGGCCGGGCATGGTCGCGGAGAACAGCATGGTGTGGCGGTTCTCGGGGACGCGGCTGAGCAGCGTTTCGACGTCGGGCAGGAAGCCCAGGTCGAGCATCTCGTCGGCCTCGTCGAGGACGACGGTCTCGACGCCGGACAGGTGCAGGTGGCCCTTACGCAGCAGGTCGATGAGGCGGCCGGGCGTGCCCACGACGATGTCGGCGCCACGCTCGAGAGCCTCGATCTGGGGCTCGAAGGCGACGCCGCCGTAGATTTCGACGATGCGGGTCGACAGGTACTTGGCGGCCTCGCGCAGGTCCTGGGCGACCTGCTTGGTGAGCTCGCGGGTCGGCAGGATGATGAGCGCCTGCGGCTTGTTCGGGTTGAGGAGGTCCTCGTAGCCCTCTTCGTCGGGCGCGATGACGTCCTCGAGGACGGGGATGCCGAAGCCGAGGGTCTTGCCGGTGCCGGTCTTGGCCTGGCCGATGATGTCGTGGCGGTCCAGGGCGGGGCCAAGCGTGAGCGCCTGGATGGGGAAGGGGTGGGTGATGCCCTGGTCCTCCAGGGCGTCGACGATGGGGTCGGTGACCCCGAAGTCGGCGAAGGACTTGCGCGAGAAGTCCTCGTCGCCTCGTTCGGAGATGTCGGGGGTGGCCTCGGGGACCTCGGGCGCGGCGGGGACGATGTTCCCCAGGCGCACGACGCCCGCTGAGTAGTGGTCCGAGGCGGGGGCCGGGTTGGCGGGCGCCGTCGCTTCGTCGGTGCCCTGGGTGTTCGTGGAAGTCACGATCTGCCTTGTCTCCCGGCAGTGCCGGGGTAGGGGTGGCAGCCGATCGCGCATTGTCAATGCCGGGCGGGCAGTGCCGCGGCGCGCGTTCTCGTTCGTTTCATGCGACCGGTCAGCCATGGTCGTCATCGATTTTACCGGGTACGCATAGGATCGGGCTGGAGGCGCTGGTCACAGGCGGTGCGCGTGGGCGGCGCCACTGCTCGCGCTGCTCGGGCGCGCAGCGGCGCGAACCCGCTGGTCCGCGCCCTACTGGAGGCCCGGGCGGCGGGCGCGAGAGGATGGGGGGGTGAGGAGTCGGGCGCTCCGCGCGAGTGGGCGCCGGAGGGCGCGCGGACTATCCTGGGGGGATGGCACACGAATACGAACCCGTGTCGGAACCCGACGCAGACGTCATCGGCCTTCTGGCCTTCTCCGCGCTGGCGATCATGACCAGGCTCGCTAAGGACGGCGACCAGGCTCCCAGTATCGAGGCGCACATCACGCACGCGCGCATGAGCGCGAGGGCCTTCGGGCTCTTCGAGCAGCTGGAGGTGTGGAGCGCCCACCGCGGCGTCGACCTGGAGGCGGCGGCGGGCCAGTACTCGGGGCTCTACGACGACCTCGACGCGCGCACCCGCCCGTCGACCTGGTCGGAGCGCTCGGTGAAGACCTTCGTGACGGTGGGCATCATCGGGGACATGCTGCTGCGGATCTCGCAGCTCCATGGGCTCTTCCAGGACCGGGAGGAAATGTGGCCCTTCGAGCAGGAGCAGTGGGTGCGCGAGCACCTGGCGCCCCAGATCGAAGAGGACCCGCAGCTGGCGGCCCGCTTATCGCTGTGGTCCAGACGCGTCGCCGGCGAAGTGCTGGGCCTGGTGCGCGCGACGCTGTTCACCCACCCGGACTTGTCGGGCAGCCCCGAGGCGTCGGACGAGATCGCCGCGTACATCACGAAGCGGCACGGGGAGCGCCTGGCGGGCATCCACCTGAAGGCGTAGCGGGCGCGGGCCGGGGACGCCACCGGCGCGGCCGGTTCGCCCGCCCTGTTGCGCGACCAGATCCCCAGTGGTGCGGGCCGGTCCCGCCGCGCCGCGCCGCAGGGCTGGCGAGGGGCGCGCCCCACGCGCAAGAGGGGTCTCGCGGTCATTGCGGGCGGGCACCGACGGCCGGAACCGGGCCCCTCAGGCCGACGGGGGCGCCGCCGCCCGGGTCAGCTCACCGCGAAGCCCACGCGCCGGTCGGACTTGCGCGCGATCTGCACGTAGGCGATGGCCGCCGCGGGCACCAGGACGCGGTCCCCCTTCATGTCGGTGAGGGAGACGACACCGCCCGAGGCGATCGCGTGCTCGATGGTGCGCACCAGGGCCGCCTCGTCGATGTCGATCTCGAGGGGCAGTTCGCGGGCGGAGTCTCTCACGCCGATCACAATGTTCATCAGGGGCCTCCTGGTCGCGTTTCGCTATCGGCCCCATCGTATGCGCCGCAGACGCGCATGGCGTCTGCCAGTATTCAGTCATGAGCGAAATCGATGTCAGGCTGCGCCCGCGCCCCCGGGGATGGGCGCGGCTGCCCGTCCTCGACCCCGCGCAGGCCGCCGTCGTGGAGGCGGCGCGCCACCGCGACGTCATCGCGCGGGGCGCCCCCTCTTCGGGGCGCACCACCGTCGCGCTCGCGGTCCTGGCCGAGGCCGTGTCCGGGGGCCGCAGCGCTGTCCTGCTGGTGCCCGACCGGGGCCGCGCCGACCACCTGGCCCCGCGCGCGCAGGTCCTGGCGCCCAACGCGGTCCGCCCGGTGCGCACCCCCGCTTCCTTCGCCTACCAGGTCGTCTCCACGTGGCGCACCCAGAGGCGCTCCCCGCTGGGCCCTGTGGAACTGGTGACGGGCTCGGCCCAGGACCAGGCGATCGCGCGCCTCATCGAGTCAGTGCCCGCCCCCTGGCCCGACCAGATCCCCGCCCAGATGCGGGCGATGCCCGCCTTCCGCGCGGAGCTGCGCAACCTGTTCGCCCGGGCCGGGGAGGCGGGGATGGACGGGGACGCCCTCATCGCAGCGGGCGAGCGCTTCGGGCAGGGGCAGTGGGTGGCCGCCGGGCACCTGCTGCGCGAGCTGCTCGACGCCTCCGTCACCGGCCCCGAGTGCCCCGGCGCCCTGCGCGTCGACCTCTCCCGCATCCAGGCCCTCGCCGCCGACCTGGTGGGCTCGTGGGAGCACGACGGGGCGGCTGCGGGCGTGAGCGCGCCCCCACCCGTGCCCGACGTGGTCGTCGTCGACGACCTGCAGGACTGCACGCCCTCCACGATCACCCTGCTGGGCGCCTGCAGCGCGGCGGGCGCCAGGGTCGTCGCCCTGTCCGACTCGGATGTCGCGGTCGCCGGGTACCGGGGCGGGGAGCCGCACCTGGACCTGCGCCTCGCCTCGTTGCTGGGCGCGGGCATCGACGAGCTCGACCGGGTCCACGGTCCTTCGCCCCGGATCAGGGCCCTGGTGGCCGAGGCCGCCTCGCGCGTCACCCAGTCGGGGCCCTCCGCGCGCCGGCGGGCCGGGGCCGACGGCGACGACGCGGAGCGCCCCCTGCGCACGCACCTGGCGGCCACGCCCGCGCAGATGGGCGCCCTCATCGCCCGGGAACTGCGCGCCCACCGCCTCCACGACGCCGTGGCGTGGTCGGGCCAGGTCGTCATCGTGCGCTCGGCGTCGATGGTGGACGAGATGCGCCGCCACCTGTCGCGCGGGGGCGTTCCCGTGGCGGGCGGGGGCCGCGCCTTCGACTTCGCCTCCCAGCCCGAGCGCTTCCCCCTGTACAACACGCCGGACGAGTCCTACCACGGCCTCGTCTACGCCCGCGACCTGGGCGTGGGCGGCGCGCTGGGCGCGAACCTGGCGTTCCTGCTGCGCATCCAGACGCTCATCAACCGCGACCTGGGCGCCGTCACCTCCCCCTTCAACGCGTTCCTCATTTCGCAGGGCATCGAGACGCTGTCCCTGCGCATCGAGCGCCACGTCTCCAACGCGCTGGCGGTCGCCCGCTTCCTCGAGGCCCACCCGGACGTCGAGTCCGTCAACTACGCGGGCCTGGAGTCCTCCCCCTACTACGAGCTGGGCAAGAAGTACGCGCCGCTGGGCACGGGCGGCCTGCTCTCCTTCGTCATCAAGGGCGGGTACGAGGCCGGCCGGGCTTTCGCCGACGGCGTGCAGCTCCTGCCCGTGGTCGCCAACATCGGCGACGCGAAGTCCCTCGTCATCCACCCCGCGTCGACGACGCACTCGCAGCTGACCGAGGAGGAGCTGGTCAAGGCCGGCGTCGCGCCCGGCACCGTGCGCCTGTCGATCGGCCTGGAGAACATCAAGGACATCCTCGCCGACCTGGAGCTCGGCTTCGACGCGGCCCGCGCTGCCACGGCCTAACAGACCCGTCGGCGGCCTCGGCGATACACACTCCTGAGGCTCCGAGGCCGCCGATACCCCCTCCCCCGTCTCCCGCGACAGCGAAGCACCCCTGCGAAAGAAGGACATCGTGAGCCGTCACAACCTGCCCCCCGCACCCACGTCTGGCGCGTGGCGCGAGGGCGACCCGGTCGCCTTCCGCAAGTTCGCGAACCTGGGTGCTCAGCGCCTGGAGAACGGCGAGATCCTGACCTCCGTGACGCTCGCCTACGAGACGTGGGGCGAGCTGGACGAGGCCTCGTCCAACGCGGTCCTCATCCTGCACGCGCTCACCGGCGACGCGCACGTGTGCGGTGAGGCAGCGCCCGGCCAGCCGACCCCCGGCTGGTGGGAGCAGATCGTGGGGCCGGGGCGCATCATCGACACAGACCGCTACTTCGTGGTAGCCGCGAACGTTCTGGGCGGCTGTCAGGGCTCCACCGGCCCGGCGTCCCCCGCTCCCGACGGCGCACCGTGGGGCTCGCGATTCCCCGTGATTTCCACGCGCGACCAGGTCTACGCCGAGTCCCGCCTGGCCGACCTGCTCGGCATCGACGAGTGGAGCATCGTCGTGGGTACCTCGCTGGGCGGACACCGCGCCATCGAGTGGGCCGTCAGCTACCCGGAGCGCGTGCGCCGCCTCGTGGTCGTGGCCTCGGGCGCGCAGACGACCGCCGACCAGGCGGCATGGACACACACGCAGATCCGCGCGATCGAGCTGGACCCGGCGTGGCGCGGCGGCGACTACTACGCGGGCCCCGGCCCCACCGCCGGGCTCGCGCTCGCCCGCCAGATCGCGCACACGACCTACCGCTCCCCCTCGGAGCTGGACGAGCGCTTTGGTCGCATCCCCCAGAACGACGAGGATCCGCTGCACGGCGGACGCCTGGCGGTCGAGTCCTACCTGGACTATCACGGCGAGAAGATCGTGCGCCGTTTCGACGCCGGCTCCTACGTGGCGCTGTGCCGCACGATGCTGTCCCACGACGTGGGCCGCGACCGCGGCGGCGTCGTCGAGGCCCTCAAGGCCGTCACCGCGCGCACGCTCGTCGTCGCGGTCGACTCGGATCGCCTGTTCTTCCCCGAGCAGGTCTGGCAGATGGCGGCCGGTATTTCGGGCGCGTTCTACCGTGAGATCCACTCCGATCACGGTCACGACGGCTTCCTCATCGAGCACGGCCAGCTGACCGCCCTCCTCGACGAGTTCCTCAACGAGCGCATCCCCTCGCGCGCGTCCTCCTTCGCCTGATCGGCGCCCTTTCTCCGCGGGGCCGCCCCGGTTCCTCCTCCTCATCAACGAGGCCGGGGTGGCCTCGCGCGTTATGCTGACCCCATGAGCGTTACCAGCAACCCCACGCCCGGAGACGAGCCGATCCCGGACACGAGCGGTCTGCCTGACCTGTCCAGGGTGGAGACCCCGGCCTCGTCGCCCGAGGGAATCCCCGAGCGCGACGTCATGGCCCCGTGGGGAGAGGACGGCCCTCCCGGGCTTCAGTGGCGCGCCGACATCCTCGGCGACGGGTATGAGTCGCGCACGATCGAGCTCCTCGACGACGCGGAGGGGCCCTGCGTGGCCACACTGGTGCGCGCGACCCCGCCCGCTGACGCCCGCATGACAGTCCTGTACCTGCATGGGCGCAACGACTACTTCTTCCAGACCGAGATGGCGCAGCAGCTGGTTGACGCGGGCGCGGCGTTCTACGCGCTGGATATGCGCAAGTACGGGCGCTCCCTGCGCCCCCACCAGACGATCGGCTACGCCGACGACCTGTCCGCGTACGACGAGGAGATCGGAGAGGCCATCGAGATCATCCGTTCCGAGCGCGAAGACGAGCCGATCGTCCTCATGGGCCACTCGACGGGCGGCCTGATCGCGACCCTGTGGGCGCACCGCCACCCGGGCGTCCTGGCTGGCCTCATCCTGAACTCGGGCTGGCTGGAGATGCAGTCGATGGCCGCCTGGCGCGGGGCGATGGCTCCCGTCATCGGGCGCATCGCGTCGCACAACCCCATGTGGGAGGTGCCCTCGGGCGGGACCGGCCACTACGGCCGATCGCTCGCGGGGCGCGCCTCCTCGGAGCTTCCGATCCCGGAGGGGCTATCAACAGAGGACCCGTCGGTCGCCGGCTGGCCGATCATCCAGGAATGGAAGCGCCCCGAATCTTACCCGGTCCCCGCCTCGTGGCTCGAGGCGATCATGGCCGGGCACGACACCATCGAGAAGCGCGTACACCTGGACTGCCCGGTCCTGTCGATGGTCTCCACGTCGGCCTATTTCGAGGAGGAGTGGTGCGAGCGCGTCTTCACGTCCGACACCGTCCTGGATCCCACGGTTATCGCCCAGCGGAGCTTGGGCCTCTCGGACCTGGTGACGATCGCCCGTTTCCCCGGCAAGCACGATCTGGTCCTGTCGGACGCTCCCGTGCGCGAGGCCGTGTACGCGACGATGCGCGGCTGGCTGGACGCTTTCGTGCACTGAGCCTCAGGTAGCGAGGAGGCCCGGGATCGCGCGATCCCGGGCCTCTCTTCGTGCGTGTGCGTCGCGTTGTGTGGACGCCCGCCGCGGTCGCGTCAGTGCTTAGCGGAGTGCTGTCCGCGCGGAGCCTGCGCGTACTCGCGCACGATCTCGCGGTTGATCTCGTCGAGGGCTTCGGCCAGGGTCGGGCCCAGGGGGTCGCCAATGCGCACCTGACCCCACGCGTCGATATGGCCGAGGCCGCGCGCGGTGAGCAGGGTGTCGAGCGACGGGTAGGTCAGGCCAGCGCCCGAGATGGCGCCGCTCGCGGCGAGCACCAGGTCGGCGGGCAGGCCCAGCTCGTTGCGGGCAACGAGGGGCGTGTCCTGGCCGAGAATTTCCGCAAGGGTGCGCAGTCCGGCCTCGTCGCGGCCGAGGACCGGCAGGCCCTCCGCGCGTGCCTGGGCGACCTCGGGGGATTCTTCGGAGCGATCCACGGACGAGGCCGTGGCCGCGTCGGTCGCACCGCCATCGTTGAGTTCGCTCGATTCCTCGCGAGCGCGGCGCGTGGCGCGGCGGCTCATGTGGGCGGGGCGTTCCCAGCGAGGCTTTTCCTCCTCGGGGGTCGGCTGCTCGTCGGCCTGCTGTTCGTCGGCCTGCTGGGCGTCATCCGTGCACGCATCGTCGGCCTGCTGTTCGTCGGCCTGCTCAGGGGTTTCCTCGGAGTGAGACTCGTCGACGGGCGCATCGGCGTCATCGTGAGCGTCGACGGCGGACTCATCGGCCACGTCGTCGGCGTTCTCCTCCACGGCCTCATGCTCCCGAGCCTCAGCGACGTTGTCTTCGTGATCGAGGAGCTCGTCGGCCAGCTCGGCCTCGGCATCCTCGGAGTCGTCGCCGTGGACGGTATGCTCGGCGTGCTCGGCGGTTTCACTAACGGGCTGCTCGTCGGAGAAGTCTTCGGTGGAGGACTCTTCGGCTGCGGGCTTCCAGGGGGCCGGGGGTTCCTCGTCGATCGGGTAGGTGAAGACCTCGCGCAGGTGCGGGGCGACCTTCGGCGTGGGGAGCGTCGTGGGGGTCTCCGAGTCCTCCTCGTTCAAGGCCTCGGCGCCCTCCTCGGCAGGCGCGGGGATCGCGGACTCTGCGGGCGCACTTTCCTCGAAGGGAGCCGGCTGTTCGGTTGCGGCGGTGATCTCGGGGGCGGCCGTGGCGGAGGCGAGGAGCTGCGGGGCGTGACCGTAGAGGCGCGGGCCAACCGCGTTCACGTCGAGGAAGAGGCGGCCGTTGGACATCTGGCGCAGGTTCATGAGGTGCACCTCGACGCCGGAGGTCGCCAGCACGGACAGAGCGGGGCGCACGGAGGGGTCGATGTCGCCCGCAACCATGATCAGGCGGGGACCCGGGCCGACGGCAGGGGGCATCGAATCGCGGAACTGCGCCCAACCGGCGCGGAAGCCCTCGGGGCCGGACGGGTACTCGGCGGCGAGATCCGACCAGGAGATCGAGGCGACCTCTGCCAGTCGGGACAGGGAGGTAATGAGGGTCTCGGAGTCAAGTTCTTTGAGGATTTCGACGGAGACAATCTGGCCGGTCACGTCGAGAGCCGTCAGGCGGGGCGTCTCCTCGTCGTCCTGGCCGGTCATGTCGCGCCAGGTCACGGGGAACAGAGGACGCGAGACGATCTGCAGGACCTGCTGGCAGATAGCGTCGACGAGGTCGGGTCCCAGGTCTTGGGCGACCGGGTATCCGAATTGAGCGGGTACGAGGTGACCATCCTCGAACTCAAACAGGGCCATCGCTCTTTCCTTCACGTGTATGGGGCGCTCGTGGCCATTGTTTCATACGTTCCAAAAGAAACTTGGGTGACACGGGGACATTGCGATAGATACCACGTAATCATGTGTACGAACGAGATGCATTCGCCTGCCATCTCACCGCACGAACCCGCCGCTACCACGCTCCTTCAAGTCGGTAGAATAGTGGACTAGTAACGCACAATTTCGACTCCAGGACACAACTCCGATGCCCGACCTCGACATCCGCCAAGGCGACCTCGAAAAGTTTTCCACTGAGCTGCGCGAACTCTCGGCGAACATCGCAACCTACACGACACTGCCCCTCAACCTGTCCCAGGTCCAGTCAGCCATGCCGGGAGGCTCGGCCTACAAGCAGGCCCAATACGCGGGCGAACACATGGAGGATCAGCTGACGGCCTTGAAGACCTCCCTCGAGGGGCTCGCGGACAACGTTCAGGCGGCAGCCACCGAGTTCCAGGCAACCGAAGACATCAACCAGCAGTCACTCCAACAGATCATGGCGAGCACACCCGAACCCTGCCCGCCCGTCGGCCCCGCGAAGGGAGAGTAAAACATGGCGATCTCGTGGGCAGACATCCTCGAATGGGAGACAGGCCCCCTTGACTCCATCGGGAGCGACCTCCTCGAGGCAAGCAGCGGCCTTCGCAGCGCCTACGAACAGGGCGAGGGGGCACTGCAGGCGGTCCAGTCGCAGGGCAACGCCGTCACAGCCATGCGCGCGACAACCATCTCGAACCTCGCCTCGCTTGAGCGCGCGCTCACCAACGTCAACGGTGCTCTCATCGCCATCGAAGGCGCACGCGACAGGGTCGCGACCGTCATGGCAAACATCAACGCCCTACAGGCATACGCTGAGGCGAACGACTGTACGATTCTCTCCGACGGCAGCGTCACCGGGAAGGGCACAGAGAACGAGCAAGGGGAACCGTCGATCGCCCTGGCTTCCATTAGCATCAACATTGGGAAGATCCTCAAACAGGCCGACCAGGTCGACACGGATCTCTATCACGCGCTCAGCGACATCAACACCGACACCTACACCGACGGGGACAAGAAAGACAACAAAGTCGCCGGCGTTCCCGACCACCCAAAGAAGGATTGGACGCCCTCCCAGGTTGCCGCCTGGTGGAACTCACTACCCGAGAAGCAGCAGAAGCACCTCATCGACCACTGCCCAGACGAGGTTCGCCACCTCGACGGCCTCCCCGCAGTGGCGCGAGACAGGGCTAACCGCAACGCCCTCGACGGCTATTTTGACAACAAGGGAAAGTATCGACCGGGTGCCCTTGCGGATGCCGAGCAGGCCGTCAAGGACGCACAAAAGGAATACGACGATGCCCGCACACGCATCTCCGGCGAACCGAGATCAGGCCACATGAACTCGGAGGAACTCGCCGCCAAAGAGAAGCTAGATCAAGCAAAAGAGGCATACCAGGACCTCGTAGCCATCAAGTCGCAAACGGATCCTAGCTATCGACTGACTCACGGCCTCGCCCCCGCCTACCTGCTTGACTTTGACTACGACGAGAAGTACAAGCGCACGACCGCGATCGTTTCCTCCGGCAACCCCGACACCGCGACCCACGTGTCAACCACCGTCCCCGGCATCGGCACAAACGTGCGTGGAGACCTCGGATACTACATGAAGTTCAATGATCGCCTGAGGGCACAGACCGCCCACGCGGGAGTCGACCCCGGAAACGTCGCGACGATCTCCTACCTCGGATACGTGGCACCGAAGAACTCCGGACTGGATCTTATTCAGGCGGCGGACATCGGCTACGCGGACCGGGCTGCACCCAAGCTGGCCCGCTTCGAAGAGGGACTGCGCGCGAGCGCAGACGCTCGGGGCCACCAGTTCACCAACACGCTCCTCGGCCACTCCTACGGCTCAACGACTTCCGGCAAGTCGGTGCCCATGATGGCCGCGGGGACCATCGACAACTTCGTCATGTTCGGTTCTCCCGGATCAGGCGTGCGTAACATCGATGCCTACGGTCTGCCCGAGGGCCACGTCTACGAGTCATCGACCCCCTACGGCGACGCTGTCCAAGGACTGGGTCCTGACGCCTCGTACGGAACCAATCCCCGCAAGCTGGAGGGCATCACCCATCTGAGCGGCGACACAACCGGCTCCGCCAACTATACGGTTGCGACCGGAGCATTGTCGTTCGATAACCACATGTCCTACTTCGACGAAGGCACCCGAACGTCTCAGGATTTCGCCAACATCATCGCCGGCGGCAAGCAGACGACGGACGAAGAGTGGGAAGCGCTCCAAACTGCTCAAGGCAAAATTACGGAGCTCGATCGCAATCCCTGGATGAAGCAATACATGGAACCCAATGAAGCGGAAACACCGCCACCTACGACGCCAGACAGCATGCCGGGAGATCCACTCGCACGCCACTCGTGAACTAGCCCACCCCGAGGCGCAATCCCAGCCCCTCAGGCCGAGACCGCGTCCATGCGCGACGTCGAACCCCGGCCACTGACGCGCATACGCTAACCGCGCTCGCCCTCGCGAGCGCGGTTAGCGTATGGACACAACGACAGGCACAGGTCAGTACAGCTCACACGAAGGCGCAATCCACGCACTGACATGTTCTGAGCAACTATTCTCGTTTCCCTGCCTACATAGGACCAATGTCGTGTAGGATACCTTGTGTTGCGCACGGAACAGATGACAGATCATATTCCAAGTGGTTAGACTACTGCGCATCAGGTATCAGCAACAGACAGGGTGGCGAGCAATGGGCAGAAAAGACCTGCACATCGTTGAATACTCGGCACCGGAACCACGGGTTCCGGCTTCCGAGGAGACGCGCCGCGAGCTATCTCCCTACCGCCTGGACACTCACTCATGGCCGCGCATGTATCCACATTCTGACCAGGCCGTCAGCCCTCACTTTCCTCCTGTCGAGCGCATGCCCGTCCCCGTGACACCTTTCCCACATCTCTTCCGCGACGACCCGGAACCCGCCTAATCTGAGGGCCACACGCATCGACATGCCGCAGCCCGTTACGCACCTACGCGCTCCGCATCCGCCCAAGCCACCGTTCCGATCAACCATCCGCACACCGGATACCCCGGGCCACTCCTGCGCCATCGTGACACACTGGCCTCATGAGCGAGAGCTTCCTGACGGACCTGCGCACACTGATCGACGTCGACTCCTCGAGAGGCACGCGAGCGCGTTATTCCTCTGACGCCGGTCTCACGCGCATCCCACCCTTGGCCGTCGCGTTCCCCCGCACGCCCGAGCAGGCGATCGCGGCCTTCGACCTCGCCCGCGCCCACGGCGTCCCCCTCACCGCCCGGGGCGGCGGCACCTCGTGCGCATCCAACGCGATCGGCCCCGGCCTCGTCCTCGATTTCTCGCGCCACATGAACCGTGTCATCTCGATCGACCCCGAGGCCCGCACCGCCACCGTGGAGCCCGGATGCGTCGGCACAACCCTGCAGGCAGCCGCGGGCACGCACGGGCTGCGCTTCGGCCCTGACCCCTCCTCCCAGAACCGCGCGACAATCGCCGGCATGGTCGCTAACAACGCGTGCGGCCCACACGCGACCGCGTGGGGGCGCACCTGCGACAACATCGTGTCCCTGGACTGCGTCGACGGACAGGGGCGGCGCTTCACGGCCACGACCGGACACGACGGCGCACTCAGCGACGTGCCGGGACTAGCCTCGCTCATCGACTCGAACCTGGCCCCCATCCGCACCGAGCTCGGCCGATTCAAGCGCCAGGTCTCCGGCTACTCCCTCGAGCACCTCACCCCCGAAGGAGGGCGCAACCTCGCAGCTATGCTCGCGGGCACCGAGGGAACGCTCGCCCTCATCCTGTCCATCACCGTGCGCCTCGTCCCCCTGCCCGAGGCACCGGTCCTGGCGGCACTCGGCTATCACTCCATGATCGACGCCGCCGACGACGTGCCCGCGCTGCTCGCCCACTCGCCCCTCGCCGTCGAAGGCATGGACCGCCGCCTCGTCGACGTCGTACGCGCACACAAGGGGCCCGGTGCCGTCCCCACCCTGCCCGAGGGCGACGGCTGGCTCCTCGTCGAGGTCGGCGCCCCCGGCGAAGACCTGGAGGTCACCCTCGAGCGCGCACGCGCCCTGTGCGCCGAATCGGCCGCCGTCGATACGGTCGTGTACCCGCCGGGCGCGCAGGCCTCGGCGCTGTGGAGAATCCGCGCGGACGGCGCGGGCCTGGGCGGACGCACACCCCCAGACGGCGAGGGCGGCGGCGACCAGCAGGCCTGGCCCGGCTTCGAGGACGCGGCCGTCCCACCCGAGAAACTCGGGGACTACCTGCGGGACTTCACCGCCCTCATGGAAGAGTTCGATATCGACGGCCTCCTCTACGGCCACTTCGGCGACGGCTGCGTACACGTGCGCCTCTCCATGCCCCTCGAGACCCCCGAGGGCGTGGCCCACTCGCGCGCATTCCTGCAGTCCGCGGCCCGTATCTGCGCCGCGCACGGAGGCTCCGTCTCCGGCGAGCACGGCGACGGCCGCGCCCGC
>ERZ773070.1674-NODE-1674-length-13303-cov-3.169233_pt1 | contig 13303 bp, 19 predicted proteins | sample MGYA00580618_ERZ773070 | MGnify/ENA primary metagenome ERZ773070 (study PRJEB29015, sample SAMEA2738023) | human oral metagenome | biome: human oral; feature: human-associated habitat; material: dental | place: China | collected 2019 ...
TGCAAATTTATAATGGAAGCTTGGATGTTCAAAGCATCACACACGAGTGGTATGAACGCTTTAAGGATAAAAACTGCGGTGCACTCATCACTTTTGTTGGGATCGTAAGAGAGGAAGGTGGCATTTCGGCGCTTAGCTTTGATATCTATGAGCCGATCCTTAAAAAATGGCTAGATGCTTGGCAGGAGCGAGCCAAAAAAGAAAATTGAGCTTTGGGATGGATTCTCAGTAGAGATTAACACGCAGTTGATGGACGACTTCGATTTCATTAGTGATTTGTCAGAGGCTCATCGAACTGGTAATTTATCTGAGCTGGTGAGTATGTATATGGCGGTTATCGGCGGACAGGAGACGTACGATGAAATTAGGGCGCATATTGAAGCAGAGTATGGGTATCTATCACAAAAGGCGTTGCTGGAGATTATGGAGAAAGTGGATGGATGCTTCCCAAAAGCTGGCAATCGAGCGCAGCGGCGTTCGTGGAAGAATTTGGTCTAGTTGAAGCTGACTTCCAGCAATATTACCATCTGAATTTATTAGAAACTTGCCCGTACGCTGATGGCCGGCGAAGCGGCTTCTTGCGCTATGCTAGGCTATTTGAGAATTTGCCAGTAGAAAGCAGGATTTTCCGCAAACTAGTACCAGCAGCAAGCTGGACATTCCGTGATGAGACATTGAGCGAAATATTGCGCGAACTGAATACGCTTACAACCATAACATATAATATGAATAGACGAAAGACGGCGCAGTCTGCTAAAGTCATGAAGAAATTTGAGCCGGATTATGTCGCTGAAACACGCGAGCGCCTTGAGAAAGAGAAGAAAGCGCAGCAGGCCGAGGAACAGGCTGAACTAAAAGAATTCTGGCAACAGCTGAACCCAAACGCGCAATATCAGGACTAGCTAATTAGTCTATCAAGAGCCTTTGCAATTTCAGCGTCGGTGAAGTTGATAGTTGACTTCTTTTTAATAAATAGCCTCAGGCTGCGTATCACTTCCGGCGACTTAACAGCTTTCCTCATATTATCCTCAGTCAGCGCGTCAAATCGCTTCCAATACTTGTCTAAGTCGCCTTTTAATACAGATTTCTTAGTAAGGTTGACTAGGTGCTTAGCAGCAGTGCGGATTGTTGACAGATTTGTCAGGTCATATGCGAAGATACGCTGCGAGCGGATCGGCTTCTCAAAAATGACGCGGTGCAGCTCGACGCAGCGGCCGTTTGTGAGAATAACCCAGTCCACGCCCTCATTTGAGGCGTAGTCAACCGCCTGCTTTAAGTGGCGCTCATTCAAGTCGATGGAAGTAGCCTTTGCCTCGACAATGAAGTAGATTTTTTTATTCATCTGAACGACATAATCGACATAGGTGCCGCGAATCATGTGTTCTGTCTTAATTTCGTCAATGAGCGTATATCCAAGTACTGCGCTGAGCAGGGTATTCACCATTAAACGTGCCGTTGATTCGTCTGCGTTTAAGTTTTCTTTTTTCGTTAGATATTTTTTGCGATATTCGCGCAAAGCTTTCTCGCAAGCCTTTTCTTGAAACTCTGTAGCCATACATCCTCTTTTATTACAACTTGCTTTATTGTAACAATATTGTACATAAAATGCAAAAGATTATACTATGTGATATCTTATAGGTATGTCAAATGTGGATTTTATACTAGACAAATCTGGCGGTGCGGACATACTTCGCAACAATCCAGGCATAGCACAAATCCAGATGCAGAATATGAATCGTATTCTGGATACAGTGAGAGCGCAATTTGTAGTGGAGTTTGGCTTTGAGGGAAACTTTGAACTTATGACAGAGCCGACGGCATTCCGTCAACGAGTGATGATTAAGGCCGCCGACAAGCGTACTGCTGGTGCATTGAAGACTAAGCCGGGATGGCTAGGGTCTTTCGTCAAAAACCTTAGTATATGATATAATATATTTATTACGACGCCACGCTTGCGGCAAATGCGGATAAATAAACCTATTTATTCGCATTTTTTATGGCAACTTCAATCGGTACAGCATGGATCCAGATAAAGCCTTCATTAAAAGGGGTTTCTAACGACGTCAAGAAAGCGCTTGGCGATAGCGGCGACGGAGCCGGCAATAATTTCGGTACTAAATTTAAGAGCAGTTTTTTAGCTTCGTCAAAAGCGGCGTTTGGAGAGGCGTTTTCAGAGTTTGGTAAACGCTCTGATGAAGCATTCTCTAAATTTAAGTCACTAGCAGCTGGCGCAATGGTCGGACTAGGCGGCATTGCTACTTACGCAGTTAAGCAGTTTGCTGAGTACGAGCAGCTGGTTGGCGGTGTGGAAACGCTGTTCAAAAAGAACTCTGGCGAGGTAATTCAGTATGCTAAGAATGCGTACAAAACAGCGCAGCTGTCGGCTAATCAGTATATGGATACTGTCACGAGTTTTTCTGCGTCACTGCTTCAAGGACTAAATGGAGATACCGCCAAGGCAGCTAAAATAGCTGACATGGCTATCACCGACATGTCTGATAACGCAAACAAGATGGGTACGTCGATGGAGTCGATTCAGTACGCATACCAGGGATTTGCAAAGAACAACTATACCATGCTCGATAACTTAAAGCTTGGTTATGGCGGTACGCAGAGCGAGATGGCGCGCCTCATCAACGACAGCGGTGTGATGGGTAAGACGTTTAAGGCGACAGCTAAAAACGTCAGCAGTATTCCGTTTAATAAGGTTATCGAGGCTATACATGCTATTCAAACCAAGCTTGATATTACTGGCACTTCGGCTAAAGAGGCGTCATCGACAATTAGCGGTAGTTTTAATGCTGCCAAGGCAGCGTTCGACAATATGCTGACATCGTTAGCTGATCCAAACGGTAATTTTGAGGAATCATTTAGTATATTTCTAGCCACCGCAAAGCAATTCTTACAGAATTTGGCACCGGTCATAAAAGGCATGCTGAAGACTGTTTTTGAGGAGATTAAAAAGCAATCGCCAGAATTAGCTCAGGGATTAAAAGACGCTGTGGATATAATTCGCAAGCTATTTGACTTTGCTAAAAGCAATCCAGAGTTAATCGCTAATATTGTAAAGTTAGCTGTTGGATTCAAGGCTCTGCAGATAGCTACAGGCGGTGCGCGTTCTGCGCTTGATACGTTAAAGCCATGGGCAAAACTGGGTAAAGGTATTTTTACTGGTGTCATCGGCGGCGCTCAGACGCTGATAGGTAAATTCAAAGATCTGAAGGCCGCTAAAGGTTCAGTTGATGGTGTGACGAAAACAATGGAGGGTGCAAGCACCGCAGTCGGCGCATCTGCTGATTCGGCAGCCGGCGGCGTGGATAAGTTATCATCCGCAGTCAAGAAAGCGCCGAGAGAGTTTACTTTTGGTAAGAGTATGGCTAACTTCTTTAAGGAAATGGGGACTTTGGCTGGCGGAGCTGTGCAGGGTGCATGGAAGCCAGTAACAGAGTTCTTCAAAGGGGCTGGCGAAACTATCGGAGGCTTCTTTAAGACTTTAGCGTCGCCAGAAGTTCTTCTGGGAGTGCTGTCATTTACAGCGGCTGCTGCCGGTGTGGCAGCCGCAATCCTGCTAATCGGCGGTGCGCTTGGTATCGTTTCGCCAGGACTAGGCGACTTCCTGAATCTGGTTATTATCCCGCTGGCAGCGTTTTTGGCAGGCACGTTTTTGGTCGTGCTGGCGGCTGTTACCGAAACGATAATCAGACTAACAAATAATGCCGTCATACCGTTGACAAACGCAGTAGCCGGCGGTCTGACAGGCGTGTTCAATTCAATCGGCGGCGTAATTGAGAGTGCTGGTAATGCTATATCGCGCGTGGTGGATTCTATATCGAATGGAATATCTAGAATCATCAACTCTATCGCTAACTTGATCAGGTCTGTTGGAGGACAGGACTGGTACGGTACTGGCTACGGTATCACGCGCAACTTTACCGCAGGCTTGCTAGACGGTATGATTGACTTGCTACAGGATTCGCTGAATAAAGTGATTAATAATATCATCAATATTCCTGGTATCGGCAATGCTCTAAAAGCGGTTGGCGTAAAGGCTAACCCGGTCAATCTGTCTGGTTTTAAGCTGGGCAAGCGGGCGCAGGGCGGAGCGGTTTTCGGTCCAGGCGGCGACACTAGCGACTTAATTCCAATGCTACTGTCAAACGGCGAGTATGTTATTAGGGCGTCATCTGCGCGCAAGATTGGCTACGACAAGCTGAACGATATAAACAGGACTGGCAGCGCTGGCGATACGCTGTATCAGACTATCAACATTAACGGCTATAACCGCGATCCAAAAGAATTGGCTGATGAGATTAGCAAGCAGATAGCTTTGAAAAGACAGAGGGTGATGGGATGATAATACCAAGCAATAAGTTTACTTTGGCGGCGCTAATACGAGACGACGGTAAGCGGTTGGATTTGACTGGCTCGGAGATACGGCTGAGCGCCGATAATAGCTTGCTGGCGCGGCCGGAGATTGAATCGTCTGACATTGATTACACTGACATGAACGGCGGCGAGATGATCAGGCAGCGGCTGTCATCGTATACGCAGACGATTAACGGTATTATCACGCCAGGCAATACCGGTTTCTGGAATCTATACACTGCAATCAGCAGCTTTTTCGCTATAAACCACACCTTTACCTTAGTATATTGCCGCAAGGACGGCGAGATGTTTGCTGTTAAGAATGCCTGGAGAAGCGGTGATTTGGAGCTGCCTGTGCCAGCCGACGAGGGCATTACAGCGTTCTCGACTGAGCTTAAGGTTGGCAATTCAACCCTGTTTGAATATTCGGAAAATAGCAACGGGCAGGAAGTGTACGCTAATAAGGTGGGCCTGAGACGCATATCAGCAGCCAGCGGCGGCGAGGTGTGGGATACTACCGGACAGATTTATGACGCAATCGGCGAGGTGTGGGAGAACGCCAGCGGCGGTTTAAGCAGCGTGTTTGTGTCATCGGCAACAACGATTTATCCGGTGTGGGTTTTGCACGGTCCAGCTGTCAATCCGTCAATCCAGAATAGTACGACAGATACCATTGCAAGCTACGGGGGCAGCGTGTCGTCAACGCAGACTTTGATAGTCGATTTTTCGAGCGGCGAGGCGCGCTTGAACGGTGCGCTGGTGTCAAGAAATGTGACCGGGTGGTTATCAATTAGTCCTGGCAACAACCTAATTGGATTCGACGTTGAGAGCGGCGAGACGGCGAAGTCGGAACTGGAGTGGAATAATGTTATCGGATGAGCATAGGCTGCTGCTGTATATCGGCGATACGCTCATCGGCGATTTCAATAAGTTCGCGCAGAACCGGGCGCTGAGCGAAACGTTAAAGAGCGAATCAGATTCGGCGGTTGCCGACCAATTAATGTTCAGTACTAATTGGGCTAAATTTAAGCAGCACGCAAGGATACGGCTGGATGATAATCTCGAATCGCTGCTGCGCGTCGGCAAAACGCGCGTGGTGTTTTTGGTAAATGACAGGCCGCGGTTCTCTGGATTTCTGTCAAGCAAGCCGTCTAGGAGCGGATACGGTACCGACCAGAGATTAGACTTAAAGTTCTTTGAGCATTTTGCTAGGTTAAGCGGCGATTTGGTGTGCGACAGAAATAATGTTAAATCACCTTACCGAGTTTTTTCAAATACGCCGGGACATATATTTGCGCAGGCTTTGATCAATGATTTTATTATACGAGCTGGCAACGCTGGCGAAACTATTAAGTGGAAATTCGGTACAGTCGATAGCCTTAGAGCAAAGACAGTCGAATACAACGATTTTCAGACTGTCAGTAAAGCGCTATGCGATGCGATGAATAATGAAACAGGAACTGGAAAGTTCGACGTGGTGTTCCGCGTCAATCCTGACGATTATAGTGAACAGATTATCGACATACTGAAGCGGCGCGGCAAGCGCAAAAATATCATCATTAAATATCCAACGGATGGTGTGTATAAGCTGTGGGCGAGCGGCTATTCGGTTGAAGAATCTGCAGACTACGCCAGCAATGTTTTGGTTGCTGGCAACGGGCAGGTAGGCAATCCGGCCGCCGGCGAGGACACTGCCGAACTGGCAAGCGTCAGTAATCCATCAGCAGTTCTCGACAACTGCTACTGGCGCATTTACGAGACGCGGTCAAACATTAAATCTGCAGCAGCAGTAACCGAGTATGCGTACAAATCTCTCGCGCAGCATAGCTTTGGCGAAGCCACGCCGGAGATTCAGCTGGTCGGCAGACCTATCGCTTGGGGCGACTGCAATAACGACAATAATGGCCTGGCAATCGGCGACGAATTCTATTTCCAAGAAGACAATGACGACGGCAGTAATTTGAGCGGTTGGATGCGGATTATCGGCATGGATACAACCTGGGATAATAACGGCGTGGCTACTGTCTCACCGCGCCTAAAAAGGGTTGATTAATGTTCAATGACAACACGACGCGCCGGCTGATGGCGATTGAGGATGAGCAGAAAGCGCAGAAAGTTGCAGCACCATTAAATTATGGACAGCTCGCCAAACGCAACTTGCCGACAGCTACTTGGAGCGGTTTTATTAGCCAGTATATTCCACCAGACAAAACAGTGATCGCTGAATGGGAGGTTGTTTTTCAGCGAACTGACGGCATAAAGAAGCCGCCGCTGGTTCAGCTGTCATATAATCATGAGCAGAATCCTCATCAAACGCCTGGAGCTGTAGGACGCGATCCAAACGCCGATGAAGAGTACGGCTGGTGGTTGCATACGAAAGAGGTAGGTGACGACTATGTTAAATTCACAATACTAATCGACCCTAGCGCCTGGTTTATTCCTAACCATGACGGTGCTAATTGCGACCTGACGGTTCAGGCTATTTCGCCAGTTGCTGGCGCGCTGTCAATTAGGAGGCTGCAATGAATATAGAGAAATGGCTGGCTAGGTTAGAGAACGAATCAAAGGCGCTTAAACAAGGCTTCTATCAACCAGCGACTAGCATACCTTTACATACGCGAAGTACTAGTATAACAACCATACCGAATGTTTTATCAGGTTTTTATGCTCAGCCGACTAATGCTACAGAGAGGGTTTTAGTGACGTTTACGACCAAAGCGAAGCTGCCAACTATAGCGCAGTTGGAGATGAAATCGAGCGCCGGTGCAAAATCGAGGGTGCGTAGAACTAATTACGCGCACGGAGCGCAGTGGGTAATCTATCGGGATAGCATAACGCCATGGGCGCCGACAAGCTATGAATTCACTGTTCATTCTATGCTGGACGGCGAGCTTAAAGCGGAGAACATAGGCGCATGACGATTGAATCAAGAATCAGAGCTTTAGAGAACGAAAATGCTGCTAGAAAAGTCATATATCCAGTGGCAGCTTCGCTGATTGATTTCGTACAGCAGGTGTCGCAGGTTTTTCATGTCCGCGGCGGAGGGCTGCAGATACTTACGGTGGCGATTAAGTTTACGCCAGATTTTAAGCCAAAGAACGGTCCAATTTTTGTAGATTTATTTCCTCAAGTATCGGTAACCGGTGATTTTTCAGAACAATTTCCTAAAATGTCATTCTACCAATCGCCGCAAGACGAGGATTCTGCGACAGTGACAATAGGAATCGTAACACCAAACCTAGAAGTTGATTATTACATTCGCGTTATTGCTACTGGCGTTTCGCGCGGTAAATTTACTAAAGTATAAAACATGATATAATATAAATAATTAATCACGTTCACGCTTACGGTAAATGGCGGTAATTCAATCAAAAGGAGAATTATGGCTTTTACCAATCCAGGAAAAATAGTAAGAATCAGAACGCGTCCAGGCGGACACGGTAGTGTTTATGAAGCTAATGCGTGGGCGCAAGCTCGCACGCCAGGCTTTTTATCAGGGCGAGGCATTGTCAGGAATACTGTGGCGGATATGAACGTGCTGGTGGGCGGCTCGGCTGACAATCCAGACGTTGTGATTGCCAGTCTGCCGAGCGGTTATAACATTGCTTTAGATCTCGTCGGACAGCAAGTCGTCAGGCTAACCGCGCCAGCAACCAACAAGCGAATCGCAAGCATTATCGCTTATTCTGATAATTTGGCATTAAACTCAACTGACACCACCACTACCGGCTCGCCGTCTTCATGCGGCATGCTGGTAGTGTACGGCGCCACTTCAACAAATCCAACGCCGCCGACTGATACTCAAATTAGGCAGGCGGTGACGCAGGATGGTGCTACTGGATCGCAAGCAGTGGTGGCGGTGATTGCGAATATTACGATTGAATCCGCAACAACCACCATTACTGACGATATGATACATATTAACAGGTCGTTTGTTACTGAAGCCGCTTTGGCGTTTTCAGCAACGACTTCTGGCTGGACTAATCTATCTAAGACAGCTTCTGAAAAGGTTAAGTTTGATACCATCGAATACGATACTGCTTATATGTTCGATCCAGAAAAATATCAGGCAACCGTGCCAGTTTCCGGTCTATACGAAATAAAGGCTCGGTGCGGCATTGCTTCGGCCGGCTTCGCCAAAGGCACGACAGCGCTACTTTTCGTGTATGTGAACGGCGTGCAGGTTAAAGAATCTGAGCGCACTGAAGGTACTGGCAATGATGCTCATCAGCCAAAGCCAGATTTAGCCTTTTTAAGGAAGTTGGAGAAAGGCGATGTAGTTGATGTGTGGGCGCGCTGTACCGACCAGCGCAACTTTGGTGGCGGCGCAGCAGTGAGCGAATTTCAGATGAGATTGGTAGGTACGGCGCCATGAGAGAGATAAACCCAATTGAATTCGGCGAGATGAAATCAGATCTCAAACATGTCCGAGGCGGCGTTGATAATCATACCGCTGCTCTGGAAAGGATCGAGAGCAAGTTGGATAAGTCTGCGACTAAAGGCGAGCTATATTCGTTAACGGAGCGCGTCAAGGCGATTGAAGACCGTAACGCAGTAGTCGATGGCAATATCTTTGTTAAAGCTATCCGCCCTGCCGAAAACAAATTGGTAGCATTTATCATCCAAGTGACAGGCTTAGTTCTGCTTATCGGTCCCACGCTATTCATCATTTACAGCCAATCGATTCAGAAAAAGCCAGAGGTAATCAAAGAGATAGTTAATGTTAAAGAAAGGATAGAGAAGTGATAAAGCAGATATTTAATATCAACCTAAACGTTCCAGCAACTCAAGGCTGGTGCTTGCAATATGTCGATGACGCAATCAACGCGCCAAACCGCTCAAAGTACGCCCAACATGCCTACAAAAAGGAATTCAACGCCGGCAGAATGCGCTATCACGAGGATATACCATCTGAAGCATACGTCGTCATGTACTTTGAAATCCTGAATCCAGGTCCAGACAAAGAATCCGGACATATCGCACTAGCTAAGCGCATTGACGCTAATACGATAGAAATTCACGATTCTGAAGTCCATTCAGGGCAGCGCGGCGTGTATGGGTCAGTCGGCGAAGTTCAAAACTGGTTTGCTAGCAGGTATGGATACAGCCTGAAGTACTTAGGCTGGAGCTACAGCTGCGATGGGCGTACTATCGCCGCAGATGTGAAAATTGAACGAGTAATCACCCGCACAACTTCTCACGACGTTAACGTGAGAGACTTCCCATCCAAAGCCGGTAAAATCCGTACAGTGTTTCCGAAAGGCAAAGTATTCAACGTTAAAGGCTATGTCGATGGCGAGTTTATCGATGGCAATAAAATCTGGTTTGTGACTAAGGAGGAGGGCTGGTTCGTCAACGCTAATTATGTGACAGACAAGACGCTCAAAGAGCTGCCAGACATCACTAAATCCGTCGTGCCGGCTGGTATGACATTTACCCCGCCAAAGACCCAATCCGCCCCGCAGAAAGCCCCAGAAGCGCCCAAGCAACCACAGGGAAGCAGTGACGAATTGACGGAAGCAGACAGGGAGTTAGTTAGAAAGTTTATCAGCTGGCTGAGAAGCACTAAAAAGGAAATTAAATAAGGAGGCAATATGAAAGACCTAGAAGCATTAAAGAATATTAACTATAAAGACGTGGTAATCCGCGCTGTCTGGACGTTTCTCCAGGCGGCTGTTGCAGTGTTTTTGTTAGAGGGTGGCAACATTATTAGCTTAGTGTTCGACGCGAAATGGAGTGACCTAGCCATTCTGCTAAAAGCAACAGGCGCAGGCGCAATCGCTGCTGGCTTGTCGGCGCTCAAGACGTCAGCTCGTTACTTGGTGAATGAGCTAAGAAGCAGCACTGCGGAGGGCTAGTATGGAATTTAAGCGAGGCGACACAGTTACTCACACCCTAGTCATTCCAGAGACGTTTTATAAAGCTGGTCTTAAAGTCTTTTTCATGGCGAAAGAGGAGATGGATGATGATACAGCCGATGCCAAGGCTTTAATAGCACGCGAATTTGGCGACAGCAATATCACTAGCCGCGAAAACAACGAAATTACTTATGCTCTGAAATTTCAGCCAGGCGACACTAACGGCATAAAATTTAATGGGGACGCTAGGATAACATTACAAGGTGAGTTTGAATTTAGATATCCAGATGGTCAGATTAAGACATTTCCAGAAACTAAACCGCTAAAAGTGATCGTCTATTCAGACGTAAGGAGGGGGAATGGCTAACGTTACGATTACAGCTGATGGCATAGTCCAAGTGATTAAAATTGGCGAGGTGATTTCTGGTCCACCAGGTCCTCAGGGTGTTCAAGGCGAGCCAGGAAAGCCGCTAAGATATGAAGACCTAACGCCAACTCAAAAGGCGGAATTGAAAGGTCCGAAAGGTGAGCCAGGTAATCCTGGCGCACCAGGCAAAGATGGCAAATCACTACGATACGAGGATTTGACCGAGCAATAGAAAGCCGAACTCAAAGGAGCTAAGGGCGATCCAGGGACGCCAGGAGCGCCGGGAAAAGACGGTAAGCCTGGCACCACTGACTACAACCAACTAGCCAACAAGCCAGACCCTACAAGATATGTGAGTAAATCTGGCGATACGATGACCGGTAGCTTAAATATAGCCGGCAACACGGCAGACTCTCTAGTCTTAGCTTCCGCCGCAAGCACTTGGCAAAACTTAATCATGGCTGCCAGAAACTCTGGAGGAATACAGAACTCTATTTTATTTGCTGGGCAGAACGCCGCAAACAAAGAAGTTAGATATGGACAATTACAGACTGTATTGTTTGGTAGGGTAGATGGCAAAGAGTCTGCTAGTGTTATCGTAAAAACAATGCTAAACGGCACAATGACTACCTGTGCAACTTTATTAGGTAACGAATTAAGGCTTGAAAATTCTAGACTGACCTTTGGTGCAAGCGACGTCGCGATGATAGCGGGCAACGGTATGCCAAACGGCAAAGTTCTAGCGTCAGTTGGCTCAACTTATATAGATAGAGACGCTACTAATGGCGCTATTCGTTGGGTTAAAAAGACTGGCGGAAATTCAGTCAATGGCTGGGCAGTGGACTATGGAGATACTGGCTGGCGAAATATCACACCTAATCCGTTACCAGCTAATATCGATAAAACAGATTGTAAGATACGACGGGTCAATGACGTAGTTGAGGTAGCTATCGGCTACACGAACGTAATAAACGCCACCGAGGCGGTATATACTAATAGCCTGCCACTAGGTTTTCGTCCAGCTCAAAACGTCTTCGTTACCGGGACATCTACAGGTCCTGGTACTTCAAGGACAGGCGGTGTTGCAATCAATGGAACTAGAATCAGATGGCAATCTACTATCGGTAACTGGAGAACTGCTTATGCACGATACACCACCGATGACGTGTGGCCAGCGACTTTGCCAGGTGCTTAGAAAAATAGCACTCAACTATAAATGATTACTTTATAGTTCAGACAGTAAGGATCGCTTACAAACTGAGTTGTTCGGAATTTCCGAACAGTTGAACCGCCTCGAAAGCTCGGAGGCGGTTTCAGCTTTTTGTGGATTTAATTAAAAATCTCTAGTTTTTTCATAAAAAGTGTTGACACAGTGCATGCACTTTGCTATACTTAAGACATGGTTGAGGGGCAACCAAGCAACAATTAACAATTCGGCGGCGAGAAAGTAGGTACAAAAATGTTCAAATCAACCTTTCAGTTTTTCAGAATTAAAATCACTGTAAAATTGGAGATTGTAAATAAACGAAAAGTAAAAACTAGAAAATAAAACCTAGAAAACACAAACACTAAAACAAACAATTGCCCCTCAACCAGTCGCCGCCAAGAAAGGATAAACTCGATGGAATACGTCGGAAAAATTATTTACAACAATATTAGCCAGAAACGCGATGACAGCAAAAACTTAACAATAGAAGACCTAATCGGTCACGAAATCGTCAAAGAGACCGAAAAGGCTGTGGCAATTGACTGGGCTGAGAGCACATCTGGCTACCACATGGACGGCAGCGACTTCGTTGGCAACTACCGCAAAACTCTGAAGTGGATACCGAAAAGCGCTATTAAAACTGTCTGTGGCGATAAAATGCTAATCCCTTACTGGGTTAAATAATAAGAATAGGAGGATTATAATGCTTATTGAAAAATATGAAATCTACTACAACGGTAAGTTGATAAAAACTATCGGTTATGGCGAGAAGACTTGGCTGGAAGCTGGTCTTCTCGCTGGCGGCACGACCATGACGATTGATGGCATAGAATACAACGCTAGAGATTTGAAAGTTAAGGATATGAGCTATGTTGAGAGAGAGGAGGTAAAAGATGGCGAAGACAACGCCGTTCGTGGCAGTTAGAATTGACAAAGATGTTTATGATGTTGTGGCTGAGGTTGCTAAAGAAATGAATCTGTCAACTACGTGGCTCATAAACGATATTTTGCGCAGGTCTGCTGAAGCGGCTGAAGTTGCAAAATCTGACGACGAGTGATAAACTGCAAGCGCATGGTTTGAACATCCATGTACCTATTCCGCCCTCTGAAAAATGGGGGCGGGTTTTTTGATATAACAAAAAACCTATTGACAAATAAGTAAAGCTTCGTTATAATTAGCAGTATCAGAATCATGAACTGGTAACCTCGGTCTTTATTGGCTGAGGTTTTTTGTGTTTCAAGACAACCTCTCATCCAATATCGATATATCGTAAAAAAGCTGTCAAGGGTTTTGCACCAAATCCTACAGTCTTTTTTACAACACATGTATAACGCCTCAGAAAACGATGGTGCTAGTTTTCTGTTGCTTAAAAAGAGAGGGTAAAATGAAAAATATAGGGACTATCACTATAGACGAGCGACGAATTCAGAAAATGCAGCAGCGATTAGGTAAGGCGACAAAGCTAATCACCGATGATAATTACTTGCCGATGTTTAGAAATCGAC
>ERZ773070.1677-NODE-1677-length-13296-cov-9.524130_pt1 | contig 13296 bp, 12 predicted proteins | sample MGYA00580618_ERZ773070 | MGnify/ENA primary metagenome ERZ773070 (study PRJEB29015, sample SAMEA2738023) | human oral metagenome | biome: human oral; feature: human-associated habitat; material: dental | place: China | collected 2019 ...
TTTCTCAAGACGTTTTCTATTCTATCATCTACTTTTCCCTTTGTCAAGGTGGTTTCTTCTTTTTTCTTAACATTTACTTAATTAAAATTAACGATTGTTCGACTTTTAAACACTGATTTCTGAAAGTTTTTTCAATTATTCCCCAAAAAATAGAAAGAAAAAAGCAGGTAAAATATTCTTCTATCCTACCTACTTCTTTCTGTAAACTTTTTATCATTATTTTCTTAATAACGCAATATTAAGTTCTAATAATTGTTCTAAGTCTACTGGTGATGGAGCTTGAGTCATTGGATCTGCAGCTGCTGCTGTTTTAGGGAACGCAATAGTATCTCGTAAATTATCACGACCTGCAAGTAACATTACAAATCTATCTAATCCTAATGCACACCCTCCATGTGGTGGAACTCCATATTCAAAGGCATCTAATAAGAAACCAAATTGAGATTTCGCTTCTTCTTCACTAAATCCTAACGCTTTAAACATTGATGATTGAACGTCTTTATCGTAAATACGGATACTTCCTCCCCCAAGTTCATAGCCATTTAAGACTATATCATATGCTTGTGCATAAGCTTTTTCTGGAGCAGTTTCTAATAATTCCACATCTTCTATTTTCGGCATTGTAAATGGATGATGAGCCGCACTGTATTTTCCACGTTCCTCATCATATTCTAATAAAGGCCAATTCACAACCCATAGGTAATTATATTTATCTTTATCAATTAAGTCTAAATCAGCTGCAAGTTTTTGACGTAATGCCCCTAAAGATGCGTAACATACTTTTTTGCTATCTGCTGCAAATAGGATAATATCTCCTACCTCAGCATCAACACGTGCGACTAATTCTTGAGCGACTTCATCAGTAAAGAATTTTGCAATCGCTCCATTTAATCCTTCTTCTGTTACTTTCACCCAAGCTAATCCTTTAGCACCATAGTTAGCTACATATTTACCTAATGCATCTATATCTTTTCGTGAATACTGTTCAGCACATCCTTTTGCAACAATACACTTAACAGCTCCGCCTTGTTCAACCGCATTAGAGAATACTTTGAAGTCTAAGTTTTTAACTAAATCACTAACATCTTTTAATTCCATTCCAAAACGAGTATCTGGTTTGTCACTACCGAATCTTTCCATAGCTTCTTCGTAGTCTAATCTTGGGAATGGTGTTACAACATCAATTCCTTTTACTTCTTTCATAACATGCGCAATAAGACCTTCAATCATAGTAAGAATTTCTTCTTGCGACATAAAACTCATTTCCATATCAATTTGAGTAAAGTCTGGTTGTCTATCAGCACGCAAATCTTCATCACGGAAACAACGAGCAACTTGATAGTATCTGTCAAATCCTGCTACCATTAATAATTGTTTAAATAATTGCGGCGATTGTGGTAAAGCATAAAATTCGCCTGGATGAACCCTACTTGGAACAAGATAATCACGCGCTCCTTCTGGAGTAGATTTTGTTAAAATAGGTGTTTCTACATCAACAAACATATTGTTATCTAAATAGTCTCTTGTTGCTTTAGTAATTTTTGAACGTAAGTGTAATACTTCAGCAAGTTCCGTTCTTCTTAAGTCTAAGTAACGATATTTTAGACGTAACTCTTCACTAGATAATGAAGCATCATCTAATACGAATGGTAGAGTTTTTGCTTTTGATAATATCTCTAATTTATCAGCAATAATTTCTACTTTACCAGTTGCAATTTTATCATTTACTGTGTTTTCATTTCTTAATACAACTTCTCCTTCAATAGAAATAACAAATTCATTTCTTAATGTAGAAGCAAGTTCATGTAATTCATTATTTTTTTCACCAGAAAAGACACATTGTACTACACCCATTCTATCTCTTACATCTATAAAAATTAAATTACCTAGGTCACGTCTTTTACTTACCCAACCTTTTACTACTACTTTCTTTCCAACATATTTTTCATCAATGCGTCCTGCATATTCTGTTCTTCCGTATGCACTCATTACTTTTCTCCTCTCAACTTTTCTTCTAAATATTTTATAATATTTTCTCTTTTCACAGTTTCTTGATTAAATGTTTCCATATCTTTTACAACATATTCATCATTTTCTAATTCACTTTCACCTATTATTATAGAAAGTTTCGCTTTGTAACGATCAGCAATCTTCATCTGTGCTTTCATTTTCTTATCGAAATAATCATTTTGAGCTTTGTATCCTGCTAAACGCAAATCATTCGTAAGTCTTACCGCTGCATCTCCAGCTTTTTCCCCCATTGACACAACAAATAAATCAATTGTATCATCGATAGGAAGTGTGATGTTCTCACTCTCTAACGCAAGCAATAATCTTTCTATACTTAAAGCAAACCCGATACCTTTTTTATCTTCCGGTCCTTCTAGTAATTTTACTAAACCATTATATCGACCACCACCGCAAAGAGTTTTTAATTCTACTTCTGGGTTATCTATCATAATCTCAAATGCTGTATGAGTATAGTAATCCAGACCACGAACTAAATTATGATCTATTTCGTACTTGACACCTAGCGCATCTAAATGTCTAAGTACTTCTGCAAAATACGCTTTTGATTCTTCTCCTAAATACTCTAATAATCTTGGTGCTGTTTTTATAAGTTCATGCTTAGCGTCCACTTTACAATCCAATATTCTCATTGGATTTTTATAAAGACGATTGTTACAATCTTCATCGAACTCATGGATTCTAGGCTCAAAATGTTTAATCAATGCTTCATTATATGCTCTACGCTCTTCTGGATTTCCAAGCGAATTAATACTCACTTTAATATTTTCAATTCCAAACATTTTATATATGTTATACGCTAAACTAATAACCTCTGCATCAATTTTTGGGCTTTCATCCCCTATAACTTCAACTCCATATTGAACGAATTGACGATAGCGCCCTTTTTGTTTTCTTTCATATCTAAACATCGGTCCTACATAGTATAACTTCTGTGGTTGAATTGTTTGTGCAAAAAGCTTATTTTCTATATAAGAACGAACTGTTCCCGCTGTTCCTTCTGGTCTCAAAGTTAAAGAACGATCACTTTTATCCATAAAAGTATACATTTCTTTTTGGACTATATCTGTTGTATCCCCAACACCTCTACTAAAAAGTTCAGTAGACTCAAACATAGGTGTTCTTATTTCTTCATAACAAAAATCACTACTTATTTTTCTTAATTTTTCTTCAATATATTGCCATTTTCTACTTTCCTCAGGCAAAATATCTTGAGTTCCTCTAGGCATTGATATTACCATATTAAAGCTCCTCTCATTACTTAATTACTTGTTCTATTAATGTACTCTAATATAAAAATCGCCCCTTATAGTCATTTGACTACATGGGACGATTGCTAATTTCGTGGTGCCACCCTAATTTATATCAGAATACTGATATCTCATTAAAATCTTTTAAGTTTTGCAAAAAGTGTTTCTTTATCTCAATCATTTATATTTAATCTTTCAGCCAAAGGATTAAACTCTCTATAAATAAAAACATGAAATAATATCTTTTTACTTTATAATTGTCACAGTTTATTTAAATATATTATACCAAACTTACTATATTGTCAAGATATTACTAGATATTTTGTATACTATTATTTTTAAATTTTAAAAATGAAAACCCTCTATCTTGATTTTTATTATTAAACAGTATAAAATAAGGAATACATAGACAGAAGAAAGGAGCCTCAATATTATTGAAAAAATTTATTTCTATTTTAATACCAATTTTATCAATATTTTTACTAGTAGGGGGAACGTATTTCTACATCAATTATGGTAGTAAAAATATTAAAGAGGAACACTCCAAGTATTTGGCATTAATAAATGATAATCACGATTTTACGGCCGGATTAAAAGGGTTAGAATCTCTTACTACAGAAAAAGCAAAAGAAACTTTAAAATATATCAATCAAGAAGTAGAAATTGCAAGCGATTTGAAAAACATTGATGATCAACTTAAAAATACTGATATAGATTTTGCCAAAGACTTACTTGAGGAAGCAAAAAAATCAGATACCAATAAAGTTTTTGACAAAGCCATTTCATATTTTAATACTAATATAGAAAACTATAATAAAGCTAAAAATGAAATCGAAGAATTAGATGAAACAGCGAATAATTTAGATGAGCAAATAGAAAAAATTGTCAACAAATATCATTTTGATTATAGTAATATTCGTGATGCTTTACTTGACTTAAACAATGAAACTAAAGCTGCACATACTCGCGATGGCAAAAAGAAAAATACGAACACAAAAAATAAAGAAGATTCTAGTACTAAAAAAACCTCTTCAAAACCTAATACTCAAATACATCCACGTATCGTAGGTCAACAAGTACCTGAAACATATAATACTATTAGATTTACTCAAGAGGGCAGTACAAGTCGAAATATTATAGAAAACGAATTAAAAGGTGACATAGCAAACTTCACTAATGAACAAATAGACGAAGCTATTGCGAGATACAACGCAAAAAATAATGGTTAGCAAATTGCTAACCATTATTTTTTATTTTTCTACAGCAATTACTTCTATTTCTATATTACCGTTTAATGGTAAAGCCGCAACCTGAAAAGCTGATCTAGCTGGCAATACATCATTAAATTGCTCAGCGTATATTTTATTAACTTCAACAAAGTCAGAAATATCTTTTAGTAAAACTAATGTTTTTACAACATGATTCATCGAACTTCCTACTTCTTCCAATACCGCTTGAATATTTTTAAATACTTGTTTAGCTTCTTCTAACACACCACCATCTACTAACTTTCCAGTTTCAGGGTTAATTCCTAGTTGTCCAGAACAAAAAATAAGTTCTCCCACTTTATTAGCTTGAACATATGGTCCTATAGCCTTAGGTGCTTTTTCTGTATTTATTTTTTTAATTTTCATTTTAATATTCTCCTTTTATTATTACCTTAATTTATTTTATCACATTAAACGCTATATAAATAACTATATAGCTTTATATTAAAATTAAAAATTATTTCACTTAAAAAAGTGAGTCATGAAAATGACCCACTCTTAAATTTTGTATATTTAGTTTCGAATAATTCTGTAATCAAAATTTACTTTTATAAACTATTAATCAGCTTGATGTTCAGCTTCTGCAATAGCTTTAGCTTCTTCTTCTAATTTATCTATATGCATGAATTTATTTAAGTATCCTTTAAGTAAGATTAATACTACTCCTAGAACAATTACCACACCACCAATATATGTGAATACTTGTGTGTAATTCAATTTAACCGTTAATTTTGCTAGATAACCTGAAATGATATTTGCTAACGAGAACGTTAAGTACCAAATACCCATTGCTAATGAAGCATATTTTGCTGGCGCAAGTTTATTGAACATCGCCATTCCTATAGGAGAAAGTAATAATTCCCCAACTGTTAATAATACATAAGTAATTAAAATGTATATAAGACTAATTTTTAATCCACTCTCAACATTACCATTTATTGTATTAAGTCCAATTACCATAACTACAAAAGCTAATCCTGAAATTATCATTCCTAGTCCCATCTTAGTCCCAGTATCCCAGTCACCACGCTCAGTTTTACTCAATTTAACCCATAGCGCACCAAATACTGGAGCTAATACAGCACATAATAATCCATTAAACGATACTAACCATGGAGTCGGAATCGTCCATCCAAATACTGTTCTATCTACTGCTTTTTGTGTAAGAATAGTAAATGATGTTTGAGTTTGGAACCAAGCTGACCAAAATAGTGTTGAGAATATAAACATTACTGCCATTGCTTTCATTCTATCTCTATCAATCTTAGTTAATGGATGGTTAACTGATTTTTTCGCAGTTTTACTAGCTGTTGGATATTTTCCTTTATCTTTTATCCAGGTAGGCGCAAAAAATGCAAATACTACAAATTGTAAAAATGCAATAGCTGCTGCTAGTAAAAATCCAACACGATATCCATAAGTTATAATTTTCCCATCACTTGCTACTTTTGCGAACCAACTATCTGTAACTAAACCAAAAATAATAGGTCCAAATAAACTACCAATATTAATTGCCATATAATAAATACTATATGCTGCATCTTTCATCGTTACTTGGTCACGTTCATATAGCGCACCAACCATAGCGCTAATATTACCTTTACCTATACCCGCTGCAACAAGTAATAATGCTAAACTGGAAATAACTGTCCACAATTCACTAGTTGAGAAATATAGGGCTATATAACCAAAACAGCTAAATACTGTCCCTAATATAATAGATTTTTGAAGACCTAGATATTTATCTGCTAGCCATCCTCCAACAAGTGCCATCATATATCCAGCAGCAGCATAATAACCGTACATTGTCACTGCGAAACCTTTTTCAAGTCCTAATCCACCTTCTGCAGTACCTGTTGTAAAGAACAGAATTAAAAATCCTATAATTCCATAAGCATATAGATTTTGCAAAACAGTAGTAATATTGACTAAATGCAACCCCTTGGGATGTTTCATTTTTTTAGTTTGTTCCATAACACAATCCTCCTAAATTAAATTTATATTTGTAATTCAATTATATCTTATTAGTATTACAAACTCAACCAACTTTTTAACCAGAAAATCTGTTATATAATATATTTTTATATTTGCTTTATCTAAATAGCTATAATAAATATATTGAAAGACAATTTTGTTTATATTTATACGCCTTTTAAAATATAAAAAGAAACCCTATCTAATTAATAGGGTTTCTCAATATCTCTAGTTAAAATTAAAGTACAACTACATTAGCTGCTTGTGGTCCACGTGCACCATCTTCAACTTCAAATTCAACTTTATCGCCTTCTTTTAAAGTTTTAAAACCATCTTTTTGAATACTAGAGAAGTGAACAAATACATCTTTTTCACCTTCTACTGCGATAAATCCAAATCCTTTTTCTTCGTTAAACCATTTTACTGTACCTTGTTTCATAAGTTACAATCTCCTTTTATTTTAATTTATTATCAATAATCAATCGTATTCTTGCTGGCAAAGATAATAAATAAAATAAATGGGTCTTACTGTCGTTCACTTAAAAAACTTAAAATCTGTATTACAATTATTACTATATCTTTTATTGACTTTAGTAATTATAACCTATATTACAAGTATAAGCAACTAAAAAGACTTTTAATTTCAAAATAATTTCACTTTTAAATTTTATAAGTCTCCAGCTTGTTTGTCTATAATAATTTATTTCTTATAAAAATTACTTTAGATTCTATTTCTAACTTTTAAAATTATAAAAAACCCCTAAAGGCTTTTATAATTTTAAAATTCTTCATCTTCACTCGTGATATTATATTTCGATACTATTCCATCATTATCAAAATCATAAACATCTTCATTTTCTTCCATATCTTCCTCTTCTACAAGAGCATCAACTTCATCATGAACATCTTCTTGTTCATCTTCTCCTAATTCTTCTAACTCTTCATCATCAATTTCAAATTTTTGAACACTTGGTTCAACAAAGCTTTTAATATCTTCTACAAATAAACTATCGCGAAGTTTCCAACTTCCATCTTCTACACATACAAAACGTCCATCTAAGTTTAAATCTGTATAAAAATACGCTGCTTGTGATGAAAATTCTTCTTCATCAACACCTCTTAGAGGCTTAATATAATCTAGAAAATCATAAATATTTAATTTTTCAATATTCTCTTCTACCATGTATACATAGCATAAGTCAACTAATGACATTGCTTTTACTTGTTCTGTGCTTAATTCATTTAATTTTACCATCTATAAAATAATTCCCTTCATCAAAATATATCTACATTTTTTCCGGAGCTGAAACCCCGATTAATTCCAAAGCATTTCTTAAAGTTATTTTTACAGCTGTTATTAACGCTAAATAACTTTGTGTTTGTTCTGCATTCTCTGTTATAACTTTATTGTTATTGTAGAACTTATGGAATGCACTCGCTAAATTCTGCAAATAGTTGCATATTCTGTGCGGCTCATAATTAGTTGCCGCTTGCGCCACTATTTCTGGATAATAGGCCAATGTTTTTAGTAATTCTACTGAATATTCATCTGTTAACAACTCATAATCACACTTATCTAAATTATAATTTTCTTGTTCTGCTGCTTGGCGTAAAATTGAACAAATACGCGCATGAGCATATTGAACATAATATAGTGGATTATCACTTGATTGTTCCTTAGCCACAGCAAAATCAAAATCTAAGTGACTATCTGCACTTCTCATTACCAAGAAATATCTAGCTGCATCTGCTCCTACTTCATCAATTAGGTCACGAAGAGTAATAGCCTTACCTGTTCTCTTACTCATCTTAACTACTTCACCATTATTTAAAAGTTGTACCATTTGCATAATAAGAACTTCTAACTGATCAGCCTTATACCCCATCGCAACAATACTCGCTTTAAGACGAGCGATATAACCATGATGATCAGCTCCAAGTACATCTATTAATAAATCAAACCCACGATCTAGTTTATTTTTGTGGTAAGCAATATCACTTGTTAAGTATGTAAGTGAACCATCAGCTTTAATAAGAACACGGTCTTTATCATCACCTGTTCCTAGTGCTGTTGTCTCTAACCAAAGAGCTCCATCCTTTTCATAAACAAATCCTTGTTCACGTAAAGAAGCCATAGCTTTATCTACTAAGCCATCTTCATATAGTGATTTTTCACTAAAATAAACATCATACTCTAGACCAAAATCACCTAAATCCTTTTTAATATTATCCATTTCATACGCAACCGCATAGTCACGAATAAAGCTCTCTAAATCTTCTCTTTCTAGTAATGAATCTGAAAATTCATCTTTTAATTTTTGTCCTAGTACTTTTATATCTTCTCCATGATATGCATCTTCTGGCATTTCCGCTTCTAATCCTAAAGCTTGTTTGTAACGAACTATCGCTGAAATTACTAAGTTATTAATTTGGTTTCCTGCGTCATTTATATAATATTCACGTGAAATATCATATCCTGATTTTTTCATGATTCTAGCTAATGAATCTGAATATGCGGCATTTCGAGCATGACCTACATGAAGAGTTCCTGTGGGATTAGCCGATACATACTCTAAAAGGACTTTCTTACCTTGCCCTGTATTATTTTCTCCATATTTACAATCATCTGCTAGAATTTTCTCAATTATACTTCCTAAACTTGATTTTTTTACATAAAAATTAATAAATCCTGGCCCTGCAATCTCTACCTTCTCTACCGCATCATCCGCAGGGATGTTTGCTATTATTTCCTCGGCAATAACTCGTGGATTTTTTCTTAATACCCTTGTTAATTGCATTGCAACATTAGAAGAAAAATCACCATTATCAGTATTTTTAGGTGTTTCTACATAAATATCAACTCCATCTATTTCCAATGTTTTCAAGGAATTTTGTAGCAATTCTACTATGTTGTTTTTCACTAAAGTAACCTCCTTACTTAATTACCACTATTTTTCACTAATATTTTCAATTTATTTTGTTGTTTTTCTTGATCAAAAAATATATTATAAATAATCTCATGCATAACTAGATTATTTCTTGCCAGTTTATTTATTTTTACAAGCTGAGTATCTAATTTCATAATGCCATAAACCGTTGTATAGTCACTACTTTTACGACTATATTCTATAGACATTTTTGAATTGTCTTTCTCTATACTAACACTTTCTTTCATTTTGTCAATAAAAATTTTTATTTTTTTCTCATTTTTATCAATATATTGTATTTTTTCATAAGTATTTGCTACTATATATTCTCCTACATACTTTTCTTCAAGTGCTTTTTCATTATCTACATATGTTGTTATTTTTATTTCCATATTTATTGTATACTTTCTAATTCTTCCTCTATTTCTAGCCACGAATTATTCTTTTCTTCTAGTTCCGAAGTTAATTTTTTTAACTTTCCATTCCATTCCTGCGTTTTAACCGCATCAGTATAGACCTCTTCTTTCATTAACTCTTCGTTAACTATTTTAATCTTATTCTCTAATTCATCAATCTGCACAATAAGTTCATCGCGAGTTCTCTCTAACTTCCTTATACGGCGTTTTTCTTCTTTACTCAGAACATAATCATTTACTTCTTTAACAACTACTTCAGCAATTTTTTCTTCTTTTAATCTCTTAGCGATTTTTTCCTGCTCGCGCTTTTCCAAATAATAATCATAGTTTCCTAAGTATATATTGTATCCCTCTTCTGTGATATCAAAAACTTTATTAGCTATTTTATTAATAAAGTATCTATCGTGGCTGACAAAAAGAATAGTTCCTTCATAATTCTCAAGTGCTTCTTCTAAAACTTGTTTACTAGTTATATCAAGATGGTTAGTCGGCTCATCTAGTATTAATAAGTTATTTTTTTCTAGCATTAGTTTTGCAAGTTGCAATCTAGCTTTTTCACCACCTGATAAATCTCTTACGATTTTAAGAACATCGTCACCTCTAAATAAGAAGCGCCCTAGTACTGTTCTTACTTCCGCTTCTTTCATAAGAGGATACTCATCCCAAAGCTCATTTAAAATAGTCTTTGATGATTCAAATTCTGCTTGTTTTTGATCATAGTAACCTAATGATACTTTGCTTCCATATTGAATGTTTCCACCAAGTTTTTTTTGTTTTTTTGCAATAGTCTTAATCAAGGTAGATTTTCCTATACCATTTTTTCCTACAATGGCTAGTCTGTCTCCTTTATAGACTGAAAAATTATATTTTTGACCTACTTGTTCCTCGTAGCCAACCTGTAAATCGTTAATTATTAGTACATCCCGTCCGCTCTGTTCTTTAATTCTAAATTCTATATTAGCTGCTTTATCATCTTTTCTAGGATTATCGATAATCTCCATCTTATCCAAGACTTTTTGGCGACTTTTTGCCATCTTACTAGTAGAAGCTCTAGCTATATTCTTTTGAACAAACTCTTCAAGACGTTTTATATCTTTTTGCTGACTAACATATTCTTTTAAATTCTTTTCGTAATCTTCTTCATATTGGCGTAAGAAATTAGAGTAATTTCCTACATACTTCTTCAATTTACCAAATTCTAAATTATAAACAACATTGACCACCTTATCAATAAAATATCTGTCATGACTAACTATAACTATCGCTCCATTGTAAGATGATAAATAATTTTCTAACCATGCAACATTTTCCATATCAAGATGGTTAGTCGGTTCGTCTAATATTAATAAATCTGGTTCACTTAAAAGAAGTTTCGCCATTGATAACCTGGTTTTTTCTCCACCAGAAAAAGTACTTATTTTTTTATCAAAAACTTCTTTATCAAAATCTAATCCATACAAAACACTATCTATTTTACTTTTATAATGATAATCTTTATGTGTTAAAACTTGATTTTGCAATCTATCATATTTATCTAATAACCCTGGGTTGCTTTCTATATTTTCCGAAGTTAATTCATACGATATTTTCTCTAACTCTTTCTCAAGTTCTATAATCTCATTAAAACAAGTTATCATTTCTTCATATATAGATAAATCTTCTCTTACTATGAATTCTTGTGATAAATAACCTATTGTTGTATCTTTTGAAACAGTTCTTTCTCCATTATCAAAATCAATTTCACCAGAAATAATTTTTAACAATGTACTTTTCCCCGCTCCATTACGCCCCACAATAGCTATTCTATCTTTATCATTAATTTCCATTTTCACATTAGAAAAAACTTCATTAACTACGAAGTTCTTTGTTACATTGTTTAGCTGAATTAACACACTCTATCTCCTTTCTTTATTTTTCATTTTTCACCATAACTGAAACATTATATCATAATACACTTTAAAACGCTAATATTCACAACACTTTTCCTCACATTTTAGTTTTATTTTAATTGATATTTATTCTCAGTTAATTTCTAGAAAGTCAATTTTATTTTTTATATTTCTAAATATAATTTTTATATAATTTTATTTAAGTTCTACTTAATATCTTTTTTTAATAAACTTATTAAATATATCACTTTTCCTGCACATAGTTATAAGAAAATATTTATTGTTAGTTTTTCTCTTTATTCTAACTTAGTATGCTATAAGCTTGTTATTTCCCCATATTTTATTGTTACAAACTTATTAAAATGTTATAATACAAATATAAAAATTATTATTTTTGGAGGAGTTTTTTATTATGAAACTTAAAAAATTATTATCAGTTTTTATAGCTGCAGGATTAGTTTTTACAGCTGCAGGATGTGGTAGCAAATCTTCTTCAGATGAACCTGCAGATTTTGTAGCAGGTGTATCATTAGATAAACCGTTAAAAGTTGACAAAGAAGCTGGAACTGTTACAGTTCTTACTAAAGTTAACGGTAAATATTTTAATGAAGCAACTCGTCACAATTCTGTAGAACAAAGTGGAACAAATGGTGCTAAATCTGTTTTCACTGCATATGTTAAACCTGAAGATTTCTACAATGCTCTTATCGAAATCGGTGCTAAACCAGGGGAAAACATGACTATGAATAATGCTACTACTACTCACGTTGAAGGTACACCTATAAAAGTTGAAGTAACTTGGAAAGGTGCTGGAAGAAACTATGATATAAATGAAGTAGTAAAAGATAGCAACGGTAAACAAATCAACTTCCGTTTCGGTGGAAACTTAGCTATGGCTAAAGAAAAAAACACTGGTTGCTTATCTTGTTTAGATAGCTGTCCAGTAGGTATTATCTCTAATGATGCTTATACTTATGGAGCGGTAGAAACTAGAAAAGAAGTTAAATTCACTGGTATTGACAATATTCTTCCTGAAGATGGAACATATATCGCAACTATTTACAGTATAAAAAAATAGACACCTAACAATAGTCAGAGTTGAATCAATACTCTGGCTATTGTATAAATAAAGCTTAGGAGAGATTTAATGAAACGTTTAAGATTATTATTTTATTTTACAAGTGTCGGTATCGCAATTGGATACTTCTTCGCATTTCTATTGTTCTTCTTTGTTCAATTTGAAATGTTAGCCGACCAAACTCTTGTTATATTTGTTTGGACAGTTTATGGAATTATGACCGGATTATATTTCAAACGTATTAATCGCAAATATACATTCTTTATTATAGAAGGTATTATTATTGGGGCTGCTCTTATTACTGGGAAAACTACCACCTTACTTTATATAGCGCGTGAAGTACTACACGCTGGTAGCTTGAGTCAGATAAAAGTTCCTTTCTTAATTGGTTTAGCAATTGTCAACTTAATCAATATTTACATTATTATGACTCTTCCTAAATACCAAAAAGTTTACACTAAAGAAG
>ERZ773070.1678-NODE-1678-length-13274-cov-10.140934_pt1 | contig 13274 bp, 12 predicted proteins | sample MGYA00580618_ERZ773070 | MGnify/ENA primary metagenome ERZ773070 (study PRJEB29015, sample SAMEA2738023) | human oral metagenome | biome: human oral; feature: human-associated habitat; material: dental | place: China | collected 2019 ...
AGGCCTGGGTGGAGAAGGCCAGGTTGAGCAGGATGAAGGGGTAGGGGTCCCAGGCATTCGACACGCTGGCCAGAGCGACGTTCGCCATGATCCAGGTGGCGACGAAGACCGTCATGTACAGGACGAACCTCGGCGAGCCCATGAAGCGGGCGGTGGCCTCGGCGAAGCGCCCGAAGGCGTCGGAGCGGGAGGAGCGGCGGGGGCGCAGCCGGCGCGTCCAGCGGGAGCGCCCCTGGTCCAAGGGCTGGTCGAGCTGCTCAGGCATTGGCGCTCCTCTCGATGATCTCGTCGGTGACGGCGTCGTCGGCCTCGCGCCAGTCATCGGGCATGAGGTGGTCGAGGACGTCGTCGACGCTCACCGCGCCCACGAGGCGCCCGGCCTCATCGCATACCGGCATGGCCGTGAGATTGTACGTGGCCAGCAGGCGCGTGATCGTGCCGATGGAGTCGGTGGGGCCCACGGCGCCCAGGTCCTTGTCCAGGATGCGCCCGACCATCTGCTGGGGGCGCTCGCGCAGGGCCCGCTGGAGGTGGACCATGCCCAGGTACATGCCCGTCGGGCTCTCCAGGGGCGGGCGGCACACGAAGGCCACTGCCGCCAGCGCGGGAGGAACCTCCGCCTTGCGGGCCTGGGCCAGCAGCGTGGCAACGGAGGCCTCGGGCGGCAGGATGATCGGCTCGGTCGTCATGAGGCCACCGGCGGTGTACTCGTCGTAGCGCATGAGGCGGCGCACGTCGGCGGCGTCGTCGGGCTGCATGAGCTCGAGGAGCTCGTCGGCCTTGAGTTGGGGGAGCTCGGCGACGAGGTCGGCGGCGTCGTCGGGCTGCATGGCCTCCAGGACGTCCGCGGCGCGCGCCGACTCCAGAGCGGACAGGAGGGCGACGGCATCGTCATCGCCCAGCTCCTCAACGGCATCGGCGAGGCGGTCATCGGGCAGCTCGCGCGCCACCTCGACGCGGCGGGCGTGGGGGAGGTCGCGCAGCGCCTCGGCCAGGTCCGCGGGCTTGAGGTCCTCCAGGGTGGCCAGGAGCGCGGTCACGCCCTGCTGCTCCATGCCGCCGGCCAGGCCCGTGACCTCGTCGGGGCGGACCGTGGCGGTCTCCCCGCGCCGCAGGCCCAGGGGCCCCGAGGAGGCGCGCTGGACGAACAGGCGGGTGACCTTCCAGTCCATGCCGGCGTCGCGCTCGATGGCCACGTCGCGGATCTCGACGGTGCCTGTGCCGTCCTTGAGGGTGACGACGCGGTCGAGGAGCTCGCCGACGACGAGGGTCTCCACCTTGCGCTGCTCGAACCGGCGCATGTTTACCACGCCCGTGGTGATGACCGCGCCCGGCTCGATCGCCGTGATGCGCGACAGCGGCAGGAAGACGCGGCGCCGCCCGGGCACCTCGATGACGCAGCCCACCGCGCGGGGCTCGCCGCCCAGTTGGATGAGGACGACGACGTCGTGGACACGGCCGACGGGATCCCCGAGGGGATCGAAGACGGTCGTGCCGACGAGTCGGGCCACGAAGACCCTGCTTGTGCTGCGCGTCCTGGAGTTCTCCACAGGCACAGCCTAGCGGTGCCGGGGTTGGACGGCCCCGGAGGCGGTAGGAAGGGGGCTGCGTCGGCCTGCCTCGCCGAGTTCGTGCCTTTGATGCCGACTTCGGTGGGTAAGGGTACGAAGTCGGCATCAAAGCGACGAACTCGACGGCGGAGCTTCCCCTAGGCCCATGCGATCGGGTCGCGCCGGGCTGCCCGCACGATCTCCACGGGGAACAGTGCCAGTACTCGGGCGGCGAGCGCGTCCAAATCTGCCAGGTCATCCCAGGTCACCCGCAGGAATCGCCACCCTGCTCCCTCAATGCGGTCCTGGCGCAGTTTCTCCTCCCAGACCACGTCCATGCGCTCGTACTTGAGGCGGCCATCGAACTCGATGATGATCCGCAGATCCGGCCAGCACAGGTCAACGAAGTATCGGTACCCGTCGACGATGATCTGAACCTGCGCTCTTCCCAGTGGTAGGCCGAGAGCGCGGGTGAACCAGCGCACCTGGGACTCCCCGGGAGACTCGGACCATGGCGTGGCCATCGCCATGACCCAGCGGGCGCGCCGCACGCCCCGCCCGTGGCCCGCGGCTGCGAGGTCATCCACCATCCGATCGCGCGCCGCGCGCCATGCCTCCCTCGCCGGCTCGGGAGCGAAGCGGTCGGGCCTCACGATCTTGCGCAGGGCGGAGTCGACCACGGGCACAGCCGATCGCACGGGCATATGTCTCGCGCAGTCCACCGCCGTGCGTACGAGATCGGTCGCTGGCAGGCCGCCGGCCACGACGATCCTCCCAGATGGGATCTGAAGGGCATGGCGGCGCAGATGGACGATCTGGCCCCGGCCATGGCGCGCTGTGCCGGCCGGGTTGTAGATGAACGACGGGAGCCGGGATACCGCCTGCCTGGGCGCGGACGGCACGGCGAGATGGACATCCGGTTCTGCGGGAACCCACAGGCCGTGCACGAGCGCGGCGGACTCCCTCACGAGGGCGGTGGCTGATGGGACTGTCCGGAGGGCTGCGGCGCACCGCGCTAGGCCGACCTCCTGGCGTTGCTCCCACGGTTGGAGCCCGCTGCGTGGAACGAACCGCACTCCTCGCAAGAGCACCTGGGCAGAGTCCGTCCCACCGCCGCCTGGATCGCCGGAGTCGTGGACGATCAGCGCAGGAGGGAAGAGGTCCGGAATCAGTTCGCGCATGCTCCCAGGATGGCTGCGAGCCGCGCTGCCGGAACTGGCGCTCCACAGCCACGGAGGTTTGAAATGCAGGGCGTCGCCTGTGGTTCCCCGCCCTTGCCCTGCCCGCCCTCGCCTCGCCCCGCCGCCGACTTCGTACCTTTGACGTCGACTTCGGTGGGTAAGGGTACGAAGTCGGCATCAAAGCGACGAACTCGGCGGCGGGCCCGGCATCGCGCGCGGCACCGGCCCGGTATTCCCGCGGGGCCGCGTTGCCGCTGAGAGCGGATCGCCCTGCGCGCCTGCCGTCCTGGGCTCGGCCTGTCGGCGGCAGTCATGGGACGATGGGGCCATGAGCATCCAGATGGGTCCTGTCATGACCGCCGGCCGCGGGGGCGCGCTGCCCACCGGGGAGGAGATCGCCTCCTTCGCCACCTACGCGCAGGCGCAGCACGCCGTCGATTCGCTGTCGGATGGGGGATTCCCCGTCCAGCTGCTGTCGATCGTCGGCACGGATCTGCGGCAGGTCGAGCGCATCACCGGCCGCATGAGCTGGGGGAGGGCCGTGGCCAGTGGCGCCGGCTCCGGGCTGTGGATCGGCGTGTTCTTCGCCCTCATGATGAGCTTCATCGGCAGCGCGACGACGGCGCCGATGCTCATCGGAGCCGTGCTGCTGGGCGTCGTGTGGGGGATCCTCTTCCAGGTGGTCGGCTACGGGCTCACGCGCGGGCGGCGGGACTTCACCTCCATCAGCCAGGTTGTGGCCTCGCGCTACTCGATCCTCGCCTCGGACCGCGCCCAGGAGGCCGCCCGGGCGCTGTCCGACGCGCCGGGCAACCTGAGCCGGGGCGGACAGGCCGCGCGCCGTGCCGAGGAGCGACGCCGTGCCCGCGCCGAGTCCGGCGATGGCCCCACGGCCTTCGGCTCGCGCCCGGACGAGCAGCCGCGTTTCGGCGTGCGTGTCCAGCCGGGCACTGATGCCTCTGCCGCGGGTGGTGCAGCCGGCGCGGGTGGCACGGGTGGCGCAGTCGGTACAGGAATGGACGCCTCTGCCGCTGTCCCGGGTTACGGCAGTGCCCTCGGGACTCCCGGAGTCTCCGGAGCCGCTGGCGCTCCTGGGGCTTTCGGCGCTCCAGCCACCACCGGCGCGCCCGGAACCCCTGGTACCGCCGAGGGCTCTGAGAAGTCCGGCCAGGACGAGCCCCCGGTGCCCGAGGACTACGACCCCTACCTGCGCCGCTGAGCGACCGCGCCGGCCCAAGCCGCGGGCGGCCCGGCCCGCCTGTGCCGACATCAGCGCCGTCGCCAACCGCCGTCGCGCCCGGCCCGACCCGCCTGCCTCAGCAGTAGGCGGGCTCGTGCTCGAGGTGGGAGACGGGCTCGATCTGGAAGGTCGAGTGCTGGATCCGCACCGGGAAGTGCTCGGCCGCGCACTCCTGGAGGCGGTCGAGGATCATCGCGGCGTGCCCGTCGCGCAGGCACTCGTCGCGCACCACCACATGCGCGGTGAGCACGGGCAGCCCCGAGGCCACCGTCCAGGCGTGCAGGTCGTGGACCGCCTCGACGTGCTCGACGGAGGACATATGCGCCCGCACCTGCGCGAGATCGAGGTCCTCGGGAGTGAAATCCATGAGATGGCGCATCGCCTGGCGCAGGAGCACCGCCGCCCTGGGCACGATGAGCGCCACGATGACGAGGGAGGCCACGGCGTCGGCCCGGTTCCAGCCCGTGAGCGCCACGACGACGGCCGCGACGATCACCCCGACGGACCCAAGCGCGTCCCCCAGGACTTCCAGGAACGCGGCCCGCATATTGAGGCTCTGCCCGCGCCCGCCCGCCAGCACCAGCAGGGCGACGATGTTCGCGACCAGGCCGATGACGCCCATCGCCGCCATCCCATGGGCCTCCACCGGGGGAGCTGTGATGAGGTGGCGCACCGCCTGGACGGCCACGACCACACCGACGACGCCCAGCATCCCCGCCTGGAGCGCGGCCCCGAGGACCTCCGCGCGGCGGAGCCCCCACGTGCTGCGGTCCGTGGCCGGGCGGGTGGACAGGTGCGCCGCCGTCAGCGCCATGACGAGCCCCGCGGAATCAGTGAGCATGTGGCCCGCGTCGGCAAGGAGGGCGAGCGATCCGGTGAACACGGAGATGATCGCCTCGGCGACGAGGACGAGCGAGGTCAGGGCCAGCGCGATGGCCAGGCGCCGCCGCGAGGAGCCCGCCGTGTGGTCATGCGTGTGCGCGTGCCCGTGGGAGTGGCCGCGTCCGTGGGGGTCTGGGACGGCGCGGGCGCCGGGGTGCTGCGAGGAGGTCACAACCCGATATTATCAAAAGTGTTTTATGAATCAAGGGCTTAGGGGAACCTAAGGAGGTGGGCGGTATCGTGGGCGTATGCGCACGGGGCACGTCATCTACTGGGTACAGGATCTCGACGCCGCGGTCCGGGAGTTCCGCCAGCGGGGCTTCGCCGTCGAGTACGGGAGCGCGAGAAAACCGAGGAACGCACTCGTCTACTTCTCCGAGGGCCCCTACTTGGAACTCCTCGTGCGCACGCTCCCGAGGCCGCTCCTGCGCCTCATGTCGGCGGTCCCCACGGCCAGCGGCCGGGCGATCAGGCGCTTCGTCGCTTGGGAGGACGGGCCTCAGGGGCTGTGCGCCGTCTGCTTGGAGGGCGAGGATGAGGAGTTCGACGAGGTCGTCGAACTCCTCGGCGCCCGCGGGATGCGAGTGGCGCCCACACGGGTCGACACCCACGGCCGCCACCTCCACTACCGCGCCTTCTTCCCCGAGGACCTCGGGCTCCCCTTCTTCATGACCCATTTCTCCGAGGACCCGCGCCCACGGGACTTCACCCACCCCAACGGCATCCGCGCCATCGCCCGCGTCGAGCTCCCCCTGGAGGACGGCGCCCGGGTGCGCATCGCCGGCCTCTGCGACGACGGCGTCCTCGCCGTCGTGCGAGCGCCCGGGGACATACGGGTCATCTTCGACAATGGCAGCGAGTTCAGCGGGGACCGGCTGGAGCGGACCCTGCCCGACTGAAGCCGCGCTGGCCTGGCCGATTCGCGCCCGGCCCCGCCCATCGTGCCGAGTGGGGCGCGGGGCGGGGCCAGCGGAGCGCGTTAGGCGATGAGACCGCTCACCCAGGCCTCGACCTCCTCGACCGTGCGCGGGATCCCCGCCGTCAGCCGCTCGACGCTCCCATCGGGGCGCACGACGACGTCGTCCTCGATACGGATCCCGATGCCGCGCAGCTCGGCGGGGGCCAGCAGGTCGTCGGCGCGGAAGTACAAGCCCGGCTCGATGGTGAAGACCATGCCCGGCTCCAGGACGGCGTCCATGCTCATCTCGCGGCGGGCCTGCGCGCAGTCGTGGACGTCGAGGCCCAGGTGGTGGCTCGTGCCGTGCACCATCCAGCGGCGGTGGTACTGGCCATCCGGCCCCAGGGAATCGGCCGCGGTCACGCCCTCGGGCAGCAGGCCCCACTCCTCCAGGCGGGCGGCGATGACCTCCATCGCGGCGCTGTGGACGTCCTTGAAGCGGCAGCCCGGCTCGTTCGCACGGGCGAAGGCGGCGTCGGCGGCGTCGAGAACCGCCTGGTAGACGCGGCGCTGCGGCTCAGTGAACACGCCGTCGACGGGGATCGTGCGGGTGACATCCGCGGTGTAGAGCGAGTCGATCTCCACGCCGGCGTCCACGAGCACGAGCTCGCCGGGGCGCACGGCGCCGTCGTTGTTGATCCAGTGCAGGGTGTTGGCGTGGTCGCCGGCCGCGGCGATCGTGTCGTAGCCCAGGCCGTTGCCCTCCTCGCGCGCGATCGCGGCGAAGGCGCCCTCGAGCACCCGCTCGCCGCGCCAATGGCCCACCGCGCGCGGGATGGAGCGGATGAGATCGTCGAAGCCGGCCTTCGTGGCGTCGACGGCGGCCTGCATCTGGGCGATCTCCCACTCGTCCTTGCGCAGGCGCAGCTCGCTCGCGGCCTCCAGAAGGCGGTCGTCCACCTCGCTCGCCGCCTGCCCACTGGCGAGCCCCGCGGCCTGGCGGGTGGAGTCCACCAGGGCGGTGATGGCCTCGTCCGCCTGGGCGATGACGCGCAGCTGGACGCCGTCGGCACCAGCGTCCTTGGCCAGGGCATCGCCGAGGGAATCGATATGGGCGCAGCGGATGCCGGTGACGGCCTCGACCTCCTCGATGGAGGGGCGCGCGCCCACCCACAGCTCCCCGTAGCGGGGGTTGGCGTAGAACTCCTGGGAGGTCCGCGAGGCGCGGGGCCGGAAGTACAGGACGCCCTCATGCGTGGGCGCTCCCTCAGGGGCGGGGGCGCCAGCGGGGGTGAGGGGCTCCAGGACGAGCACGGCGTCGGGCTCGAAGTCCGTGCCGGTGCCCGCCAGGTGCGAGAAGGCCGAGTGGGGTCGGAAGCGGTAGTCGCAGTCGTTGTTGCGGGTCTTGAGGGGGCCGGCCGGCAGGACCAGGCGCTCGCCGGGGAAGCGGGCGCCCAGCGCCGCCCGCCGCCTGGCGGCCCACGGCGCGGCCTCGGACATGGCGGGCGGGGTGTCGGGGCGCCGATGAAGTCCCGGAAGGCCTGGTTGGTCGGCTGCCGGGAGCGGTTGTTGCCGCGCTGCGCGAGGGACTGGGCCTCCTTCGGGGCCTCGGAGGAGCTGGGGGAGGGGGTCTGCGACTGGGTCATGGGGTCATCCTCCCACTGCGCCGGCCCTACTCGTCGCCCGGCAGGCGCACCCCGACCTGCTCGCGGGCCCGGGCCAGCACCCGCACGCAGGCCAGCGAGGCCTCCAGCGGGTGGAGGTCGGACTCGCGCCTCCCGCGGGCCACGAGGCGGCAGACCTCGGCCAGTTCGCGGGCGAGCACCGGGCCGTCCGAGTCCACCGACAGGTCCTGCTCGCCCTGCGGCCCGGTCAGGGCGATGCGGCGGGGCCACTGCACGTCGTCCATGCTCAGGGCCAGGTTGTCGGAGGCGATCGAGGAGGGGGCGGCGCCCCGCGAGGTCTTGGAGTGCAGGCACACGACCTCCAGGTCCGTGGCCCGCCCGTCCGGCAGGGTCTCGTAGTCCAGGACGACGACGCCGTGCGAGTCCGCCCCCGAGGCCAGCAGGCGGCCGGCGGCCCGCACCCGCGCGGGCTCGCCGAACAGGTGGACGGCCATGGACACGGGGTAGACCCCCAGGTCCATGAGGCTGCCCCCGCCGGCCGCCGGGTCGAAGGCGGGCGGCAGGCCCCCGGCCCGGTAGGCGGCCATCCGGCTGGAGAACTGCTCCTTGACCAGCAGGGCGCGGTGGGGGCCCGGGCCGTCGGCGAGAAGGTCGGGCAGGGCCCGGCGCACGGCCAGCGTCCCGTCGAAGCCGACCACCTTGAAGTCCTCGGGCACCCGCAGGCCCCGCCCGCGCGCCCACTCCAGGACCTCGGCGGCGCTGAGGTCGTCGGTGGCGAACACGGCGTCGACCCGGTCCGCCACCGGGTCCAGGCGATCGGCGACGGCCGCGGCCCGCAGCGGCGCGGGAGTGTGGAAGTCGACCGTCAGAACCACCGGTTCGACGCCCGCGCGCGCCACCGCGCCGCGGTAGCCCGCCTCGCGGCGGTTGTGGGCCCCGGCGCGGGAGGTCAGCAGGGCGGGGCGGCGGGCCCCGCGCTCCAGGAGGTGGCCGGTCGCCGCCCTCCCGCCCTCCTCATTGGCGCAGCGGACGTTCGGGATGGCGGGGGACAGGTCCCTGTCCACCGCCACCAGCGGCATGCGGATGGCGCCGTACTCGGACAGGTCCTCGTTGTGGGCCCCCGAGACGATCCCGTCGACCCGGTGGGAGACCAGCAGGTCGAGGTACTCGCGCTCGCGGTCGGCCCGCCCCATCGAGTTGCACACGAGGATCCGGTAGTCGTGGACGGCCAGGGCGTCCTCCAGCTCGGCGGCGAGCTCGCCGAAGAAGGGCAGGGCCACGGTGGGCACGATGACGCCGATGGTCCGGGTGGACTTGCCGTGCAGGGCGCGGGCGAGCTGGTTGGGCCGGTACCCCAGCTCCTTGATCGCCGCGGCCACCCGGTCCTTCGTGGCCTGGCTGAGGTAGCCGCGGTTGTTGAGCACGCGCGAGACCGTGGTCAGGGACACGCCGGCGGCCCGGGCGACGTCGGCGAGCGTCGGCTCGTGGGGCTGCGGCACGAAGACCTCCTCGGACGCGGGGGCTGAATCGGACCAACTCTATCCCGGCGGCGAGGTCCCCCGGGGCCGCCCGCTCATCGGACCGGCGCGCCGCCCCGGCCGCACAGCGACGGGGCCAGGCGCCGGTAGACGCCGATCATGGCGCGGGCGATGGCGGCGTGCCCGGCGTCGTCGGGGTGGACTCCGTCCGCGGCGAGCTTGGCGGCGTCGCCGGCCACGGCCCTGGTGGCGGCGTCGGAGGAGCTCAGGCCCAGTTCGGTGGCCCGCTCGTGGATCAGGCGCCGCACGACGGCGAAGCGGGGGCCGACGTCGAGCGCCGGGAAGTAGGGGGCGACGACGACGGGCACGCCCCGCAGCCTGCGCGCGAGGAACTCCAGGTCGTGGCCGACGGCCCGCCTGACCAGGTCGAGGTGGGAGGGCAGGGCGGCGGCGTCGCTCAGGCCCAGGCACACGGTGAGCACGTCGGGCTCGGCGCGCACCGCCGTCTCCAGCCAGGTCGAGTCCCGGCACGAGGGGGAGCGCCCGCCCCCGGGCAGGTGCCCGCCGCGCCGGACGAAGAACCCCATGCCGTCGGCGGCGAGGTTCACCTCGCGCCAGCGCAGGTGCTCGCACACCAGGGAGGTCCAGCGGTTGCGCGGGTGGCTGATCGACCGCCAGCCCGTCGTGACGGAGTCGCCCAGGAAGACGGCGGTGGGGAAGACGGGGCGGCGCGGCGTGGTGGGCACGTGCCGACCCTAGCCGAGCCGGTGCGCCCAGCCGATTCACAGGCTTCGCAGGGCGGGGGTTGAGGGCGGGATTATAACGTCCACATCATGGATGCGCCCGAGATGAACAGAACCCTCTACATCGACGAGTCGGGCAACCCCGTGTCCGGGCCGGAGGCGCACGCGGACCGGGAGGCCGGGGCGCCGGCCGCCTCGCCGGCGGCGCTGCTCGGCCCGCTGTGGTGCACCGGGGTCCTCGTCGGCGTCGTGCTCAGCGCCCTGGGGCTGCTCATGCTGCTGGCCAAGGGACTGGCGGCCGTGGTGCTCTGGCCGCTGGGCACGCTCACCGCCATTCTGGGCGTCACCCTGGTGTGGGCGGCGGTCAGCGCCCAGCGCGCGACGCGGCGCCTGACGCGGCAGATGAGCCTGCAGGGCCCCTGAGCGGCGGGACGTCCGCCCCGGGCGCGCGCCCTCACCTGGGCGCCAGGACGCCGTCGTGCATGACCAGCACCCGGTCGCACACCGGCAGGAGGCGCTCGTCGTGGGTGACCATGACGGCGGCCTTGCCCAGCTCGTGGGTCTGGTCGGCCAGCAGGCGGGCCACGTCCCGGGCCCGACGGGTGTCCAGGGCGGCGGTGGGCTCGTCGGCCAGGACGATGTCGGGGTCGTGGTAGAGGGCCACGGCGATGGCGGCGCGCTGGCGCTCCCCGCCCGACAGGTCCGCGGGGTAGGCGCGGGCCCGCCGGGAGATGCCCAGGTCCTCCAGGAGGCGGTCGCGCCGGCGGGGGTCGGCCCGGGTGCGGGCCGCGGCGTCGTGCAGGGCGAACTGGTCGTTGAGCCTGAGGAAGGGGACCAGCCCCGAGGCCTGGAGGACGAAGCCGATGCGGCGCAGGCGCAGGTCGGCCCGGCGCCGCTCGGGCAGCGCGGAGAAGGGCTCGCCCGAGATGGTCACGGTCCCGGTCGAGGGGCTGCGCAGGCCGCCCATGATGGTCAGGAGCGTGGACTTGCCCGAGCCGGAGGGGCCCAGGATCCCCACCAGCTCGCCGCGGCGGAGCTCGAGGTCGGTGCTGCGCAGCGCGTGGACGGTCTCGCCGCCCTGCCGGTAGTCCCTGGACACGCGCTCCAGTCTCATCGCCGGGGGCCCGGCCTCCCCGGCGCTCACGAGACGGCCTCCACCGGGTCGATGCGGGCGACCGCCCGCACGGAGATGAGGCCGCCCGCCACCGACACGGCGACGAAGGCGATCGCGATGAGGGCGTAGAGGGGGCCGGAGGAGCGGAACGGGACGGTGCCGGGCAGGAGCAGGGAGGTGCCCAGGGCCAGGAGCGAGCCGATCGCGATGCCGGCGCCCGACAGCACCAGGGTCTGCGCGCAGCCGGAACCGGCGAGGTAGCCGGTCGGCACGCCGCGCGCCTTGAGGATCCCGATCACCGGCCGCTTCTGCAGGGTCAGGACGTAGATGAAGATCCCCAGGACCGTGGAGGCGATGAGGACCAGGGAGCCGATCATGAGGCTGAAGGTGAGGATCTGCGCCGAGTAGCCGGGCAGGGAGCGGATGATCTGCTCGCTGGTGAAGATGCTCAGCCCGGCGTCGCGGGCCCGCTCGAGCGCGTCGGCGTCGGCGCTCAGATCCGCCCCGTAGACGACGGCCGAGGCCGCGGGCGGCGGGGCGGCGGGGGCGTGACGGCGCAGCGCGTCGGCGTCCAGGGTCACCACGGGGGCCGCCTGGAAGGTGGTGTCGCGGGTGAAGCCCACGATCGTCCAGTCGTGGTCGGAGCCGAGCAGGCGGATGGTGTCGCCGGCGTCCAGCCCCTCGGCCCTCAGGGACTCGTCCGCGAGGACCTCGCGGTCGGGGTCCGAGATGGCCCGCCCGCCGGTCACGGCGGGGACGAGCCCGCCGTCCGGGTCGACGCCGAAGACGAAGACGTCGTCGCGCAGGACGCCGTCGCCGTCGTCCGCCGTCGCGGCCTGGGCCACGGCGGGGGCGCTGATCAGGGTCGCGGCGGTGGTGCCGCGGCTGCCGGCCAGCTCCCGGGCGGCGTCGACCTGCTCGTCGCTCAGGCGCGAGGCGGGGATGCTCTCGTTGGAGGCGTCGGTGACGACGATGCTCCCCGCGCCCCACCCGTCGATCCCGGCGCGGTAGAGGTGTGCCAGGCCCATGGCCAGCGAGGCCAGGAAGAAGGCGAGGTAGGCGACCAGTGCGACGACCGAGACGATGAGTGCGAACCTGAGCGGTTCGTGGCGGATCTCGCGCAGCGCGAGGAACATCGGGCTCCCTGAGGTGTGGGCGGGCGCGCCGGCCGGCGCGCCCGTGCCAGGCTACACGGGCCGGATCGCCCGGCGCCGGACCCCGCGGGAGAGATGCGTCGCGCTTCCCTGAAATGTCATAATGCCCCTTATCGGATGCATGTGTATGCGGAGCGGGTAACGCGCTCGGAGGTGATCCGACGGGCGCTGGCGCAGTTCGCGCCGCGAGCATGGAGCCCGTGGGCGCGGGTCGTCCTCGCGCCCGCCGTCGGCCAGGACCCTGACCGCATGAAGCCCACCACGCCCGCGGCGGCGTCTCCCGATCCGGGCTCAGGCCGGGCGCATGACCAGGCGCGCGACGATGGGCAGCGGGTCGTCCGCGAGCCTGCCGTAGACCAGGACGTCCTCGCGCCCGCCGTCCGGGTCGAGGAGCCTGTCGCGCAGCGTGCCCTCCTGGAGGAACCCGGCGGCCCGCGCGACGTTGCCGGCGTGGCGGTCGCCCGCCACGTGCTCCAGGTCCAGGCGGTCCAGGTCGAGGCCGTCCTCGCTCAGGGCCCAGTCGGCGATCGTGGCCACGGCGCGGCGGGTGAGCCCGCGACCGCGGTCGGGCTCGCCCATCCAGTACGTCACGGCGCCCGAGCGGTTGGACTCGTCGACGTCGATGGCGACCAGGCCGATGAGCGCGTCGTCGTCCCCCGCGATCGCCCAGCCCCGATGCTCCGGACCATTGGAGAGCAGATTGACATAAGCACTCGCCGCCTCGAGATCCCTCACCTCGCCCTGGCGGTCCATGCCCGGCGAGGTCTCGAAGACGCGCAGCACCGCCGCGGCGTCGTCGGCCCTCAGCGGGCGCAGGTGGTGGGACTCAGGTGCTGCCTTGCGTGCCATGAGGGCGATTCAACCATCCTCCGCCCCGCTCGCGCACGCACCCCGCCCGGATCACCCGCCGGACGTGCACGTGCCGCGCCCCACTTCTGCAACATCACCCGGAGCTCGGGCTCGGCCCGCCCCGAGCCCGTCAGCGCGATAGTCTCCACCTATCTTCTCCTGGCCAAACGCTGAGCCGGGCCTAACCGAATTCGCACATTTCCCCACGAGCACTGACCAAAATGCCGAGCATCACACCGAGATGCTCAACCATGGCCTCCCGACTTCCAGTAGACTCCTTACTGTTTCTCGAACCCCGTCACCGCGGTTCGGAAAACGCCTCGCAGTAGAATCAGTTGGAGTTTCCAGAAGGGGTTATCGTGCCGTCCGAAACATGTTCCTTGTGTCATAGTGAGATTCCCGAGAAGTCTAAGGTCTGCCCGAACTGCAAGGGCGATAGCGGGATGTCCCTGGAGACGATCGCTTGCACGAGTGACGTTGACCGGATTGTCGAGTCCGATGAGGACTCCTACTGGGAACTCGCTCGACACGATGAGGATTACCTAACCCTGTTCGGAGAC
>ERZ773070.1679-NODE-1679-length-13272-cov-12.947189_pt1 | contig 13272 bp, 16 predicted proteins | sample MGYA00580618_ERZ773070 | MGnify/ENA primary metagenome ERZ773070 (study PRJEB29015, sample SAMEA2738023) | human oral metagenome | biome: human oral; feature: human-associated habitat; material: dental | place: China | collected 2019 ...
AGCTGTTCAACACGCTCAACTCGCGCTCGGAGACGGTCAGCGCCTTCAGTCACCTCTTCGTCAACAAGTGGCTCTGGGGCGCGATCGGCCTGACCCTGGTGCTTCAGGTCGCCGTGGTGGATGTGCCCTTCCTGCAGGCGGCTTTCTCGACGAGGTCGTTGGACCTGACCCACTGGGTGGTGGTCGTCGTCATGGCCTCCCTGGTCCTGTGGGTCGACGAGCTGCGCAAGCTCGTCAGGCGACTCATGAAGCGCTGAGCAGTACGACACGCGCATGCGGCAGGGTCCCCAACCGTCTGGTGACGGTCGGGGACCCCTCATTCCGCATCAATGACGGCCGATAGCGGCGAAGACCTGCGGCTTCCGGTTGTGGTCAGCCGACGTCGGCGTTGCCGGACAAGTGCCAGGTGGCGTTGGCCCAGGGGAAGACGTACTGCATGAGCACGTAGACGACTCCGGCGATGAGGATGAGCGACTCGATGGCCTTGAGCCACGCGGGGCCCGGAAGGTGCCGCCAGATGAAGCCGTACATCAGTTGACCCCCGGGTCGTTGAGCACGGACTCCGGACGTCCCTCGGAGCGATCCATCCAGTAGTCGAATTTCGCGTGGACGATCCAGCGCTGGTCGTTTCCGAACTCGCCGGCGGTCGATCCGTGGCAGGTGGTCAGCGTGATGTACCGGTCGGTGGGCTGGGCGTCCGGCTGGTTGGGGACCGGGGCGATGACCTCGACCTGCTCGGGCTGGACGAGCTCGTGGCCGGTCACCTTGAACACGTACCAGGTCTTGGCGGTGGAGACGACGATCTCGTCGCCCTCCTGGAGCAGGTCGATGCGGCGGAAGGAGTTGCCATACGTTCGGCGGTGTCCGGCGATCGAGAAATTGCCAAGCTCCCCGAGCTGCTGGGTTTCGGGGTAGTGGCCTGCGGCCGCCTGGTCCAGGACGTCGGAGCCGGTGCCCTCGAGGATGGGCATGTTGTTGTTGGTAACGCCATACCACTTGGGAACGACGAGCATCCCGATGGTCTCGCCGTAGCCGACCTTCTCCACCGCAGGAGGAGCGTCGTAGTGCTTGGTGCCTTCGGTCTTCGGGGAGTCGACCTGCTTCTCGTGGAACTGGGTCGCAACGGCCTGAGCACTTGCGTTGGCATCGATACCGGTCCACCACAGCTGCCAGACGAGGAACAGCGCGACGACGAGGCCGGCGGTGATGAGCAGCTCACCGATCCCGGTCAAGGTGCCATTGAAGATTCGTACAGCACGGCTCTGACCGGGCGCGCGATGTCGCACAAGCCCTCCTCCAGCCATCGCCCCTCCTCAAGATCGAGACATCATCGGATTAGCCGCCAGTCTATGGTGACAGACCCCGCCCGTGACCAGCCGGGAGTGGTGGACGTATCACAGAGCACACCGTGAGGAAGCTTCACTGCATGTCCTAGGCTAGGCCCGGATGTATTGCGGTGGCCTCACACCACCAGCCCCAACCAGTAAGGAGACCCAGGGTGGCCTTGGAGAAGAAGTCCACAAAGGACGACGCCGACAAGAGCTCGGAGAAGGTCTCGAAGAAGAGCGCCGGCAAGAACAGCTCCGAGAAGAACACCGAGAAGAGCTCCGACACGGCTAAGAAGTCCACGAAGAAGGACAAGGACGCGAAGAAGAGCTCGTCGTCGAAGAAGCACCCTGAGCGCTCCGGCAACCCCGCCAAGGCGGCCAAGGCTCTTGAGGAGGAGTCGCGCGCCGCGGCGAACCGGGTCTCCCGAACACCCACCAAGGTCAAGGACACCGCCTCACCGCGTTGGTACGCCCCCACAATGGTGACGCTCATGGTCATCGGGCTGCTGTGGGTGGTCACCACCTACCTGTTCAACGGTCAGTACCCGCTGCCGTACTTCACCAAGCACCACGCCACCGACTGGCTGCTCAACGGCAACCTCTACATCGGCTTCCTCATCATGATGTCGGGCTTCCTCGGCCTGCTGCGCTGGAAGTAACGCACCAACAGACGTCCTGCGGATCAGCGGACGAACTCGCGGGCCCCCGAGCCAGTGCTCGGGGGCCCGTCGTACCAGTGGGGCCCGGATCCAGATCGGTTTGAGTCAGCACGGGCCCCGAGAGGGCTCGTGGAGCCGCCGTGGGACTGGTTACGAACCACTGAGGAAACACTGAACAGCCCTCGAAGTCCACAGCCTCCCTGTGGATCGGTGGACAGGTGCCTCCCCACAACCCACCCCGACTTTCCCCAAGTGTGGACACACCTGTGGATAACTACACCCCTGTATTTCCACATCTGTGTCCCCAGATGTGGATGAACTACAGAGATGTTCTTCGACCCTGGGATTCACGATCGTTCGGCGGGACACGGCACCTCAGGCCATGAGGACCCGCGCGACGTTGAGCACCACGATCACCACCGCCACCGCAACGGTGCCGGCGATCCCCACCGACTGGCGCCTTCCGCGGGGGGCCCAGGCGTAGATCGCCGCGATGATCCCCCCGACGACGAGCCCGCCGAGGTGCCCCTGCCAGGAGATGTTGGCGCCCAGGAAGGAGATGACGGCATTGATGACCAGGAGCACCACGATTCCCGAGGTGTCCCGCCTGAAACGCCGCTGAACCACGAACATGGTGGAGAACAGGCCGAAGACCGCTCCAGAGGCTCCCACCGTCGGCGTGATCCAGGAGACAGTGCCCGGCCAGGAGAGCCAGTAGATCGCCGTCGAGCCGCCCAAGGCACTGAGCAGGTAGACGGCGGTGAAGCGCCAGCGCCCGAGCACCGGCTCGAGGGAGCCGCCCAGCACCCACAGGGCCCACATGTTGAAGCCGAGGTGCATGTATCCCGCGTGAAGGAAGGCGGTGGTCAGGAACCGCCAGGGCTCGCCGGCGGCCAGCACCGGCACAAAGGAAAGACGGGAATCCAGGGCTGGGGTGAAGACCTGCCAGGCATAAACGGCGAGGCACAGGCCGATGAGCACCTTGGTGACAATGGCGTCGGAGACCACGGCCCCGCCCAGCAACGTGCGCGCCTGACGCCGGCCGGCCTGTGACCGACGGGCGCAGTCCACGCAGTGAATCCCCACGGTGCTGGGAACCTGGCAGGCGGGGCAGGTGGGCCGGTCGCAGCGCTGGCAGCGCACATAGGCCACCGTGCGCGGATGCCGGGGACAGATCGGGGGCGCCTGCTCGGCGAACGAGTTCGTTGAGGTCATAGGGGCTCCTGTGCGGCTTGTGACGACTCGGCGTGCAGTGACGGGTAGGACGGAATACGACGACGCCGCCGAGACTCGGGTCCCGGCGGCGCCACAGGGGCGAGTCACATCCCGGCGCCAGTGACTCAGTCTCCTCTTGCGACTACTCGACGATGTCCACCGAGGTGATAACGACGTTCTGCACCGGACGGTCACGCGGATCGGTCTCAACGGCGGAGATCGCGTCGACAACGGCACGGGAGGCCTCGTCGGTGACGGCACCGAAGATCGTGTGCTTGCCCTGAAGCCACTCTGTGGGGGCGGTGGTGATGAAGAACTGCGAGCCGTTGGTTCCCTTACCCAGGCGGCGACCGGCGTTGGCCATGGCCAGGACGTAGGGAGCGGCGAAGGTCAGCGAGGCATCGATCTCATCGTCGAAGACATAACCAGGGCCACCGGTGCCGGTGCCCAGTGGGTCACCGCCCTGAATCATGAAGCCGGGGATGACACGATGGAAGATGACATTGTTGTACAGGGGTGCATGGGACTCCTCGCCGGTGCGAGGGTCAGTCCATGCCTTCTGGCCGGTGGCCAGCCCCGCGAAGTTGGAGACGGTCTCAGGCGCCTGCTCGGGGTAGAGCTCGAGGCGGATATCGCCGAGGTTGGTGTGAAGAGTCGCTTCCATGGGGGCCATGGTGGCATGCCCACAGGCTCATCGGTACGACCCCTGAGGGGTGTACCGCGCTGTTCACCCCAGGCAAAACGCCTGGACATCTTGTGGGCTCGATCGTCCAACGGTGCGACCATTGGGGCACGTTGCACAACAACCGTCTGTAAACCGTATCCGACCTGGGAGGCAACCATGTCGTGCCTGATGAAGACATGCTGCGACAAGAAGTTCGACACTACTCATCTGCGCAAGGAGGCAGCGTCCTTCGCCGGGTCCGTCGCTGATCAGGCTGAGCGAGCCGCGCTATGGGCTGCTCCGCACGTGAGCAAGGCCGCCGAGGAAGTGACCCGCGTCGCCAAGGACGCACAGGAGCGTCTGGAGCCCGTGGTGAGCGAAGCTCGACAGCGAGTTGTCAAGGACTACATTCCGCGTGCGCAGCGCGCCGCCGTGGCTGCCCAGGCTGCTGCGGGAACAGACGGTACCCTGACAGAGCGCGCTCAGCGCGTGGCTGTTGCCGCAAAGTCCGCCGCATTGGAGGTTCCCGTGAAGAAGCAGAAGAAGCACCGCGTGCTCAAGACCCTGGGTTGGCTCGCCGTCGCCGGAGTGGCCGCCGCTGGCGCCTACGTCGTATGGCGTCGCAGTCAGCCAGTTGAGGACCCGTGGGCAGAGGAGTACTGGGCTGACTCCACCGAGGAGGAGGCCGGCTACGGCATCAGCCCCGAGGCCGCTCAGGCCTGACGGCCGCTCGGACCCGTTGACGACGGCGCCGCTCCGGTCCCTCACCGCACGGCGCCGTCGTTGTACGTTCCTGCGCAAGGTTCCTACTCCATTCTCCCGCACCGTGGGTAGCCTGGATGTATGTGCGCGCTGTCTGTTCCCGCCATTGCCCTGACCCGCGGAACCAACGGGGAGGAGGCACTCATCCCCCAGTTGGGGCTGGGGACCTACAAGATTCCCGATGACGAGGCGGAGCGCGTTGTCAGTGATGCCCTGGAGGTGGGGTATCGGCATATCGACACCGCGCAGATGTACGGCAACGAAGCCGGAGTGGGGCGGGCGATCGCCGCCGCGGGCCTACCGCGCCAGGACCTGTTCATCACCTCTAAGCTCAACAATCCACATCATCGGCGCGAGGACGCGCTGCGCAGTTTCGACGCCACCATGGAAACACTAGGGCTTGAGGTCCTCGACCTGTTTCTCGTCCACTGGCCACTGGCGGACTCAGCCGGGATCGACCTGGTGGACACCTGGCGCACCATGATCGAGATCCTTCACAGTGGGCGGGTTCGCGCCATCGGGGTCTCCAACTATCAGCCCGAGCACCTGCGCCGGATCGTGGAGGCCACGGGCGTGGTCCCAGCGGTCAACCAGATCGAGCTACACCCCTGGCTGATCCAGTCAGAGCTGCGCTCGATGCATGCGCAACTGGGCATCACCACGGAGTCCTGGTCACCATTGGGACGGGGCAGGTTGCTGACGAACCCCGTTGTCATGGACATCGCGGAGACCGTTGGGGTGAGTCCATCCCAGATCATCATCCGCTGGCACCTGCAGAAGTCACTGGTGGTCATTCCCAAGTCGACTCACCGTGGACGCATGGTGACCAATGCCGATGTCCTCTCCATCGCACTCGACGACGCCCAGATGGCGGCGCTGGACGCCCTGGACCAAGGCCTGCGCACCGGGTCCCACCCTGATCAGATCCAAGTGTGATCGGCGTGTGCGAGCCGCGCGCTCACACCTCACCTCGGGCCTCGAGTCCATTCAGGCCCGGTGACGATGGACGCGGAAGCCGGGGCCGATGTCCCCGGCGGGGATCAGCTCGACCAAAGCATCCGGATCAGAGAGGGAACGCGCCGCGACGAAGCCGGTGATGGTGTCCACGCCAGAGTCGAGGAGCATAGGGCTCAGCGGTGTCGAGGGACCGACCAAGACCGTGTGCGCATGGCGGGAGAGTTCGATGAGCCTGGGCGCGGTCTTGTTGACGAAGCTCGATGAGGAAATGAAGACGATGTCACACTCGGGCAGGAGGTACTCGCAGGCGCTGTCAGGCCAGTCGCCGGGCTGAAGGTTGCGCTCGAGACAGATGTATTCCCCGGCCGTGGCCAGAGCGGCCTCAGCGAAAGGGAAGTGACCGATAACCGCAACCTTCTTGCCGACGACCATCTCCCTGTAGGGGTCGAAGACCTGGCGCCAGGTGGTCCCCTCCCCAGTGGGTTCGAACCCATGAACGACGGCCGTCTCCTCACGCGAGTACCAGGAGTTGATGGCGGCCTGACCGATACTGGCCTCGGCGAGGTTCCAGGACTTCACCAGGGCAGCGACATCGCGCAGCGGGCGGCCCTCCAGCGGACCCTCCACAAGAGCCGGGCGGCTCCGGACATCCATGGTCCAGGCCGCGCCGACACCGCCGGCGGAGTTGAGGACGCGACTCCAGCGCGGCCCCTGACCCGCCGCACGCACGACAACGTCGCCGGGCAGTCCGTCAAGAAGCGCGTCGTAGATCTCCCAAGGCTGTGACATGACCTCATCCTTCCACACCGGGTGATAACTGAGCCTCACCTAGCCTAAACAGTTCCGTCCAACGGTGCAGCCGTTCGAGTCCAGTCTCCTCACGATCCTTCATGACATGCCGGCGATAACAAACCTGAACAGGATTCTTATTGTTGAAACCACGTACACCGTGCCCTCACGGTAGATCACCGAAACATCAATATCCAATCGGTGACGTAAATATTGATGACACTCAACCGTAATATTGATTACTATTGAGTTGCAAGGACTCTCGCCAGATTTTCAGCAAATTACCTTGATGCTACCGTGACAAGTCCCGTTCCCCGAGACCGAGGTGCTCCTTCATGCTTCGCCGCCTCCTCGTCCGCTCACACCGGACGACGCTGACGTCAGCACGTCGGCCATCATGTCATTCGCATCGGCGTATACGGGCCAGCGCATCGATTTCCGTACTGGCCTTGGCCAGTGCCATTATGGTCAATGTCGCACTTCCGATCCCCCAGGCGGAGGCTGTTCACGCAAATCCATCCGGAGGAGGGGGCAAGTTCACTCAGGTGATCGACTGGATCGACTGGACAGAAATGACCAATACCCGATGGGAGAATCAGAAGAGAATCCTTCCAGACGGGACCACCGGTGTCGCATGGTCCACTCCTTCACAAGTTTCCAGCGATCTATGGCGCACAAGTCGATGCACAGTATCCGATGTGCGAACCACGGCTGCAGGGCGTAACGACACCAGGTTAAAAACACACGCCGGCATACAGGTCGAGTACAAACCGGGATCCTGGCGGGGTGACGGTCTAGCTCGCCTCTACAACGATGGCAAGAACTACGCAGCAGGCGTTGCCAAGAATCCTAATATTACCTCATCCGAACTTCCTCTTGGTATCACTAATCTCCAGGACTCATCGACCCATCAATTCAAGATCGACTGCCAGGCATACATTGTCACTTCCCCAACCCAACCACGCAAGGCCGATCTGGAGGAATCGCCCAACAAGATCGAGGTCCCGATGGAGGGCATGGTGTTCGCTGACGCCGAAGCCTCCAACTGGAGTACTCGCGGTCCACAGGAATATATTTCTGTGGCTCCTGAACCCAGTAATCCGGGTCAAAGCGTTTCCTACTACCTGCTGGAGAGTGCCCGAGTCACAGGATGTACCACGAATTCCTGGGTGGGTCTGACTAATATCTCAACCGCGGCTGGAACCAAGAATGGTCTCAAACTGCGCCCGGATGCTGGTGAGTGCAGTTATCAAATCAGAAATGGTTACGGTCCTTCTTCAGTCATGTTCATCAGCAACAGCAAGAGTGGCTATGTTGAGATTCACGGCGGTGGTAATAGCGCGATCGCCCTCGGAGTCGTGTCCTATATCGATTTGGGAGACGCACCGGAAACGTACGGGACCGCTGGTAGCGTGTTCCAGCCCTCGTGGAGCGGCGGACTACTATCCGGCCGTGGTCCGAGCAATATTCCTCCTCAAACAGGTCCGGACCAGGCTGAAGCAGGCCTTTGGTACAACCTCAGCCAGGCAGCGGGCCAGAACCGTGTGGCCACCGCGAAGTCCGCACTCGTCCGTCTGGGATCGTTGACAGACACCGACGAGGGCATCGCTCAGACGACCGACGCCTCGGGTGACGACGTCACCGATACTGACGACGAGGATGCTCTGCCCGGTAACTGGGACCGCGTCATCTGGACCGACATCGGCCAGAAGTGGAGCCAGCAGATCAGTTGCTCGGGCACCAGCACCAAGGTCGCCGGCTGGGTGGACTGGAATCGGGACGGCTCCTTCTCCTCTGATGAGCGCTCCGAGGTGACCTCCTGCTCCAGAGCCGGCAAAGCCACCCTGACCTGGACCGTCCCCCAGGGCGCCAAGCGAAGCACTCTCAACGGAGATGGCGCAGCCACGTTCATGCGTCTGCGCATCACTGGTCCAACGCCGACGGGTCAGGCGGCCGAGGATCCTCAGCCCACCGGCATCGCGCTCAACGGTGAGGTCGAGGACTACCAGGTTCAGGTCCAGCTCCCCAACCTCACCATGGTCAAGGAGGTGGACAACACGGCAGCCGGTGGTCTGGGACTGGCCGCCAGCGACTGGGCACTCACCGCTTCTCCCCAGAGCGGCACAGCGGTCTCCGGAGCCGGTGGCTTCAGTGCATCCTACCTGCCCCAGGGCAAGACGATTCTGTCCGAGTCCTCCTCGTCGGCTAAGTCCGCCGGGTACAAGGCCACCATCACCTGCACACCGCACCCGAACTCGGATCTCAAGACTCCCGCATCGACCTTCGACACTGCTTCGAACACTCTGAACCTCGCCACAGGCGAGTGGATGACGTGCACGGTCCTCAACACCGCCATGCCTGGCCAGGTCATCTGGAGCAAGGTCGACGATGCCGGCAATGCCCTGGCCGGAGCCGTCTTCACTATGGCCTCGAGCTCTCTGAACAACGGCCAGGTGGAGGTGACCGACTGCGTCACCGACAACGGCGGAACCGCTTGCCCCAACGGTTCAGTCGATCAGGATCCCCGAGCCGGATACTTCAAGATCGTGGGGCTGACCTGGGGCGAGTACTCCCTCACAGAGACTCAGGCACCGACCGGATACCACATCTCCGGCGAGACACTGACCAAGACCCTCGACGGATCGGCCCCCGCCGCCAGTGCCGATGACACCACCCCCACGCTCGATCTCGGTCAGGTCAGCAATACCCGGATCAAGGGTGCGGCCACCTGGACCAAGACTGATGAACGGGGCAACGCCATCAAGGGAGCGCAGTGGTCACTGACTCCTCTGGACTCCGACGGCAAGCCCTTGTCCGATCAAGCCCGCACCATCACCGACTGCGCAGGCACCTGCCCCCAAGGCAGCCTGGACACCGACGCAGCCCCCGGCGCCTTCAAGCTGACGGACCTGGGTTACGGCTCTTACCGGCTCATTGAGACCAAGGCGCCAGCCGGCTACGTCCTCGATGCCACACCCCGCACTATCACCATCTCCACTCCGGACCAGGTTGTGGCGCTGGGTAACATCCCCAACCGCAAGTCGGCGGTTCCCGCCATCCCCCTCACCGGCGGAAGCGCCGCCACCACATACCTCATCGCCGGAGGGATACTGCTGGGAATCACGGCACCGGTCGTGATGATCCAGGCACGCAAACGCCGTCGAGCCCTGAACTCATGACTCGACTCATGATCTGAGTGAGCAGTCACAACTTACCCGATGGGCTGCGGATGCTTCGGCATCCGCAGCCCATCTGCACGAAGCATCGGACCGGAAGTCTCACAGGAGCGGCAGGAGGATGTCGGTAACCGCGCGGACAGGCGGGGTGGTAGCCGGATCGGTGAGGTACTCCTCGACGATCGGATGGTCTCGCGGCTCCTCGCCCGAGCTCGGCAGCCACTGACCGTAGAGCCACAGGTAGGCGGCGTGCATCGAGGAGTACGGACCGATGTAGCGCATAATCGCGTACCGGCCGGCCGGCACTGTCCTCTCGACGAGGTCGTGAGGGATCTTCGTGCCGGGATCGACGACGGTTCCAGCCACCGAGCGCAGATCGGCCCGGGAAACGGCGTCGGGATCGTCCTCATAGATGGCGACCATCGGACTCCCGACTCCCATACGGTCTCTGACTTGACTGAATGCCCGGCCGATATCCATATACGCCCCGCGATGCTCGGATGCAGCAAGTCGATAGCCGCACCGCGCCTCCACGCGCACCGGCCATCCCGGGACCTCTCTCACCGACGACGTCGAGCCTGAACCGCTGCTCGTCAACGCTGAGTCGGTCGACGCCGGGCGCTGGCCAGTGCGGAATCGGCTTGGAGTCGTCCCGTAGGAGCGGAGGAAGGATCGACTGAAGACCTCACTACCGGTGAATCCGGCTTTCCGGGCGATTCGTTCCACCGGCCATGAGGTCTCCCTGAGCATGGCGGCCGCCCGCTCCAGGCGGAGCCGGCGCACGGTCTGAGCGGCCGTCTCCCCGCGTACCGCCCGGTAGATGCGATGCCAGTGGAAGCGGGAGAACCCGGAGACGTGCGCGAGAGTCTCCAGGCTGAGATCGTCGTCGAGATGGGCGTAGATGTAGTCGGTGACGGCGTCGAGGTGGCGCTGGTACTGATCCGCCCTCATCGGTCGGGCCGGATTCCGATGGACAGGTGGGTCGAGCCGTCAGGGGCGTAGTACTCGTAGTCGGCGCGGTAGTCGCGGGCCAGGTCGTCACGTGCCCAGATACCCGCCCACGCCTCGTAGACGCTCTCCGGGCGGGCGTCGACCACCGTGACGACTTCGTGAGTGGAGGCCGGGATCGTCACAACCACCTGGCCTGGGGGAGCCGGGCTTTCGGCCTCGATGCGCCTGCCGATGACGAGGGTGTAGACGCCGTCGACATCGTCTCCGGGAGTCTCGTAGTCGGTGTAGACCGCGTAGATGCCGGAGCCGACGCCCGGTTCCCCCGGCTCGAGGAGCCCGGCGTCAGCAGCGGCCTGCCAGTGAGGAGGAATGCTACGGGCCGCCTCGCGGTTCGATGTCCGAAGAGGCAGGCCGACGACGTCGAAGGACTCGATCGTTTCTCTCATGCGCACCATGATGCGCGCATGGCGCCCGGAGTTCACCGACGATTCTTGCGGACTTGGAGAGGCCTCAGTCGTCTGCGTGGGTCAGGACGATCTTGCCGGTGGTAGAGCCTGAGCGGACGGCGGTAACCGCCTGCCAGGCGTCCTGGATCCGGACCCGGCCGGTAACGTGGACACTGAGCTCTCCGGAGGCCACGAGCTCCATCGCACGCTTCAGGGGGCGATGACGGTCGCCATCGTCTGCGGGGTGACCGCGGCGGCCGTCTTAGGAAGCATCGTCGTCGGGGAAGAAGATCTCCTCGATGGTCAGGCCGAAGACGCGCGCGATGGTGAAGGCCAGGGGCAGGGAGGGGTCGTAGCGACCGGCCTCCAGGGCGTTGACCGTCTGGCGGGAGACACCCAGCTCCTCGGCGAGCCGGGCCTGAGTCCAGCTGCGCTGGGCGCGCAGCACCTTGAGATCATTCCTCACCGGTACCGCCAGGTGGACCACAGCATCCCGGCACCGAAGAAGAAGGCCCATATGGCGCTGACCCATATGAGACTGGCATGAGGCGCCCCCACTTCTTCCATGAAGCCGTATGCCATCGAGACGACCACCGTTCCTGCTGCGGAGATGACGAGCGCCTCCAGCATCTTGCGCGCCTGCATCTCATCCAGTTCCTGAGACAGTCTCATCATGGCCCATACACACACGGCGACACCAACCATGGGAAGCAGAACGACGGCGAAGCGCCACGGATTGTCTTCCATGGATCGCGCCCACCGCAGACACACCAGAACCCCGACGGAGTAGAGAACAGCACCGATGCCGAAGCGGATGGAGTAAGCGATACCCGCCTTACGCTCAATGGTCATGACTGCCTTCCGTCTGCGGAGCCAACGAGGCGGATCGGTTGCCGTTCATCAGCCGGATCAACCGTGGCCACAACCAGAATCATAAAGTGACCTTGTCATTCAGTCAAGGTTACTTTCCTACTCGGCAGCGTTCACCAGCCCGCTGTTTCGTCACCAGATACGCGCTGCCGAGCGCCGTGCCGGCAACCACCGGGAAGGCGGGGATCACCCATCGATGGGGACGCACCTCGACCCCATGGGCTCGCAACGTCCGTTTTGCGAAGATCCAGAAGGGTAGAACGACTGGCAATGCCGTCACCGATCCCGGGGTGTAGCACCGGGTGAGGGCTGCTGTGGCCAGATGGCTGAAGGTATGCATGCCGTAGCCGTAGAGCACCGCCTGATAGAAGGATGAGCGTCCACGGGTGCAGTAGCCCTCGATCGAGGCGGCTGCCATGAGGACACCCATCAGACCGATCCCGAGATGTATGTGCTCACGCGAGCAGCCATGACGCCGAACGTCCTCGGGCAGAAAGGGAATCATGTCGAAGGCCGGGTTAGTCCAGCCGGGCATCGTGGCCAGCTCCTCGAGGTCGTGAGCCAGCCAAGAGAAGAACAGGCCCCCGGTCGCCAGCGAAACAGGGTCCACGTCATCACCTCGGTTTCGATACCGATAGTTGCGCTACTAATGGTAGCGCTTCCTTGTCGGCTCTGCCAGACTTCCCGTCAAGGAGAAGTGCAGATGAGTAATCCTCCCGGAGAGAACCGTGCAGGCGGACGCGCTGGACGTCCTCGAGACACCACCGTCGACCAGCGGATCCTTCAGGCCGCCACGTCTTTGCTCGCCCAGAAGGGATTTCGGGGTCTGCGGGTTGATGACGTCGCCCGCAACGCCGGAGTCCCGAAGTCGACGATCTACCGGCGATGGCCCTCGCTGACGGATCTCGCCGTCGCCGCCGTCGACGATGCCCTGGGGGACCGGGAAGCCGTCATCAGCGACGATCCACTCGACGACCTGGCCCAGATCGTCATCCGTACACACACGCTGCTCATCAGCTCACCCCTGGCCGGCACCTTGCCGCAACTGGCCCTCGACCTCGTCAACCGTCCCGAGACCGCCCGTCTCTACAGAGAACGAGTGATCAGTCCCCTTCGCGACGCTGCGATCAATGCCGTCCAGCGGGCTATCGAGCAGGCCTCCTGGGAGGGTCCGGACGCGGAGACGAGCGTCGACATGATGATCGGAACCGGCCTGTACCGGCACAACTACCTGGGGCATACACCAACATTGGAAGAGGCCTTCTCGATAGCCGACACCGTTGCGGGTCGTCGGCTTCCCCGTCCCGATTCTTCTCCAATACAACGGCCCTAAACCTGTTCCCCGAGATCAACCATTATCAATGGTTCGTCTCGGGGAACGGAGAATATGAGGAAACAGATGGTGGAGCCAACGGGACTCGAACCCGTAACCCCCTGCTTGCAAAGCAGGTGCGC
>ERZ773070.1680-NODE-1680-length-13268-cov-9.633543_pt1 | contig 13268 bp, 12 predicted proteins | sample MGYA00580618_ERZ773070 | MGnify/ENA primary metagenome ERZ773070 (study PRJEB29015, sample SAMEA2738023) | human oral metagenome | biome: human oral; feature: human-associated habitat; material: dental | place: China | collected 2019 ...
AGGGCGGGGGCGGGGCGCTGGATGAGCCGCCCGTCGCGCAGGGACAGGGCGCGCGCCGCGGTCAGGGCGTGGACCCAGCCGCCGGTGGCGATGGAGGGCTGGTCGTCCTCGCCGGCGTTGCCGGCCCACCCGGTCAGCAGCACGGGCCCCGGCTCGCCGGGGCGCCGGGCGAAGGCCTGCGGGGCGTAGAACTCGAAGCCCCGGTCGACCTCGCGCACGGTGCCGTCGCACTCGCGCAGCTCGGTGCCCGCCAGGCGCCCGACGGCGTAGACGCAGGGGAAGACGTTCTCGTAGCCCTCCTCCCCCGCCGGCCGGGCGCCCTGGGGGCACCAGATGAGCACGTCGCGCTCAAGGCCGGTGACCTCGTCGGTCAGGGTGACCAGGCCCGGGCACTCCCACATGAAGCCGAAGTCGTCCAGGGCCCCGCCGGCGTCGGGGAAGGTGATCTCCCCGGCCGGCTCCCAGGTCAGCAGGTCGCGCGAGCGGTAGAGCACGGCCGCGCCCGTCTCGTCGGCGCGCTGGACCCCGATGAGCATGCGGTAGGCGCCGGGGCGCTCGGGGTCGCGCGACACCTGCGGGTCGCGGTAGTGGGCGGTGTAACCGGGGGCGTGGTCGGCGATGAGCGGGTTGGCGGGCCACTTGGCGAAGTCGTCCAGGTCCGCGGAGGTGACCAGGCACTGGCTGGCCGTGCGCTCGTCGGTGACGGGGTCCTTGAGGTTGCCCGTGTAGAACAGCTGGTAGGGGGCCCGCGCCGGGGCCGCCCCGGCCTCCGTCCCGGTCAGGACGAGGGCGCTGCCGGAGTAGGCGCCCGAGGCGTCGTAGGGGCTGTCCGGGACGACGGCCACCCCGCGGTGGCGCCAGTGCAGCAGGTCCGTGGAGCTGGAGTGGCCCCAGTAGACCAGGCGGCGGGTCCCGTGCAGGGGGGTGAACTGGTAGAAGGCGTGGTAGGTCCCGGCGTCGACGAGCAGCCCGTTGGGGTCGTTGAGCCGGCCCACGGGCGGGGCGACGTGCACGAGCGGGTAGTCGGGGTCCTCCCCCGCCCGGGAGGAGGCGATCGCGTCGTCGGCCAGTGCCCGCAGGTCCTCAGTCATGCCGCGAGACTAACAGGGCCCGGGCCGCTCGCGGGGCTCGATGGCGGGGCGATCCTCCGCCGGGCGCGTCAGTGGAAGTAGGGCACGATGAGCCACAGCCCGAACAGCACGATCCCCGCGGTGAGGGCCAGGAAGAACCCGGCGGCGACCTCCGCGGCGTGCAGGCCCTGCGCCCGGCCGGCCTCGCGCTTGAGGCGGACCTCGCCGAGCATGCGCGCGGCCAGGGAGACGATCAGGATGACCAGGGCGGTGACGGTCACGGTCACGACCGTCACCAGCGCCAGGGAGGCCCAGTCGACGTGCAGGCCGCTCATGCCACGTGCTCCCTCTGCGAGCGGCGGGCGGTGGCGGAGGTCGAGGGCACGGGCGCCGGGGAGGTGACGGCCAGGCCCGGGGCGGTGGCGAACTCGGCCTTGACCTCCTGCAGGGTGCGCGGCGGGCGGCCCAGGTCCGGGTCGGTCCGCTTGGCCACGACGACCTCGTGGGCGTCGTTGACGTTGGAGAAGTCGACCTTGTTGTGGTTGGCCTGGCGGATGATGAGCAGCGCGCCCACGGCCAGGGCGATGATGACCGCGACGGTGCCGGCGACGCCGCCGCGCACCGCCACGTAGGAGGTGAGCGCGCCCACGACGGCGGCGCACGGCAGGGTGATGAGCCAGGCCACGCCCATGCGGCCGAAGGTGCCCCAGGAGACCTTGGAGCCGCGGCCCACCCCCGACCCCAGGATCGAGCCGGTGCAGATGTGGGTGGTCGACAGCGCGAACCCCAGGTGCGAGGAGGCCAGGATGGCCACGGTCGAGGCGGTCTCGGCGGCCAGGCCCTGGGGCGGGTCGACGTGGACCAGGCCCTTGCCCATGGTGCGCATGATGCGCCAGCCGCCCGAGTAGGTGCCCAGGCCGATGGCCAGCCCCGCGGCCGCGATCACCCACCACTGCGGGGGGGTGCCGGGGGCCTGGTAGCCGGCGGCGATGAGGACCAGGGTGATCACGCCCATGGTCTTCTGGCCGTCGGAGGTGCCGTGGGCCAGGGCCACCATGGAGGCGGTGACGCGCTGGCCGGCGCGGAAGACCGCCTGGGTGCGGCGGTCGGCGGGGCGGGCGACGCGGTAGGCGACCCAGGTCGCCGCCGCCGCCGCCAGCCCGGCGACGGCCGGGGCGATGAAGGCGGGCAGGATGATCTTGGACACCACGGTCCCCCAGCGCACTCCCTCCAGGCCCGCGGCCACCAGCACGGCGCCGATGAGCCCGCCGAACAGGGCGTGGGACGAGGAGGACGGCAGGCCGAAGAGCCAGGTCGCCAGGTTCCACAGGATGGCCCCGGCCAGGCCGGCGAAGACCATCGCGGGGGCCGCCTGGATGAGGGCGTCGTCGAACATGCCCCCCGAGATCGTCTTGGCGACCTCGGTGGACAGGGCGGCCCCCACGATGTTGAGGATCGCCGCGACCAGCACCGCGCGCCTGGGGGTGAAGGCCCCGGTGGCCACGGAGGTCGCCATGGCGTTGGAGGAGTCGTGGAAGCCGTTGGTGAAGTCGAAGATCAGCGCCGTGACGACCACGACGGTGACGACGAACAGGGTTGTGCTCATGCCGTTCCCGGTCTGATGGACGGGCGGGCCGCGGTGCGGTCCGACCCGGATCGCGGGTGCGATCGGCTCCTAGTGTGGCCGACGGACGGAGCCGATCGGGCCCCGGGGGCGCAACGTTCACCTGCTGTTCACCTGCCGCGGGGTGTCCTTGCTCACCCGGCGGCCCCGCGCCGGGGCCCGTGACCGACGATGGGACCGTGAAGACCATGCACGGGCGCCCCGACGGCGGGGCCGAGCCCGACCGCCGCGCCGCGCGCGTCCTGCGCCCCCTGACGCCGGGCGTCTACGCCCCCACCGCCGTCTACGCCGTGGGCACCGGTGCGGTCCAGCCGGTCCTCGTGCTGGCCGCCGCGGACACGGGCATGTCGCACGCGCTGAGCGCCGCGGTCCTCGGGCTGCTCGGCGCGGTCGGCGTCCTCACGGCGCCGGCGATGGGGGCGCTGGTCGGGCGGGTCGGGGGGCGCCGCTCCATGATCCTGGGCGCCGGGCTCGCCGTCCTGGCCGCAGTGGCCATGCTGGGAGCCACGGGCGCGCCCTCGGGCGCCGCCGTCGGGGTCTTCATCGCGGGAGTCGCGGCCCTGGCCGCCTCGGGGAATCTGTGGGCCCTGGCGCGCCAGGGGTCCGTGGCCGACGCCGTGCCGCCGTGGGCGCGCGCCCGGGCCCTGTCCCTGCTGGGCGGGATGATGCGCCTGGGGGTGCTCGTCGGCCCGAGCCTGGGGGCGGGGGTGATCGTCCTGGCGGGACGGCGCGGCCCCTTCGCCGTGCAGATCCTCATGACGCTCACCGCCCTGGGCCTGGTCCTGGCCAACCCCCTGCCCGGCCCGGACCCGTCACGCGGACGGGGCCCGGCCCCGTCCGCCCCGGCTCGGCGCGCGGATGCGCGCTCCGTGAGCGTCGTCGCCCTGGCCATGATCTGCCTTCAGCTGCTGCGCACCAACCGCACGGCGCTCGTGCCCCTGTGGGGCGCGCATCTGGGCCTGGACGACGCCCTGGTCTCGGCTACCTTCGCGGCCGGCGCCCTGGTCGACGTGGCCATGTTCGTTCCGTCGGGGCGGTGGATGGACCGCTACGGCCGGCTCGCCGGGCTCCTGCCCGCCCTGCTCGTCATGGGCGCCTCCCTGGTGCTCGTCGTGCTGTGGACGAGCCCGACGGGCTTCGTCGCGGGCACCTGCCTGATGGGCCTGGGCAACGGCTTCGGCTCCGGCATCGTCATGACCATGGGCGTGGACCTGGCGCCGAGCCCCGGCCGCGAGCGCTTCCTGGGGTGGTGGCAGGCGGTGGGCGGCCTGGGCTCCGCCGTCGGCCCCTTCGCGGCCGGCGCCCTGACCGCGGCCGGCGGTCTGGCCTGGGGGATGTGGGCGACGGCGCTGACGGGCCTGCTCGGCGGGGCCTGGGCCGCGGTGGCCGTGCCCCGCGCCTACAGGCGCGCCGGGATGGACATGCGGGGACGCGCTGCGGACGCATGCGACCACGCGGCGCCGTAGAAAGGATAAAGTTCGGGCGCAGACCGGTATAACGAGCGGAGCACGACAATGACACCGAAGCGGCGCACTGAGAAGAAGTCCGGGAAGCAGCCCCGGTCGGGGGCGGATCCCGCCATGAGCATCGGCATCGACCTGGGGACCACCCGCACGGTGGTGAGCCTGGCCGATCGGGGCAATTATCCCGTCGCCGGGTTCACCGACCTGTTCGGGGACGATCACGACTTCCTGCCCTCCCTGTCGGCGCTGACCGACGAGGGCCTGGTCCACGGCTTCGAGGCGCGGCGGGCCGCGCGGCGGGGCGCGCCGCTGGTGCGCAGCCTCAAGCGCCGCCTGTCCTCGCCCACCGCGTCGTGGTCCGCCCCCGTGCCCTTCGGGTCGACCTCCCTGCCCCTGGGCGAGGTGCTCGCCAGTTACCTGCGCTACCTGCGCGAGCGGCTGTGGCGCTCCTCCCTGCTGGCCGGGGTCGACCTGGGCGACGAGCGCCATCGCATCGCCGTGGCCGTGCCCGCCCACGCCTACGGCGCCCAGCGGATGATCACGCTCGACGCCTTCGCGGCCGCGGGCTTCCACGTGACCTCCATGCTCAACGAGCCCTCGGCGGCCGGGTTCGAGTACAGCCACCGCCGGGGCGCGACGGTCTCCTCCCGGCGCACCCGGGTCCTGACCTACGACCTGGGCGGGGGCACCTTCGACACCGCGCTGGTCGACGTGGTGGGCAGGGATCATGAGGTGCTCGCGGCCCGCGGCCAGTCGGACCTGGGGGGCGATGACATCGACCTGCTGCTGGCCGAGATGATCCTGGAGCGGGCCGGCGTGGGGCAGGAGGAGCTGTCGTCGGTGGAGACCGACGACCTGCTCGACCAGTGCCGCGAGGCCAAGGAGTCGCTGGCCCCGCAGACGCGCCGCATCGTCATCGACCTGCGGGGCCGGCCGGTCATCCTTCAGACCGCGGAGCTGTACGAGGCGGCCCGGCCGCTGCTCCAGCGCTCCCTGGAGCTCATGGAGCCCCTGGTGGGCGGGCTCGACGACGGGGCGCCGGATCTGACGGAGATCGCGGGCATCTACCTGGTGGGCGGGGCCTCGGCCTTCCCGCCGGTGGCCCGCATGCTGCGCGAGCGCTACGGCCGGCGCGTCCACCGCTCCCCCTACCCCGGCGCCTCGACGGCCATCGGCCTGGCCATCGCCGTGGATCCGCATTCGAATGTCACGCTCACCGACCGCCTGGCGCGCGGGTTCGGCGTGTTCCGGGAGGCCGACGACGGGCGGCGCGCCACCTTCGACGCGATCCTGGCGCCCGGGGCCGTCCAGGACTCCGACGCCCGCCCGGCCGAGGGGGCGCCGGCGACGGTCATCGAGCGCCAGTACCCGGCGGTGCACAATGTCGGGCGCTACCGCTTCGCCGAGTGCAGCGGCATCGACGAGCGGGGCGAGCCCGTGGGCGAGCTGTCCCCCTGGCGGGAGGTCCTCTTCCCCCTGGACCGCGATCTGCGCGAGGCCCCGGACCTGGGCGCCGTGGAGGTGCGGCGCACCGGTTACGGGCCGTGGGTGCGCGAGCGCTACGAGATCGACTCGGCGGGCCTGGTGCGCGTGAGCCTGACGGACCTGTCCGACGGCTTCACCCGCACCTACCTGCTGGGCGAGCACCGCGGCTGAAAGAGCGAACGACCGCGCTGCGGGGCGGGCGGGGCCGGGCGGCTCCTCCCGCCCCGCAGGCGTCGGAGGGGCCTACACGGCTCCGCGGCGGGCGGCGCGGCGCTTGGCCAGCTCGTCCTCCACGACGGGGGCGCAGGCCGCGTTGTCGGTGGGGAACTGGGCGAGGGTGCCCTCGACCTCGTGCCACACGCGTCCGACGGCGATGCCGAAGACGCCCTGCCCGCCCTGGACCAGGTCGATGACCTCGTCGGCGCTGGTGCACTCGTAGACGGAGGCGCCGTCGCTCATGAGGGTGATGGCGGTCAGGTCCTCCACGCCGCGCTCGTGGAGGGCCTCGACGGCTATACGGATCTGGTGGAGCGACACGCCGGTGTCGAGCAGGCGCTTGACGACCTTGAGCAGCAGGATGTCCCGGAAGGAGTACAGGCGCTGGGATCCGGACCCCCGGGCGCCGCGCACGGTGGGCTCGACCAGGCCGGTGCGGGCCCAGTAGTCGAGCTGGCGGTAGGTGATTCCGGCCACGCGGCAGGCGATGGGGCCCCGGTAGCCGGTGCTGGTGTCCAGCTCCGGCAGGGGGTCGCCGAAGAGCATGCCCTGTGCGCGCTGGGGGGCGGCGTCCACCCGGATCGCTTCATTCGCACTCACGTGACGCTCCTGTCGGTCGAGTCGGCGGCGGGGGTCGCCCGCCGTGCCGGTGCTGGCGGCACTGCTCCACGATAAGGCCGGAAGGGCCCCGGCTCAACGAAGGGCGCGCGGAACGGGCGGTGCGCGAATCCGCCGGGGTCGCCCCGGGGCCGGCGCGGGTCGGGCCGGCGGCCCCGGACGGGCGCGATGACGCCGATTAACGGGGGTTCGCCCACACCTGGAGTGATGCACTTCATAGTTTATGTCACGTGAGTATCATTCGTCACATGCGTCTCAGGTCGGCGCCGGGGTCTCAGTCCCGCCCGTTCAACTCGGAGGCCAGCTCCATGCGCCAGCGCTCGAAGCGCGCCTGCGCGGGCTCCTCGCCGAGGTCGACGCCGCGCAGCCGCAGCACCTCCGAGCTCGCCCGGATGTCCAGCCCCAGGGCCCCGGCCAGGACGAGCGCGTCCCCCGGGGCGGCGTCGACGCACACCGGGCCCCGGGGGCCGAGCCCGTGGCGCGGGGCCGGCTCCAGGACCACGCGGGCGCACAGGCGCGCGTCGTCGTCGACGTCCAGGCGCACGTGGGACAGGCGCGTTCCCGCCGCCTCCGCGCAGCGGCCCATGAGCCCGGTCCAGGACGTGGCCGGCCCCACCTCGCCCGCGGCGAGGCTCAGCCCCTCGCGCACGCCCACGGGCACGGCGAGCATCCCGGGGCCGCCCCTCTCCACGAGGATGGCCACGAGCCCCGCGTCCGGGGATGTGGAGCGGACCCCGACCAGACACATCGCGCGCACCCCCCAAGGCTACGGTCCGCGCGCCCCGCTGTCCCGCGAATGGCGGCCCGGGCGGTCCCCGGCGCGGATCTCAGTGCAGGGACCCCACGGAGCGGTGCAGCAGCAGGCTGTACAGCTCGGTGACCAGCCCGGCCATCTCGGAGGCCGCCTCCTCCCCCGCCGAGGCGGAGCGGCGGCGCCTGTGCGCGACCGCCTGGTCGACGACGTCGGCCTGGCGCTCGGCGGCCGAGCGCACCAGCCTCAGGTTGCGCAGGGGCAGGCCCAGCTCGTGGACCTTCAGGGCCAGGGCCAGGGCGCGCTGGCAGCGCGAGTCGAACTGCCCGCGCGCGTCGGGGGTGATCAGGCCGATGGAGATGAGCTCGTCGACCTGCGCCTCGGTCGCGCCGCTGCGGGCCATGAGCTCCTTGAGGCCCACCGGCCCGCCCTCCACCAGCCGGCCGTGCGAGGCGACGACCCTGGCCACCGGGCGCGGCGGGGAGCCGGCGGCGCAGTCCAGGCGCCGCAGGCGCTCGCGTATGACCGACAGCGGCAGGTACTCGTCGCGCTGCGCGGTCAGGGTGAAGCGCAGGCGCTCCAGATCCGCCTGGGAGTACTGGCGGTAGCCGTTGCCCACCCGGTGCGGCCTGATGAGGCCCTCGCTCTCCAGGTAGCGGACCTTGGACAGCGACAGCGCCGGGAAACTCGGCTTGAGGCGCTCGACGACCTCCCCGATCTTCATGAGGGGCTCGTGGGAGACGTCCTGCGGCCACCGCCTGGGGGGCGGGGCCTCCTCGGGCAGGTCGGAGGACCTGCGGACAGCGGGGCTCACCGCGCGGCGGCGGACCGCTGCGGGCCGGGGTGGTAGGTCATGCGGTACTTGCCGATCTGCACCTCGTCGCCCACGCGCAGGGCGCACTGCTCGACCCGCTGGCGGTTGACGTAGGTGCCGTTGAGGGAGCCGGAGTCGCGCACGCCGTAGCCGCCGCCGGGCAGGGCCACGAAGACCGCGTGCTTGCGCGAGACGGTCACGTCGTCGAGGAAGATGTCCGCGTGCGGGTGACGGCCCACCGTGGTCTCCGCGGAGTCCAGGAGGAAGCGCGCCCCCGTCGTCGGCCCGTGGCCCACGAGCAGCAGCGCCGTGCCCGGCGGTAGGGCCGCGACCGCCGCCCGGTCCTGCGGCGACATGCCCGCGAGCTGAACGTCCCGGTTGTCGAGCGGTCCGAAGGTCTGGGTCGAGGTGGTGTCCGCTTCGATCGGATTGCTCCCCATCATGTCCCCTCCGGTCGGGTGGTGCCCTGCGCACCACGAGTAGGTCCAACACTACCGTTGCGGCCCCGTGCCGTCGCAATGACAACACGCGATGAATGCAGGATGTTCCCGGCGGCGGGCGCGAATCGCCCGGGCCGGGCGGCGCGGCGCCGCGTCCGCGCTCTCATCTGGCGTGGCGCGGGTCGACGGCGCCGGTGCGGCGGGCCGCCGCCTGGGCGGCCGCCCACTGGCGCTGGGCGGGGGTCCGGGCGCTGGCGCGCACCGCTCCCCCGGCGGAGACCATCTCGGTCGCGCCGTCCGCGCCGGTGCCCCCGCCCCGCCAGCCGTGGCAGATCGCCTGGGCGAGGGCGTCGGCGGCGTCAGCGGGCCTGGGCGGCTCGTCCAGCCCGAGGATGCGGGCGACCATGGCCTGGACCTGGGCCTTGTCCGCCACCCCCGATCCGGTGACGGCGGCCTTGGCCTCGCTCGGCGTGTGCTGGGCGACCTCGATGCCCGCGCGGGCGCCGGCGAGCATGACGACGCCCATGACCTGGGCGACGCCGATGACGGAGCGCAGGTTGTCCTGGGCGAAGACCCTCTCGACGCTGAGCGCGGTTGGCCCCAGCCGGGCGATCCAGTCGTCGAGGGCCTCCGCGATGGCGAGGATCCGCAGCTCGGGGCTCTGCGCGGGCGGGGTGCGCACGACGCCGACCTCGACGAGCCTGGCACGGCGGCGCGGGTCGATGTCCACGCAGCCGAGCCCGCAGCGCGTCAGCCCGGGGTCGATGCCCAGGACGCGCTGCTGGGCGACGACGGCGCGGCTGGAGGCGCGCGGCCGGGCGCCGGGAGCGAAGCCCGCCGTGGCGCTCAGTCCTCGTCCGCCTCGAGCTCGGCGGCGACCTCGGCGGAGATGTCCACGGAGGTGTAGACGTTCTGAACGTCGTCGAGGTCCTCGAGGGCGTCGACGAGGCGCAGGACCTTGCGGGCGCCATCGGCGTCGACCTCGATCCTCGTCCCGGCGACGAACTGGGACTCGGCGGAGTCGTACTCCATGCCGGCCTCGGTGACCGCGTTGCGCACGGCGATGAGGTCCTGGGGCTCGGAGATGACCTCGAAGGACTCGGCCCCCTCGACGACCTCTTCGGCGCCGGCGTCGAGGACGGCCATGAGGATGGTGTCCTCGTCGATGCCGTCGGCCTTGGCGATCTCGACGACGCCCTTGCGGGTGAAGTTGTAGGCCACCGAGCCGGGGTCCGCCAGCGACCCGCCGGTGCGGGTGAAGGCGACGCGCACGTCGGAGGCGGCGCGGTTGCGGTTGTCGGTGAGGCACTCGACGAGGAAGGCCACCCCGGCGGGCCCGTAGCCCTCGTACATGATGGTCTGCCAGTCGGCGCCGCCGGCCTCCTCGCCGGATCCGCGCTTGACGGCGCGGGTGATGTTGTCGGCGGGCACGGAGTTCTTCTTCGCCTTCTGGATGGCGTCGAACAGGGTCGGGTTGCCGGCGGGGTCGCCGCCGCCGGTGCGGGCCGCGACCTCGATGTTCTTGATGAGGCGGGCGAACAGCTTGCCGCGCTTGGCGTCGATGGCGGCCTTCTTGTGCTTCGTGGTCGCCCACTTGGAGTGTCCGGACATGTGTCCTCCTCGGAGTCGTTGGGTCCGACGCCGCGGCCGGCGGGCCGCGCGCGGAGCCGGAGATCGTCCGCGGGCCGCCGGGGGACGGCGCCCCGGGCCCGCGCGAACCTGGGCAAGCCTAACGCCGTCGGCCCGGGGCGCGGCCGACACCGGTCCGCGGGCGCACGGCGGCGTGGCGAGGATCTCGCCGGGCCCCGCCGCCGGGGGTCGATGCGCCGCGTCGGCTGGGAGGCCTTCCGCCGGACGGCGGCCCGGGCCGGGGTCACGCTGCCGATCGAGCAGACCGCCGCCTGGGACTCCTTCGACACCGCCATGGACGGGCGGGAGCCCTGGGAGCGGGTGATCTACGACGACGCCGCGGAGCGCCCCCGGGCCCTGGTCGCCCTCACGCGGATGGACGTGCGCGGCCTGCCCTACCTGTGGGCGCGTCACGCCCCGGTGTGGCTGGGCGGCGACCCGACGCCCGCGGAGGAGGCGGACCTGCGCGGCCTGCTCACGGCCGGCGTGCGCTACCACGAGCCGTCGGTCGTCTTCATCCGGATCCACATGAATCACCCCGCCCCCGATCTGCACGAGCTGCTGCAGACGATGACCTACGACCGCACCGTCGTCATCGACCTGGACCACCCCGACGACGAGTCCCTGCTGGCCGCCTTCAAGCCGCGGGGGCGGCGCGACGTCCGCAAGGCCCTGCGCAACGGGGAGCTGACCTACCACGACGAGACCGCCCGGGCCGAGGAGGCCTTCGGCGAGCTCTACGAGATCCTCGTCGAGACCGGCAGGCGCGACGGCTTCCGCCCCGCCCCCGCCTCGACCTACCTGACGATGCTGCGCAGCCTGGGGCCCGAGCACGCCCGCCTGTACGTCGTGCGCCGGGAGGGCCGGGAGGCGCTGGCGTGGTCCCTGGTGACGGTGTCGGGCGACAGGGCGCTGCGCTACTACGCCGGCTCATCGCGGGCCGGGCGGCGTCTGCGCGCCGCGGACGCCCTGGTCTACCAGGAGGCCTGCCGGCTGCGCGCGGAGGGGGTGAGGCGCTACGACCTCATGGGCGTGGATTTCTTGGGTCATCCCGATCTTCGAAGAATTCTCATGCCGGACAATTATCCCGCGCATCCTCTGCGCAAGGATTTCGTCGCGCCTGTGCCGAAAATGGAGGGAGGAAAGCTCGTATGGCTGGAAAAAGCACCTACATCCTAAATATGGGGCCGCAGCACCCGAGCACGCACGGCGTGCTGCAAGTCGAACTCGAGCTTTCGGGCGAGCGCATCGAGCGCGCGAAGCCGATTGTCGGCTACATCCATCGCGGCATCGAAAAGCTCATGGAGTCGCGCACGTATGCGCAGAGCCTGCCCTATACGGACAAGCTCGACTACGTTTCGGCGATGAACAACAACCTCGCATGGTGTACGGCGGTGGAGAAGCTCGCGGGCATCCGCGTGCCGCTTCGCGCCGAGTATCTGCGCGTCATCGCGGCGGAATTGAACCGCATCGCGAGTCATCTCGTCTTCATCGGCACGCTTCTCAATGATCTCGGCGCGGCGACGGCCTTCATCTACGCCTTTCGCGACCGCGAGAAGGTGCTCGACCTCTTCGATCTCCTCTGCGGTGCACGCATGTCGACGAGCTACATCCGCTTGGGCGGCGTCTCCTATGATGCGACGGACGAATTCATCAAGAAGACGTTGGAATTTCTCGACTATGTGCCCGTAATGCTCGAAGAATACGACAATCTCATCACGGGCAACGAGATCTTCTATGCGCGCATGAAGGGCGTCTCGCCGATGACGGCGGAGGAGGCGAAGTCCTTGTCGCTGTCGGGTGCGAACCTGCGTGCGACGGGCGTCGCCTACGACATCCGACGCGTCGAACCGTACTGTGTCTATGACCATCTCGACTTCGAGGTGCCCGTCGGCACGATCGGCGACGATTGGGATCGCTATGAGGTGCGTCTCAAGGAGATGGGCGAGAGCGCGAAGATCATCCGCCAAGCCTTGAAGGATATGCCTGCAGGGGAGTTCAAGAAGAAAGTGTCGCCGCAGCTTCGCCCGCCGAAAGGATCGGTTTACCACCGCGTCGAGAACACGCGCGGCGAGCTGGGCTTCTACATCGTGAGCGACGGCACGGCGAAGCCTTACCGCGTACATATCCGCCGGCCGTCCTTCGTGAACTTGCAGGCGCTCGATTCCCTGTGCCGCGGCACGCTGATCGCCGACTCCGTTGTCGTCTATTCGACGCTCGACCCGCTGATGGGCGAGGTCGACTGCTAGGGGGTGCAATGATGGAAACGGGCATCGTCTATTCCTATATCAACGAACTGCGGCTCTCCCTGACGGGGGCGCTCGGCGACGCCTTTCTCGCTGAGGTCGTCATGACGCTTCTCGGCATCGCCGTCCTTCTTGCAATCGTCATGACAGCAGCTCTCGTCTTCACCTTCGGCGAGCGCAAGGTCTGCGCCTTCATCCAGGTGCGCTTTGGGCCGAACCGCGTGGGGCCGGGAGGACTTTTGCAGCCCGTGGCGGACGCCATGAAGCTCCTCAGCAAGGAGGACATCATGCCGGACGGCGCCGACCGCATCGTCTGGAGTCTGTCGCCGATCCTCGTCTTCGTGCCGGCGGCCTTGATTTACGCCTTCTATCCGTTCGATGCGGGCGTCGTCTTCGCCGATGTGAACATCGGGCTGTTCCTCCTGCTCGCCATCTCGGCGCAGGCGGTTCTGCCGTTCTTCATGGGCGGCTTCGCGTCGAACAGCAAGTATGGACTCATCGGCTCGATGCGTGCCGTCGCGCAGCTTCTGACGTATGAACTGCCGCTCGGCTTCGCGCTCATGGGCGTCGTCATGCTCACGGGCTCCTTGGACATGAGCCGCATCGTCGAGGCGCAGGCGGACTGCTGGTACATCTTCAAACAGCCGCTCGCGTTCCTCATCGTCTTCATCTGCATGATCGCGGAGAGCAATCGTCCGCCGTTCAACATCCTTGAGGGTGAGTCGGAGATCATCGCCGGCCCCTTCACGGAGTACAGCGGCATGCGTTGGGCTCTCTTCTTTCTCGCGGAGTTCGCGAACCTCCTTTCCATCGCGATTCTCGTGACGACGCTCTTCTTGGGCGGCTGGCAGGGGCCGGCTTTTCTGCCGGGCATCTTCTGGTTCTTCCTCAAGGCGGTTCTCATGGTCGTCA
>ERZ773070.1683-NODE-1683-length-13239-cov-74.201608_pt1 | contig 13239 bp, 10 predicted proteins | sample MGYA00580618_ERZ773070 | MGnify/ENA primary metagenome ERZ773070 (study PRJEB29015, sample SAMEA2738023) | human oral metagenome | biome: human oral; feature: human-associated habitat; material: dental | place: China | collected 2019 ...
TGATCATGATTGATGTAAACCTTGAGACCATGCTCCATCGCATCAAGAAGCGCGGGCGTGACTATGAACAGATCGATACAGACCCGTCGCTGGTGAAATACTATGGTTCCCTGATCAAGTACTATGATGAGTGGAAGGCTACTTACGACAAGTCCCCGCTGCTTATTATCGACGGCAACAAACTTGATTTTGTAGAGGATCCCGATGACCGCAATACAGTGCTCAATATGATTGAAGAGAAAATGGTTGACGTTGGCGCATTGGGGCAGGCTCAGTATGATGACCTGCGCGCCAGGCGCGAAGGCTGATTTTTAATATAATCCATTTAAGGCTCCGGCGTGCGCGCCGGAGCCTTTTGTTTGCCGTATATAAATTGGCAGGATCACCGGCTGTGAGTTGGGGAATATGCGGTTTAGAACCGGCGAGTCCAGCTAATTTGAGTACAGATGTGTGTCCGCGGTCTTAAGACGTTTAGGTCCCTGGTGGTAAAACACGCAGATACAAGAATGAAAAATGTGGAAAACCGCCACAATGGATTTTGTATCTGCGTGTTTTACCACCAGCGGTTGTGGATCGGAGGGGGTGGGATTCTTACCGGGTAATGAAGCTCGGCGGTGACGTGTATTAGTATGGAGCAAGGGTACATAATCACATCAGGTAGAATTTGTAAAATATGTGAAAGGACAGATAAATGAAAATTTGCAGCCAATGTTCTGCGCAAAATCCCGATAATGCCCGGTTCTGCCGTAATTGCGGCACGCAGCTCAATACAGGCGCAGGCCTGATAGGAGGCCATGCTCCAAGCCAGCCTGCGTCTGCACCGGCGTTTGTGCAGGCTCCGGCGCCTGTACCGGATTCTGCCCCGGCGCCTGCTTCTACGCCAGCCCCAGTGTTCGCGCCTGTCCCGGTTTCTGCCCCGGAATCTGAGAAGGTTCCCGGAATAGCCCATGGAGCGCCGTATAACCCTGCAAACCCTCAGGCTGGCGGAGTTAAACCTGACAGAAAAAATGAAGCCAAGGCTTTCTTTGCATGGCTGGTTTCCGCGCTGAAAAGGCCCAGTGGTTCGTATGCAACCCATTCCTGGTGGGCGTTCGTTGTTATGGCTGTTATGTCGCTTCTTCCAGCGCTGCAGATAATTATTATTGCGAATAAAGCAGTAGGCACCTCCCTCTCAGTTTTTGGCAGGCATATATCCATCCCCTCAGGGGCAGGTGCAGGCATTTTAGTATCTGTTTTCTTCAGGCTGTGGCTGATCTTTGCCCTGATATTCTATACCGCAGTGCTGCTCGCGTTCATTGGCCGGAGGCTGTTCGGGGAACCAACTACGTTTCTGCAGATGCATGACGCAATGGTGCAGCGCTTCCTCCCTGCAGCTATTGCCGTAACGGTTTCTTTCCTGCTGTCCTTATTCGGCGTTGGTGCCCTTTCGCTGATTATCATCCTGATAACCCTTTCGTTCATCATGACTGTCCCTACTGTTGTTGTCAGCCAGTCGGAGAACCGGCGTGCTGCCGATGGGTTCCTGCTGTGGTGTGTCTTTTTCGTGATCACACTTATCGCTTTGGCCCTTCTTGGCACTGTTATCAGTTCTATAGTCCTTGGCGGGGCACAGGATATTATTAATTGGGGTTTTTAACGGGCAACTTAAGGTTGGCGCAAGAAGTAAGGATTTAGAGTATGTTTTGTACGAATTGCGGTACCGGCAACAGCACAGATAACAAATTCTGTATTGCATGCGGTGCACCATTGCGTAACACGGCTTTCAATACCGGCAGAGCTGGCGAAGCCCGTATAGCCCATACAGCCGGTACTGCCCAGCAGGAAACTGCAGTTATGCAGCCGATAAATACTGCATATAGCACCGGTACACCTCCAGCTTTCGCCCCTCGGACGGCAGAGGATACAGGTGTACTGCCCGCAGGCGGGACCGCGGATATGGCTGCCGCGCCGAAACGGCATATGAAGAGAAGCACTGTCATAGTACTTACCGTTTTCGGGGTGCTGGCTGCCGGGCTGGTCATAGCGTATTTCATACTGCTCAATACTGTTTTTTCTGAGCGGAATGTGGTCAATGATTATGTTAATGCCATTGCCAACGGGCAGTACTCAAAAGCAACGAAACTTGTTGACCCCGGTGTCAGCAATGAGGCCCGTGCTTTATTTACCGATGCTATTGCCAGGGATCCGAAGGATCGTATCCAACAGGTGTCTGTAGGGGATATAACTAAAGACACTGCACAGGGCAGCAGGAAGCATAAAGTTACTGTTACCTATACGGTGAACGGGGTAAAGCAGTCTTCGACCTTAACACTGGAACCCAGCGGAAAGCGCTTCCTCATTTTTGATTCGTGGAAGATAACCACTCCCATGATCGAGAAAAGGGATCTGGCTATCCCTCCACTCCTCGACAGTATTGTCGTGAATGGAGTAACAGTAAAACTGGCAGGATACGAGGCCGGCGGAAGTTCCGGGACATCATATTCACTGCCGAGCTATCCGGGTATGCTCAGGATTTCAGCACCGAAGTCCCCTTATTGGGAATCGGAAACCGTATCGTCAGGGGAAACTGCAGGGGCTACCGCAATTTTAGAATTGACTGCTACGCAGAAGCTTAAGCAGGCTGTCCTGGATCTTGTCAGGCAGAAGGTAAAAGCGTGTGTCGCATCCTCTGCACTGTCCAAAGAGGGATGTGATTTCTCAAATGGATCCTTTGAATCATACAGCACCAGTTCAACAGCCTATACTGATATCACACGTACCGTAACGCAGGAACCTGCATTTGATTCCTCTGATTCCCTTGACATATCTGCCGGGACATTCAGGACATCGCGTATTGATGTTTCGATCCATTATAAATACCGGTATAGCGAAGATGAATCATGGCAGGATGGCGATACTTCGGATTCAGGGCGGCTGGAAGGGACTTTCTCAGTGAAAAATGGGAAATTATCTGTCAGCTACACCTATGATTCAGGCGCATCCTGGCAGTAAACTGCTCTGGCCGGTCAGCCTTTACGGCCTGACTTTTCCCGGATGAGGCGGATCAGCCTCCCAAGCCCGTAAGGGACAAATATGACAGGGATATACGTAACAGTATATTTGAGCAGGTCAATAAGCGGATAATATGAAAAATCAAGCACAAAACTGCCGGCAAGACGGAAGCATGCAGCGCCGCTTCCAGGAAGCACGCCATCGGTGCAGCTATCCATAAAAATAAGCGCTGCAGGCACCAGCGCAATAAATGTCATGATGAAACACACGATAGGGTAGAGCCATGTAGTTTTATACATAATGCCGAGCGTCAGGCCGGTAATTATAAGTGCTGCCGGCCAGAAAATAATGATCCCGAAAGCTATAGATTTGCTGATAGTGTTATGTGTGTCATTATAATACTGGTCGGCCAGCGTAAAAGCATACAGCGCAAAAATAAGTATCCAGCAGATGACCATGCTGCGGCTGGCTATACGGTGCTTAGCGGTATTGCGTTTTACCATAATGAGCCCCTTTGCCTATACGGATTTCCAATACATGCGGAACATGTGCCCTGGATGCGATTCGAACGCACGACACCCACTTTAGGAGAGTGGTGCTCTATCCCCTGAGCTACCAGGGCAGTTTTCAATTAAGCAGGCCGGCATGTGCACTGAAGCCTGCACGTATCTATCATACAGGAGTCTTAAACTTTTTGGCGCGGAGTTTCTCCGGCCTTTTACTCCATATTCCCCTGAGTGCCGGCATTTTCCCCTGCGCTTGCCTGATCAGCCTGCGCGGCATCAAGTTTGGCACGGACATCATCCAGTACTTCCTGGGCGCGCCGGGCCAGGGCTTCGCCCAGCTCCCACTGGCGTACCGAATTTTCCAGATCAAGCCCGCCTGCTTCGAGGGCCTGGACTGCCTCTGTAAGCTGATCGCGTGCCTGTTCATAGCTTAAAGCGCTGATCTGTGCGCGCTCCTCATCGGTAAGGGAGGAAGCTTTTCCAGTGCTTTCTGCCGGTTTTGCACCCGCTGCCTTTGCCATATTCATATCCTTAATATATCTTATATTTCTTATTGCTTATTACTTTACTGCAGTTATGCTACTACATTTTATTCTCTGCATTTTCCGGATCCGGATCAGTGGAATCAACGGAAACACCGGCTTTTCCGCGCCGCAGCGTTATAGTCAGCTTATCGCCGGCGGAGAGGGAAGCCGGGTCATCGATTATATGCCCATCAGCATTCTGGACTACCGCGTAGCCGCGGTCAAGTGTTGACTGCGGGCTTAGGGCAGTCAGGCTTGCATGCAGCTTTTCAATGCCAAAGCCGGCTTCGTCAGCCAGACGCCGCATGCTTACATCAAGCCTGCGCGCGGAATCGTTGATCAGCAGCTGGGGCCTTTCCAGGATGGTCTGGGGATGCGTCAGGCTGGGGCGGTTCCTGTAAGCGTCAATACGCTGCTGTTCGGTATCGGCGGCTGTGCGTATGCGCTGCCTGATGCGGCGGCGCGCCTCATCAACAAGTGCCAGCTGCTCCATAACATCCGGGACAATGCGCTTTGCAGCGTCTGTAGGGGTGGATGCGCGCATATCTGCCGCCAGGTCGATCAGTGTCCAGTCATCCTCATGCCCAATAGCAGATACGATTGGGGTAACGCATGCAGCGGCGGCGCGCACTACGCCTTCATCGGAAAAACCGATCAAGTCTTCAAAAGAGCCGCCGCCCCGCGCAACGATGATCACATCAATGTCCGGGTCGGCATCAAGCTTGCGGATAGCCTCTATGACTTCAGGCGGGCATTGTGCCCCCTGCACATGCACGTGTTCAATAGTGAAGTTGATAGTCGGCCAGCGGAGCCTCGCATTAGTCACGATATCGCCCTCAGCGCGCGCCTGGGGGGCGCATATTACGCCTATCCGATGGGGGAATTCCGGGATCGGCACTTTATGCGACTCGTCAAACAGCCCTTCCCCCTTGAGCTTCTTGCGCAGCTCTTCTATCTGCTGGCGGAGGTCGCCTTTACCAACCCTGCGGATATCATCGCCTATGAAACTCAGACTTGTGCGTTTCATCCATACATCAGGGTGCCCATGCACAACGACCTGGTCCCCCTGGATGAACTGCGAAGCCTGCGCTGCAAACATCCTCCACCCTGATACCTGGACGGTGACGTCTTCTGTGTTATCGCGCAATGTTATATAGGCGGAGCCCGCCCTGCGGGTATTGATCTCCTGGATCTGGCCTTCTATCCATGTTGCGGGCCAGCGTTCAACGGCATTATGGTATGCCAGGCTCAGCCTGCTTACCGGCCAGGGATTGTCAGGCGTAGTATCGGCCGCTTTTTCCGGCGGCTGTTTTGCAGTCTGCACTCCGATCTCAAAATTGGACATAATTATACTGTAATAGGCGAGTGGTACTGCTGGAGGAAGGGGGGGGAAAAAAAAAGAGGTGCAGGCCTGTATTTTTAGCGGGGAGGGAGAGAGGGAAAAGGCGCTGGCCTGATCCATGACAGCCTGCGGTGTTGGCTGCTGAGTTTGTTAAGGTAGCAGTATGAGCAATACAGATTCAGAAGATCCGCGTAAAGGTTTTGACGGCTCTGAGGACCCTGAGAACCCTGATAGCTCCGGCGGACAGGATAACCCTGACGCAATGTCTGACGAGGAAGTCAGGGATATCCTTAAAGGGTTTGAGGGGGAGTTCAGCGATTCCGATATGTCTGCTGCGGTCCCGGCTGCGCAGGATACGGGTCCGGGACCTGGATCTGCCGGATCGGATACTCCCGGCCTCAGTGACGATGAGCTTAGCGAATTCAGCGACCAGCTTGAGGGGGTACTGGGGAATAAAGCGAAATGTGCAATAATCATCACCCAGCTGCGCTCTGCGCGTTTTCTTGCTGCCCTGTGTTCCCTCACAGATATTTCAGCGCAGTGCATTGATTCGCAGAACGGGGCATGCGCTGTTCTGCGCGAGCTTGACGGCAGCGGCCCTGAAGATGCTGCACGGGGGCTGACAGAGGCTGTTAACGGTTTAGCGGCAGTCCTTGCCGTCAACCGTGCCGATAAAGTCGATATGCATCTGTGGGTCGGAGGGAAGGAGGGGACATCATATGCGCCTCCTATAATACTGTCATCGGCGCCGTTATTCGTTGAAGATATGCTCACAGGGTCTTTGACTGTGCAGGAGGTCATCAGTGAAGGCACCCATGTTGAAGATAGCGGTTCCATAAGTAAAGTTGAGGCTTACGGGATAATCGGCGAGAACCTGAAATAAACAGCAGGGGACATATAGTAGCAGGAACAGGAGGGCAGTTATATGCCGGATATATCTGATGGGATTGGGCAGCCGTCGGGCGGGGAGCCTGATTCTCCGCATAAGAAGCCGCATAAGAAGCCAAAATACAAGATCGTGAGCAACAAAGTCCTTTCTTCATGCAGCGTGATTATTGATGTAACAGCATTCCTTATATGGTTCACACGGTGTTTTACCGACGCGCTTGGTTACCGTGTATATAATAATCCCGGGCTGTGGGGATTGGAGCCGTGGGAGGATGTCAGCAATATAGTTATTTTTTTTGAGGTACTCGCGGTAATAATTTTTATCGGGTTCAGGCTGTTTGGAGCTGTCCTGCTGAGCGCGGCTGCAACTGCAGGTATCCTCTTCTGGGGGGCATCGCATTCAGATAATGGCTTATTTTTTGGACTGGGCGGGATCATCCTTTTATCCCTCCAGTTCTGTATAGCTGTGGCCGCCGCTGTTGCATTTATGGATGTGCAGTATCAGAAAGACAGGCAGTTCCAGGAGAGGCAGGTAAAGGCTGACTGACTGTACTTCACTTTGCCGGGTACTTTGTTTTGACGTGAACATATGGCAAACTTAAAGTATGAATGCACAGCAGGAGTTTGCGCTTCGCGCGGTTGAAGAGAATGACATACGGTTCATCCGTCTGTGGTTCACAGACGTCCTCGGGCAGTTGAAATCTGTTGCTATTGCCCCGGCTGAGCTTGAGGCTGCTTTTGAAGAGGGGATAGGTTTTGATGGTTCAGCAATCGAAGGGCTTACGCGCGTATCTGAGGATGATATGCTGGTGCGGCCGGATGCTTCGACTTTCCAGATACTTCCCCTGTCCAGCGGCGAAAATTCTACAGCCCGCATGTTCTGTGATGTCCTCACCCCTGAGGGGGAGCCAAGCCTCGGGGACTCCCGGAATGTCCTGAAGAATGCGTTGGATAATGCTAAGGGGAAAGGTTTCAGCTTCTATTGCCATCCTGAAATTGAATTCTATCTGTTCAGGCATCAGAATGACTGGACCCGTCCTCCTGTCCCCATTGATGAGGGCGGCTATTTTGACCAGGTCCCGCGCAGCTCGAGTATGGATTTCCGCCGTGCTGCTGTCAGCCAGCTTGAAGATCTCGGCATACCGGTCGAGTTCTCCCATCATGAAACAGGGCCGGGGCAGAATGAGATCGACCTGCGCCATGCGGGTGCTTTGAACACTGCGGACAGCATCATGACTTTCAGGACTATTGTTAAGGAGATCTCACTTGACCGCGGGATATATGCAAGTTTCATGCCTAAACCGCTGGTAGACCAGCCGGGATCAGGCATGCATACGCATCTGTCGCTTTTTGAGGGGGATTCGAATTCATTTTATGAGGCGGGGCAGGAATTCAGTATGTCGCTTACTGCACGGCAGTTCGCCGCCGGGATCCTTTACCATGCGCAGGAGATCACAGCAGTTATGAACCAGTACGTGAATTCGTATAAACGCCTGTGGGGCGGGGCAGAGGCACCGAGCTATGTATGCTGGGGACATAATAACCGCTCGGCGCTGCTGCGCATTCCCCAGTATAAGCCCGGGAAGATCAATTCTGCGCGCATTGAGTTCCGTGCGCTTGACCCAACGTGCAATCCGTATCTTGCTTTTGCACTGCTCCTGGCTGCCGGTATTGATGGAATCGATCAGCAGATGGATCTTGAAGAGCCGACGAATGATGATGTGTGGGAACTTACGGATGCTGAACGCCAGGCAATGGGTATCAGGCCTTTGCCGGGGTCACTTGATGCTGCGCTGCGCCAGATGGAAAAGTCGGAATTTGTTGCCGGTGTCCTTGGTGAGCATGTTTTTGAATATTTCCTGCGCAATAAGCATGCGGAATGGCGTGAATACCGCCAGCAGATCACCCAGTATGAGCTTTCCAAATATCTGCCCAGGCTGTGAGTGTGCAGGCCGCTGCAGCTTCTGCTACTGAAGGGTATCCAGCAGCTTCTGCATGCGCTGGATGCTGACAGGCTGCAAAGTGCCGAGCTCCTGTGCCCACAGGGAAATAAGGAATTCCTCATACATCCACCGTATCCGCCCGGCGGTTTTCAGGGCTTTATCATGCCCGGGGCCGGCGGGCGTGCTGGAAGCAGTTTCGTGGGCCCTGTCAACAAGGCTGCGGGCTTCGTCAGCCTGCCATGCCCACTGTACATCGCGGGATTTGTTGTCTTTTGCCTTTCTGATCCGCAGCAGGTCGGCCTGGCAGTATACAGATATGCGTGCGAGGTTTTCCGGCGGGGTTTGGGCTATAAAACCGGGGAAGACCAGGGAAGCTATATGTTCTCGGACAGACTGCAGCACGGATAGCAGCGGCAGGTCGGCAGTGCCGGAAACCGCATGGCTGGTATCGCCGTAAGACTGAAGATCCCTGACAACATCCTTCGCCACCGCATATACGGTATCTTCGTAAATATCTTCCACTCCTGATACTGCCTGCGCAAGCTGTGTATCATCAGTTACCTTTCCAATATCCGGCAGAAGGCGTTTAACAGCGGCCAGCTGCAGGTCGGAAACCAGCTTCCGGGTCGAATCATAAGGGGCAGCCGCCAGCATAAGCGCTTCATCCCCCAGCCACCGTGATGAGATACGTTCTGCAGGAAGTGCAAGGTGCTTTGCGGCCTCGTCCCATAACATCTGCGAACGGGGGACTGCTGAAGCGCCCGCCTGGCTGAGGAGGTTTGCTTTGGCAACATTCTTCCCCTGAACCTGTGCTTTGCGTGCTTTCTTTTCCACATGTTTACGGGCACTGTGCCGGGCTGCTTCATCAAACCTGTTCTGGAGTTCTGCCAGGTCTTTTGATACTCCCAGGGTCTCTGCCTGTGATGCGGAAGCTGAAGAGTAGAGCACGGATCCGGGTGCCGCTGCCGGGGAAGGCTTCTGCTTCGTATCCCGTTCTACGCTGAAGGTCATGCGCACATAGCCGGGAAGGCGCGCAATCTGTTGTGCATTGAAAACTTCAGGATGTATCTGTGCACCGGCAACGGCTATCGCGGCCTGGGTGAAGACATGGGAGAATTCGGGGACCTCTTCCGACCATTCAGCTGTCCCGGGAAGGTTGGGATACCGGGTACTGATCCATTCGCGGATCTTCCGCGCAGTATCCGGCGCGGGTATAAGCTGTACGCGCAGTGTTTTAGGAAGGGATTTGATAGTCGCCGTGATCAGGTCATCAAGGAGCCCGGGGACATTCCAGGTGAATTCCTGCGGACGTATGCGCGAGAGGGCTGACAGAGGTATGTGGACGGTCACGCCGTCGCGTTCAGACCGCGTGTCGTATATGTAGCTGAGCCTGAGAGGGATCGTGGAGCCGTCTGTGCCGGCAGCATGCCAGTAATTCGGGTATGCATCAATGCTGAAGCCGGTATCCGTGCCGGAAAGCCTCTCTACGCTGTCTGCAGTGAAATCAAGAAGGCTGGGCTGCTCGGCATGTTCTTTTTTCCACCATGAACCGAGTGCTGCAACAGATGTTATACCCTGCGGAAGTTTTGAATCATAAAAAAGGAAGAGGTCGTCATCATTCACGCTGTCTGCGATGCGGCGTGTACGGTGTGTTTCCTCATCGGCCTGGTCAATAGCCTGGCGGTTGCGTTCCACAAAAGAATCATAAGGGAAGCGCTGGCGGATATCACCGTCAACAAGCCCTTGCCTAATAAGGAATTCCCGCGCCTGCTGAGGATTTATCCGCGCCCATTGGACAGGCCGGTCCTGCACGATGGGCAGCCCATACAGGAGTACGGTAGACTTGGCAATCGCTGCGCCCTGGACACCTGACCAGTGCGGCTCAGCGTAAGTCGTACGTGTGAGGTGCTTTCCCAGGGATTCCGCCCACTCCGGCTTTATGGCTGCTGCGCTGCGTGCCCACAGGCGGGAAGTCTCAACAAGTTCTCCGGCCATGACCCACTCCGGCGTAGTTTTGAAAACTGCTGATGCCGGGAAAAGTGAAAAATGTATCCCGCGCGACCCCCGGTAGCTGTTTTTTAATGTTTTTTGCGCCCGTTTCAAAGCGCGAGCCTTCTGTGCCTTGTTTAAGCCGGCGAAGTCTGATGCCTTGGGTTCGCGGACAACCTGCATCCCCATGGAGCTGAGCAGCCCGCTGAGCATTGCAGTATGGATACTGTCGCTGTCCCATGAACAGCACAGGCTGTGTGCGGACTGCTGGGCCTGGGGGAGCTGCCGGATAGCGATATCAGGGCGGGAAATGGGGAAAGGCCCTCCCACTTTCCATCTCATCTCTGCGCACACTGAGCACAGCTGCCCGTAGAGATCAGCCCACTGCCGCATACGAAGGTAATTCATGAATTCAGCTTTGCAGGCCTTTCTCAGGGCGGAATTACTCAGCTTCCCATCCGCCTGGAAAAAGCGGTCCCATATGTTCAGGGCGGTTATAAAATCGCTGGAGCTGTCCGCATAACGGTTATGGATCCGGTCTGCCTCTTCAACTTTATCATCCGGACGCTCGCGCGGGTCCTGGAGGCTGAGGAAGGCGGTAACAACCAGTACTGCAGCAAGGGTATCCGCAGACATTCGGGATGCCTGGACCATCATGCGGCCAAGCCGTACATCGATGGGTATGCGCGCCAGGCGCCGGCCGATCCCCGTAAGCACAATATCGCCGTGCTTACGCTTGACGGCACCCAGTTCGGTAAGTTCATTGAACCCGTCTGTGACCGAGCGCATGTCCGGCGGATCTATAAAGCCAAAACCGGTGATATCGTCAGCCGTCCGGGCAACGCCTGCAGAAAGCATCTGAAGGATGACTGCCCCCAGGGAGGTGCGCTGGATTTCAGGGTCTGTGAACTGCGGACGTGATTCGTAATCTTCCTGGGAATATAAGCGGACAGCGATCCCGTCGGCAATACGCCCGCACCGTCCGGCGCGCTGGTCTGCGCTGGCCTGCGAAATGGCTTCAACAGGGAGCCGCTGTACTTTCGCAGTTTTAGAATACCGTGAAATGCGGGCAAAACCTGGGTCCACCACAAAACGGATCCCTGGGACAGTAAGCGATGTTTCAGCAACATTCGTTGCAATAATGATCCTCTGATGTTCGTGCGGTTCAAAAACCCTGTGCTGCTCTTTCGCACTGAGACGGGCGTATAACGGTATTATTTCTATGGCATCTGCGTTGCGCAGGTCAGTCTTCCGCTGTCCGAATGCATACGATACCGCGTCTTCGTAGTCATGGATATCGCGCTCCCCGGAAGCAAAAACAAGGATATCCCGTGCGCCCCTTTCCCGCGAGGATAAAGCCGCAAGTTCCAGGCATGCCCTTGCTACAGCGTGCGCAGTGTCTGCAGAGTCATCACGGGTTTTTCCCGCATTGCCGCTGCCGGTGCTGCTGTCCGTATTTCCGGCCCCGGGCACTGTATCCATCAGTGCAGGTGCTCCGCCTAAAGGCTCATACACGATGCGGACCGGATAGGTACGTCCGCTCACCTCAATAACGGGTACGTCACGCCCAGTCACATCGCTGAAATGCTTCTGGAATTTCTGGGAATCGATGGTTGCTGAAGTAATGATCAGTTTAAGGTCTTTGCGTTTATGGAGGAGCTGGCTGAGGTACCCGAGAAGGAAGTCAATATTCAGGCTGCGCTCGTGAGCCTCATCGATCATTATGGTGTCGTATGCGCTGAGCAGGGGGTCGCGCTGGATGTGGGCGAGCAGTATCCCGTCAGTTGCTACGCATAAACGGGTAGAAGGGGAGCTGCGGTCTGTGAAGCGTACCCGATATCCTATCTCGTGGCCCAGGGCAGTATGCATTTCGTCTGCGATGCGTTCTGCGACTGTCCGTGCTGCAAGGCGCCGGGGCTGCGTGAGCATGATCTGCCTGCCGTGTGTACCGCGCCCAAGCTCCAGAAGCATTTTAGGTATCTGGGTCGTTTTCCCGGAGCCTGTCTGCCCGCTGACTATCACTACCTGGGATGAACGGACAGCCTGCATAATGCGTTCGCGGGCTTCGCTTACCGGGAGTTCAGCCGGATAAATGAATTCCATGCTCATGCAGATTCTCCGGAAGCGGGGAGACGGTGGACTTCAATTACCCGGTAGCCTTTGGATGACGAGTATTTGCGGACTGTATATCCCGTGCTGCCTGATGAAAGTGCGGTTCCATTCCCGGAGCCGACATTCAGTGATGTATCCAGCCATGGGACAAGCGAGTCAGCACCAAGGTTCTTCTGGACAACGAGATATGCGTATCCGTTGGTATTCAGACGGGGCAGATACATCATCAGCAGTTCGTGGAGGGCTTCTTTCCCGATGCGGATAGGGGGGTTTGACCAGATCATGTCAAAACCGGTGCGGACCCATTCATCGCCATACTCTGATGCAAGGCTTTCCGGGGTACCGGTTTTTATGTTTGCCAGCCTGTTCTGCTGTGCATTATAGCGGGTAAGGCTAACGGCACGTTCATTGATATCAGTGGCCCATACGGAAGCTTCAGGGTATTCACGGGCCAGCGCAACGGTTATAGGGCCCCATCCGCAGCCGAGGTCCAGACAGTTCAGGACTTTTCTGCCTTCATTGATGTCAGCGGCCGCCCCCGGCGCATCTTTGAGTAGGACTGCGGTACCCGGGTCAAGGCGGTGTGCGGAAAAGACGCCGTTGGATACCGCCATATCAGTAGGGATCCCGCGGATAACAGTATGGATAGTGCTTCGGGTGTCGGCAGAGGACGGGTCTGCCGAGAAATACTGTTCAGCCATGCTGCCTCCACTGCGGTCTCTGTTTGCGGATTGGTGATATTCCCTGACCCGTGCCATTATACCTGGGGACACCCGAAATGGTGCGCATCTCCCTTTCAGCAGAACAGCCGGATAAAAACGTCTGAAGTGCCTGACTTGCAAAAATATGTGATCTTATTAAGATAAAAGTAAAAGCAGCAGAGAAACAGTTAAAGAGGATTACGGTGAGGGTCAATTTTACAAAAGTACTCAGTGCTCTTAATG
>ERZ773070.1684-NODE-1684-length-13239-cov-3.221253_pt1 | contig 13239 bp, 9 predicted proteins | sample MGYA00580618_ERZ773070 | MGnify/ENA primary metagenome ERZ773070 (study PRJEB29015, sample SAMEA2738023) | human oral metagenome | biome: human oral; feature: human-associated habitat; material: dental | place: China | collected 2019 ...
TATTATTGTTTGCTATAATAGCCTCATTGACTATGACATTCTAGAAATGAATGAAAGCACGTAGCTTTGCTCTTACATTCGTTACTTGATTCCAATCTGCTTGCCCTGAAAGATATTGAATAACATACGATGAAGGATAAGTTGTTCCATCATTTCCACTCCCAGTAGTACTGGTGCTAAGCCACACTAAATCAGGGGATGCTACTCCTGCTCCAACAATGAAGCTACTAGTAAAGTAATAAAATGTTGCAGTTTGTCTTCCAATAGGTCTATTTCCAACAATTACCCCATTATTGTTGTAATGAGCGGTAAGTGCATAATTGAGAATTACTGGGTCTATCCTACCAGAAACAGCTGCTCCATTACCACTATTATAACCTCTATCGTTATTAATTTGCCCCAAACTCATTGCGTCTAGAGCCGTCCTCCATTCTCCCGCTGCAGGAAGATACCACTTCTGATTAGCAATAGTACCTGTTAAAGTAACACCAGGATCATAATGCGCAGCATAATAGAAAGCAGGGAAGCCCCACTGATCGTTTCCTTTAGCCTGACCAGAACTGGCAGGTATTGCATTAGTCGCAGGGTTCCATGTCCAATTATATCCATTCATGTCAGCGACATCATCAGTAAGTCCTGTTCCAAAGTGAGAAAAGTTTGTTGTCATATAAACAGGATTATAGCTAGAGGGGGCACCAGAAAGGCTTTGTGTTGTCCATTGACAATCTTTATTCTCCACATTACCGGTAGAAGGCGACCAAGAACTACCCAAATCGGCCTCTTTCAAAGCAATAGCCATACCAGAGTTAGGTGTTCCGTCATTGTCTTTTACGACAAAGGCTATTGGAGTCTTGGTTCGATTAGCTTTGAGCGTTCCTACAGTGCCATCAGAGAATAGGTATTTGAAGCCCGTATAGACAAGGCGAATTTTGAGTTTGTAAGTTGTATTTTCTTTGGTGACAAAACCAGAGAGAGCTGGATCTGTAGAATAAAGATGTGTACTTGGTGCAGCTGTCTTTCCGTAGAGTGTCAACGAAGGTAAAGCTAGACGCATTTGGCGAAGTGGAGTTCCTGGAAGAAACCACGTATAGGTTGTATCCCTATTGTAGTAATGATATTCATAGTCATTCTTAGTGTCTTCAGAAACAGGATATGCTATATCTGGACTACTGGGATAAAGATGGTATTGCCAATAATTGGTTGCTAAAGTTTTATTGATTGTTGTAACAGAAGTTGCAATTGGGTTAGAACCTTTCTCATCAAGTTTTACGCTGGTAGGTACATTGTTGTTAGGTGAAGTGAGCGTTGCACTGACAGCATGCTTTATAGGGAGGAAACTATGTAACTCAAGATATACACGCGAACCAACATGCTTCATATAGAACGAGATATATTGGGTTTTGCCTGTGACATAGGTATTATCTAAACGCCCGATATAAGCAGTTTTCACATTTGCTTGTGTTACTGAAAGTGTCCCATCAGAATTCTGGCTTAATTTGTCATTGAAACAAACAAAGTCGTAATTCTGATTTGGATCAAGAATAATACAATCCTTTGAACCAGTAGCAGGCGTAAAGACTCCAGAGTTTATATAACCTTTCATCTCGCCTTTGAGTGTATTACCTTGAAAAGCACGAATAGTGTAGAAACCATTGCTTAGAGGCTGTGATGCACGTGTACGTGGTTTCTTAAAGATAGTATCACTCTTTGCATCAGCTTCAAGAGTCATCTGCGCCTCAATACCATTACCCAAGTCTACTGACTTTGTCTGAGGTGCTTCTGCAGCCCCTCTCGTTACGGCTTCATCATCTTCACTGAATGGTGCCTCTGCAAATTTAAGCATTGTTGGTGTTATGACCACCTTGCCGGTAGTACTTTCTCCTGTACTTATATTATCTTCCTGCTGACAACCTGCAACCATAATAAGCAATACAGCGAAAGCAAGCGGTATTAAAAACGTTTTCAATTTTAAATAATTATTTTTCATTCTTGATGTCTTTTTAAATTTATAACTCTCATTCTATAATTCTAGAACTCTATTGTTCCACTCTCTATATCTTCTCGATCCCAGTCGGTTTCATACGTATGGGTATCCCATTTATTCTCCTCAAAAAAAAGTGTTATTCTTTGGCTCAAAAGAGCCTGACACTTTGTGGTAAACGGAAGTGCAGACAGGACTTTCTGCCTCAACGAAGAATACGCAACACGTTGGTTGTAAATAGTCTTGTTTCCTTGTTTTTTTCATAATCTGCTTTTTAATAGTAAAATTTATCGCTTAAATATTTTATATTTCGGTTTAAATAAAAATACAAAAAAGAACAAAGGAAACTCCTAAAAGTCCTTTGTTTACCTATGATTGTACACGGCGAGCCTCGCGCGCGTACGCAAGAAATTAAAAAGTTGGTTAAGCCTGCTCTACTAGAGAGAGAGAGAGAGAGAGAGAGAGAGAGAGAGAGAGTACAAAATTATTTGGAACTACCAAATAATTTGCACTATTTTTTCTGTCTTTCTTCATTAAAGAATCTAATGCAGCACAAATAGAGCCTACACCTTTATTTCCTAAGGTGCAAACATTTACTGAATTAATATTCTTTATGACGCTCATTGTTATTACAAGTTAATTTTAATTTAACTGGGCGCAAAGGTAGTGAGAATATATGAAACAAACAAGAAAATAGAAAAAAAATAAAAACATTTGTCTTTCCTTGCTCTACGTATTACCTTATATAATAGCAAACATCTTTGCAGAACTATTTATTTGTAAGAGGTTTCTTACCTTTATAATAGTGGGCTCAAGAGCCTTATTATTGATTCCCACAATCGTTGTAGGAAAGAACGATGTGTAAGGTTTCGCACATCTTCTAAGGCAACACACTCTTCTTGATCTTTTAAGAAGATATCCTTTACCTTCAATGCTATTTTCTTGTCATAGAAGAAAGCATTTGCTTCAAAATCATTCTCAAAGCTACGGAAGTCAACATTAGTAGAACCAATCGTTGCTATACTATCATCGGCAACAAGAAGTTTTGAATGATTAAAACCAGCCTTATATAAATAAACTTTTACTCCCGCTTTCACCGTTGCTAAGACATAAGTGCGTGAAGCCCATTCCACAATCTTTGTGTCTGTCTCGTAAGGAATCATCAGTCTTACATCTACTCCCGACAAAGCTGCAGTACGCATAGCAAAGAGGATTGGGTCGGTAGGAAGGAAATAAGGTGTTTCCATATAGACATATTGCTTCGCACTGGTAAGTACCCTTACGTAGCCTTGCTCAATCTCTGGCCATAAACTTGTTGGACTACTGGTGACAATCTGAATAAGACTATCATTCTCCGCAACCTTACTGACAGGATAATAAACATGGTCGGTTATCAACTCACGACTCACAAAGAACCAATCTACCAAGAAGGCACGTTGCAAACCATATACCGCAGCACCAGTTATCTTAACATGTGTATCACGCCAAGCTAATTTCTTTATCCCTTTCACATAACGATTGGCAATATTCATACCACCGATAAAACCAACTTCACCATCAATCACACATATCTTTCTATGATTACGATAGTTCACCTTACTGGTAAAGATTGGGAAGCGTACAGGCATGAAGGCATATACTTTTATTCCTTCAGCACGCATACGATCAAAGAAACGATTCTTTGTTTTCCAAGAACCTACATCATCATAGATGACACGTACCTCAACTCCTTGTCGTGCTTTATCAATCAAAGCATCAGCAACAATCTGTCCCAAGGGGTCACTGGCAATAATAAAAGTATCTAAATGAATATGGTGTTCAGCCTTACCAATCTCCATTAACAAAGAAGGAAAGAACTCGTATCCAGAAGTATAAATTTCTGTCTCGTTATTCTTAAAAGGTAAGACCCAGTTCTGATTCATGAAGAGCTTGATGAGTTCTCGATACTCATTAGACAGATGAAGACGCTTTTGTTCAACAAACTCCAACATGGAATGCTTGGTCAGTTGGTCCATACTATACTGCCAAATCTTACGCTCTTTACGTGTAGTCTGACCAAAGAAGAAGTAAAGAATGATACCTAACATTGGGATAAACGTTAGCACCAACATCCACGCCATTGTCTTGGCTGGCTGTCGGTTATCCATCAATACGCGTACCATCACAATAATAATGACAACAACGTAGACTGCTAAGAAAACCCAATGAACATAAATCATCTATATTCTCCTTTCCACTAACTATTCGATTCGACTGTTCCGCCAGTCTTATCCTTCTCTCGTAACTGCTGAATATATGCCAACTCGTCTAATGCAAAATCACCTGACTCAGGGTCATCTATCATCTGACGAAGCATTTCTTCCGCTTCATCAAACCTATGTAACTCTACCAAGACATAAGCCTTTCGTCGGTAAAGGAACTGTAGAAAAGGGTGCACCGATTGTTCGACTTCGCCTTCTTCATCTTCAACAATAGAATTATGTAAGTCTTCCAAGATTCCGTCTATGGTCATCAGCGAACGATAATCACCCAAATAAATCATACAGTTAACATACTCCTCAGCATAAAGAGTGCGATTAACTCCTGTTACAAACGTAAGGTAGTAATAAGCCCTATCATACTGTTGCAACTCATTATAGCAGAAGCCTAACATATAGCAGACCTCTAAGAAGAGGTTCCGTTCTTCCAGACTCTTTTTATCTATATTAGAATTCAAAAGGCGGTAAGCGTTCTCCAAACAAGAAATCGCCTCATAGTAACGCTTCTGACGATAAAGAGTCCGACTACGATAAACAAAGCGAGCAGCATCCACACTCTCCACATTGGCAATCAATCGTTGCTCTTCGGTTAGTTGGTTCTCCTCACCATTAGCTACCTTACTCTTAGCCTCCTTCCACATATAAACGAACTCATCCTGCAACTGCTTTGTTGAGCGAAGGTCGTATGCCAACAAGACAGAGTGCGACTGCACCTGTACTTCCTTCGAATGAAGGGGTCTACCAATCCCTGATGGCAATGGTAACAATGTGGCAACTACCTGATAGTAAAGCACATCCTCACAACCATCAGCCTGCTGAATACTGAAAGTCATACGACGACGAGTTGTCGGATGAGCTGGGAGAAAGAATACAAGGTCGAGCATTGCCTTCTGTCGAACAAACGCTCCATCTGCAATCAGAGTGTCGGACAGATTATAGGATGCTATAGATTCACGGTCGTTGATAACTGTTACGGAATCTGTTACCACCGTCAACTCAGAGAAGACAACATCCACCAAACCAAAAACCTTATCCATCCACTGCTTCAAAGTTGCAGCTTCCTTATCATTCTGACGCCACTCTGCACCTTTCTTCTGATGTCTTAATTCCTGTTCTCGAAGGAGAAAGAAATCACGCGCAACTTCCTTCTCAGACCATTCCAAATCACTCGTAGCCGAACTTTTTGCTTCCTTCTTCACATCAGTCAGACTTCTTATAAAAGAATTCTGCCATAAAAACATATCGACCATAGCCGAAGAAAGAATATCTTTTGCGCGATCGTCATCTAACAGAAGCGGTGTTAGGATATGCATATCAATGATATTTGTTTCCTCATTGATACTATAGCTAAAGCGTGGACCGGTAGAATTAAGATTAAAGTGATTGCACACATGGCGCACAATATTTATATCTTTCATCTCAGCCTCAGCAAAGAAAAGGTATGACAATTCCACCTGTGGACAATTACCGATAATACGAATACCAAAATGTCCACTCTGAAATGTATAACGAACAATTGCTGCATCGCCTTCTTTTCTCCATTCCCCAGTACAGTTGAGTGCCTTCAGTGCCTTTGAAACTATCCTTCTATTCTCACTTAAATCAAGGTCTGAGAGACGAAGTGATGGTTTGAATAAGTTTCTTATCATATTCATCATACCAGAATATTACTACCAGTTTTTTTTGCTAATTCATTACGAAGATTCTGTGTCCTCATTATCTCGCTCATAATCTCTTGCATCTCTTGCGAATCTTTCACCTGCAGAAGTCGTTCATTCAGTTCTTTCAAGTGGGAAGAAACATATTCTAAACGGAAGTCAGCTACAAGATGTATAACACGATCACGCAATGTTTGTTCCGTTTCTTTCACTTGCAGACTCTCTGCGAGTTGGAAACGGTCTACGCTCAATCTCACTGCTACAGATGCGATATTGATATCTGCATGCTGTGTGAAATACTCTTCAGCCTTGAACCCTTCTTCACCACAATGCTCTACAGCCTCCTGCAGTATCTTAGTATAAAGTTCATTTGAGAAACCAAGATTATCGCTTCCAAGGTCATAAGCAATGTATTGTGCTACAGTCAGGTTATATGTCTGTCCGCTATTCTCATCTTTCACATCACGGAAGATAATCTTCTCGCCATCCTTGACAACAGCTTGGATAAGCATTTGCTCTACCTTCGATGTTGTCGGTTTAGAGGCTACAGCCATTGCATCCTCCCGTTGCTCCTCCATTACCGCAGCCCGATGTTGCTGTTGTTCACGTGTCTGCTGTTCACGATTAGAATAGATATTACGATTCATCTGTTCCATCAAGGTTCGCTCTGACACGCCTGTACGATTCGCACACTCACGGATATAGGTATCACGGAGTATCGGGTCTTTGATAACAGAAATGCTTTGCACTATTGAACCAACTGCCTCTGAACGCTTAATCGGATCAGTAACACCCTTTAATAGTACGTTAATCTTAAAGACGATGAAGTCTGTCTGATTATCTTCAATATATTTTCTGAAATCTTCTGCACTGTAACTACGTGCGAACTCATCTGGGTCTTTACCGTCAGGAAGTAACAGCACCTTCACATTCATACCTTCTGCCAACAGCATATCCGTACCTCGTAAAGCAGCATGCTGACCAGCCTCATCGCCATCATAAAGCAGAACAATATTAGGAGTAAAGCGGTGCAAAAGACGTATCTGATGTACTGAAAGTGCCGTACCACTATTAGCTACGACATTCTCAATACCACACTGGTGCATAGAGACCACGTCCGTATATCCCTCCACCATATAAACAAGGTCGTGCTTAGCAATCGCTTTCTTTGCTTGGAAGATACCATAGAGTTCTCTCTCTTTATGATAGATAACACTATCGGGAGAATTGACATACTTCTGACTAACGCCCTTCGTACGCGAATCCAGCAGACGACCACCAAAGGCTGTCACCTTACCGCTCACACTCACCCATGGGAACATCACACGTCCATTGAAACGGTCGATAAGTTCTCCATTCTCACGCTCGAAACAAAGACCTGTCTTTATAAGAAAATCTCTTTGAAAACCTGCCTTTAAGGCTGCATCAGCAAAAGCATGACGATTCGACAGACAGAAACCTAACTGAAACTTACGAATGATATCATCTCTAAAACCACGGCTGCGAAAATACTGCATACCAATAGCCATACCATCAACATCGTTGTGCAAGATATCATCAAAATACTTTGCAGCCCACTCATTGACCAAGAACATTGATTCTCGTTCATTCTCCTGCTGCTTTTCCTCATTCGTCAGTTCTCGCTCATGCACCTCAATATGATACTTATTCGCAAGCCACTTCAAGGCTTCAGGATAAGTCATCTGCTCATGCTCCATGATAAACTTCACAGCATTACCCGCCGCACCACACGAAAAGCATTTGTAAACACCTTTCACAGGACTAACGGAAAACGATGGTGTACGGTCATCATGAAAAGGGCACAAACCTTTATAGCTTGTTCCCGTCTTGCGTAAAGAAACGAAATCGCTGACTACCTCAACGATATTCGACGCATTCATAATCCTATCTACAGTCGGTCTATCTATCATTATGCTACAAAGATAACACAAACCAATGAGATAGCAAAGTTAGAACAAGAAAAAGATAGGTACATCCTGCAAGAAAACCTTGCCATAGACAACTGCTCTCTATGCCGAGACTTCATAGAATCCTCACACGGCATTCAATAAATATGATACGCTTTCTTCACATTCTGCAGCAACTCCTCTTGCCTGCTTTCCTTCTTGCTCACGATAATCTTCATTGCAAAGGAGTGGGGCAACAGGAGAAAGACGGCATCCTCTCCGCCCATATCTTTCTGGCAAGGCTGTGCCTCATAGGTAGATGTGACATTATAAACCTCAACCCTTTTCTTCTTTCCGTCAAACTCCTCCTGCATATAATTGGAATAACGGCAACTACTTAGATAGAAGTAATTGTCTGCCTGCTGATACACTGCTTCAATGTCAATCTGCCAGTCCTTATACTTATGCCCGTACACGGCATTGATTGTTGAGCGCACAAGGGCATTGGTTCGGTGCTGTACATTATAATCCAACCCCGTAGAACGCTTTACCCTGAGGATGGCATTCTGCAGTGTGTCTATACATAAATAGCCCGAATCTTTCCAATCCTTTTTCGACTTGAACAGAATCCTTACCACATTAGCTCCCAAATCTTCAGATTCGTTATCCACATAAAACTTATGTTCCTTCACGAACTTCTCGTCCATATCAGAAACAAAGTCATGATAGAGCGTGTTTTTAAGGTTACCATAGTCACAGCCAGCCGACTTATCCTTAAAGGTGATAACATTCTCCAAGGGAGAGATCTCAAAGTATTCGTTCTTTCTTACCAGTCCATTACTCGCAAAGCGGTACAACACAGTATCACCCACATTCTGCGTCTGATACCCATATCGCTGCACACCAACGTTTCTATATTTCCGTACTTTCGTCTTCACAAAACCCATCAACATGGGTCTGACCCATGCCGGCTCACCAACAGGACTCACGACAACTTCCGAAAGCAACTGTGTACTTTGCTCCATAAACAGTGTATCAGGCAATACTTTCACACTTTCTTTCTGGTAGTTTATATGCGAGACTGTCAGATTATCAAAGGCAAAATCCACAACTACCCTACCCTGCTGATCGCTGAACGTACTTCTCACCTTCCCCATGTAGGTGGTATATACGCTTGCCCTATTCACTGGAATATTATTTACCCTATCCCAAATCACAAAGCCTTTCTGCGCAAACAGAGTCACAGAAAGAAATAAAAAAGAAACGACGACTTCAGTTCGTTTATTCATTTGGCACATCAATTTTATTCTATCAACTAAACCCTCTTATCTTCATGATTCTGCAAGCATCAAGATTCTTAAAAGGTGACAACACATCGCACAAAGGTATGAAAAAAGAAAAACACACACAATACCGTCTACTTTTATTACACAATTTATGCACTCATAAACATATTGTATCATAACAAAATACATACTCCTTTGTCATGCTACACACTCACTGCCGAATTATTTTCGTGAAGAAAAATATTTATGGTCGTGAATAGAACTTGCAAGTTATGTGGCTTTGTTCATTGCACAGACTACAATTTGGATATCAGACAGGGTTCCCCATTAGTTTCAAGGGCTTTATAGGTTCATCCGTTAAATACATAGATTGGAAATAGAATAAAGGCTTATCCACCTGCATGGTATGACTATCCAAAATCAGATAGTAAAATGTAGAAAAGGCAAATAAATACCATGTCCTTCCGTCTTCTATAAACAACTTATTCCCATATCACTCAATGTTTGTAAACTATTTTCATGCAGTTCAAAACCAATACATGGTCTCTTAACTTTTAAAAGACGCCCAATTGACTTGCAATAGATACCCTTTTGAGGTCTAACTAACGCCCTTTTGAAGTCCAATTAAGCACCTTTTCTTGCACGACTTTACAACTGACTGATTTTCTGTTGGTTGTGAACTTGCTTTTTACACGTGTTTTTGCCTTTATTTGTAGGTGCTTTACCCGAAATTATGTCATGATTTTTCAATTCATTGTCTGCGGATTTCAAAGTATTAACATGAAAAGGTTTTTGTGTCGAAGGATGATAACAGAACAGACAGCCAAGACGGTCTTGGCTATGTTTTTATTTAATAAACAGCTTTGGTTCTTCCGTTAAAGCTATACGAAAAGCATCCACACATTTAACGGAAGAACCGCTTTATAGAGGTTAAACAAAAGTCATCAATCACCATCTTTACTACGCCCATACAATTAAAGGAAAAGGTTTAACTCCAACAAAGCACCCAATGGAAAAATCCCCTGACTCCTAATAAACATAAACACTGTTAAGCGGTTTTTGTGCAACTTTTTTTGTTTATGTTGCAAAAAAACTGTACTTTTGCCCTCAACCAAAACAATTGAATATTCAATAACACATTATTATATTTATGAGTTTGAAAATTGTAGTACTTGCTAAACAGGTACCTGACACAAGAAATGTGGGAAAAGATACCATGACAGCTGAAGGAACGGTAAACCGTGCCGCACTGCCTGCCATCTTCAACCCTGAAGACCTAAACGCTTTGGAGCAGGCTCTGAGACTGAAGGAACAGAACCCAGGCTCTACTGTAGGAATCTTAACCATGGGTCCTCCACGTGCCGGAGAAATCATCCGACAGGGACTCTATCGTGGTGCTGATACTGGCTGGTTGCTTACCGATCGTAAGTTTGCTGGTGCTGACACACTCGCTACTTCTTATGCTTTGGCGATGGCTGTACAGAAAATCGGTGATGTAGACATTATCATCGGTGGACGTCAGGCTATCGATGGTGATACCGCACAGGTAGGACCACAGGTTGCACAGAAATTAGGACTCAACCAAGTTACATACGCAGAGGAAATCCTGAAGATTGAGGATGGTAAGGCTACTATCCGCCGTCATATCGATGGTGGTGTAGAGACTGTTGTTGTACCATTAACAGTTCTCATCACTGTGAATGGTACTGCTGCTCCAGCACGTCCTTGCAATGCCAAACTCGTGATGAAGTACAAGTATGCTACTTGTCCTATGGAACGCAAAGGTGATGAGCCTTGGGCACAACTCTATGAGGAGCGTCCTTACCTCACACTGAATCAGTGGTCAGTTGCCGATGTCAACGGTGATGAGGAGCAGTGCGGTTTGAGTGGTTCACCAACAAAGGTGAAGTCTGTTCAGAACATCGTCTTCCAAGCTAAGGAGAGCAAGACGCTCACTGGCTCAGATGGGGATGTAGAAGGACTCATCAAGGAACTGTTAGGAGAGAAGATTATTGGTTAAAAACGACAGGACAACTAACCAACAAAACAAGCGACTGGCCCCTCCCCCTTACCCCTCCCCCAGAGGGAGGGGCGTAGAATGTCCTGATGCTTTTTATTAGCTACAGACATTATAGGGGAAAGAAATTTTATGAACAACCTTCTAATAAGCCAGTTACCCCTATGAGATTGGGAAGACTTGAAAGAATTTCTCAAAACAGATTAGCTCAAACAAGGCTTTCATCCTCAAGCGAATTGTTTCCAGCACTCCCCCTCTCTGCAGGAGAGGGGGCTGGGGGGTGAGACTTCCTAAACAAATACTATTATGAAAACATTACTTTGCAAATCCAAGACAAAACCTATCTTGTTCGTACTTTTCTTCTTATGTTTCTCCATTTATGGTAAGGCACAGACCGCACCAAAGAAGTTGACCGCACCCTCTCCAGAGCGTTTCCAAGCTATCAATGACTCTATCCTTGCAGAAGGAATGTTGTTATATACTTATGAGAAATTGGCGTGGCGAGCTACTGATTCGCTTATGAAATATAATGTCAAGAGAGAGGAAATCAATTCTGCTACCGCTTTTGAAGAAGGAAACCTGACATGGCGTTATATCTTTGCTAACCTTGATAAGGAACAGACCGTTTTTGAACTGACGCTCCACTTGAGTAACGACACGAGTTTCTATGTCTGTTCTGCCACACCACGTAAACTTAAACCAACCGAGATTGAACAGCTCAAAGCAAAGCAGATTGCACCGCGTAAGGTCATAAAGGAGAAGGGAGATAGTATTTTCTTGTCTAACACTTCTGGCTTGAACTGGGACTTAATTCCTTTGACGAATGGTTGTTATAGGCTCTACCTCCTGCATGGAACAACAAAACATGGGGTGATTCCTATCGGTGATGACTACGCTTTCGACTTTGATAAGGATATGAACATACTCAGTTGGCGCAGGTTTCATCGTAGTTTTCTTGAGCAACCAATAACAATGAATGGTGAAAAGATAACAGAGGTAATGCACTCACATACTCCGATGACACCTTATTTCACAACGACAGATATCGCTAACTATATGCTTTATGGTTGCGACCTGTATGGGATAAAGAGGTTCTCCGTTCTCTCAACAGCCTTCGCAAATACTTCTTACCTCACTACGTTTGATGTCGAAAAGATGAAACTGACCTCGACTGTTTATACGGTAAAATAACTGTTACCTTTGAACTATTAACTTTGAACTTTGAGGTTTGAACTTTATGATTAGAACTACGAATGGCACGAATGACACGAATTCTTTTGCCAAGCGATTCGTGCAATTCGCGTAATTCGTAGTCCCCAGTGAAATTTGAAGGCAACGAGAGAGTTGGCGAAGTCCTTTCACAATTCCCCAAACTATTTGTTGCCAGCACTCTTTATCTCTTCTTCTGACGAATAGAGAGTTTCATCCACTTACCATGCTTCAAGACAAGGGCTTTACCATTCACAAAGCGGCGATAGTTAGCGATACTATCATACTCCAAAGGTATAACCTCGTTGCCTTGCTTATCGATGAACCCCCACTTACCTCCTATAGTATATTCGTGTTCAGGATCATCGGCTGGTCGCACTGTCTTACTTCCTACTGCCACAGCTGCCAAACCATCATGATATGGAAAGATAGCATCGTACTTCGGATTGACAATAACCTGCCCCTCCATATTCGCGACGCCCATCTTCTGTCCGCTCTCATCCAAGATTCTAAAGAGTCCATCAACAGGATAGTCATTGCCGTTATCCACCATATAAACATTGAACAGCTCCTGTCCCCGATTATTGATTGCAACACACCCCACATTCGTCTTCCACACAAAGCCAATAGTACGGATTGTGTCTGTATAACAGAGCGGGTAACGCTTATAAGGCACAACCGTCTCGCCCTTCTCATTAACATAAGAATATTGTTCGTACTTCTGTGTCGTATCAACCTGTAAAACCAAATATGAGTCCTTCACATCTGTAAATGACAAACAGGGCAGTGCCAAGCAACAAGCCAACATTGGAACGATAAGCTGTAACCTCTTCATCTTGATTCTTCGTTGTTTAGGTATTAATAATCTTCCGCTGTAAAGATACTAAAATAATAAACCAAAAGCAAGTGTTTTTAAAAAAAAG
>ERZ773070.1692-NODE-1692-length-13202-cov-6.322583_pt1 | contig 13202 bp, 16 predicted proteins | sample MGYA00580618_ERZ773070 | MGnify/ENA primary metagenome ERZ773070 (study PRJEB29015, sample SAMEA2738023) | human oral metagenome | biome: human oral; feature: human-associated habitat; material: dental | place: China | collected 2019 ...
CGCGCCCGCCAGTGGCTGGACACGCTGGAAGCCGCCCTGCAACGCCAGCAGCCCTTTGCCGTGGTGTGCGACATGAACGCCTACATCAGCCACAAAGGCGAATCGCCCGAAGAAAAGAAAGCCGCCGCGCTCTGGATGAAAAGCCACCTGGCGGCCTTTCACCAGTATTGCCGGGGCAACGTTTACGTGATTGGCGACGAGGCCGCCCGCGCTGCCTTGCTGGCATCAGGCCGCCAGCAGGCCGGCGCCAGCCCCGTGCGCGTTGCCGCCGCCGCCACCTTGCCCGAAGCCGTGGCGCTGGCCCGCCAGATGCTGGCGTAAGGCCCGTGGGCATCGGGAAAGCTTGTTTTTAGCTCCCGAATCCATAGCGTGATGTCCTAGTGGAATGGGCGCTGGCGCCGTTTTGGCGCCCTATAAATCAGCTCCTGTTTTTGATGGCCTGGCAGACGATCCAGAGGGTGACAGCTTCAAAGCGGACATGCTTCGCTGGCTTGCTTGGACATCCTTCAAAGAGCCTGCCAGGCAGCGGGCAAGGTTCGGCGGGGCCTTGGGTTCGCGCTTTGCCCGTTTTTCAATGAATGTGAAAAGGAAATGGTGCGCCGCATCTTCCTGCAAGCCTTGCCGCACATGCCGCACAAGGCGGGCGGATTGGATGCCCTTAATGGCCATCGCTGCACTTGAACCGGGCTGCCCGCAAGCCGAAGCAGCCATCCAGCCCTGCGTTGGGCGGAAGCATCCGCCGTTCGCGCATTTGTTATTTGCGCCGCTCTTCCACGGCAATGCCGTGGTCGTGTAGCCAGGCACGCACTTTTTTCTCTACTTCAGGGTCGCGCGGCCCCATGAAAAAGTAGTACTGAAATGTCTTGCCCAGCTGATCTTCTGCGCGCGGATCTACCCCTAACTTCAGCAAGCGAGGGATGTCGGAAAAACTGCCAATCATGGCCGCATGGTGCAGAAGCGTCCGATCGTCTTTTGCGCGCGCATGCACGTTAGCCCCAGCATCCAGCAGCAGTTGCATGTTGTCCTGGGTATCGGGACCCAGAGCGCCGAACAGCGGGGTTTCACCCAGCGCGTTCTTCACCTCGGTAGAAAAGCCACGCTTGAGCAGCACGGCCAGCCAGCGACTGTCATGCAAGATGGCGGCCAGGTGCATGGAGGTGTCGCGCGCGTCGCCCAGCCAAGTGGGGTCTGCTCCCAGCTCCAGCAGGCTGTCAAAGGCGCGGCGGTTGCCTTCCACCATGGCAATGTCCAGCGGCGTCATTTCTCTGGCATTGCGGCTGTTGAGGCTCGCACCTTCGGCCAGCAGCTGGCGCGCTTGCGTCAAATCACCTTTGGCTGCCGCCTGATATAGCGCTGCATCCTTTGGAGGCGCGAATTTTTCATTGCTCATATCTGAACCTTGCTGACCGCAGGCCGAGGCAGCCATAAAGGCCAGCGTGGACAGAAGCATCCATCGTCTGCGCATCAACGTGATGTAGGGCGTAAAGGAAAAAAGCATGGCAGCGGCAAAAAAGAAGAGCGTCTGCGCAGGCTGCCAGACGCTTTTTTGAATCGAATCTCAGAACCCATCCTTAATCAGTGCCCGTGTAGCTGCCATCCACAAAAGGGGGGCCTTGAGACACGCAAAGCGCAAGAGCAGCCTCACCAATGACGCCTTGGCACCTACACGGTCCTGAATGCCCGCCGAGTGCACCACCATGGCCAGCAGCAACCCCATCATGTTTACAGCTATGTGGCGCTTGTGCCCTTTGATTCTTTTGTCTGCGCCATATCCGAGCTGCCCCTTTTGAGACGGCCTTTCAGAGCCTGTCGCGCGAGACGATGAGGATGGTGCCGTCTTTTTGCTGCCGGATGAAGTTGCTTTCTTCCAGGCCCCGGATCACGCGGCTGACCATCTCGCGCGAGGCGCCCACCATGCGGGCCAAGTCCTGGCGCGATATCTTTTCCTGCACGACCAGCTCGCCGTGCCCCTGGTCCACGGCGAAGTCCAGCAAGGCATGGGCCACGCGGCCATATACGTCCATCAGCGCCAGCGATCCGATCTGGCGGTCTGCCTGCCGCAGCCGCTGCACCAGCCCGTACATGATGGCGTAGGCGATGGATGAGCCATCGGGCAGGCACTGCATGAATGCGTCGCGGCTGAGCGTGAGCGTGTCGGTCTGTATGTCAGCCCGCACGGTGGCCGAGTGCGGGGCGTTGTCGATCATGCTCATTTCGCCAATGTGGTCGCCCGGATGCAGGGAGGCCAGAATGACCTCGCGATTGCCACGGGTCATGATCACGCGGGCGCGGCCATTCAGCAAAATGAACAGCGTGTCCGTTCTTTGCCCCTGTTCGACGATGGTTTGCCCGCGTTTGAAACGGCGCTTGACCACCGCCTCTGCCACTTGCGCGGCCTGCTCGTCTGACAACGTTGAAAACAAAGGGACCCGGCGAACCAAATCCAGATTGGAGAGCATGGACATGACTTCAATTCCTTGATTTTTTGATGAACCCCTCTGGCGGGCTGGCGAATGGCGGCCAGGCAATCTTTGGGAACCTGTTCAAAGTCTGTCCGTGGGCGCGAAAAGCGCGGGGCCGGGCGCTCTTGGGCTTCGCAAATCCTCGCCGGGATGTCACGCCCGCCTGCGCCTTGCAGCCCATTCCGAACCGCACTTGCCTCTTGCGACCGGATTTCGAACGGGTTCTTAAAATCCGCCTATTCCCGCAAATGTTTCGATTGACGGGTTTTTGCTACTATTTTTGCACATCCTTTTTGCACTCCGGTGCGTGAAACCACCTGCCGCCATCTCCATGAAAACCCGACACATCCGCCTTCTCATTCTTGGCTCCGGCCCTGCCGGCTATACCGCCGCCATCTATGCCGCCCGCGCCAATCTTCAGCCCGTGCTCATCACCGGCATGGCCCAGGGCGGGCAGCTCATGAACACCACTGAAGTGGACAACTGGCCCGCTGATGTGGCCGGCGTGCAGGGGCCTGATTTGATGCAGCGCCTGCAAGCGCATGCCGAGCGCTTTCGCACCGAACTGGTGATGGACCACATCCACACGGCCGATTTGTCCGCCCGGCCCTTCACCCTGACGGGCGACAACGCGGTTTACACGTGCGACGCCCTCATCATCGCCACCGGCGCCACGGCCAAATACTTGGGCCTGCCTTCTGAAGAGGCCTACATGGGGCGCGGCGTGAGCGCCTGCGCCACTTGCGACGGCTTTTTCTATCGCGGCAAACCCGTCTGCGTGATTGGCGGCGGCAACACCGCAGTGGAAGAAGCCCTGTATCTCAGCAACATCGCCAGCAAGGTCTATCTGGTGCACCGCAGAGACAGCTTTCGCGCCGAACCCATCATGGTGGATCACCTTCATGAAAAAGTGCGCGAAGGAAAAATCGAGCTGAAGCTCAACGCCGCCCTGGACGAAGTGCTGGGCGACGCGATGGGCGTGACGGGCGTGCGCCTGAAAGACACGGGCAGCGGCCAGACGCAGGAGCTGGCCGTGCATGGCTGCTTCATCGCCATTGGCCACGCGCCCAACACCGGCATCTTCCAGGGGCAGCTCGAGCTGGAAAACGGCTACATCGTCACCCAGGGCGGCCGCCACGGCTTTGCCACGCAAACCAGCGTGCCCGGCGTCTTCGCCGCAGGCGATGTGCAGGACTTCATCTATCGCCAGGCCATTACCAGCGCTGGCACGGGCTGCATGGCGGCGCTGGACGCCCAGCGCTTTCTGGAGCAGCAGGGCTGAGAGCTGCTGGCGAATGGCGTGGATGCGCCGCTATAATCCGCCACTTTGCCAAATCAACCCAAGGCAAAAAAAGAAGGGATACCGCCACCCTTTCCTGGCGAGGTCAAGCACGGGGCGAGTTGCAGCCAGCCAGCGGCTGGGAGTTGCGCGGCGTCCAGCCCCGGCTGTTATTAAAACGGAGCAATCCAATATGGCACGCAAGTGCGAAGTCACGGGCAAGAAGCCCATGGTTGGCAACAACGTTTCCCATGCCAACAACAAAACCAAGCGCCGGTTCCTGCCGAACCTGCAATACCGCCGTTTCTGGGTTGAAAGCGAAAACCGCTGGGTGCGCCTTCGTGTCACCAGCGCTGCGCTGCGCCTGATTGACAAAAAAGGCATTGACGCCGTGCTCGCTGACATGCGCGCTCGCGGCCAGGCCTGATCCCGTTTTCTGAACAAACAAAGGAAATATCATGGCTTCCAAAGGCGGACGCGAAAAAATCAAGCTGGAATCCACGGCTGGCACCGGTCACTTCTACACCACCAGCAAGAACAAGAAAACCATGCCGGAGAAAATGTCGATCACCAAGTTCGACCCCAAGGCCCGCAAGCATGTGGAATACAAGGAAGTGAAGCTTAAATAAGCGTGTTTCTTCACTGGGAAGGAGGTGTGGCAGAGTGGTCGATTGCACCGGTCTTGAAAACCGGCAACGGGCAACCGTTCGTGAGTTCGAATCTCACCGCCTCCGCCAGCCCAATAAAAAAGCAGCCTTCACGGCTGCTTTTTTATTGGGCTGCTTTTGCCTGGCGCCTTTGAAATTCAGGCGGGCAGGCAAATGGCAAGCGGCGCTTGTCCAATTGAGTTGCCCGCCATAAACCAGCCCAGCCCGCCACCCGCACCGGGGCTGGATGGCAAGCTTTCGGGTTTTTCATTGGACGGCCCAAGAAAAAAGCCAACCAGAAATGGTTGGCTTTTTGATATGTGGTGGAGAGGAGGAGGATCGAACTCCCGACCTCCGCATTGCGAACGCGGCGCTCTCCCAGCTGAGCTACCCCCCCATGCATTGCAGGGCGCGATTATATGCGCATTGATGCGTTCGTGCAATAAGGGAAGCCGAGCTATGCAAGGAGAGCATTGGCGTGCAAAATACAGCTCAGGAGGCTGTTGTTGACACCATGAAACCTGAAACACAAAGCAATGCATCCGCCCACGAGTGGATTGAAAACGTGACCTTTGACGAACTGCGCGTCGGCCAATCGGCCCAGATGACGCGGCAAGTGTCAGGGCAGGATATTTTGGCTTTCGCCGCCGTATCGGGCGACGTGAATCCGGCGCATTTGGATGTCGCGTATGCCCGTGACACCCTTTTCCATGGCGTGATTGCGCATGGCATGCTGGGCGGGGCGCTTATTTCGGCTGTGCTGGGCACCCAATTGCCTGGGCCTGGAACGATTTACCTGGAGCAAAGCTTGCAATTCATGCGCCCGGTTCACATCGGTGACGAGCTGACGGCCAGCGTCACGGTGGCTTCTTTGGAGGCAGCCAAAAAGCGCGTCACTCTTGATTGCGAGGTAACCAATCAGAAAGGCGAGCGCGTGATCAGTGGCAAAGCGTATGTCATGGCTCCTGTCGCCAAAGTTCGCCAGCCGCGCCCCTCGCTGGTTTTGCCGCATATAGAACCGCCCGCCGCGTTCACTGTGGCCTGAAAGATAGATCACTAAGCAGAATTACAGCCGCCTTTCCTTCCGTGAGCTGAATGGCATTCAATGCTATGCTTTATGGAAGGAAGGGCGGCTGTTTTGTTTTTTGAAGCTTATGCAAAATCAGGCGGCTTTTTTAAACAGCTAATCCGGCCAGCTTTTCTTTCAGAAAGTCGATGAACGCCTGCGTCCTGGCGGGCAGCAGTTTGTTGGCGGTGAATGCATAAACCGGCACGGCGCGTGTCTGCCAGCCTGGCAGCAGCGCTTGCAGACGGCCTTGCGCCGCATATGGAGCGGCCAGCGCGTCAGGCAGCGCTGCGATGCCAAAACCGTGCAGCGCCAGGCGCAGGTTCAATCCCAGGCTGTTGGAAGCAATGCGGCCATTCATGCGGATGCTGCGTGATTGCGGGGCGTGTTGCCGTCAATCGTTGTGCCATTGGCCGAATCGCCGTCTGCCTGGGCGGCCATTTCATGCGCGTGGCGCAACTCCCACACATCATCAAAACCTGGTGGAAAGCGAAGGCACTGGTGCCGGGCCAGATCGGCAGGCTCCAGCGGCTCGCCGTGCCGCGCCACATAGGCAGGCGCGGCATACAGCCCGCCTGAAAACATGGCCAGCAGGCGCTACACCGGCCCTGAATCCGGCTGCTTGCCTGCGCGAATGGCCACGTCAAACCTCTCGCTGATCAGATTGACCTTGCGCGGCGTCACATCAAAAGAGAGCTGAATGAGCGGAAACCGTTCGCAGAACTCCCCAAGATACGGCGCAATGAATTCATGCGCGAAGTCCACGGGCACGGAAAGGCGCAACAGCCCTTGCGGCTCGCGCAGCAGATGGCCCAGCTGCTCATGCAACAGCCCAGCTTCGCTCACAAGCGCGTCGGCCCGGTTGAAATACAGGCGGCCCGCCTCCGTCAGCTCCACCTTGCGCGTGCTGCGCTTGAGCAGCGGCAAGCCCATGCGCTGCTCCAGCCGGCTGATGCGCGCCGACAGCGTGGACTTGGGCATCTCCAGCGACTGCGCCGCCTGCGTGAAGCTGCCAGCCCGTGCCACGGCCACAAAAAGCGCCATGTCATCCAGTATCAGCATGATTGTTCCGTTGAATGAACAGTGTTTTCCATTTTATTGTGCATTATTTCTGTAAAAGGGAAATATACTGTCAGTCCCTTCATATATTTGCATAAAGGATTCCGAAATGAGCGCATTCGGCGCCCGGAATGCCGTTTTGATGCTGATTGACCACCGGGCCGGCGCCATGAGCTGGGCAGGTTCCATTCGGCGAAATGAAGAAAATGCGCTGGTGTCAGTCAGCTAATTATGGGTATGAATTCGCCAAACCATTTTCAGGAGAAAACGCATGAAACTGCTTGAATCATTCCAGATGGGGTCATTGATGCTGAAAAACCGCATGGTCATGGCCGCCATGACGCGCAGCCGCGCTGATATTCACGGCGTGGTCGGCCCCATGACGGCGGAGTATTATGCCCAGCGCGCCAGCGCGGGCCTGATTTTGTCGGAAGCCATCAATATTTCCGCCAACGCATTGGGCAGCCCGTTCACGCCTGGCCTGTTTGAAGAAAACCAGATCGCCGCCTGGCGCAAAGTCACGCAGGCCGTGCATGAAAAAGGCGGAATCATTTTCGCCCAGCTCTGGCACACTGGCCGCGTGGGCCATTCCGTGGATCGCGGCGGCCAATTGCCCGTGGCGCCTTCGGCCATCAAAATTGAAGGCGCGCAGCATTTCACCTCGCAAGGCATGAAGGAATATGAAACGCCGCGCGAACTGGCGCTGCCGGAAATTCGCCAGATCATTGCCAACTACGCCCAGGCGGCCCAAAATGCCGTGGCCGCCGGATTTGACGGCGTGGAGCTGCATGCCGCCAATGGCTATTTGCCGCAGCAGTTCTTGTCTGATTCCGCCAACCACCGCGCGGATGAATATGGCGGCAGCATCGCCAGCGCGTTTCACGCTGGAAGTCATGCGCGCGCTGATTGCCGCCGTGGGCGGCGGCAAAGTCGGCATCAAAATCAGCCCGTTGCACCCTTACGCGGGCATTGTGTTCGATGATCCCTTGGCAACTTACACTTATTTGATCAACGAGCTGAACCAGCTTGATTTTACTTTTGTGGAGTTGATGAAACGCAGCCCCATGTTCCCGCTGCTGCCGCATTATCCGCAAGGCGATGAGATTGAGGTATTCGGCAAACTCGTTTCGCATACACTTGTGGCAGGCACGGCCTATACCCGTGAAAGCGGCGAAGCCGAGTTGCAAAAAGGCATTGCCAGCCTGATCGCCTATGGTTCGCTTTTCCTGGCCAATCCCGATCTGCCGCGCCGTTTTGAGCAAAACGCCGCGCTCAATGCCCCGGACCGCCCCACCCTGTTTGGCGGCGGCGAGCATGGCTATATTGACTATCCATTTCTTCCCGCCTGATCCGCCGGGCGCTCAAGCCGGGCGTCAAAAATAAAACCGCCTGTGATACGCAGGCGGTTTTTCATGCGCTTCAGTTTTCAGGAACGGGTTTTTGAAAATGCGGCGCCTGCGCTGAATTTATCGCCCGGAAAAGGCTGTGCCAGCGCAATGTATTTGATGGCGGGCGGAAACGCAGGCATTCCGGCGAGCGCGCAGGCCCAGGCGCTTGCAGGAAGGCCCCGGGGCAGGGTTGGCATGATAAAAAAGGAGCAAATTCAAAGCCATGAAAACGGGTGGTTGCGCACGTTCCACTAGGACCTCATGCTATGAATAGAGGAGCTAAATAGGGGCCTTCAGCCTGCTTCGCCCACTGGCTGCGTTTTGCGCCATCCCGATTCGCCCTGCGCGTTCTTCAGGTTCCGGGAAAAGGGCGCGCCGGAGGCGGTATATTCGCTATTGGAAAATGAATAGGTGGCGGGAGAGTTCATGCACGAAAACGGCGGGCACGGCCAGGAAAATTTGATGCGGCATGGATGGAAAGCCGGATTGGAATGAGTGCGCAGGCCGTTTCGCCCGAGGCGAAAATAGCATTTGCAAGCCGCCTTTGTGATTTGAAGCCATGATTTGACGGCGCTGCGCGCATAGCCTTTATCTGCCATTCACGTTGATAATGAAATGACGGTGCCAGTGCGCGAGATTTTGATGCTGAAAACCGGAATTTATCCATGTCATTACCCGCCCTGGCTCTGCAAGACGTGCGCAAGCGCTTTGGCGCCAGCGAAATCATTGGCGGCGTGAGCCTGGCGGTGCAGCCGGGCGAGCGCGTGGCGGTGATTGGGCCCAATGGCGCGGGCAAGTCCACGCTGTTTGATCTGATCAGCGGGCGCACGCGCCCTGATGGCGGGCAAATCTGGCTGCACGGGGCGCGCGTGGATGGCAAACGGCCTTTTGAGATTAACCGAATGGGCCTGTCGCGCAGTTTTCAGGTCTCGCGCGTGTTTGGCGGCCTGAGCGTGCAGGACAACCTGCGTTGCGCCGCACTGTGGGCGCTGGGCTACCGCTACAGCCTGCTGCGCTGGCTGGGCCGCTTGCGCGATGTGAACCAGCGCGCCGATGAGCTGCTGGAGCGCACGCGCCTGGCGCACCGCCGCCACGCGCTGGCGGCGCACCTGGCGTATGCGGAGCAGCGGGCGCTGGAAATCGGCATCACGCTGGCCGGCGGCGCGCGCGTGGTGTTGCTGGACGAGCCGACAGCGGGCATGAACGCGGATGAGACGGCGCATTTCATCGGCCTCATCCGCGAGCTGACGGCCGGGCGCACGCTGCTGATGGTGGAGCACGACATGGGCGTGGTTTTCAGCCTGGCAGACCGCATCGCCGTGCTGGCGCAAGGGCGCTTGCTGGCGTTTGACACGCCCGAGGCCGTGCGCGCCGATGCGCGCGTGAAAGCGGTTTACCTGGGCGATGAAGCCGGTTCGGCGGATGCACCGGATTCGCTTCAGGCCGCCGCCCATGCGGGAGGGCGGGCATGACGCTGCTTGTGCGCGACTTGCGCGCCTGCTACGGCAAAAGCGAAGTGCTGCACGGCGTGCGGCTGGAAGTGGCGCCGGGCGAAATCGTGGCGCTGCTGGGGCGCAATGGCGCGGGGCGCTCCACTTGCGCCAAGGCCATCATGGGGCTGCTGCCCGCCAGCGGAAGCGTGAGCTGGCGCGGCCAGCCGCTGCTGGGGCGGCCTGCGCATGAAATCGCCCGCCTGGGACTGGGTTATGTGCCCGAAAGCCGCGATGTCTTTCCGCGCCTGACCGTGCGCCAGAACCTGCTGCTGGGCGAAAAACAAGGCGCGAAACAGGGCGCGAATCAGGGGGCGGCCGGGCGCGCGCCCTGGCGCATGCAAGACATGTTCGAGCTGTTTGCGCCGCTCAAGGCGCGCGAGCGCACCGAAGCGGGCGTGCTCTCCGGCGGCGAGCAGCAAATGCTCACGCTCTGCCGCACGCTCATGGGCAACCCCGATTTGCTGCTGGTGGATGAACCCACGGAAGGACTGTCGCCCCTGATGGCCCAGCAGGTGGGCCGCTGCCTGCAAATGCTGCAAGCGCGGGGCCTGGGCATCTTGCTCATCGAGCAAAAGCTCTCCATCGCGCTGCGCATTGCCACCCGTGCGCTGGTGATGGGGCAGGGCCGCATCGTCTTTGAAGGCACGCCGCAGGCGCTGCGCGCTGACGAAAAAACCTGGCGCGAGTGGCTTCAGATATGACAGGCGGCGCGCTCGGGCAGCTGCTTGGGCGCTTGCTTGATTCGATGACGCGCTTTTCAGCTTTCACCGGGCTGCCTGCGCTTGCAAAAGCGCAAGGCGAAACGCGCCTGCCGCACGCGAACGCCTGCTTCATGCGCCTGTTTGTTTCGCATTCCGCAAGCATCAGCTTGGCGCGGCTATGGCATGGGCCAATGTAACTAGGCGATACTTAACGATACGTCATGTTCGTATCAACGCATTGGCACCAACTCACTCTGGGGAAACACCGCATGGCTGCGCTGCTGAAATTCGTGATGGCCACGGCCTGCGCCGTGGCGTGGGGCGCTGTTCCGCTGGCCGCCTGCGCGCAAGAGGCGCTGGAGGTGGTCCAGATCGTGCCGCTCAGCGGCCCCCTGGCGCAGGCGGGCCGCGAAATCAACGCCATGACCCGCGCCACGCTGGACGACTACAACCGGAACGCCAAGGGCGGCGTGCGCATCGATCTGAAATCGCTGGATGACGGCTACAGCGCCGTCAAGGCCACGCAAGCCGCTTCGTCCGCAGTGTCCAGCGCGCAAGCTTTTTTGTCGTGCTTTGGCTCCCCCAGCTGTCTGGCGCAGCAGCAAATCTGCGCCAAGGCCAAAGTGCCCCTGCTTGGCCCCGTGGCCGGTTCGTCCGCCCTGCGCGGCAAACAGGCCTGGTACACCTACGCCGTGCGCGCCCCGGCCAGCGGCGAGCTGTTGCGGCTGCTGGGCTTCATCAACGCCACCGGCCTCAAAAGCGTGGGCGTGTTCATTCAGGAAGACGGTTTTGGCATCGACTACGCCAGCGAGCTGGACAAGCTGCGCGACCGCTTTCCGGACCTGCGCTTCGTGCCCCGCCGCTTCAACGCCAGCTTGCCGGACTACCGCCGCGCCGCCGAGGAGCTGATGGCCTCCCGCCCCGACGCGCTGCTGCTGCTGGCCGACAGCCAGCAATCGGCCGCCTTGCTGGATGCCTGGCGCGCCAAGGCCGCCCTGCCGCTGGTGCTGAACCTGGCCGCGCAGGCCGACGCCCAGTACGCCGACCGCGTAAAAGGCCACATGGGCATGGCCGCCTTCGTCACCGTCACCCCCAGCCCGTGGGGCAGCCGCCTGCCCGCCCAGCAGGACTACCAGCGCATCGCCAAGGCGGCGGGCCTCAAGCCCTCTTACCTCAGCTTTGAAAGCTACCTGAATGCCCGCCTGCTGATTGAAGCCGTGAAAAACGGGCAGGTGAAAAACAAGACCGACCTCTCGCGCTGGCTGGATGCTGCCGCCAACATTGACCTGGGCACCGGCTACGGCCTGAACTACAAGGGCGAGCGCCAGGGCGCCAGCCACACCGATCTGGCCGTGCTGACGCCGGAAGGCAAATTCCGGCATTGACGCCAGCGGGCGGATGTCACTCCCGCTCAAGATCTGCCCGCGCTGGAAAAACGCGGCAAGCAGGCCGCTGAAGCGCTGAAAACCTGTTCAGAGAGCTTGGGTGGAAAAGAGCCTGCGCCTTGGCAATGTCCGGCAGAAAACACCCAAAACAGGAGCAAATTCAAGGGGTCTTGAATGCCTTTCTGCGCAGTTTCTTCTAGGACCTCATGCTATGGATAGAGGAGCTAAATCAGGCCAGGCTTTGCGTGAGCCTGGCCCTGCGTATGGACTGTTTTTCTGCCCATTTCCCCGCCCATCGCTCCCCGCCAGCGCTCGCGGGCAGGCTGACCAGAGCGGCGGCTTTGCCCGCCTTGCCACAATCGCCGCATGGCACAGCAAGAAACCCGCACTTTTCGCAAACACTGGCTCTACACCGCCACGGCTCCCGGCGGGCGGCGCGCGCAGGGCGTGGTGCAGGCCAGCGACGCGCGGCAGGCGCTGGAAGTGATCGGGCGCGAATTTCCGCAGCTGGGCAACGTGCGCATCCTGAACATGGCCAGCGACTTGCTGCCGCTGGAAGAAGCGGCGCGGCAGCGCTTTGGCGTGCCGCCCGATGAAGTCACGCCGCAACAATGGGCAGACCTGGCGGCCAGCCTGGTGGCGGAGATGGAGCAGCAAGGTTTGAGCCTCGCCCAGGGCTTGCGCCAGACGGCGGCGCGGCATCGCCCCCTGCTGCTGGGGCTGGGCGTGGCGCTGGCGCTGGCGCTGTACCGCCAGTGGCCCTGGTGGGTGGCGCTGCTGGCGGCGCTGGGCATGGCGGCGCCGTTTGCCGCCTGCGCGCTGGCGTGGCGTCATGTCTTGCAGCACCGGCAGGGGCTGTGCGCCGCGCTGGCGGGCGACGCGATGGGCTTGCGGGAGAGCCTTCAGGCGCTCACGGATGCGGCGCTGAGCCGGCCGTGGGCGCCCGGCCTGCGTGAAATGGCCTGGGAACTGGCTTTTTACAGCGCTTGCATGACCGCGCGCTATCAGGGCGTGGCCGCTGCGCGCGCCGAGCTGCTGGCGCACCCTTGCCGCCCGGAGGCTGGGGCCGGCGGGGCCGATGCGCCCAGCCGTCAGCCGCTGGGCATTTTTGAATACCTGCTGCCCGCGCGCACGGGTGATTTCGCCACGGCCGCTGCCGTGCTGGAGGGCATGCTGGCTGCCGCGCCGGATCGGCCCGAATGGCTGATGGACCTGGCCATCACGCGCGAGCGCCTGGGGCAGTTTGACGAAGCCCGGCGGCTGCTGGCGCGGGTGAATACGCAAGAGCTGCCCCCTTTTATCGCCATGTACGAGCAGGGCATACGCGGCCTGCTGGCGCTCGATGACGCGCGGCATGCCGACTTCGGCCAGGCCGTGGCGCTGCTGACTGCCGCCTGCCGCACCGCGCTGGAGTGGACGCAGCGCAACCCCGTGTTCTGGTGGTCTGCCATTTCTTTTGCCTGCGAGCTGTCGCTGGCGCTGGCGCGCAATGGCCAGCCACAGGCCGCGCGCCGGGCGCTGGCCACCGTGCGGCGGCTGGCGCCGCAGTGCGTGGATGCGCGCCGGCTGGAAATCATCCGCGCTGAAGTGGAGCCAGCCTTGCCGCCTGCACCTGCCGCCGGAGCCGCCGCATGAGCGCCGCCGTCCAGGCTGGCGTGCAGCTGCGCGCGCGCGACGTGCCCCCCCGCGCCGCCTTGGCGCTGGAGCAGGCGGGCGTGCACC
>ERZ773070.1693-NODE-1693-length-13191-cov-7.267738_pt1 | contig 13191 bp, 17 predicted proteins | sample MGYA00580618_ERZ773070 | MGnify/ENA primary metagenome ERZ773070 (study PRJEB29015, sample SAMEA2738023) | human oral metagenome | biome: human oral; feature: human-associated habitat; material: dental | place: China | collected 2019 ...
CGCCGGCGCCCGCCCCTGGCCCCTGCCCGCCGCCGCCGCCGAGATCACCATCCTGCTCACCGAAGCCTGGAACGCCTACCCGCGCCGCGGAATCCTCGCCAGCGACACCGGCATCGCCCGCCTCGAAATCACCCGCGAACCCGCCGACGACATCGCCACCGCCGGAATCGCCATCGCCGTCCTCCAGACGCCCGCCGGCAACGACGACGAGCAGCCGACCCGATGACCACCTACGAGTTCGCGGGCCCGCCCCGCTTCGCCCACCAGAAACGCGGTCTCAAGAAGATCATCGCCAACCGCGGCACCGCCGCACTCCTGTTCGAACCCGGCCTCGGCAAAGGACACCCGACCGACACGCCGATCCTGACCCCTGGCGGTTGGACGCCCATCGGCGACCTCAACCGCGGCGACGCCATCACGAACTCGCACGGCGGCCGCAGCCGAGTCACCGGCGTCCACGACCGCGGGAACCTCCCCGTCTACCGGGTGACCCTGAGCGACGGGGCCTGGATCGACGTCGACGCCGACCACCTGTGGAGGCTCGGCCGCCCGCGCAACGGCCGCATGGCCTGGGGAACCCGCAACACCAGGTGGCTGCTGCGACGCGCCATCGACAGCAGCACCGGGCGCCTGAAGGGACGCTGGTGCATTCCCGTCGCCCAGAACATCCAATCGCAGATCCCGGACAGCCGGCTTCCCGCCCCCCCGCTCATGCTCGGACACCGCATCGACCGCCGCAAGCCGAACGCCCCGACCCGGCTGCCCGGGATCATGCTCGTGGCGTCCCTCGAATCGAGGCGGGCACTCATGGCCGCGCTCGTGGACACCACGAACCTGAGAACCCCGAACGGCGCCAGATTCGTCTCCCCGAACCTGGAACTGGCCCGAGACGTCCTCCGCCTCGGCTGGTCACTGGGACTGACCGCCCGGCTGCTCGACCGATCGCAGCCGGGAGCCCCGCAGTTCCACGTGATCCTCCACGAGGACCGCTGCCCGCTGCGATGGATCGAGTCGATCCGGCCGGCCGGCGCCGCCGAGGTCCGCTGCATCAGCGTGGACGCCGTCGACCGTCTTTACGTCGCGAAGGACTGGATCGTCACCCACAACACGGCGACGGTCATCGACTACGCGTCGCTGTTGGCCTTGCAGGAGCGGCGGGCCCGGGTGCTGGTGGTCGCCCCGCTCGCGGCCGTCGACCAGTGGGCGCTCCAGGCGCCGAAGTGGGCCGGCCCGCAGGTGGACGTGTGGGCCGAGGCGCTGGGCGGGACGACCCGGCAGAAACTCGAGGCGCTGCGGGCCCGCGCAGGCGGCGCCGTGAAAGCCCCTGAGGGCGGCTGCGGGCCGGGCGGGGCCTACCGCGGGGTCGCCCTGCACGGGCAGCGCTCCATCGCCGTCAGCGCCCGCAGGAACGGCCTGAAGGTGCCCGAGGAGGAGGCCCGCCGAGGCGGGCCGGGCCTGTTCGACGCGGACGAGAGGCCGCTGCTGATGATCGAGGCGATGAACCTCGACATCCTCTCCCAGCGGCGGCCGGCCGGGTCGCGGACGACGGCGGACCTGGTCCTCGACGCCGTCCGCAGGTTCGCCCCGCACTTGATGGTCGTCGACGAATCGCACCTCATCAAAGGAGTATCGTCCAACGCCAGCCGTTTGGCGGCCAGGATCGGCAGGTGGGTGCCGCGCCGGATCATCCTGACGGGGACCGTCATGCCGAAGTCGCCGTTGGACGTGTTCGCCCAGTGGCGGTTCCTGGATCCGAAGGCGTTCGGCCGTGACGGGCGGGACGCCACGTACACCGGATTCCGCTCCGAGTACACGGTGAGGGGCGGGTTCATGGGGTACGAGGTCCGGGGGTACCGCAACCTGGATCGCCTGCGGGAGATCATGGGGCGGCGCGCTGAGGTGGCGTTGAAGGAGGAGGCCCTGGATCTGCCCGCTGCGACTGACGTCGTCGTCCCCGTGCGCCTGTCGAAGGCGGAGGAGCGGGCCTACGGGGACATGAAGAGGCGGTTGCAGGCGACTCTGCTGTCGGGGCGGCGGTCGACGGCGATGAGTCGGTTGGCGCAGATGATGCGGCTGCGGCAGATCACCGCCGGGTTCCTGCCGGATGACGACGGGTGTGTGGAGGAGATCGGGGACAGCAAGGCGCGGACGGTCGCGTCGATCGTGAACGACACGCTGTCGGGGGAGTCCCGGGTCGTGGTGTTCGCGGTGTTCCGTCGGGAGATCGAGGTGATCCGGCAGGCGGTCGCCAGGGCCGGCTCCGTGGTTCTGACGATCACTGGGGGCACGGATCCCGAGGACCGGCTGGCGATTCGGCGTCGGTTCGGGTCGGAGGACCCTCAGCGGATCATCCTCGTGGCGCAGATCCAGACGTTGAGTCTTGCGGTCAACGAACTGGTGACGGCGGCGAACGCGGTCTTCGCGAGTCTGTCCACGAAGCGGGATGAGTGGGTGCAGGCGCGGGATCGGTTGAATCGGGTGGGGCAGGTCAGGCCGTGCACGTTCTGGTACGCGTTGGTGCCGGGGACGGTGGATGAGGTGCAGTACGACGTGTACCGGCGGCGGTCGGATCTGGAGCGGTCGATCCTGATGCACGTGTTCGATGGGGATGCGGGGTTGGTTGGGAAGGTGGTGGATGCGGCGACTGGGAACGTCGAGGATGAGTGACGCAGGTCACGGATGAGTGTGGATTCGGTCTTTTTCAGTATTTATTCCCTCTCCCCACCCTATAGGGTGGGGAGAGGGGGGAATGAAATAGGAAATGGGGGTTGAAACGTGGTTGACAGGAGGGTTAGACTCGCTAGCGAGTCTAGATCCGAAGGGACGTCTCAAGGAGTGAGACACGATGGGGGTGGGCGGACAGAACCCGCACTCGCCACCTACTCCAGCATCACAACCCACCGCAAGTGCCCGCAGATGTGGAAGTACCGCTACGTGGACCGACTCGGACGCGACGGGGAGACAGCCGCCCCCGCCCTGGAGTTCGGATCCTGGTTCCACGCCGTCCGCGCCGCCGAACGGCTGACGAAGGGCAGGGCCGAGGGAACCCTGCTGGCCGAACCGCCGACGATCACCACCGTCGACGGCGGCCCCGAGTTCCCCGCCGCCGACGCCGTCCCCGACGACGTCCTGGACGCCGCCGCCGACTGGTACGCCCGCCTCGGAGCCGACAAGCACTCGCAGTGGGAGTCCTGGCTCGGCCAGGCGCTCCCCGATCGCCTCGCAAGGGCCTTCACGGGCTGGCGCGACCGATGGGCCGACGAGGCCCGGAACGAGGCCGTGCTGGCCGTCGAGCACCGCTGGGAACGGCCCCTGCCGATGCCGAAGGGGTACGACGGGCCGCCGGTGAGCCTGTTCGGGTACATCGACGAGGTGTACCGGGACCGGCGCCGCGGGATCACGGTGATCCGCGACTGCAAGACCTCGAAGTCGATCGACCGGGTGTCGGCGATGGACGAGTTGATGGACAGCCAGGTCCAGTTGTACGCGTGGGGCCTGATCCCGCAGTGCGGGCAGTGGGGCGTGCCGTCCCCCCGTGCCGTGTCGTTCGACCGGGTTCGCGCCACCGCTCCGAAGACGCCCGGCCTGACGAAGGCGGGTCGGCTCTCGAAGTCGGTGACGGATTACGACCTGGAGACGTACCTGGAGTGGGTTGGCGACGGCGTCCCATTCGAGGGGCTGAAGAAGGACGGGTCCGGCGCGGGGGTCTACAAGGTCGAGGAGGCCGAGGTGGCCAGGTTGTCGTCGGATGGGGCCCGGAGGGTGTGGTTCCGGCGTTCGTTGACGCCGTTGTCGGTGGGTGTCGTCAGGATGCATCTGCGGGCCGCGGTGGATTCGGTGGAGGACATCGCCAGGACGCGGGTTCGGGTGGAGCGTGCGGGTGAGGCGTCGCGGAATCTGGTCGGGGTGGTTTGCAAGTGGTGCGATTTCGCGGAGTTGTGTCGGGCGCAGGCGGTCGGCGGGGTTGGTGGCGGGTTCGATCCGGCGGAGTACGGTTTGGCGGTGAGGGGTGGTCGGGGGCGTTGATCGGGGTTTGACAAACACGCAAGAATGTAGTACACTTGGAATACCTACTGGAAGGGGAGCAGACCATGGACTTCGCCGGCATCAACATCGTCGACATCAACGAGGAGCAGCCCGACTACGGCCGCTGGCTCATCCTCGGACCCCCGGGCGGAGGGAAAACCACGCTCGCCGCCACCATCGCCGAACTCGGCAAGACCCTGTTCATCGACCTCGCAGGCGAAAAGGGCACGCGATCCTTCCGCAACGCCCCCCACGCCCGCAGAATCGACGTCATCCGCCCCGACTCGATCACCGCCCTCGACGACGTCTTCTGGGCACTCGACAAGGGCGACCACGACTACAAGGCCGTCGTCATCGACTCGCTGACGGCGGCCCAGAAGATGACGATGAGGTTCCTCACCGGGGCCTCGGAGACCGCGGTCCGCGAGATCCGCCAGGGCACGGCCCCCGCCGACCAGCGCACCTGGGGACAGGCCCTCGACGTCATGACGGACATGACGGTGTTCTGGTACGGCCTCGCCGACGGCAACCGCAAGGAGCCGATGCACGTCGTGATGACGGCCCAGGTCAAGATGGTCGAGGACGAGATCAACGGCGGCGTGCGCCGCTCGCCGGACGTCCAGCGCGGCGCCCAGTCGATCATCCGAGCCACGCCGAACTACATCATCTACGCCGACGTCGAGGAGGACCTTGACAGCACAGGCCGAGATGACGGCCCCTCGCTGAAGCACATCGTCCGCTTCGGCACCGACCCGGAGTACGGGACCAAGGCCCGTATCCCCTACAACTTACGGGGTAAGGTCCCGTCCGTCCTCGGACGCGACCGCCCCGTGACTCTGGAGAAGCTCTCACGCTTCCTCGGAGTGGGCGGAGTCCCTGAGCGTAAGCCCGCCGCCAAGTCGGACAAGTCCGACAACTGAACACCCGGTAACCCAACCTCACAGGAGAAATCATCATGGCCCTGACCTTCGACTTCACCAACTACAAGGACACCTCCACCGCCCACGTCGCCCCCGGCACCTACCACGCCGAGGTCTCGGACTTCGAGGAGACGACCTCCAAGGCCGGCAACGTCATGTTCGTCGTCTACCTGGAGATTACTGAGGGCCCGCACTCTGGGCAGCAGATCATCGACCGCCTCCCCCAGACGGAGAAGGCCATGTTCCGCTCGGCGGCCTTCCTTCAGGCCCTCGGAGTCAAGATCGCCAAGAAGAAGATCGCCCTCAACCCCCGCAGCCTGATCGGCCGCCCCGTGGACATCGTTGTGGAGGACGGCGAGCCCTACAACGGCAAGGTCAAGTCCGAGGTGCGCGAGTACCTCCGGGCCACCAAGCCGGCCAAGGCCGAGCCCGAGACCGACCCGATTGCTGACGAGGTCGAGGAGGCCCCCGCCCCCGCCGAGCCGGCTAAGCCGGAGCTCGACGCTACGGTTGAGGACGCCGTCGATCTCGACGTGTACGACCTGGACATCGACGACCTGGACCTCTGAGTCCGCAAGCACGGGGGCCCCGCCGTAGCGGGGCCCCTGTAGCCTAGAAAGGAGTGACATGGCTAGCAAGGAGAGCGGCATCGTTGACGCCATCCGGCGCCGCATCGCGCAGATCTGGCCGAACTCTGTCACCTGGAAGATGCATGGCTCGGTCTACATGGAGGCCGGCATCCCGGACGTGCTGTGCTGCGTCGAGGGGCGGTTGATCTTCCTGGAGGTCAAGCACCAGAAGCCCGGCGAGTCCCGCGGCCACGCGCTGGCCCGCACGTCGGTCGCGCAGGTCCGTCAGATCCGTCGCGTACGCGTCGCCGGGGGCGCTGCCTGCACCGTCCTGGACGCCGACGAGGCCGAGTGGGCGGTGCGCGAGGCGCTGACCGGTTCCACGCTGTCGAGCATGTACCCCGTTGTTGGGGCCGGGGGTGATCTCAGTGGCGAGGGCTAGGTTGACCTCGACTGAGTTCGACTTCGTGCGCCAGCTGGAGTGGGAGAATATGACGCCCGCCCAGCTGAAGGCGGCCCGGGAGACCTGGGCGACCGGAGCCGTCTATCAGGACGAGGTTAACCCTCGGGTCTGGTGGGTCAGGTCCTACTCGGCCAGAAACACCGGAGAGGTCAAGGGGCGCGACGGCAAGAGGTTCCACCACGTGGTTCTGAAGTCGGACCACGGCTATCCCAGGTTCACGTGCACCTGCAAGCACGGACAGCACTCGCGCTGGGCGTCGTGCTGGCACGCGAAGACCGTGGCCCGCATCTACCGGATCATGGTCGATCAGAGGAAGCAGCAGGAGAAGGAGGACTTGCTCCATGAATACCGCAGCAAGCGAAGTGATTGACGACATCCCGGAGCAGCCGGCCAGCGGGGTGGCCGATGCCAGCGACGCGCTCATGGTGGCCGGAGACACCATTCTCTCCATCACAGCCGCCTGCGCCGGCATACGTACGCGCATGGTCAGCGAGCAGGGGTGGAGCCCGGAGTTCGCTGAGGCGTTCGCTCAGGGCCTGGCCCGTGCCCTCGTGAACCAGTACATGGCGCCGCCCCAGGACTGGCGATCCGCTCTGGAGGGGCCGTGACTACCGCGAAGCCGCCGGCGCCCCGCAAGCCGGCCCCGCTGGACTACACCCGCCCGATATGGAAGCGCCAGGACGGCGAGACCGAGGCCGCCTACGCCTCGTTCAAGGCCTACCGGGACATGGAGCGCCGGAGGGTGCGGGACGCGCCAAACGGCAACCACTACTCGGCCCGGTGGTCGTGGAAGGAGCGCGTCGAGGCCTGGGACAAGCACATGGCCGATAACGAGGCCAATGAGCTCGTCCGCTACCGGATCGCCATGGGGGACCGTCACCGGGCCCTCGGGCGCAAGGCGCTGGAGAAGGCCGAGATGTGGCTCGACAGCCTCACCGAGGACCGCATCTCCCGCATGAGTGCGAACGGGATCGTCCAGATGATGGACGTCGCGGCGCGCATCGAGCGGGAGGCCGCCGGCGCCGGGGTCGACTCGGCCAAGGTGCAGATCGAGGTCTCCTCCAACCTGGCCGAGATGACGGCCTCGGCCACGACGTCGAGGATCGAGCAGCTGGTTGCGGAGGTCGAGCGCCGCAAGCGTGAGCAAGGACTCATCGACGTAGGCCCAGCGGACGTTGAGGTGATCGATCCCGCGCAGTAGAGTTGACCTCGGGACATTGGGGCAGAATACCGCCACCCTCGGCATGGGGTGGCGGTATTCTGTATTCATATGGAAGTCCGCCACAGCGATAGGAGATACCTATGCCCCGCGTGAAGAAACCCCTGGAGCCGTGGGAGATGACCCCGGCCCAGCTGGAGGAGGAGCTGGAGGCGCTAATCAAGCGCCAGGCCTGGCTGGAGAACCAGCCGAAGTGCGACAGACCATCGTGCGATGGGAAGCCCCACGCTGGGGCCCCGTACCCGCACGACCCGACCTACAGGCAGGCCGGCAGCCCTCTGGAGAGCGCTCAGCAGCTCGATGAGGCCTACGCCGGCCGCCCCCACATCCAGTACCTCTCCGACCGCCTGACCGAGGCCGTGCGCGCCGTCGAGGCCGGGGAGAACCGGTACATGACGATCTCAATGCCGCCGCGCATGGGTAAGTCCACGCTGACCTCGATCAACCTGCCGATCTGGCTCCTGCGCCAGCACCCCGACTGGAAGATCGGCCTCATTTCCCACTCGCCTCAGCTCGCCACGGCTTGGGGCCGTCAGGTCCGTCGCTTCGTCGAGGAGGACGGTGAGAAGTGGGGCATCAAGATCGCGTCCGACGCCGGCGCCGTGAGCGAATGGCAGACGACTCGCGGAGGGGGAATCGTCTCGCGTTCGGCGCCCGGCCAGTCGATCACCGGTCTCGGCTTCAAGGTCATGCTCATGGATGACGTCGTGAAGGACTTCGCCGACGCGCACAGCGAGTCGAAGCGTGAGGCGATCTGGGACTGGTGGCAGGCCAACGCCGTCACCCGTCTGGAGCCTCCGTTCCTGTGCATCGCCATCGCCACGCGCTGGCACGAGGACGACTTCATCGGCCGCCTGCTGAACCCGGCCAAGAACCCCGACGCCGACAAGTGGGAGAACGTGATCTTCCCCGCAATCGCCGAGGAGGGCGACCCGCTCGGGCGCGAGCCTGGCGACCCGCTCTACAGCCCGCTCGTCGAGGAGACTCGCGAGGAGGCGCTGGAGCGCTGGGACTCGTTGAAGCGCTCGGTAGGGTCCTACATGTGGGAGGCCCTGTACCAGCAGCACCCGACTCCGGCCGACGGCTCCATCTTCAACCTGGGCTGGTTGCGGTTCTGGACGACAGACCCGTCCAAGGTCAAGGACGGCGACGACTCGGTGATCCTCCTGCCGCGCGAGCGTCTGGAGCGCGGGCAGTGGCTCGACTCGTGGGACCTCACCTTCAAGGGGAGCTCAACGTCGGACTACGCCGTCGGCCAGCGCTGGTGCAGGCAGGGCCCGGACCGGTTCCTGATCGCCCAGCAGCGCGGACAGTGGTCCTTCACGCAGACGCTGGAGAAGATGCTGCGCTGGTGCAACGCAGGCGACCTGGACGACAAGGGCAGCCCCGCCGGCTCGTTCGTCCACCAGCGCCTCGTCGAGGACGCGGCCAACGGTACGGCGGCGATCGACGTGCTGCGCAAGAAAGTCGCCGGCATCAAGCCGATCAAGCCGCGCTCGTCCAAGGAGGTCCGGGCCCGCGCCGTGACGCCGGAGATAGAGTCCGGGAACGTCTACCTGCCGCACCCCTCGGACCCCGGCAACGGCTGGGTGAACGAGCTCATCTCCGAGATGAGGGCGTTCCCGTCGGGCCGCCACGACGACCAGGTGGACGCGTTGAGCATGGGACTGCTCGGCCTACGGGACGCGGGGCAGGCGTCGCTGTTCGTCCCGAGGGGGACGATCCGGCGAGCTGTGAGCGGTATCTCACTGGCTGGAGCGATCCCCCGGTTCTGACGGCTTGCATCTTCTAAGGGGTGGACGTATGATTACATACGTCCACCCCAACTACGTTAGGAGTCAGATGACACCGCCTCAAGACAGCGCCCCCGCCCGCGCCGAGATTGCCACTCGGAGCCGCATGGCTGAAGTGTGGGAGAGGGGTCGCAAGGACTTCCCGTCAGAGATCGCCCGCGATATCCTGCCCGACCCGGCCGAGGAAGTGGCATGGATGTGCCACTACGCGTCCATGCTGCCCCATGACGAGGCCCCCGGTAGGGTGGGTATCCGGGAGCGGCTGTGGAAGCTAGCCAACGCGGCAGCCCGGATCCTGCCTAAGGATTACGACGTTCTGCCTAACGCCTTGGCGGAGTACTCCCGCGCCGCCGAGAAGCACCCAGGCATGACGCTGGAGTGCGACGGCCACACCGACGCCACCCGCTCGTTCGCCCTCGTGGAGGAGATTGGCGAGGTCGCGGCGTGCCTGACCTATGACAACGACGCCGAGACCGGCCACAACTCGGACCTGGAGTCCGAGGTGATCCAGGTCATCGCCTTGGCCCTGGCCTGGGCTACCCGCTACCTGGAAGACGGTGAGTGATATGGACGTGAGAGTAGGTCACCTCCCTGGCCCCTACCGGCTCGACGTCGCCCGCGCCGGCGGACAGCCCATCGGGACGGTAGAGAAGATCGTCATGAATGAGCCGGACCCCGATCCCCTGGGACCTTACATCAGGCGTGCCCTGCGGGAGGAGTTCACGGCCAAGCTGCGGGAGTTCGGCGACGGGGACTGTGAGGAGTTGGAGTGCTGAACATATTACCGAGGGTGACCGGACTCGTCGTCGCCCGTCATCTGAAGATCAGCTACTCAGCCGCCCTCGATCTGGCGTACATAGCCTTCTGGAACGGTCTCAAACTCCGTCTAGAGACCACTTCTCCGGTACGGACGGCCGGGGCGCGTGCCCTGGAGTTACGCGACGGCGGTCTCCAGGTACGTCTTGACCGGGGTTACTCGGAGATTACCGTGAAGATCTCCCAGGGCGGCGAGGCTCGGAAGAGTTTTTCCGATCTGAGAGACATGCGGGAGGTTCTGGACAAAGTCCGTACGGTGGTCGAGAACTACCAGAGGCCTAGGAGGTCCTGGTGGGCTGTTGTGCCTGCCGATCAGTACTCATTCACCAAGTTTCTATAGGAGGTACCTATGACATCAATCAACGACGTTGCCGACCTGCCCAAGCTCCTGGAGGCCTGGGCCTCCGGCAAGGGCTACCGCGAGGCCTTCGGGATCGACGCCGAGCGAGCTCTGGTCGAGGACCTGCGCAAGCTGCTCTCGCTGACCGTCCAGCAAGCCAAGGCCCTGGAGGACTCCCGGGAGCGTGCCTACGCCCTGGAGCAGCGGCTCCCGGCCTCTCAGATCGACGACCAGGAGCCGGAGTTCAGGGCGGAGTCCGAGATCCCTCCAGCAGATCCGCTGGAAGAGGCCGCTCGGCTCGACCGCAAGGCCCGGCGGGACGCTAAGCTCGCCCGCGCCGCTCTCCAGCAGGAGGTCCTGGCTGCCTACGGTCGCGGGATCTCGAAGTCGGTCCTGAGCCAGGTCTCCGGCATGACTCGTCAGACCGTCGACCGCGTCCTCGGGGAGTGGAAGCGCAAGCCTCCGAAGATCAGCGAGGATGAGACGCCTCTCACACTGATCTGACCGTTGTGGGCTTGCCTTAGGCCGTATGACTGCATACGCTTAGGGCAAGCCCGCAGCACCTACCACCTAGCGAGGAAACATGAGCACCAAAACCTCACCAACCGAGACACCCGTGACAACCTGGACCCGCGTCTTCCAGCACCCTCAGGCGCGAATCAAGCCGCTCGATGCGCCCACCCTGCACGAGGCCAATACGTGCCTCGTCTACGAGAACGGGCAGGCAGTCGCCCAGCTGAAGCGCTGTGGACAGCGTTGCTGGGGCGTCTACCCGACTGGCATGACGATCCCCGCCACGTTCGGCGCCTCCGCCTTGGAGGCCGTGACGACGTGGCTGAGCGCCCGAGACGGGTCCTACGCATGATCACATCACTCACCGCCACCGCCGTCGCCTTGGCCGTCGGACTGCCGATCTTCGCGCTCGGAGAGCACGTCCGCGAGAGCCTCCTCCCTGACCAGAACACTTCACCCAACCAGCAGGAGACACCATGAGCAAATACGGATCGTTTGACCGCCCGGCTCGCGGCACTGCAGCCCTCGTAGCCGCCTACAGGAAGACTTCCAGCGAGGGCGGGGGCAGCCTCCTCCTGGAGGACGGGACCTTCGTCATCAGCGAGGAGACCCTGCCGGACCTGGATTCGGACGTAGACCTGTATCTCGGCTACGGAGCATGGCTTGAGGTTCTCGACGGCCTGACCCCCCGCGTTCATCTCACCCTTCCGGACGAGTACGTGGAGGCCCTGGATCAGGTGCCAGACACTCCGGCCAGGCCCCGTCGGCTCTACTGGTCCTCGCCCACCCCACCCATCGGACTGGACGACCCGACCCAGAACCCGTACGGCTACGGAGACGTGACCCTGTACGTCCCGGAGAGCCTGGAGCCCGCCTACCGCGAGAAGGGATTCTCCGAGTGGGGTGCCCCGAGTCGCCGCTACCTGGAGCTCTGGGACTACGAGCCGCCGACGGCCGCTCCCGCCTCTCAGAAGACTCCCGTCGGCGAGGCCGTCGCGTCCCCTGGCCACTACACCTGGCTCGGGCAGGCGCTCGCCGAGCTCGGCCTGAGCGGTGCCGCCAACGTCGAGTCGTGGGACGTGCTCGACGCGGCCTTCCCCTCTGACCCGCTCCTGTGGAACTGCGGCAAGTACCTGCTGCGGCAGGGTCGCAAGGGTGGCGAGGAGAAGCGTCTGGAGGACCTGCGCAAGGCCCGCCAATACCTGGATCGGCAGATCGACAGGCTGTCTCGGGGAGGTGAGTGAATCGTGGCCGAAGTGATTCCGGTCGGATCCTCCGTGAGGATCGACGTGATTGATGCGGGAGACCTGCGAGCCGGAATGAATCTGCTCGACTCGACGTACCTAGCCTGCGGCATCGTCTCGGAGATTCGCCGTATCTACAAGGACGGCGGGCGAGGGGGGCACTACGAGTACCGCTTGGAGGGGGGAAACAAGTTCCTGCCCCCGAGCATCCTGGCTATCGTCGATCCTGCGGGCCAAGGCCATGTCAACGTCATCGGTATCCACCAACAGCATCAGGGCGTCCCGGTGCAGCAGATACCCCGCGCCGATCCCGGAACCGGTGCGTTCCCAGTCGTTCTGCAACGTCCCGGATGTGCGCTCCTCGAGCACCCCGTAGGTGGTGAGCATGTGGACGGCAGCGAGCAGCCGCTGCCGGTCCGGGCGTCGATTCGGGTCGTAGGGCCAACCACCGTTAATCTGCACCAGTCGTGCCACGTCGTCGGAAAGTTCCTGAAGGGTCAGCGACTCCCCGGCGCTGGCCTCCAAGCAACTGGCGACGTACAAGAGCAGGACCAGCTGGCCGCGAGGCGGTGGTGTCGCCGCGGGTAGGGCAACCCGTCCTCCGATAGATGGCCTGCGCAGCCGGTAGCAGCGGTTGCTCCCCACCAGGAGATAACCCACTCGTTTAACCCAGATGCTGAGGATGGTGGCGTGACGATGCACGAGCATGTGCAGTTCGGGATGCCGCCACGGTGTGACGAGAGGGTTCGCCATCAGACCGGTGAAAGCGGCCTGAATCTCGGCATGGTCGTTGCCCAGCATCACGATGTGAACTCCACCAGGGCGTCTGCCAGCACCAGTCGTCCCTCTTCGGTCCAGCAGACCGCAGACCTGGGAGGGTGAACAGGGGTCAGTGTCATGGTGAATCTGCCATCAGCAGTGGTGCCCATCCCGTTCGCCTCACGGGCCGAGGCGAGTAGGTCCAGAAAGAGACGAGTCTCCCCTGCCGTCAGGGCGGCCCAATCGCTGAGGCGCGTTCCGGAACGGGAGACCAGACGATGTTCGGCCTCCTGGAGTTCAGCCTGCTCGTGGGCGGCGTTCGCGCGGGCCAGTTCCCTGGCCCTGGACCGGTCCGCCACGCGAGGTGCCCTGCCGGACAGGGAACGCCGCCCCTGGGAACGCAGTCGCTTCGAGACAGGCACGGGAGGCGCATCCCACACGCTGGGAACACCCGGTACCTCCGGGGCCTCCAGGGCCAGGTGGCGGGCGGAATAGAGCCCCGTACCGGTTGCAAAAACCCGCCACGCCT
>ERZ773070.1695-NODE-1695-length-13181-cov-14.446595_pt1 | contig 13181 bp, 10 predicted proteins | sample MGYA00580618_ERZ773070 | MGnify/ENA primary metagenome ERZ773070 (study PRJEB29015, sample SAMEA2738023) | human oral metagenome | biome: human oral; feature: human-associated habitat; material: dental | place: China | collected 2019 ...
GACTGGTGGACGGCGCGGACGCGGCCCGCTACCTCATGACGGTCAAGAAGCGCCTCGAGGAGGGCGACTTCGGCGGCGAGCTGGGTCTGTGAGCCTGCGCTCGGCCCGCTAGGCCGTCAACAACGGGGCCCCGCACCATCACGGTGCGGGGCCCCGTTCGTTGTACCCGGGCTATCGGGTCCTGTACTCGGGTATACGACAACCCACGGCCAGTTCCCGGGCTCGCGGCTCGGCTCAGGAGTCCTCCGCTGCAGCCCGTGCGATACCGGTGAGCGTGTTCTCCAGCCCCAGACGAGTCCCGCGCCAGACGATCGGATAGAGCAGCGCCCCCAGCCGCCCCCATATGCGATGCGCCAGGACCAGACGGACACGAGTGCCACCCGGTGCCTCGATCAGGTGCAGATCCTTCACGAAGGCCACCTCACCGTCGCGACGCCCTGAGACGACGGTGCACGACCAGGTAACCCTCGTGTCCACGGCCGTCTCCAGCCGCCACCTCAGGTAGGCGATTCGACGGCGCCCCTCCACCCTCTGCACGACGCCGTCGGAAAGAACCTCCACCAGCTGCTGTCGGGGCAGGGCCCACCAAGTAAGCCGGTCCGGGTCCCTCAGTAGGGCGGCCAGCTGAGCCGCCGACGCTGAAATGAAGCGTTCCTGACTCCGTTCCCGATCCAGGCCGTACCCACGGTACTCATCAGTCATCCGGTAGCGTCCCCGAGCCGTTTCCTCGTCTGCCACCATTTCACTGAGCTCAGTGCGCAGGCAGTCGACATCAACTCCGCAGTGAGCAAGAAGCCTGACGACCGGCGACTGGAGCGAGACGGTGGATGAGGAGATGAGGGCTTGCAGAGCCTGAGCGCTGGAGTTGAACTTAGTCCCCTTGTTGTCAATGAACTCGGCGGCAGTGTCCGAAAGGGGAATCTCTCCTCCCGCCTCCGCCGTCAGCTCTTCGGCTGAGATCGGCGCAGGCTTGAGCGCGTCGGGAAGGTTGATACCAACGCGAGCAAGATCCGCATGAGCCATGTCATCGACGGCGGCACGCGCTCCCGCGAGAGTCACACCGTGACCCGCCAGGACGGCCGCAGCCGTCCCGCCTTGGGCGAGGAGACCGAGGAGCATGTGCTCCGGCTCGACCTCCCGGTGGCGAAGGCGCGCAGCCTCCGTACGCATGGCTTCGAGCCAAGTCAGGTAGTGGGCAACAGCGGCCATCGTCATCTCCTTCGGGTCGGAGCCAAACCGGGCTGAACTCGCTTGGCGTACTTCTTGTGGACTGCCTGACGAGAGACTCCAAGACAGGAGGCGATCTCGATCCACCCCATGCCCGCGCGCAGAGCGGCCTCGACCTGCGCAAGCTCAAGGCTGTCCGTCAGTCGTCGCAGAGCCGCCACAGCCCGCAGCCCGTCCTCGGGGCGAGTGGTGTCAGCAGCCTCAGTGGCTGCGGTAAGCGCATCCATACAAGCAACATAGGTTGACGGAACTACTTTGTCAACTTATGTTGCTATTCATCGTCGATAACGACATTCAGCCAAGAGACCGAACATCTTTCCACTGACGCCACACACCTGCCACCACTCCGACCCCCATCCCCTCAGCCCCTGCCGACCTCGGGCACCCCAGCAAGACCGACGACGCCGCGAGCGAAGTCGATGCGATCCTGGACCGAGCTGAACGCGCCGGCCAGCGGGCCGTCGAGCAGCAACGACGCCAGCCCGTGAACCCCGGCCCAGAACAGGGCCTCGACCTCGGGCGTCGACCCGCCTCCCTGCACCATTTGCGCCAGGCGTGTGAGCTCGCCGCGAGCCCGCTCACCTGCACGCCTCACTTCGGGGAAATTCTCCGGATCGCACATGTCGGGGCGGAACATGATGCGGAATACCCCCGGGTTGCGCAGTGCGAACTCGATGTACGCGTTCGCGGAGGTCTCCAGGGTCGCGGTCAGCCCCCTGGCCTCCAGCCCGTCGTGCGCGGCCGACAGCCGGTTCGCGAGCTCCTCGAAGCCTTCGGTCACCAGCGCTGCGAGGATCGCCTCGCGGTTGGGGAAGTAGTGGTAGGGCGCCTGATGCGTGCACCCCGTGCGACGTGCGGCCTCTCGCATGCTCAACGCGCTCGGGCCATCGTCGTCGAGGAGCTCCCGACTGGTCCGCAGGAGCTCAGCGCGCAGGTCGCGCTCCTCCCGCGTCTTGGAACGGCTCGCAGAATCGGATGTCACGCGCAGCAGTCTAAGGCTGCGGGGAGCCGTGCGGCATCACCGAACTTGACAGTGTCCAGAAAGAGGCTAGTCTCCTACTAGACATTGTCTAGTATGTGAAGTGAGACATTATGTACGACGCCATCGTGATCGGTTCGGGCATCGGCGGACTGACGACCGCGGGACTTCTGGCTCGCGTCGCGGGCAAACGGGTCCTCGTCCTGGAACGTCACACCGAGCCCGGGGGACTGACGCACACCTTCCGGCGCGACGGAGCCTCCTGGGACGTGGGCGTGCACTACATAGGGCAGGTCGGCCCGGGCGACCGGACGCGCGCGTACTTCGACTACCTCTCCGGCGGGCAGCTGGAGTGGAACCGCATGCCGGAGGCCTACGACCGCTTCGTCTACCCGGGCATCGACCTGTCGGCCGTCTCCGACCCCGAGCAGTACGAACGCGCCCTCATCAGAGCCTTCCCCGACGAGGCCGCAGCGGTCAGCCGCTACTTCAAGGATGTGCGCCGCACCGCGGCATGGACGACTCTCGGCTTCGTCGGGGCGATGGTGCCTCCTCGCCTCGCTCCGGCTCTCAACCTCCTCCAGCGACTGACCGGCCGCACCGCGACCAGCACGACGAAGGACTACCTGGACGCCCGTTTCCGCTCCCCCGAGCTCAAAGCGATTCTGACCGGCCAGTGGGGCGATTACGGGCTGCCGCCCTCACGGTCGGCCTTCGCCGTACACGCCATGATCGTCGCCCATTACCTCGACGGCGCCTGGTTCCCCCGCGGCGGAAGCGCCCGCATCGCACGCACATTCGAGAAGGGGATCGAGCAGACGGGAGGAGCCGTCCGAGTCGCACACGAGGTCACTGAGATCCTCACCGAGGGCGGAGCCGCCGTCGGGGTGCGGGCGCTGGACCGCCGAGGACCGGAGACGCACGAACGGATCCACCGCGCCCCCGTCGTCGTCTCCGCCATCGGCGCGCCGACGACCTTTCAACATCTACTGCCCACTGACGGCGCCGTCGGACGCGCCACGGCCCGGGCGCGAGACACCATCAGACGGCTGGGCGCGGGGGGCTCGGCCACCACTGTGTACCTGAGGCTGAAAGCCGATCCCCGTACCATCGGCGTGGACGGCGGGAACGTCTGGGTCGGCCGCGGCCTCGACCACGACGCCGCCGGCACCAGTGAGAGGGCTCTGCTGGAGGGCGAACCGCAGGAGGTTTTCATCTCCTTCCCCTCGCTGAAATCCGGACAGGAGCCGCATACCGCCGAAATCGTTTCCTTCTGCAGCGCCGAGCCATTCCATCCGTGGGCGCACCGGCCCCGGGGGAACCGCGGCCCCGACTACTCCGCACTCAAGGAGCGAATCGCCTCGGGGATGCTCGCCCTTGCGGAATCCGCCGTACCCGGACTGACCGATCTGGTGGACTACATGGAGATCTCCACGCCCCTGACTTACGAGGACTACACCGCCCACCCCGCGGGGGCCTTCTACGGATTGCCCGCCACCCCCCTGCGGTACACGTCGCCATCATTGGGCCCGCGCACCGCCGTGCCCGGTCTGCTCCTGTCCGGCCAGGACGCCGGAAGCGAGGGCGTCGTCGGGGCGATGATGGGCGGTGTGGCGGCCGCCTGCCAGGCGCTGGGCCCGCACGGCTACTCCATGATCAGCAGAGCCGTGCGCTCGGGGCCCGAGAAACGGGTCGGGCGCCCGTACACCCTGCCCGACGGCAAGCACCGCGCCGCCCTGGTCGTCAAACGGCGTCTGACACCCAGTGTCTGGGAGGCGAGGCTCAGCCTCGAGGGATCGGTCGGCGCCTGGACGCCGGGCCAGTTCGCCCGCCTCCACGTGGGCGGGGACGCATGGCGCGACTACTCCATCGCCGGACTCGAGGACGGGATGCTCCGTCTGCTCATCTCGACCCGCACGGGCGGACGGGGATCGCGCTTCATCGAAGAAGTCGAAGAGGGAACGCGCACCGTCGTCGAACTGCCCCTGGGCCGCTATGGACTCACGACGACCGGTCACCGCCGAGTGTTCATCGCTACAGGCACCGGGCTCGCCCCCTTCCTGGCCATGTTCCATCACGCGCAGGGACTTGAGGACGATACCCTGCTGTTCGGCTGCCGCGACCGCGGGGAGGACCTGACGACCCTGATCGATGACGCCGTTCTGCCCGGCCGCGTCGTGCGCTGTCTGAGTCGTGAGACGGTCACCGGTTCCTTCCGCGGGCGGGTGACGGATGCGCTCGCGAGGGCCGACATCGATTTGACAGGAGCGGATGTCTACCTGTGCGGCTCGGCGGCCATGGTGGCGGACTGCCGTCCGTTCCTCGATAGGGCAGGGGTCGCTGACATCCTCACCGAGCCGTACTGACGGCCGCCCGGTGATCGTCTGACGACCGCTGCGGCCGCCTCCACCCGCCCGGCGCCGCGCTCAGTCGGCCTGAAGGATCTCGGCCACCCTCCACGGGTCGGGGACCAGAACCAGAATGACGTCCCGGCGCTCCTGAGCGGGCACCGTCCTCTTCGATCCATCAGCCCCGACCCGCGTCGAGGGCCCCTGGAACTGCGAGACGCGAACCGCGGTGGCGCCGGGCCAGCTCTCTTCGATCCGCTGGTCGGTCTGCACGGCGGTGACGGATGAGACCATGATGTCCAAACCCTCAACGTGCTCCTGCGCCTCGGTGAGCGCCGTCATCAGGGATTCATCGGCCAGGGCCGCGGGCGAATCCGGAACCGTCGTGGCCATCAGGGCCTGCGCATCCCCCTCATTGAGGGCAGTATCGCGCGCCTGGGAGAGTTGAACAACGACCGGCAGCATGTCGCCATCCGCATCGGCATCACCACCGTCGGTGCTCTGCGCTCCGGCGGCGTCCGCATCGAGCGAGCCGGGAGTCTCGACCTGGTCCGCGGAGGGCGTCGCCTCGGCGACCGGTGCGGCCCGCCGCCCGGAAGCCGTACCGGGAATCCACCCCTGAGCCCCCATGCCGACGCCCGCCGCGACTGCGAGCACCAGCACCGCCAACGTCAGGCGGGCTCCGCGACGACGGGGAAGTGACGGGCTCCGCCGGCCCCAGCGCCGAACTGGCCGGCGATCGCAGGCCCCGCCGCGCCTGGAGGCCACAGCGCGCGTCGGCTGAGAGCTCGCGGCCCGCAGGGCCCCCGCCGCCAGCCGGGCCCCGTCGGGCAGCTCGATAACCCCCGGCAGGCCGATCTCGGGAGCACGGGCCGCCAGATCGCGCGCGCTGGGCCGGCCGGCGGGATCGGGATCCAGGGCGTCGGGAAGTACTCGTTCCAGCCGCTCGGCCAGGGCCGGAGAGCCCGCCGCGCACTGACGCAGGAGAGCGGCCAGGGAATAGACGTCGGCGGCGGCCGTCGCCGGAGCGCCAGCCTTCCGCTCGGGAGCCGCACTCGCCGGCGTCCCGGTTTCCAGGACGCCGCCCAGCAGGTCGATGAGAACCGGTCGCCCGTCGGTGCTCACGATCACGTTGGCCGCAGCCACGTCGCCGTGAGCCATGCCGCGTTCGTGCATGTGGGCCAGAGCTCCCCCGAGGTCGTCGAGCAAGCGCGCCGCCTCGCTGCGGGTCAGACCTCCACGCGCGCCGAGCACGACGGCCAGGTCCGCGCCCGCAATAAGGTCGCTGACCACGCCCACGCGGTCCCCGGGCAGCGCGAGGACCTGCCGTACCGGGGCTATGGCATCGTTGCGCAACGAACGCAGGTCGGCCAAACGGCGCAAGGTCCTCGCCCCCGCAGCCTTCTCGGACAGGTCCACAATCTGAACCACGACGTCGCGCCCGTCGGGGTCCAGCGCGCGTCGGGGAGCCAGGCGGCCCGAACGGTCGCGCCCCATCGGCTCCCCGACGGCCAGGCCGGCGGCCACCAGTTCATCACTGACCTGAGCGGGGAGCCCAACATCCTCGGTGTCCCCGGCGGGACCGGGCTCGTCTGCGCGTGAGGGATCGGGATGCGGGCGGGGCGGGATCGGGGCTCTCATAGCGCTCATGGTCCGCGCCCGACCCGGCGCAGCACCAGATGCGAGACGCCTTGTGGATAACTTCCGTCCGACGGGGAGTCGCGCCTGCGCTCCGAAGCCGAACTGCCATGCGCGAGCCCACGCGTCTGCACGCCCCTGAGCGCGCTGCGATCCACCACGTCCATGCATCACGTCTGCGCGGTGGTTATACGGTGGGAGGGTGCAGCGCCTCGACATCGACCTCGGCCTCCGCCTGGTTCCCTACCACGAGGGGTGGCGGATCCAACGGCGGGTTCACGATGAGGTCGCGAGCGGACGGCGCGCCTCGACGCTCATCGCCCTGGAGCACGAGAGCGTCTACACGGTGGGCCGGCGGGCCCATACGTGGGAGCGCCCCGAGGGAGCGTTCGTCGAACCGGGCCACGTGCCGGTCGTCGACGTCGACCGGGGTGGGAAGACCACATGGCACGGGCCCGGCCAGCTCACGGTCTACCCGATCGTGCACCTGGCACCGCCCGTCGACGTGATCCGGTACGTGAGAGCGTTGGAGGCGGCGGTCATGGACGTGTGCGCCGCCTACGGCCTGGCGACCGTGCGGGTGGGAGGACGCTCGGGCGTATGGGTCTCGGGCGAGCCCGCATCCTGCGGCCCGTTCTCCCGAGCGGGGTGTGACGAGCGCAAAGTGTGCGCCTTGGGAGTGCGGGTGGCGCGGGACGTGACGATGCACGGCATCGGCCTCAACGTGGATACGGACCTAGCCGCCTTCGGCCTGGACAGAATCGTGCCGTGTGGCATCGACGACGCCGGCGTCACCTCGCTGACCGCGGAAACCGGGCGGCGTCTGCGCCCGGTCGACGTGGCCGGCGCAGTCCTCGCCTCACTGGACCGCAGTCTGACACCGTTGGTGGTACAGGACACGCCAACGCGCACCACATGATTGGGCCCTCAGTCCCACGTTCGCCAGCGTCGGGCATAGACTGGCGTCGCCCCATCGTCTGAGGAGTGCTCGTGACTGACACCATCGCCCCCGAGGGCCGTCGCCTTCTACGCGTCGAGGCGCGCAACGCTCGGACGCCGATCGAGCACAAGCCCGCATGGCTGAGAACCCGCGCCGTCGTATCGCAGACCTACCAGGAGGTCCGTGGCCTGGTGCGTCAGAAGGAGCTCCACACGGTGTGCGCACAGGCCAACTGCCCCAATATCTACGAATGCTGGAACGACCGGGAGGCGTCCTTCCTCGTCGGCGGCGAGTTGTGCACCCGGCGCTGCGACTTCTGCGACATCGCCACCGGCCGCCCGACCGAGTACGACCAGGACGAGCCCGTGCGCGTCGCGACGTCCGTGGCCGAGATGGGATTGCGCTACGCCACGGTCACCGGCGTCTCACGCGACGACTTGCCCGACGGCGGCGCCTGGCTGTATGCCGAGACGGCCCGGCAGGTCCACGCGATGGTGCCCGGCTGCGGCATCGAACTGCTCGTGCCCGACTTCGGGGGTCGCGACGAGCCTCTGGCGGAGGTGTTCTCCTCCGCACCGGAGGTCTTCGCGCACAACCTCGAGACCGTCCCGCGCATTTTCCGACGCATTCGTCCAGCATTCTCCTACGAAGGCAGCCTGGAGGTCCTGACCCGGGCCTCCGACGCCGGGCTGCTGACCAAGTCGAACCTCATCCTGGGGATGGGAGAAACCTCTGCGGAGATCGAAGAGGCGATCCGCGATCTGGTCGACGCCGGAGTCGATATCCTCACCATCACCCAGTACATGAGACCGTCCAAACTGCACCATCCTATCGACCGGTGGGTCAAGCCCCAGGAGTTCGTGGCCCTGGCGACGATGGCCGAGGGGATGGGGATCGCCGCCGTCATGAGCGGCCCCATGGTGCGCTCCTCCTACCGCTCCGGCATGCTCTGGGGTAGGGCCATGCGCGCCAAAGGACGCCCCATCCCCGAGGATATGGCCGCGCTCGCAGCTCCCACGACCGCCCGGCAGGAGGCCGGTTCCATTCTCGCCCGTCAGCGGGAGGCGGGTTCCTCCTGACGGCGCTCGGAGACGAGCGCCTGAACGAGCATTCCCACCCGCGCCGCAGCCGTGTGCGCAACGGCATGACGCGGTCGGCTATGGTGGAGGACCGTGAGCACAGCCCCCAGCGCCCGGTCCGGGAAGAAGCGCCGTCTCGGCCAGTACGTCCAGAACATCAAAGACTCCTACACCATCTCCCGCAGAACCTACCCGTGGATCGGGTGGGCCCTGCTCGGGACACTGGTCGTCCTGCTCGTCCTGGCCGTGGTCCTCGCTCTGACGACCCACCAGGCGACCTGGTACTGGATCTTCATGGCGGTGCTGCTCGCAGCGGTCGTCGACATGGCCATTCTGTCGTGGACGGTACGGCGGGCCTCCTACGCCCAGATCGAGGGCAGGCCGGGGGCGGCCAAGTTCGTGCTCGATCAGAGCAGCCGCGGCTGGTACGTCGAGTCGAACCCGGTCCACACCAATCCCAAGACTCAGGATGTCATCTGGCGCATGGTGGGCCGTCCCGGCGTGGTGCTCGTGGCCGAGGGTCCCACCGGCCGTCTCCGCGAAGCGATCGCCGATGAGCAGAAGGTACTGCACCGCATCCTGTCCACGGTGCCCGTGCACGTCATCAACGTCGGCACCGACGAAGGACAGACTCGGCTGATCGATCTGCAATCCACGTTGCGTAAACTGCCGACCAAGCCCACCAGACTCACCGACGCCGAGATCGGCCAGGTCTCCAAGCGCTTGTCCTCCCTGTCCTCCAAGGGCCTGCCCATTCCTAAGGGCATCGATCCGGCCAGGGCTCGGCCGGACCGACGGGCCATGAGGGGCCGCTGAGCCCGACGAGCCGGTGGAACCGACGAAGCCGAGGGCTCCCGCTGCGGTCGGTCGGGCACCTGAAGCGAAACAACGGGGACACACGTGCGGCACACCCGCGTTACGGCTCTCCCGCTATTGTTTTCTCAGCCGCACACCGCGTCGCCGCAGTAGACCGAGCCGGCGGCCGAGGCGGACACCCCTACGGAGGAGCACCATGTTCAAGGACGCGTCCGAGGCCCTCGCCTACATTGAGAAGGAGGGGGTCGCACTCGTCGACGTCCGCTTCTGCGACCTGCCGGGCGTCATGCAGCACTTCACGATCCCGGTGGTCGCTTTCAAGGAGGACGCCCTGACCAACGGTCTGATGTTCGACGGCTCCTCGATCCGCGGGTTCACAGCGATCCACGAATCCGACATGAAGCTCGTCCCCGACGTCACCACAGCCTTCCTCGACCCGTTCCGCGAGGAGAAGACCCTGGTCATCAACTTCTCGATCGTGGACCCGTTCACGGACGAGCGGTTCTCCCGCGACCCCCGATCGATCGCCGCCAAGGCTGAGGACTACCTGCGATCCACCGGTATCGCCGACACCTGTTACATCGGGGCTGAGGCGGAATTCTACCTCTTCGACTCCGTGGAGTACGAGACCACCCCTGCCTCCACCCGTTACGCCATCGACTCGAACGAGGCGGCGTGGAACACCGGCCGCAGCGAGGAGGGCGGCAATAAGGGCTACAAGACGCAATTCAAGGGCGGCTACTTCCCGGTCTCCCCCTCCGACCAGATGGCCGACATCCGTGACGCCATGGTGCGCACCTGTCTGGAGGCGGGGCTGGAGATCGAACGCGCCCACCACGAGGTCGGCACCGCTGGTCAGCAGGAGATCAACTACCGTTTCGCCTCCCTCCTGGCCGCCGGCGATGACATGATGAAATTCAAGTACATCGTGAAGAATGAGGCCTGGCGCAGGGGCAAGACGGCCACTTTCATGCCCAAGCCGATCTTCGGCGACAACGGTTCGGGCATGCACTGTCACCACTCGCTGTGGAAGGACAGCAAGCCGCTGTTCTTCGACGAGCGCGGCTACGGCCAGCTCTCCGATTACGCGCGGTGGTACATCGGCGGCATCCTGAGACACGCCCCCAGCCTGCTCGCCTTCACCAACCCGTCGGTGAGTTCCTTCCGCCGTCTGGTGCCGGGTTTCGAGGCCCCGGTCAATCTGGTCTACTCCGCCCGTAACCGCTCAGCGTGCATCCGTATCCCGGTCACGGGCTCGTCACCGAAGGCCAAGCGCATCGAGTATCGCGTGCCCGACCCATCGGCCAACCCGTACCTGTGCTTCTCGGCCGTCCTCATGGCGGGCATCGACGGCATCAGGGGGCGCATCGAGCCCCGCGAGCCCATCGACAAGGACCTCTACGAGCTGGCCCCCGAGGAGTACTACGACATCGATAAGCTGCCCTACTCCCTGGACCAGGCGCTCGACGCCCTGGAGGCCGACCACGACTACCTTACCGAGGGCGACGTCTTCACCCCCGACCTCATCGACACCTGGATCGACTACAAGCGGGACAACGAGATCGTCCCCATGCGGATGCGCCCGCACCCCTACGAGTTCGAGCTCTACTACAACCTGTGACGGGCTGACGGCGGCGGCGCACCGGCACCTGCGCCGAGGGCCCGTACGGTCGCCTCGACTGTCGGGACCCGTGCCGGCGCCGTCGTGCGAACCGCATGCGAGCGCAACGTGCGCGATACCACCCTCCCCGATGTGCATATCTATACTCATTCATGTATATCCTGTCGGTGCACCGGGACCGGCACGCCGGCTCGCACATCCCGCCCACCCCCGAGGAGCCCCCATGAGGATCACCCGCGCACTGACCGCCGGCACCGCCGTCGGCCTGTGCCTCGCCCTGTCCGGCGCCCTGACCGGCTGCACCCACGCCGAGGACTGGAAGGCCATGCGCAACGACGGTGCATCCGCACCCGCCAAGGGCTACGACACCTCCGGGATCCAGCCGCAGGAGGACATCATCGCCATGCTCCCCGAGGGGGCGCTGGCCGACGGGGTCCTCGACATCGCCGCCGCCACCGACTACCCGCCGGCCGAGTTCCTCGACACCGGCGGCACCGCGATCGGCTACGACGTCGATCTGGCCAAGGCCATCGCGGCCGTCCTGGGGGTCACCTCCACCACCCACACCGCCGAGTTCGACTCGATCCTGGCGGCGGTGGGCACCAAGTACGACGCGGGCATCTCCTCCTTCACGGTCTCCGCCGAGCGCGAGGCCGCGATGGACATGATCGCCTACATCAATGTCGGCTCGCGCTTCGACGTGGTGTCCGGCAACCCCAAGGGTGTGGATCCCTCCGACCATCTCAACCTGTGCGGCCTGACGATCGGCGTCCAGACCGGCACGAGCCAGGAGGACGCCGTGCGGGAGGACTCTCGGGGGTGCACCAACGCCGGCCGGCCCGCCATCGCCGTGCGCTCCTACTCCACCCAGTCCGAGGCCACCACGGGCCTGGTGGGCGACGTCATCGACGCCGTCTACTCCGACTCGACCGTGGCCGGCTACTCCGTCGAGAACACCGGCGGGGCGGTGGAGACGGTCGGCGAGGTCGAGGACGCCCTGCCCCAGGCCGTCGTCATGTCCAAGAGCAGCCCCGACCTCAACAGGGCGGTCCAGGCGGCTATCCAATACCTCATGGACTCCGGCATCTGGAAAGACATCCTGGACGCCTGGGGGATTCAGGACGCGGCCCTGACCACCGCCGAGATGAACCCGAAAGTGGAGGAGTGAATCGTGCCCCCAGCACCCGCAGCCGACGACGCGCCCGTCCAGCTCAACCGCCTCAAGCCGGTCCCGCGCCCCGGGACCTGGATCAGCGCCACGATCGTCGCCGTCCTGGGCGCCATGCTCATCCACGCGCTGGTGACCAATGACAAGTTCCACTGGGACACGGTGTGGTTCTTCTTCCGCGAGGTCCGCGTCGTCCGCGCCGTCGGCTGGACCCTGCTGCTGACCTTCCTGGCCATGGCCATCGGCATCATCCTGGCTGTGACCACCGCCATTATGCGCCAGTCCTCCAACCCCGTCCTGCGCTGGGTGGCGGTGGGATACCTATGGTTCTTCCGCGGCACGCCGATCTACACCCAGCTGGTGTTCTGGGGCGCCCTGTCCGCGCTCTACCAGTACCTGAGCCTGGGCGTGCCCTTCGGCCCCGAGCTGCTGACCTTCAAGACGACGTCGGTGTTCACGCCCTTCGTGGCCGCGACGCTCGGACTGGGCATCAACGAGGGCGCCTACCTGTCGGAGATCGTCCGCTCGGGCCTGGCCAGCGTCGATGCCGGCCAGGCGGAGGCCGCCGGGGCCCTGGGCATGAGCAAGGGCCAGATCCTGCGCCGCATCGTGCTGCCCCAGGCAATGCGGGTCATTGTCCCGCCCACCGGCAACGAGACGATCTCCATGCTCAAGACGACGTCCCTGGTCCTGGCGGTGCCTTTCACGCTGGACCTGACCTTCGTGACGAACTCCTACGCGTCGTTCACCTACCAGACGATCCCGCTGCTCATTGTCGCGGCCCTGTGGTACATCATCATCACCTCGATCCTCATGGTCGGCCAGCACTACCTGGAGCGCTACTACGGCAAGGGCTTCAGCGGCTCCGCACCGGCCTCCGGATCCAAGAACGGCCGCACGCTGTCCGACCGCCAGCAGGCGATCCTCGACTCGCACACCACCAAGGACAACCCCTTCCTGGAGGTCACCCCATGACGGCGCCCGACAAGCTCGACGCAGCCGGTCCCGACGCAGAGACCCCCGACCCGGCGGACGCGACGCCCAAGGTGCGCATACGCGGCCTGCACAAGTTCTTCGGCGAGATGCACGTCCTCAAGGGCATCGACATCACCGTCGCCTCGGGCTCGGTGACCGTGCTCGTGGGCCCCTCCGGCTCGGGAAAATCGACCCTGCTGCGTTGCATCAACGAGCTGGAGTCCATCGACGCCGGCCGGGTGTGGGTCGACGGCGAGCTCATGGGCATGCGGGAGGTCAGGCGCGCCGACGGCAGCGTCCGGCTGCACGCCCTGACCGACAAGCAGCGCGCCCGGCAGCGCGCCAAGATCGGCATGGTCTTCCAGCGCTTCAACCTCTTCCCGCACATGA
>ERZ773070.1696-NODE-1696-length-13181-cov-9.088069_pt1 | contig 13181 bp, 10 predicted proteins | sample MGYA00580618_ERZ773070 | MGnify/ENA primary metagenome ERZ773070 (study PRJEB29015, sample SAMEA2738023) | human oral metagenome | biome: human oral; feature: human-associated habitat; material: dental | place: China | collected 2019 ...
CCATTTATCCGATTAAGGCATACTTTCGGGCATAAAAAACGTTGTTTGGTGAACCAAAAAAAAAGGCCGTCTAAAAAAACTACTTCGGCTTCCGCAGCCCCAGCCATAAAAACACCAGTCCGCCGGCAAATTCGATGACCACGCTCAACACGGCCTTCATACCCAAAAGGTGTTCGAACACGGTCTGCCCGCCCACCAGCAGCACCGATGCGGTGAGAAAGGCCATCGGCAGGCGCAGGCTGTGGCGGATGCTGCCGCAAAAGCGGTCGGACAAGGCAACCACCAGCAGGCCGAAAAAGCTCACGGGCCCGACCAAAGCCGTGGCCGTGGCCGTTAAAACCGCAATCCAGAATAAAATCCACAACATATCGCGCCGGTAATTCAGGCCGAGATTCACCGCCTGATCGCGCCCCAGCAGCAGCACGTCCAGCTTATACCGTTCGCGCCACAGGAAGAAGGCCGACACCAGCGCGATAACGGCCGATACCCCCAGCAGCTTGGCGTTCACCGTGTTAAACGAAGCGAAGGTATTCGACTGCGCCACGGCAAACTCTTCGGGGTCGAGCAGCCTTTGCAGCAACGACGACAGGCTGCGGAACAAAATCCCGAAAATCACGCCGATTAAAATCATGCGCGACAAATCGCGTCCACCTTGTTTGATGAGCGTGTAGAACAATAGCAGCGAGCCGCCCATCATGACGACCAGTTCAAAGCCGAATTTGCCCGTCAACGGCAAGGAAGCATAGCCCACGCCGCCGAGCGTAAACACCAGCAAGGTCTGCAAAAACACATACAGCGAATCGAAACCCAAAATCGAAGGGGTCAGAATCGGATTGTTGGTCAGCGTTTGGAAGAGTTGCGTGGACACGCCGACCGCATAGGCAACCATCAGCAGCGCGGCAAGCTTGGTCAGACGCAGATGAAGGACAAAGTCCCAATCGCCTTTGACGTTAAGCGTCATAAACAGGACGCAGGAAACCAGCAACAGCGCAAAGGCGACCCACAACGGGCGGCTGCTTCCTGCCATAAAACCGATATTTTTTTCAGACGGCATGAGCAGGTTTCCTTAATAAAAGCCATAAAAACAAAGCCGTCCCCATCACGCCAAAAACCGTAGAGACCGGAATTTCAAACGGAAACACAATCACGCGTCCGACAATATCGCACAGCAACACCAAAGACGCGCCCAGCAAGGCCACCGCAGGCAGGCTTTGGCGCAGTTTGTCGCCCATCAGGCGGCTGATGATGTTCGGCACGACTAGGCCGATAAACGGAATATTGCCGACCGTCACGACCACTAAAGACGTAATCAGCGCCACAATAATCAGCCCCGACCACAGAATCGCCGTCCGGTTCAGCCCCAAGTTCACGCTCACCGTTTCGCCCAAACCCAAAATCGTCAGCTGGTCGGCAATCAAATAGGCAAACAAAGCCAAAATCCCCGTTGCCCACAACAGCTCATACCGTCCGAGCAACACGCCGGAAAAATCGCCCTGTTGCCACACGCCGAGCATTTGCAGCATTTCGTTTTCATACGCGATAAAGGTGGCCACCGCCTCAATCACACCGCCGAAAATAATCCCGACCAAAGGCACCATCAGTTGCGCGGTCGGCGGCAGGCGGCGGATCAGCAGCATAAAGACCAACATCCCGATCAGCGCGGCAACGGCGGCAACCGACATTTTTGCCAGCAGCGGCGCGGCCGGAAGCAGTAGGGTCATCAGCAGCAAACCCAAAGCCGCGCTTTGACTTGCGCCCACCATCGACGGTTCGACAAAACGGTTGCGCATCAAAATCTGCATAATCATGCCGGCCACCGCCATCGACGCACCCGTCAGCACAATCGCAAACGTGCGCGGCAGGCGGCTGATGAACATGACCTGCTGGCTGTCGGATAGCGAAAACAAGGCGGACCATTTGAAGTCGGCCACGCCGACCGACAGGCTGACGGCAAACAATATCAGCAGCGCCACACCGTTGACCGCATTTAAAAATGAAGGTTTGTGAAACATAAAATGGTTCGGAAAAAATAAGGCCGTCTGAAAGAAGGGTTAAGGTATTTTGCGAAAAAGGCAGGTTTGCCCATCATAAAAACAGATGCAAACAGGCAAAAATTGTCCATTTGCACCATGTATTTTCAGACGGCCTAAATCCAATGACTTCAGATCAAGCAGCTTGATCCTGTGAATCATCAAACCGTTCAGGCCGTCTGAAAGAGGCGGGCGGCTATACCCGTGCCGAATTACTTGGCCGCATTAAACGCATCGCTTACCTGTTTGGAAGCGTTCAGCAATTCTTGTGCGCCGCCGGCCGCCAGATAGGTTTCCGGTACGAGGTACACGACTTGGCCTTTTTTCCATGCAGTTGTTTCGGCAACCAAAGGATTGTCCAAAACATCTTTCGCAGCCTGACCTTCTTCACCGATGGCCGCGCCGCGGTCCAAAACGAACAGCCAATCAGGATTTTTCTCTTTCAGGTATTCAAAGCTGATAGGCTGGCCGTGGCTGCCTTCTTTAATTGATTCATCGACAGCAGGAACGCCGATGTCTTTGTGCAGCCAACCGCCCAAACGGGAAGAAGGGCCGAAAGCAGACATCTTGCCGCCGTTGACCAAAATCACCAAACCCTTGCCTTTGCCTTGAGCAGCGGTTTTCGCCGCTTCAAACGAAGCATCGATTTCCGCTTTCAGCTTGTCCGCTTCGGCCTGTTTACCGAAGATTTGCCCCAGTGCGTCGATGCGCTCTTTTGAGCTTTCTTTCAGATTGGCGGTTTCGGCGGTCATCTCGATGGTCGGCGCGATCTCGTTCAACTTGTCAAACGCTTTGGCTGCACGGCTGCCGATGATGATGAGCTGCGGTTTGTAAGCGTTGAGTGCTTCGTAGTCAGGCTCAAACAGCGTGCCGGCAGGTTTGGTGGTTTTGAAATATTCGTCCAAGTAGGGCAGGCGGTTTTTGTCGACGGACAAACCGGTTTTCACGCCCAGTTTGTTTAAAGTATCGAGCATGCCCAAATCGTAAACGGCAATACGCTCTGGATTTTGCGGCACTTTCGCATCGCCGCGCGCCGTTTTAACGGTCAGGCTTGCACCTTCGGTTTGGGCGGCAGAAGCGGAAGCAGTTTGTGCCTGATTAGAAGCAGAATCTTTTGGTGAACACGCACCCAAAGCGAGGGTGCAGCATACGGCTAAAGCGGTCAAACGTAACATAGAGTTTCTCCGTAGTCGGAAATAAAGTAAATCGAAATGATAACTTGTATCGGATTATAAAGCTAGATGCCGTCTGAAAACTTTTGTTTTCAGACGGCTTTTTCAAGCTGATTGCTTAGAAGCGGTAGTTCACGCCCAAGCGTACATCACGTCCGGTACCTGGTAGGGTATTGGTCCAGCGTTGGCTGTGCGGATAGTAGAACTTGTTAAACACGTTGTTGACTGAAAGATTGACATTGAGCGTGTCTTTGCCCAGCGGTTTCCAGTTGGCGAAGACATCGTTCACACCGAAACCTTGGCGTACAACGTTTTCCAGTTTGCCGTCGCGACCTTTTTGACCCGCCACCAATATCGAACCCACGGCTTTTTGAACATAGCGTCCGCGCCAGCCGATTTCCAGATTCGGATTTTGGAAGCGGTAGGCAAGGGAGGCCGTCCAAGTGCGGCCGGTTTGTGCGCCAAACTCGGGGTTCGCGCTTAACAATTTATCTTTGTGCGTATCGTAAAAACGCGGTTTGCTGTGGCTTACGCCGACTTTGGCAGTCAGGCCGCCTGTACGGTAGGACGCGCCTAATTCGTAACCGTGGTTTTTGACGTAGCCGGCGTTGACGGCTTCACGGATGGCGACAGAGTCGTGGCGGTTTTGCGGATTGGCAAGCGCGTCTTTGATGGTCTGCCAGAAGTAGCTGCCGTTTGCGGCAAACGTGCCGTCGTTGTAGTTGAAGCCGATTTCGGTATTGCGCGCGCGTTCAGCTTTAGTGCCGTCGGCAATCGAGATGATGCCGCGTTTGCCGTGGGTTTGCAGCGCGTCATACAGGCGCGGGCTGCGGCTGGCGTAGTTGTGGCTTACGCTGAAGCTCAAGTTTTCGACAGGTTGGTAAATTACGCCCAGACTCGGGTTGACTTTGCCGTCTGAAACCGATTTGCCGTCATGGGTTTTGATATCGAAATGGTCGTAACGCAGACCGCCGGTCAGGGTAACATCGCCGATATCTTGGATGGCTTCGACATACACGCCGTAATCGGTTTTGGTCGGGTTAGTCAGGCTGTATCCGCGTACCAGACTTTGCAGGGCGGCATCGGTGCTGGTGTATTGCGAATTCAGGAAGGTATGAGGTTTGATTTCCTGATGGCGGTAGTTGACACCGTATTTCAACAGGGTTTTTTCGGCAAGGCGGCTGTCGAAGTTGATATTTGCACCTTTGGTGGTGATTTTGGTTGTGGTCGGACCTGCCACATTGCCTGCGTAACCGCTGCCGCTGTCATCGGCGGAATAGCGTTCGTTTTCCAACACATAGGCGTTGGCGTTCAGTTTTTCGACAAAGCCCAGGTTTTTACCCGTGTACTCCAAGTTGGTGTTGGATTGGGTAGTTTCACGGTATGAGGGTTTCTGCCTGTCTTTTGCAGGGTCGGACTCGAAGATTGTAAACTCTTCACGCACAGTACGGATGCCCCGGTGCTGGTCTTTCATGTGGCTCAACACGATGCGGTGGTCGCCGTCGCCGAAGGTTGTTCCGATTTTGGCCAGGTAGCTGCGTTTGTCCAGTGCGCTGTAAGGTACGGTTTTGCCGCCGTTGGGACTTTTGTAGCCTTTACCTGCTTCGTAATCTTTTTCATCGTTGCGGTTGTAAGAGAATAAGCCGTCGAAGTTGCCGGCTTTTCCGAACACGCTGGCGCCGTAGTTTACGCCGTCATTGCTGGCATAGCCGCTGCTGAGGCGCACGCCCCAGTTTTTGTCCAAACCTTTTAGCAAGTCTTCGGCATCGACTGTTTTAGTAATAATCGCGCCGTTGGTCGCGCCAATACCGGCAGATGCCGAGCCTGCGCCTTTCTGTACGGAGACGATTTTGACCAGCGCAGGGTCGATGATGAAACGGCCTTGGTGATACAGTATTTGGCTGTCGGAATAGGCGTTGTCCACCTTGATGTCGACAGAGTTCTGACCCATGCCGCGCAAGGTCATGTGTTGGGATGTGCCGTTACCGCCGCCGAAATCGATGGCAGGTTCTTCTTTTAACAATTCGCGCAAATCGGTTGATGTGCTTTCGTCTTTTTGACGAAGGGTGACGATATTGGTTTTGATTTTGCTGCCTTGGCGGTCACCTTTAACGGTAACGGTATCAAGCACAACATTGTCTTTGGCTTCATTTTCTGCGTGTGCAAAACCGGCTGCCAGTGTCAGTGACAGCAGGCTCAGTCGAAACAGAGGCGTATTCATTGAGAAATGTCCTTAATAAAATGACAGTAATAAAAAAATAAAAGCAAATCAAAGAGGAATTATCTTTAAAAGATGCAATTAAGAATAATCATCATTTATAATAATGCATTAAAAAGAAATAGTTGTAAAGAGTTGTGTTGCATTTGTAAAGGAATTGTGTTGTTTTTAAACGAATTTTGCAGTTTGTATGTCAGGCCGTCTGAAAAATATGTGATCGGGCATTTTTGCGTATGAAAATATTTGGAAAGACTGCATAGAAATTTTTACTTTTTCCCTTGAATTTGTCGCAAACAACCCAAATCTACCCGCCATTACGGCAGGCTTTCCATAAGCGTGCCGCTATTTCCAAGCAAACCGTGTCTGTCATGTCCGACAGACAATTGTTTTCAATCTATTTATTTATCGGAGCATTAAGACATGACCATCCGCCCTTTACACGACCGCGTAGTCGTCAAACGCTTAGAAGCTGAAGAAAAAACCGAATCAGGCATCGTCTTGCCAGGCGCAGCCGCTGAAAAACCCGACATGGGAGAAGTGATCGCCGTGGGCGCAGGCAAAATCGGCAAAAACGGCGAACGCCGTCCGCTGGATGTCAAAGTCGGCGACAAAGTCATTTTCGGCAAATACAGCGGCCAAACCGTAAAAGCCGACGGCGAAGAGCTGTTGGTAATGCGCGAAGAAGACATTTTCGGGATTGTGGAATAAGCATTCCGTGCATTCAAAACGACAGGTCGTCTGAAAAGGCATACAAGGTTTTCAGACGACCTCAGACAGAATCAAATGTATTAAATAAATTAGGAGAATCAAAATATGGCAGCAAAAGACGTACAGTTCGGTAACGAAGTCCGCCAAAAAATGGTCAGCGGCGTGAACACTCTGGCAAACGCCGTCCGCGTAACTTTGGGTCCTAAAGGTCGCAACGTAGTGGTTGACCGCGCATTCGGCGGCCCGCACATCACCAAAGACGGCGTTACCGTCGCTAAAGAAATCGAATTGAAAGACAAATTCGAAAACATGGGCGCGCAAATGGTGAAAGAAGTGGCGTCCAAAACCAACGACGTAGCGGGCGACGGTACGACTACCGCCACCGTACTGGCGCAAGCCATCGTAGCCGAAGGCATGAAATACGTGACCGCCGGCATGAACCCGACCGACCTGAAACGCGGTATCGACAAAGCCGTTGCCGCTTTGGTTGAAGAGCTGAAAAACATCGCCAAACCTTGCGATACTTCTAAAGAAATCGCCCAAGTCGGCTCGATTTCCGCCAACTCTGACGAACAAGTCGGCGCGATTATTGCCGAAGCGATGGAAAAAGTCGGCAAAGAAGGCGTGATTACCGTTGAAGACGGCAAATCTTTGGAAAACGAATTGGATGTCGTCGAAGGTATGCAGTTCGACCGCGGCTACCTGTCCCCTTACTTCATCAACGACGCAGAAAAACAAATCGCCGCGCTGGACAATCCGTTTGTATTGCTGTTCGACAAAAAAATCAGCAACATCCGCGACCTGCTGCCTGTTTTGGAACAAGTGGCAAAAGCCAGCCGTCCGCTCTTGATTATCGCTGAAGACGTAGAAGGCGAAGCCTTGGCGACTTTGGTCGTGAACAACATCCGCGGCATTCTGAAAACCGTTGCCGTTAAAGCTCCGGGCTTCGGCGACCGCCGCAAAGCCATGTTGCAAGACATCGCCATCCTGACCGGCGGCACCGTGATTGCCGAAGAAGTCGGCCTGTCTTTGGAAAAAGCCACTCTGGAAGACTTGGGTCAAGCCAAACGCATCGAAATCGGTAAAGAAAATACCACCATCATCGACGGCTTCGGCGACGCTGCCCAAATCGAAGCGCGTGTTGCCGAAATCCGCCAACAAATCGAAACCGCAACCAGCGATTACGACAAAGAAAAACTGCAAGAGCGCGTTGCCAAACTGGCAGGCGGCGTGGCAGTGATCAAAGTCGGTGCCGCTACCGAAGTCGAAATGAAAGAGAAAAAAGACCGCGTGGAAGACGCGCTGCACGCCACCCGTGCTGCCGTCGAGGAAGGCGTGGTGCCCGGCGGTGGCGTTGCCCTGCTGCGTGCCAAGGCTGCCGCCAAGATCGAGGGCAGCAACCCCGACCAGGAAGCCGGCATCAAGATCGTTCTGCGCGCCGTCGAAGAGCCGCTGCGCCAGATCGTCACCAACGCCGGTGAAGAAGCCAGCGTCATCGTGGCCAAAGTGGCCGAGGGCAAGGGCAACTTCGGCTACAACGCCGCCAACGGCGAGTACGGCGACCTGGTGGAAATGGGCGTGGTCGACCCCACCAAGGTGACCCGCACCGCGCTGCAGAACGCCGCCTCCATCGCTGGCCTGCTGCTGACCACCGACGCCCTGATCTCCGAGGCTCCGGAAGACAAGCCGGCCTCCCCGATGGGTGGCATGGGCGGTATGGGTGGCATGGGCGGCATGGGCATGGACATGTAAGTCCCGCCCGGCCCGGAAACGGGCCCGTCAGGCACCCAGGCAGCAGAAACCTCTCTGCTGCCCCGGCATCCCCGGGCCCGCTTCCTGCCACTGGCAACACAAAGGCCGTGTACCTGGCCGCCTTCGGGCGGTTCGGTACACGGCCTTTTTATTCAGGCATCCGAAGGTCAGTCACCCACCTTCAGCACGCCACCGCGGCCCAGGCCGCCCTTGACCTGCTGCGCCTTGTAGTTGCGCAGCGAGATGACCATGTTGTTGTAGGCATCCATGAAGGCCGCCACCGTGGCCTTGCCTTCCGGCGTGCGCGAGAAGCCAGCCAGGCCGCCGGCTGCGCCACCACCCAGCATGCCCAGGGCGGCACCGTAGTTGGTGGCCGAGGCATTGCCTTCCGAAGCACTGATCTGAACGCCCGAACGGATGTCGTACAACGACAGCGTGACCACCGAGACCTTCGACTCCAGCGAGCCGGCCAGGGCGCCCAGGCCGGAACCCAGGAAGCCCGCCAGGCCCCCGGCCACCTTGCCCGTGGAATCGTTGTCGATGATGATGGCCGGCTCCATCAGGTAGTCAGCCGCCACGCGCTGGCCCTTGTGCTGCTTGGAACCGGCACGGAATTCACCCGAGTTGCGCTGCTTGTCGGTGATCGCCGCCAGGCGCGCCTCGGTGCGGCTGTTGCCGATGGAGGTGATCACGAAGCAGTTGGACTGCTGCACGGCCAGACGAAGCAGCGGCTCGATGGTCGTGACCTTGGTGGCAGAGCCGAAGGCGTCGTACCAGTCCTTGTCACGGCCGTCGTCCATGGCGATGGTGCCCAGCGGCGCATCGCAACGCTCCAGCGACGAGTTGGCATTGACGCTGGAGCTGCCGGCTGCGCCGCCGCGTGCATCACTGGGGCTGTTGCCCTTGGTGATGTGGCCACCACCCATCTGGGCACAGCCGGCCAGCACGGCCACCGAAGTCAGCGCCAGCGCGCCTTGCAGAAGTTTCTTCGCAACCATCGGGAAAATCCTTTCGTCAGGAGTCAAACAGAGCGTCGTTCACGACACGGTCGAGATCAGTAGTAGTACCAGTACCCTGCCTGCCAGTACGTGTAGTAGTGGTAGGCATTCCACCAGTAACCCATCCACAGCGCCCGGTGGGTGTTCACCCAGCGCCGGTATTCCGCCTCATCCTTCTTGGCCTTCTGGGCCTCTTCCAGCAGTTTCTTTGCTTCGGGGTCGCCCTTGCCGGCGGCGGCCAGCAGCCACGATTCGGCTTCGGCCGGATCAGAGCCCATTTCCTCGAAGCCGCTCAGGTACAGGCGGCCCAGCGCCACCTGCGCCTTCGTGTTGCCCCGTTCGGCAGAATCACGCATCCAGGTCAGCGCCTTGTAGGAATCACGGCGCACACCGTCGCCCCGGAAGAAGCGCAGCGCCAGGTCAAAGGCCGCGCGCGGGTCGGCCTTGGCCTGCTTCTCCAGAACGGCAATGCGGGCCTCTTCTTCCGTCACCGGCTCGGCCACCGGCTTGCGGCCGGCCTCGCTGCGCGCCTGATCGCTGCAGCCCTCGTCCTGGGTGCAGACACGGACAGGCTTGCCCGCCTGGGAATCGACAGCCTGCTGCTGGGCGGCACACGCCCCCAGCAACACCGACAGGGCCAACAGGGAAACTGAACGTGCATTCATGATCCGACGATCCCCCACGGGAGTCAGTTGAAAGGAAGGATCAGCTTACCGCCACTGCCCGTCCGCCGCCATTCGCCGGGCGGCCAGTCGGGGCCGACCGATTGACATCCTGCCGCCCATCAGCGTGCTCAATGTCACATCCTGCTTCAGTTTACCGCCGTACCTCTCGCCAGCCCCCCGATATCCGCGCACGCCCACCCCGACAGGCCATGGCAAATCGCTTCGCGCCCTCCACCTCTGTCCAGATAACGGCCGGATACGACCATTTGTCACACACAGTGACAAAAAAGTTACACTATCGGTAGCCTGAACACTGTACCTAATTCGCAACACACAAGTCCGATGCCCACAGAACCTCTGCGATCCATTGACCGCGGCCTGCTGCCAGTCGGCACGCCCTCCTCCCTCCCAATCCGTCCCCTGGCCGACACCACGACACCTGCCGCACGGACAGCCCTGTGGTCCCTGCCTTCCTGGCGGCACACCCTGCTGGCCACCGGCCTGACCCTGGCGCTGGCGGCCTGCGGAGGTAGCGGAGGCGAATCCGGCGATGGCGAGCGCCTCGGCCTGGACAGTGCAGACACCGCCGAGCTGCCGACCCATGACCGCACGAAAGCCGGTCCCACGCAAGCGGGCCAGCGTCGTCCGGGAACCCAGACCGCCGGGGCATCGTCCCAGTCAGCGACCACCGCAGCCGCATCGAACCATCCGCGCTGGACGCTCACCTCGCCAGCCGAGGCCAGCCGCTTCCTGGCTCAGGCCAGCTACGGTTCCAGCCCGAAGGACATCAAGGCCCTGACCGGCAGGACCGCCAACGAATGGATCGAGGCCCAGTTCTCGCGTCCGCCCACCTCGCTGCTGAACACCATGAGGTACTGGCAGCAGAGAAGCGGCAAGGCCATCACGCTGACCGATGCCCACAACGCCTGGTGGTATTCCACCGTCCAGCAGGACCAGCTGCGCCAGCGCGTGGCCTTTGCGCTGTCACAGATCTTTGTGGTGTCGACCAACGGCGATGTCAGCCACTTCCCGAAAGGGATCGCCAGCTACTACGACATGCTGGCCCGCAACGCCTTCGGCAACTTCCGCCAGCTTCTGGAGGACGTGACTCTGCACCCGATGATGGGCGTCTACCTGACGCACATCGGCAACCACAAGGAGCGCTTCGACTCGACCGGCAAGCTCACGCAGGCGCCTGACGAGAACTACGCCCGCGAAGTGATGCAGCTCTTCACCATCGGGCTGGAGCAGCTGAACCTGGACGGCACGCCGAAGAAGGATGCCCAAGGCCGGCCCATTCCCACCTACAGCAACAACGACGTGATCGGCCTGGCGCGCGTCTTCACCGGCTGGAGCTGGAACGGCGGACGGCTGACCCACGAGTGCTTCTTCCGTGCGGGCTACTGCGCAGAGAACACCAACGAGCGTGAGACGCGACCGATGGTGGCCTATGACCAGTACCACTCCACGCTGGAAAAGCGCTTCCTGGGCACCACCATCGCCGAAGGCCAGTCCCGCACCACCGCCGACCTGAAGGTGGCGCTGGACACCCTCTTCAACCACCCGAACGTCGGCCCCTTCATCGGCAAGCAGCTGATCCAGCGCCTGGTCACCAGCAATCCCTCGGAGCACTATGTGCGACGCGTGGCCAGTGCCTTCAACAACAACGGCCAGGGTGTGCGTGGCGACATGAAGGCCGTGATCCGCGCCGTGCTGCTGGATGAAGAAGCGCGGGGCGACAATGCCCGCAAGCAGCCCTCCTTCGGCCGCATCCGCGAACCGGTGCTGCGCTTTACCCACCTGATGCGCGCCTTCGAAGCCAGCTCGAGAAGCGGTTACTGGACTATTGGCCCCACCAATGCACCGAGCGAACTGAACCAGACCGCCATGCGTGCGCCCTCGGTGTTCAACTTCTACCGCCCGGGCTATACCCCGGCAGGCACGCCCATCGCAAGCGCCAACCGGGTAGCCCCCGAGATGCAGATCCTGAATGAAAGCAGCGTGGCCGGCTATGCCGACTACCTGAACCGCTTCGTGGGTGGCACCTCGATCTACATCGTGGGCCTGGGTGACATGATTCCCCACCCGGACGGTGAACGTCACAGCGGCGGCCAGGCACGCGAGATCAAGTTCAACCTCGAACCGCTGATCGCCAAGGCAAAGGACGTCGACCAGCTGCTGGACGAGATCAACGTGCTGTTTCTCAACGGCCAGATGCAGTCCGACACCCGGACCATCATCCACCGTGCCGTCTCGGAAGCCGTGCCCAAGCGCAACAACGACGACATGCGCCGCGTGTACCGCGAGCGCGTCTCGCTGGCCCTCTACCTTGCCCTGCTGTCCACTGACTACCTGGTGCTGAAATGAGCCACGACCACTCTCACGATCATGACCATGGCGGTACCGACCAGGGCCGTCGCCAGCTGCTGAAATCGGGCCTGGGCCTGGCGCTGACTGCATCCGGCGGCTTTGCGCTGAACCTGGCACACATGGGAGCCGCCGCCGCACAGAGTGCGTCCAGCGACGACTACAAGGCCCTCATCTGCCTGTTCATGTACGGCGGCAACGATCAGGCCAACACCGTGGTGGCCACCAACGGCGGCTCCTGGGATCGCTACCGCACGCTGCGCGGCGGCAGCATCGGCCTGCCCGAACCGGGATCGGCGGGTGGCCTGCTGCCCATCAGCCCCGACAACCTGGCTGCCTTCGACAACCGGGGGCTGACGCTGGGCCTGCACCCGGCCCTGATCCAGACGCGCGAGCTCTTCAACCAGAAGAAGCTGGCCATGGTGGCCAACGTGGGACCGCTCATCGAGCCCATCACCCCGGATGAATACCGTCGCCTGTTGCGGCGCTTCCCGGACCGGCTGTTCTCGCACAACGACCAGCAATCCACCTGGCAGACCTTCTCGCCCGAAGGCAGCCGCAGCGGCTGGGGGGCAACCTGGTCGGCAAACTCATCAACGTCTCCGACCCTACCATGTCGTCCTTCAGCGCCATTTACACCGGCAGCAGCGCAGCTGCCTGGCTAAGGGGCGACGGCGTCTCGCCTTACAGCGTGCCGCTCGCCGGCCCTATCGGCGTCACGATGGCCTATCGGCACCTGGGTGGCGTGCAGAATGGTGGCGAGCCGCTGCGCAAGATCCTGCGGATGGATAACAAAGACCCTAACCTGCTGGTCCAGACCTACCAGCAACTGTACAAGCGCACCCTGGACAACCAGCAAATCATGCGCGACAGCCTGATCGACGAGAATGACTCGCGCCTTCTGGCTGTCCCCAACCTCCGTGGTGGGAATAATCCCAACCCGCTCATCAAGCAGCTGCGGACGGTGTCACGCATCATCGCCAGCCAGCAGCGCCTGGGCGTGCGCCGCCAGGTGTTCTTCATCAGCCTGAGCGGTTTCGACACCCACAGCGGTCAGAAAGGGATCCAAAGCCGGTTGCTGGAGCAGGTGGACCAGACCTTGGCACATTTCGTGGAACAGATGAAGATCCTGGGCATGGAAAATCAGGTGACGCTGTTCACCGCCTCGGACTTCGGCCGCAGCATGCTCACCAATGGTTCGGGCTCCGACCACGGCTGGGGAAGCCATCACTTCGTGGTGGGCGGCGCCGTGCAGGGCGGGCGGCTGTATG
>ERZ773070.1701-NODE-1701-length-13163-cov-6.576823_pt1 | contig 13163 bp, 10 predicted proteins | sample MGYA00580618_ERZ773070 | MGnify/ENA primary metagenome ERZ773070 (study PRJEB29015, sample SAMEA2738023) | human oral metagenome | biome: human oral; feature: human-associated habitat; material: dental | place: China | collected 2019 ...
CGGCCCGGGCGCGGGACTCAAAGCCAGACCATAGGCCACTCACTCGGCAGGATACGGGCCTTGTGCGATGCGCCGGCAATCTGCTCAAGTTCGCTCTGATGCCATGCCAGCGGCATGCCAGCGAAGGAGACCAAGAACTGATCCGGAACCAAAAGTTTGGGGCGCTGCTGGCGCTGGCAGACAAAGCGTTTGATGTTCAATGGCTGATAGAGCCATTGCAAGCGCAAGGCGTGCCAATCGTGATCTCGCAAAGACCCAATCGACGCCGGCCTTTGCTCATTGCTTTGGCTCCTTTTGGGCTTTTTCTTTTGGCTTCCCTTTCTGGCCGTTCTCTTGCCGCCCGGGCCTGGCAGCCCCGGGCGCTGGCTTTCAGAACCTGTTCATGATTTGAACGTGAGGGGCGAAAGAGCGGATTGGGATGGGTCGCAACGCCGCAAGCCGCGCCCGAGGCCGCGCTTTTCGCACCCACGATGCGAGCAGGCTCTCAGGCCAGTTTGGCAGCCACCCAGCCTTGCACGCTTTGCAGAGCCTGGGGCAGCGCGGCGGCGTTCGTGCCGCCGGCCATGGCCATGTCGGGCTTGCCGCCGCCTTTGCCGCCTACTTGCTGGGCGACGAAGTTCACGAGTTCACCCGCCTTGATGCGGCCCACGGTGTCGGGCGTGACGCCTGCGGCCAGCTGCACTTTGCCTTCGGATGTGGCGGCCAGCACGATGGCGGCGGTTTTGAGCTTGTCTTTGAGCTTGTCCATCGTCTCGCGCAGGGTTTGGGCGTCTGCGCCATCAAGGCGGGCGGCGAGCACCTGCACGCCATGAACGCTGACGGCCTGGCTGGCCAGTTCGCCGCCCTGGGCGCTGGCCAGGCGCCCTTTGAGCTGGGCCACTTCTTTTTCCAGCGTTTTGATGTGATCGAGCGTTTGGCGCAGGCGGCCTTGCAGGTCGGCAGCGGGGGCGTGCAGGGCGGCGGCGGCCGATTGCACGGCGTTTTCGGTGGCTTGCGCCCAGTTCAGGGCGTTCAGGCCCGTGATGGCTTCCACGCGGCGGATGCCGGCGGCCACGCCGCTTTCCATGACGATTTTGAACAGGCCAATGTCGCCGGTGCGGGCCACATGGGTGCCGCCGCACAGCTCGCGGCTGGCGCCGATGTCGAGCACGCGCACGGTGTCGCCGTATTTCTCGCCAAAAAGCATCATGGCGCCGGTTTCGCGGGCGCTGTCGATGTCCATCACGCGCGCTTGCGTGGCGGTGTTGGCCAGGATTTCGGCGTTCACGCGGCGTTCGATTTCGGCGATTTCTTCGGGCGTGACGGGCGCGCCGTGCGTGAAGTCAAAGCGGGTTTTGTCGGCATCGACGAGCGAGCCTTTTTGCTGCACATGGCTGCCGAGCACTTCGCGCAGGGCCTTGTGCATGAGGTGGGTGACGCTGTGGTTGCGCATGGTGGCCTGGCGGCGCTGCGCGTCCACTTGCGCCTGCACGGCGTCGCCCACCTTGAGCGCGCCTTGCGTGAGCGCGCCGTGGTGGCCGTGCACGCCGGCCTTGATTTTTTGCGTGTCGGCCACTTCAAACACCACGCCGGGGGCGGTGAGCAGGCCCGCATCGCCCACCTGGCCGCCGCTTTCGGCGTAAAAGGGCGTGGCGTCCAGCACGACCACGCCAGCCTGGCCCGCCTTGAGTTCGCCCACGCTTTGCCCGTCGGCATACAGGGCGGTGACGCGGCAGGCGGCATGGGCCATTTCGTCGTAGCCGGTGAACAGGCCCGCTGGGCCTTCGTATTCGAGCAGCTTGTCCATCTTGAACTTGCCGGCGGCGCGGGCGCGGGCGCGCTGAGCCTGCATTTCGCGCTCAAAGCCGTCTGCGTCCAGCTCGATGCCCAGCTCGCGGGCCATGTCAGCCGTCAGGTCATACGGGAAGCCGTAGGTGTCGTAGAGCTTGAAGATGTGCTCGCCGGGGATGATGAGCTTGCTGCCCGTCAGATTGGCTTGCAGGTAAGCCTCCAGCGCCAGGCCGTAGGGCTTGCCTTCTTCGGGCGGCTGGCGGGTCAGCACGTCTTCCAGATCAAAGGTGATGACTTCGTTCAGGCGGCCGGGCTGCCTGGGGCGCAGCGCCACCCGCTTTTTGTGCCCGTCAGGGCGCACGGCGGCGGAGAACTCCACGCCTTCGGCGGTTTTCAGCGTCAGCGGCTGGCCTTGTCCTTCCAGCGGCAGCAAGCTGGCGAGCTTGAGGAATTTCATGCCCGAGAGCACGTCGTCAAACAGCGCCAGGCCCGTTTCCAGCGTTTGCCCAAAGCGCGTTTCTTCGTCGCGCAGGGTTTGCATGATGCGGGTTTGCTGCTCTTTGATTTGGGGATAGGCGCTGCCCATTTCGCGCGCCAGATCAGGCACGAGCTTGTAGAAAAACGGCTGCTTTTGCCCCAGCTTGTAGCCGTGGCGGATGGCGCGGCGGATGATGCGGCGCAGCACATAGCCGCGCCCTTCGTTGCCGGGAATGACGCCGTCGGCAATGAGAAAAGAGCAGGCGCGGATGTGATCGGCAATCACCTTCAGGCTGGGCACGTCCATGCTGAAGGGCACGCCCACTTCGCGCGCGGCGGCGCGGATGAGCGCCTGAAACAAATCAATCTCGTAATTGCTGTGCACGCCTTGCAAGATGGCGGCCAGGCGCTCCAGCCCCATGCCGGTATCCACGCAGGGCGCGGGCAGGCGGGTGACACTGCCGTCTTCATGCATTTCAAACTGCATGAACACGTGGTTCCAGATTTCGATGAAGCGGTCGCCGTCTTCATCAGGGCTGCCGGGAGGGCCGCCGGGCACGCCGGGGCCGTGGTCGTAGAAGATTTCGCTGCTGGGGCCGCAAGGGCCGGTGTCGGCCATCATCCAGAAGTTGTCGCTCTTGTATTTGCCGCCCTTGTTGTCGCCGATGCGAATCACGCGCTCGGGCGGCAGGCCGATGACTTTCGTCCAGATGTCATACGCCTCGTCGTCTTCGTGATAGACGGTGGCCAGCAGACGCTCGGGCGGCAGCTTGTAGACCTGCGTGAGCAGCTCCCAGCCCCATTGCAGGCTTTCTTTCTTGAAATAGTCGCCAAAGCTCCAGTTGCCCAGCATCTCGAAAAAAGTGTGGTGGCGCGCGGTGTAGCCCACGTTTTCCAGATCGTTGTGCTTGCCGCCCGCGCGCAGGCAGGCTTGCACGCTGGTGGCGCGGTTGTAGGGGCGCTTGTCGGCGCCCAGAAACACATCCTTGAACTGCACCATGCCGCTGTTGGTGAACATGAGCGTGGGGTCATTGGCAGGCACCAGCGGCGAAGAAGGCACGATGGTGTGCCCGCGCGCGGCGAAAAAGTCGAGAAAAGTCTGGCGGATTTGCGCCACGGACATGTGGGGGACTGAATGGGTCGTCATGGTTGTTGTGAAGAAAAAGAATCAGGGCGAAGCAAGTCCACTTGCACGCCCCTGAACTGGAGGAAATCGGCGTCAAACGTGCCCACGGCGGCTTCGTGCTCAATGGCCAGCGCGGCCAGGTGGGCGTCATTGGTCAGGTTGCCGCCCGCGCCGCATTGCAGCAAGAGCTTGAAAAACAAATCGGCATGGCGGGCGCCCGGCTGCGCCAGCACGGCATGCGGATGCGCCAGCCACTCGTCCACCACGCCTGTGGCCTCGGCCACCGACAGGGGCGCGGGCATCACGCGCGGATGCGTGGCAATGCGCACAAAGCCAATCAGCGCATTCCAGGCAAAGGCCACGGTCTGGCTGGCAAACGCCTGCTCCAGCCAGACCGTGGCCGCCGCATGCTGGGGGCTGCTGGCATTGACGCTGTAAACCAGCACATTGGTATCAGGCAGCTTCACGGCGCGGTCTCAATCTGCGGCGGCTTTGCTTGCGGCATCTGCGCTGGCGGCGGGCTGCTGCGCCGCATGCCTGGAGCGGCCAGAACGGCGCGGCGGCTGTTTTCGCTGCGCTTGCCACTCGGCATGGAGCCGGGCGTCCAGCGCCAAAAATGCCTGCACGTCCAGCTCGCCTGCCAGCTTGCCTGGCTGCCCGGCGTCTGGCTGCTGCGGCAGTCCCATATGGAACGTGCGCTGCACAAAACGCGGCACGGGCCGCGCGGGCGCTTCAGCCGTCATGGGCACGATGCGGGCCACGGGCTTGTTGTGCCGGGTGATGATGACTTCTTCGCCCCGCTCGGCGCGGGCGACGTATTCGGACAAACGGGTCTTGGCCTCAAACAAGCCCACAGTGGCCGCGCTCGCGGCCGGCATGGCGGCAGTCATGTGGGGTCTCCTTGCGAAAAAACAGGCCAGGCGCACGGCCTGGCCCAACTGGTTGAATCAGCCAGATTCTAGGCGGCATCGAGACAGTCCGCCGCAAACCAGCGCATTAAAAAGAGGAGCGGATTCAAGGCGCATTGAAACGGCATTGGCGCACATTCCGCCAAGACACCATGCTATTGATAAAGAAGCGGAAAAAGCCTTTTCCTGCTTTCCTGGTGCCTGAACCTTGGGGCAGACCATCAGTCAAGACACGTCCAGCTTTGCTTTCAGGAGCTAAAGATGGCCCTGGAAGCTGTTCATAGCCCGACTACGAGCCAGGTGCGATCAGCTGCTTGAGCGCGGCTGGCTGTATTTCGCCCAGCCCCGGGCGCGCAGCTCGCAGGCGGGGCAGTGGCCGCAGCCCCAGCCCCAGGGGTGGCGATGGGTGCGGTCACCCAGGTAGCAGGTGTGGGTGTGCTCGGTAATCAGACGCACCAGGTCTGCGCCGCCGCCTGCGGGGTCGGCCTGCTGGCCCAAATCGTGTGCGAGCTGCCAGGTGGCGGCCTTGTCCAGCCACATGAGCGGGGTGTCGATGACGTAGCGGCGGTCCATGCCGAGGGTGAGCGCCACTTGCAGGGCTTTCATGGTGTCGTCGCGGCAATCGGGGTAGCCGGAAAAATCGGTTTCACACACGCCGGTGACGATGACGCTCAGGCCGCGCCGCCAGGCCAGCGCCGCCGCCAGGGTGAGAAACAGCAAATTGCGGCCAGGCACAAAGGTGTTGGGCATGCCGCCGGCTTGTGTTTCGATGGCGATGTCGCGCGTCATGGCGGTGTCGCTGATCTGGCCGAGCACGGGCAAATCGAGCACGTGGTCCTCTCCCAGCCGCCCGCTCCAGGCCGCAAAGCGCTGGCGCAGCGCAGCAAGCACGGCCAGCCGCTGCGTCAGCTCCACGCGATGGCGCTGGCCGTAGTCAAAGCCGATGGTTTCCACGCGCTCGTAGCGCGTGAGGGCGTAGGCCAGGCAGGTGGCGGAGTCCTGCCCGCCGGAAAACAGAACGAGGGCGTTGCGGTGTGCTTCAGACATGGCGGTGAAAGGGACAACAAAGATAAAGGGGCGGCCAGATCGCTGGCTTTGGCCATGCTGGAGGTCTGGCGCTGGCTGGGCTTGCGGCCTCGGGCCTGAAGCGGACACGGCCTTCTTGCCCGCCATGGCCGCGCGGACTGACAGCCCGCCTTAACCGGAACCTGTTCAGCATCTGGCCGCTAAGTCTGACCGCCAGAGGCGGCGCATCAGGATGGAGCAGCAAGGCGCAAACGGAGCTTGTGCTCCACACACAGCTCACTTGCATTCAATTTGCAGCCCAGCGAGGGCTTGCAAGGCCGCAGACCGCCCGAGTTTGCGCTTCTGGCGTCTGCGAACGGGGTGTGAACAGGTTATCTGGAGGATCAAGAAGCGGACAACTTGGCCCGCACGGGCATTTCACCCTTGGCGGCAAGCGGCAGCCAGCTTCTGGCAAGCACCATGAAACATCAGAAACAGGAGCGAATTCAGAGGTATCGAAAAGCTGCTTCGCGCTGGTTTTACTAGGACCTCATGCTATGAAAAGCGGAGCTAAATGAGGCGCTGAACCTAAACCCGGCGCATGAAGGCTGGGCTGCGAGCAGGCTCTCACGCGCGGGCCGCGCCGCTCGCTGGCTTGTCCGTGCTGGCGCACAGCGCGTCGGCACGGGCCTGCGCGGCGGCAAAGTCCAGCGCGCCGCTGTAGATGGCGCGGCCGCAAATCACGCCTTCAATGCCTTCGCCCTGCACGGCGCAGAGCTGTTCGATGTCGCTCATCGAAGACAGGCCGCCAGAGGCGATGACGGGGATGGAAAGCGCCTGCGCCAGGCGCACGGTGGCCTCGATGTTGATGCCGGTGAGCATGCCGTCGCGGCCTATGTCGGTGTAGATGATGCTTTGCGCGCCCCAGTCCTGGAACTTGCGCGCCAGATCGGTCACTTCGTGGTGCGTGGCGCGGCTCCAGCCGTCGGTGGCCACTTTGCCCTCGCGCGCGTCCAGGCCCACGATGATGTGGCTGTCAAACGCGGCACAGGCGTCTTTCAGAAAACCGGGGTTTTTGACGGCGGCGGTGCCGATGATGACGTGGCTGATGCCCGCGTCCAGGTACTTTTCAATGGTGTCCAGATCGCGGATGCCGCCGCCCAGCTGCACGGGCGCCTGGCCCGCCACTTGCCGCAAGATGGCGCGAATGGCCGCCATGTTCTGCGGCTTGCCGGCAAAGGCGCCATTCAAATCAACCAGATGCAGGCGGCGCGCGCCTTGCTCCAGCCAGTGCGCGGCCATGTCGGCGGGCGCTTCGCTGAAGGTGGTGGCCTGGGCCATGTCGCCTTGCTTGAGGCGCACGCAGTGGCCGTCTTTCAGATCAATTGCGGGGATGAGAAGCATGGATGCTGCTGGGAAAGAAGAGAAAACCGGTGCATTCTGGCGCGCGCGCCAGCGGGCGCAATGAGTGTTTTCCTGCAAGAAACGCGCCAAGGCCGGCAGCCTGGCTTACTGCCGCTGCCATTGCTGGATGGCCACGGCCATTGAATCGGCTTCGCGGCGCTCCTCGCCATAAGGAACGGCCACCCACCCGGGCGCGGCCGCGCCTTCGCGCTGGTAGTGAATCTCCAGAAAAGCGCGCTCAATCGTGACGGACTTGGACTTGGAGCGGCTGCCGAACTGGTAGCCCCAGCCGCCGGAGGAAAAGAGGGCGAAGCTGCCGCCATGCTTCGTATCGGTATGGATTTCAGACTCTCGCTCCACCTTCACGCCAATGACTTCGCGCGGCGAAAGCAGCAAGCGCTCGTAGCCGTTGCCCCAGACACAGGCAAACAGCGCGTTGTTCTGCCTGTCCAGCGCCAGCACGCCGGGCTGCGGCCACGTCCACTGATGGGCGGCGACGGGACGCAGGCCGTTTTGCTGCGCCTCGGCGGCCATGTGCTTGGCGCAGGCGCTGTAGCGCACGGCCTTCCAGGGCTTGAAAACCAGCAGCTCCAGCAGCTTGGTGACGCCCACAAAGACCAGGCACAGCACCACGCCCACAAGCAGCAGCGCCAAAATGGCCTCGCCTATGCCATGTTTGAAAAACGAGCTGAGCACATTGGCAATGAGCACGAGCAGCAAAAAGCCGCCAATGCCCAGCACCGTCCATGCGCAGATTTGCTCGGTTTGGCGCACGGCGTGAAAAGTGCGGCTGTCTTGCGTGGAGCCGTATTGAATGAGCGCATTGTTTTCCATGTTGAATCTCCTGAGCGGGTTGAATGAACGGGGTGAATGAAAGCGAATAAGGCGTTGAATGGGCGTCTGCACTTTCACGAATTTCGGCGCAGGCCGCCGCCACCGGTTTTGCCTGCCATTGGCGCGGCCGTCTTGGCCTCCAATGGCGGCGGCGACTGACTTTATCGCAGCTGGCACTGGGGGGGCTTCTGGCCGTTCAGGGCTTGCCCAGTCATGGGCGCGACGGGCGCTGCCGCCCCATGAAATACCAAGCCGGAATACTTCATGGATATTTTCAGAATATTGCTGCGGATTTCAGGCCGGAAAGTTTGTCTGCTTATTTGGAGAATCCTGCAAAGATATGCCTATGACCCGAAAATCCGCAGTCCATTCAAAAAAAATCAAAGAAGCATCGCGGCAAACCTGAAAGAAAATGCCTGAAAAACCGGTTCTTATTCTTGGCAGTCTCGGCTCCACAGGCCCGCTGAATGTGGATGCTGAAAGGCGCGAGATGCCCTGCGCAATGCGGGCAGGCGCAGTCATTTACTCGCCCGTTTCTGGGCGCGCTGCTGAATGAGCGCCGCCCTCGCGGCCTTCACGGATTCCAGCGCAGGAAATTGCGAAACAGGCGCAAGCCCTGTTCCGCGCTTTTTTCGGGGTGGAACTGCGTGGCGAACAAGTTGCCGCGCGCGATGGCGCTGGCAAAGCGCAGGCCGCCATATTCGGTCTGGCCCGCTACGTCTTCGGCGCGGGCGCAGCAGGCGTAGTAGCTGTGAACGAAGTAGAACCACGGCTCGCCGCCATCCGCTTCTTCGGCCCGGGCGGCCCCGCTCTCGCCCGGCGCGGGCGGGTTGCGCACGCCTTCCCAGAGCGGGTGCCGGACGCCTGAATGCGTGCAGGGGCGCACGCGGTTCCAGCCCATCTGCGGCACTTTGTAGGCGCTACCGTCAGGCGCGCGGCGGCCCGCGAAGTCGAATTTCAGCACTTCACCCGGCAGCAGTGCCAGCCCCGGCGTGCCAGCGGCGGTGTGGCCTTCGGCACTGTGCTCCAACAGCATTTGCATGCCCACGCAAATGCCCAGAAGCGGTTTGCTGGCAGCAGCTTGCAGCACGGCTTCCTGCAAGCCGCTGGCTTGCAAGGCGGCCATGCAGTCGCCCATGGCCCCCTGGCCGGGGAGGATGACGCGCGCGGCATCGCGCACGGCCTGCGGCTGGCTGGTAACGGCCACGCTCACGGGCAGGCCCTGTGCGGCATGCAGCACGGCTTGCGCCACGGAGCGCAGATTGCCCATGCCGTAATCAACAATGGCGACAGAAGTAGAGGTCATGGCATATCAAAAAAAGTCAATCTGCATGGTCTGTATATGCAAATTTTGGCCCTATTATCCCAATAAAAATCGCCTTCACGCACCACATGAAGGCGATTGTTGAAATGGCCGCTTGTCACCAGAATGGCGAAAAACCGCAATCCGCTTTCGAGCAAAAGAAGAAATATTCCTGGTAGTCTCCTCCATCAATTCTGATGAGACCTGCACGGCTGGGCCTAATGCCCCATTCTGCTTTGCGTCCGCCTTGCAGCGTCATAGAGCCATAAGCGCTGCATGGAACCATGGTTAGCGTATGCATCCAGTCTTGGCCGCTGATTTGCCACGCTTTTGAAAAATAGCGCCGCACCGTGGCAGCGTCCGGATGAAATGTATTGCAGTCCGGCTCTCCTGCTTCCTTTTTGCTTTCACTGTAACCTTCCACCTGAATCGTTTCGATCGGCGGCAGTGACGAGGGGCATAGTGTGATCGTATCGTCAGTAAAATCCTCTTCCCCGATCTTCACGCAAGTATCGCGATCAGGTATTTGCTGGGCCAAAGACAAAGCGCTAGGCGTCATAATGAAAGGCAGGCAGATTAGCCATTTTGAATTCATGATGATTTATCTCCATCAAGTTGTCAGCGCTTCCGAACCTGTTTTGCGGGAAACCGTTGGATGAGCAAAAACTTCCGATTCTGGTATTGAATATTCACTGTGCGGATTTCTGGCGGGGCATTGGGGCTTATGCGTGTCATCGTCTCCAAAAAAATTGCCTTCATGCACTGCGCTTGAAGGCAATTGTTGAAATGGCCGCCTGTCACCAGAATGGTGAGAAACCGCAATCCGCTTTCGAGCAAAAGAGGAAGAATTTCTGGTATGGCTCTCCTTCAATAGTGACAAGTGCCGAGCGGTTGGGGCTAAGGCCCCAGCGCGCTTTGCGTCCATCTTGCAGCGTCATTGAGCCAGAAGCCTCGCATGTAATCCAAATGAGCTTATGCATCCAGTCCTGGTCACTGATTTGCTGCGCTTTCGAGAAATAGCGCCGCACTGTAGCGGCATCTGGCCTGAATGTATTGCAGTCTGGCTCTTGCGCCTTTGCATCACCACTGCTGCCTTCCACGTGAATGGTCTTGATGGGCGGCAATAATGAGGGACATAGCGTGATCGTATCGTCTGCGAAATCCTCTTCCAATATATCCACGCATGCATCATAAACAAGCATCTCTTGGGCCAAAGACATGATGCTAGGCGTCAGAATGAAAGGCAGGCAGAGTAGCCATCTGAAATTCATGACGATCTACCTCCACTGGGCTGTCAGCGCTTCCGAACCCGTTTTACGGGAAACTGTTGGATGGGAAAAAACTTCCGACTCTGGTATTGAGAATTCGTTGCGTAGCTGCTGCGTCAGCCATTGAAGGGACTCATTCTGCTGGGTTGTAACTTGCTCAAATACCAAATATTTATCCTTGGTTTTACTTTCTTTAATTTCGTGCCTCATCTGGCTAGCAGCATCAGCCGACAGATTTTCATATTTCAGCGTCTTCCCGTCTGTGGTGGTGGTAATCAGGAAGTTGAAACTGCCATCCGGATTACGGGTTTCCTGATGACTTTTGGCCTTGTAAGCCATGCCTACCAGTTCAATTCCAATGGAGTCGCTATTGGAGGGGAAGCGCTCCCCCGCCGGTTTCTTGCTTTCCCGCTGGTTTTCTTTTGTAGGGTTGTGTTTTTCATTCAGCTTCGTTTCTTCAGGCGAGCAGCTCTTTTCTTGCGCGCAGCGGCTTCTAAGTGGCCCCACATGGTTTGTTTTCCGCTTCAGCGAAGCGGTCTGGTAAATGGTTCCGTCCTTGTCAATCAGAAAGTGGGCGCCATTGGCCTTGTCCTGTGCGTAGCTGTTCAAGGTTGAATTGACCGAAGGAGATTGGGTCTGATGGATGATCAGTCCATTCACCTTTGGCATTTCCATACGCTCAATCTTCGGGCTGATGGTTTCGCGCCCTGCCGCCGTTTTCAGCAGGACTCTTTCATGCTGGACGTGGCCTTTGTCGTCAATGTTGAGCTGGGAGGCGCCGGTTGCCGCGCCTTTGGCGTTTGCCGCTGCGGCTTGCTGCTGGCCAGCCAGGGGTGGGCGGGCATCGCGCGCCATCCGCGTGAGCGTTTGGCTGTTGCCGGGCGTGGAGGGGCTGGAGGCTGGCTGCGGGCTGGCTGCGCCGGTGGGTTACGGCTGGGGCGCATCGGGCAGGGATTGAAGGCTGCTGCGGGAGGCAGTGCTGGATATTCCGTTCATGGCCTGCTCCTTGATGAAAACCCTGACATTCGGGCAGTCCGAAGGCTATACGTAATATTTATTCCTTGCAATATATATGTTTCGTTTATGGCTGATATGTTCGTAAAACTTGTCAATTGTCATTTTTCACAAACTAACCGGACGCTTGTCCCTGCTGCCGCCGCCATTTCAGCCCCCTTCGTACACTTCGTCCAATGACCGGGTCTGACGCGCTTTCTTCTTCATCTTCCGCCGCTGCTGCCCACTCGCCGCAGTTGCTGGCCCAGGTGGCCGCGCTGCCGGCGCTGCCGGGGGTGTATCGCTACTTTGACGAAAAGGGCCAGGTGCTTTATGTGGGCAAGGCGCGCAATCTGAAAAAGCGCGTGTCCAGCTATTTTCAAAAGAACCACGGCGGCACGCGCATTGGCCACATGGTCAGCAAGATTGCGCGGCTGGAGACGACGGTGGTGCGCTCCGAGGCCGAGGCGCTGATTCTGGAAAACAACCTGATCAAGCAGCTCGCGCCCAAATACAACATTCTTTTTCGCGACGATAAAAGCTACCCCTATCTCAAGCTGACGGGCACGGGGCATGAAAAAGACACGCCGCCGCCTGCGGCCCCCAGCGCGCTGGCGCACGCGCGGCTGGCTTATTACCGTGGCGCGGTGGATCGCAAAAACCGCTATTTCGGCCCTTATCCGAATGCCTGGGCGGTGAAAGAAACCATCGAGCTGCTGCAAAAGGTGTTTCGGCTGCGCACGTGTGAGGATTCGGTTTTTGCCAATCGCACGCGGCCTTGCCTGCTGTATCAAATCAAGCGCTGCACCGCGCCTTGCGTGCGCCTGATCAGCCATGAGGATTACGCGGCGGACGTGGCGCGCGCCGGGCAGTTTTTGCGCGGCGAAACGCAGGCGCTGCTGCAATCGCTGCAAGCGCGCATGACGGCGCATTCGGAGGCGCTGGAGTTCGAGCAGGCCGCCGTGCTGCGCGACCAGATTGCCGCGCTCTCGCGCGTGCTGCACCAGCAGGCGGTGGAAACGGGCGGCGAGGCCGATGCCGACATCCTGGCCGTGAAGGTGCAAGGCGGCCGCGCGTGCGTGAACCTGGCGATGGTGCGCGGCGGCCGCCACCTGGGCGACCGCGCCTACTTTCCCGCGCAAGTGCAAGACGCGCTGGCAGGCGAGCGGCTGGATGAAGCCGGGCACGACAGCATCGAGGCGCGCGTGCTCGATGCCTTCATCGCCCAGCACTACCTGCACGTGCCCGCGCCCGCGCACCTGATTGCCAGCGCGCCCGTTTCCGCCGCGCTGCTGGACACGCTGGCGGGCAAGGAAGAGCGCCGCATCACCGCCACCTGGGCGCCGCGCGGCCAGCGCCGCGTGTGGCTGCAAATGGCCGAGCAAAACGCCGCCTTGCAACTGGCCCGCCTGCTGTCGGAAGAAGGCTCGCAGCAGGCCCGCACCCGCGCCCTGGCCGAGGCGCTGAACCTGCCCGATGACGATCTGGACAACCTGCGCATCGAGTGTTTTGACATCAGCCACACCGCTGGCGAGGCCACGCAAGCCAGCTGCGTGGTCTTTCACCACCACAAGATGCAAAGCAGCGAATACCGCCGCTTCAAGATTGAAGGCATCACCGGCGGCGACGACTACGCCGCCATGCGCCAGGCGCTCGAGCGCCGCTACGGCAAGCTGGCCCAGGCCCTGCACGGCGATGAGCCGCAAGAGGTGGAAGCCGCGCGCGCGCGCCTGCCCGATCTGGTGCTGGTTGATGGCGGCAAGGGGCAGGTTGCCGTGGCGCGCGAGGTGTTCGCCGCGCTGGGGCTGGAGCTTTCGCGCATCGTCGGTGTGGAAAAAGGCGAAGGCCGCAAAGTGGGCCTGGAAGAGCTGGTCTTTGCCGACGGCCGCCCCAAGGTCTGGCTGGGCCACGACAGCGCCGCGCTCATGCTGGTAGCGCAAATCCGTGATGAAGCCCACCGCTTTGCCATCACCGGCATGCGCGCCGCGCGCGCCAAAACCCGCGTGGGCGGCAGCCGCATTGAAGAAATTCCCGGCATCGGCCCCCGCCGCCGCGCGCGCCTGCTGCAACGCTTT
>ERZ773070.1705-NODE-1705-length-13150-cov-6.359908_pt1 | contig 13150 bp, 10 predicted proteins | sample MGYA00580618_ERZ773070 | MGnify/ENA primary metagenome ERZ773070 (study PRJEB29015, sample SAMEA2738023) | human oral metagenome | biome: human oral; feature: human-associated habitat; material: dental | place: China | collected 2019 ...
TGATCGAAAACTTCTTTGCCAAGCTCAAACAGTGCCGGGCCATCGCCACGCGTTACGACAAGACGGCTCGCAACTTCCTGGGCGTTGTCCATTTGGCAGCAACGGTCGTATGGCTCGCCTGATTGATGACACGCACTAGAGCCTGTTCAAAGTCTGGTCGTCAGTGGCGGCAGATCAGTGCAAGGCGCAAACTGCAGACGGGGTTTGAGGCTTTGACCCGGCGAGGCGTTTGCAACGCCCACGAGCGCCCGAGTCCGCATCAATCGCTTCCACGAACATAACCTTTGGACAGATTCTCAAAACTCCGCCTTCACGCCCACGCCAATCTGGCGGGGCGGCATCATGGAAGAGACGATGCCGCCGGCCGTGCGGTCGTCGTGCATCCAGATGGGCAAAACGCGGTCGGCCAGGTTGTTCACCCAGGCGAAAAGCTGCACGTGGCGGTTGATCTGCCAGCTGGCGCGGGCGTTGATCACGGTGTGGCCGCCCACTTCGTAGCCGGGCAGGTTGTCATCGGCGGAGTGAAAGCGCGCGGTGTGGCGCGCGTCCAGCGCCAGGTTCAGGCCGGGCGCGGGCGTCCACTCGGCGCCAAGCGAGAGGGTGTGGCGCGGCGCGCGGCCAAATTCATTGCCTTGCAGCAGCTGCCCGCCCGTGGCCTGAAAGCGCGAGATGCGCGTGTGCAGCAGCCCCAGCGCGGCTTTGAGGCGCCAGCGGGCGTTGGCCTGCCAGTCGGCCGACACTTCCAGCCCACGGGCGCGGGCGCGGTCGGCATTGACCACCACCGCGCCATACAGGCGCCCATTGAGGTAGTCGGGCAGCAGGCGCTGGGAGTGGCGCAAGTCGCTGAAAAACACGTTGCCCGTGAGCAGCATGCGCCCGCCCAGCAAGCTGGCGCGGCCAAACAGCTCGTAGTTCCACAGCGTTTCAGCGTCAAAGCTGTACGTGCGCGATTGCGCGAAGCTCACGCCCGCGCCGCCGGGGTTGTAGCCCTTGCTCACCAGCGCGCCCACCGTGGCCGTGCGCGAGAGGTCATACGCCAGCGAGAGCTTGGGCAGCACGGCGTGAAAGCGCTGGTCATACGCCATCGGCGCGCGGGAAAAAGGCGTTTTGCCGCTGCGGCGGATGTGGTCGCTCTGGTAGCGCAGCCCGCCCGTGAGCAGCCAGCGCCCATCTGCGCCCAGGCGGCGGCTCAGCTCGCCATACAGGCCCAGATTGCGCTTGCGGTCGTCAAACCGGGAGATGCCGCGCGTGTAGAGCAAGTCGTCCGACCGCGCATGGTTCACGAACAGGCCCGCCGCGCCGCGCCAGACGGACTGGGCATCGCCAAAGTCCAGCTTGGTTTCGTGCGTGACGGTTTTGAGCGTGATGAGCGCGCCGCCGTTGGAAAACGGCTCGGCCACGCGCCGCACATTCAGGTGCGAGAAGCTGGCGCGGTGCGAGAGCGTCAGGTCGTTGGCAAAACGCCAGGCCACATCAGCCACCACGCCGTTGTTCCACTGCCTGAAGCTGGGCATGGCCAGCGTCAGGCTGTCGTACCGGCTGTAAGGCGCATTGGCCGATTCGTTCGTGGGGCGGCTGCCTTGCGTGTGCGTGAGCGCCAGCCGCGCCGTGAGCTGGCGCAAGGCGGCGGGCTGCCACAGCAGCTTCAGGCGGGCGCTGCGTGACTCGAAGTCCTGATCCGTGTCGCCCTTGGCAAAGCGCGGGTTCACGTAGTGAATGAAGGTGTCGCGCTGGCTGGCATCCACCGCCAGGCGCGCGGCCAGCTCGTTGGACACCAGCGGCCCGGAAATCACCGCCGAAGCGCGCCGCGCGCGCATGCCGCCAGCAGATACCTGCGCCGCGCCTTCACGGTGAAACGTCGGCTCCTTGGTATGCACCACAACAGCCCCGGCAATGCTGTTGGCCCCTTGCGAAACCGTTTGCGGGCCGCGAAACACCTCGATGCTTTCCACATCCCACAGCGGCTCGGCACCAAACACCAGCTCGTTGTAGCTCAGGTAGCGCCCGTCCACATTGATCGTGGCACGCGGCACCGTGCCGCCCAAAAAGGCGCTCGCGCCAAAAATCGGCCCCTGCGCGTCTTGCCCGCGAATCACCGGCGCGGAAACCGTGCCCGCAAACACCACATTGGGCACGTGTTCCAGCGCCTCCTGCACCGAAGAGCGCCCCGGCTGCGCCTCGACATCCTGCGCGTCCATCTTGGAAACAGAGGAAGCCGTGTCGCGCAAGCTGCGCTCGATGCGCTCGCCCGTGACGGTGATGGCCTCCAGCGTGCGCTCTTTTTCCTTGCCTTGCTCAGGCTCTGCCGTGCGGGCCTGCTCTGCGGCCGATACGGCCGATGCAGCGCAAGCCAGCGCGGCCGCGCAAGCCAGGGCATGAAACCAGCCCGGGCGCAAGCGGGCCAAAACACAAGAAGAACCAGGGCGGCGCAAAAACAGAGCGGGCATCAACATCTCCAGCAGACAAACAAATGTCAGCAAGTGTCACGCGCCCCTTCGCGCCGCAAGCCCCTGGCCGGGAAAAGAAAGCGCCCAAGGCGGAAAAACGAAGAAAACAGCCAAGCCGCCAAAAGAAAACCGAAATCAAGGCGGCCCAGCAGCAGGCGCATGCGCACCGCTGGCCCAATGGGGCACTGCTTTCATGGCGATAGGCGGCCAGAAATCATCGCGCGCAACAACGCCAAATGCGCAAGGCGGGGCTATCGCTTGCTTAATTCACGCCATAACCGCAGCCGTGAACAGGCGGACTCGGATGGCCTGCAATCTGCGCCTTGCAGCCCAGCCCGATCCGCCGCCCTTCGCGGCCAGACAACAGCAGCTCGCGCAAACAGACCGCTTTCTTGCGGGCTGAATGGACTCCCGGAACATCAGAAACAGGAGCTAATTTGACGGGGCAAAAACCGCGCTTGCGCAGTTCCTGCTAGGACCTCATGCTATTGAATGAGGAGCAAATAGAAGGCTACAGAAAGGCGGCAGCGCCCTTTCTGGATGGACTGCATGAGGTAGCACGGCTTGGTCAGACAAGAAAGCGGCAATGGCCTTCGGCTTGGCTGGCGCAGCCAAGAGCCGCTCAGTCAGACAGTCCAATCAATATGGTCAAGCAAGCCCTCAACCACATTTTCTTGTATGTCTTCCTATCCTATCGTGAATCAGGGCCTCATTTATTTCATTTACCAATGCGGCACTGATTTTTCTGACATAGGAAGAAAAATCTCCTTCATCCAACTTGCGGAAAGAATAAAAAGGAACGGAAAACCATCTTCCTGTAAACGGTATCGCATAAAAAGAATAATAGGGAATCAAATATCCAACCCATACATCCTTTGCTGCGATATGTCCAAAAATCTGATGTTCATACCCGCTCTTCGCAACCGTGCCCGCACCAATGCGAAACTCTGGATATCCATATTGCGGAAATTGAATCTCAAGAATATCAACAACATCTCCCCTGAACCTTTGAAATTTCCCGAATGGATAAAATTGCTCCAATTGCTTTTTCTCTTCTCCCTTTAAAACACGCGCTCAAATTCCTGCTCCCCGAGCCTTGGAACAAGCTCATTTTTTACGGCATTCAGCATCCACCTGCGGTACATTTTGTATTTTTTCATGTCAACCAATCGCAATCATCATTGTCAGCGGCAGTTCTCATGGCTTTAATGCCTCATAATATGATACTCTGTCACGAGAAAGCCATGCCCCATCCAATTTTTCACTCAGTCTGCCCGCTGTGTTGTAGCGCAGTTGCCTTTCTCGGCCTGCTCCGGCCTGGCTATGCAATGATTTAGATATTCCATCCCTATATTCTTGTGGCATTGATATATTTGGCAGTCAAAAAATCATACGCCCTACAACACATCACGCCTGCGCACATTTCAAGAAATCCGAAAAACAGACAATACACGAAAACAATCCTCCCTCCGGAAACGCCAGGAAAATCAGTTTCGCGGCCAAAAGAAAGATTGCCCAGAACATTTGTCACGGCGAAAAGAAGTGATATGCAAATGATAAAAATATATAAATATCGCCCATGCAAATTTCCAATCAGGAATCCGGCAATCATCATGCAAAACCACAGCAAGGACATCATTATCCATGAAAAAATGCCCATATGAAGCAAAAGAAACCAGAACAATGGAACCAGGCAGGCAATTGCAGCGGAGCATATTATCTTCTTGTGCATCATAATCAAATTTCGTCAATATAAATCGAGCGTGGATCCGGATTAATCGGATAATCTGGACGCATACTTGTTGGCAGGCGCACGTTGCATGCATGTAATGCAACTTCAGCACAATTTTTTAAGACAAAGCATATTATATATGGTTTATTTCAAGATATTATTTGGTCCTGTTTATCATCCTCCTGATTCAGCAAACAATGTCTGGCACCAGAGTTCGCCAATGAAGAATTATCAAAATACAAATAAGACACGGAATAGAAATGATTAATGCAAACGGCCACCAAAAGGACTCTCTTAAAAAACCAAAGATTAACCACCATATAAACATATGAAATATGAAAAACAATAATTCAATCAGCGTCATTTATAAACCCATTCTGCAATCACAGTTCTCATTACTCTTCACGGAAGCATGGAGATGAGTCACCCCGAACAGGACCCTATTACTGTAAAAGCCGCAATGCCTGTCGCTATTCTTGACATAAACCAGCGTCCAGCCGGGGTTGGCCCGTCCCAAATATACCTGCACCCAAACCTAGCAAAAATCCGCCTGCTTCAGATTTCAATGCCGTTATTCATTCCTTATTTTTTACGATTTCTTTTTCTCTTGCCCCAATTCTCATTAGGGAATATCCAATACAGTCTCCTATCGTCTTCTGTTTTACTGTACTTGTTATTTTTCTCTTTCAATGGTCTCTTCAAGAGTGACTCCTCGTTGAACACTAACGAAAGTTGCCAAATCCAAAAATAGATTCGCAGTATCGCCAATATGTCTTTCGGATTTTCATTAACGTATAAGCAAACATTAATTCATCCCGCCAGCCCGATCGGATCAGTCTGTATGTATCGCCCAGACCCGGCGCATAGCCCCTGCTCCAGTTCTGATGCAGCCCCGTTTCTGCATCAAAGTACTGTGTCCCCGGCAGCCTCAAATTGGTTTGCGCCATTGAAGCCGGATTGATTCTGGCCTTGCCGAAGACGCCACATCTGGCTCTTTACCTCGTCTATCCCATTCAGGCTGATTTTCCGTTCAAGTTACCTGCCCTCACTTATCGGGCCTGCGACCAACGCCGCATGGCAGTCTTTCGCCGTGCTGGCTTTGCCTGCCGCTACCGTGACTCACTGGTAGGTGCGGCAACACGCCGATGGCGATGATGGACTCAGCTTAACCGCCGGCCAGTTCTTGTGTGCTTTCCGTGCAGTCCTGGTGGGCAGGCTTACTTGCCTCTGACTTTGCTGCGCTTGCACCAGCTGTTGCACCAGCAACGACGCCAAGGTCAGTACGCGGGCACTGTCAGCGAAGGCAAGACTTTGGCGGGCGCGGCAAAAACATTGCAGGCGTGAAGGGCTTCAGTTTGGCGTCAGCAGCAGGCAGAGACTGGCAGTGGCGGGGTGAGGGGCTGCCGCGTCAAAAACAGGAGCGAATTTGAAAGGGCTAAAAGCGGCTTTCGCGCACGTTCCACTAGGACATCATGCTATTGAATAAGGAGCAAATATAAGCAAGCCGGGATAATGCCGCAAATTTAATACAGACCTTCGCTCAATAAATTTTCTCCGAGTGAAGGATCATTTCCTAGCTGATCACTAGAAATCTTCATGGCATCAAATATATCCGTCAACGTTTCCGCATTCATTATCTCACGTTTGATGCACCTAAGCGCTTCAGCATCAAACTGGGCATCATCGCCAAAAATAAAATTCTTTTCAAACGTATCCATAATCGCATCTTTCAGTTCCTCTATGTTAAAGTTCATCTTTTCAAAAACAACCTCCACCTTCCAATTCAAATTCATGAAATAAAACAACTTTTCAATAAATGAATTTCCGCGCACTCCCGTGAATCTTAACGATTCTATATTATACGACTCCTTTTCGGTAAAAACCATTGCATTCCCATACTTTTTTCTTATATGACGCGGCCATCCGTCTGCAAATAGCAAAGCTTCCTTGCAGAATAAACCAAAGTTTTTATCCGCGCACAAGATGATTATTGCCTCGATTGCATCCACATTCCGAATTTTCATTTTCATTAATACCCTTATTTCCAAAGATAGAAAATTAGTTCCAAGCATTATTTCTGGCGTCATGAAGGGGCTCCTATCCATGCCAACCCTGGACATGAGGCCAACCAGCTATTAAATGAGGGGCAAATCTGACGGCTACAGAAAGGCGGAAGCGTCCTATTGGTCGGACTTTATGAGGCGGCCACGGATTGCTCAGATAAGATGACGGCAATGACCTTCGGCCTTGTTGGCACAATCAAGAGGAGCGCTGATCTATTTGGTCCTGAATGGCTGGCATGGAGAACAGCTTTCTGCAACAAGCCAAACGCTATTTTTAACGTTTGGCTTTCACAAGATAGCAGGAGACAATGAGGAAATATTTCTCCATTTGCGCTTGCGTCAGGAGATATTTGGCCCACCTGAAATCACCGTTGCTGCCAAAAACGCGAAGACTCATGAGAACCTGTCACGCATCTTTTCATATAAAAACACGTATTCTGCATCGTGCGAAAATATGACCACATTCAATTGCCTGCACTTGTCATTAATAAAATTCCTGAACATCATTCCGCCATCAAGCATATCGTCATTCGTCTCCTCTTTTTTCCATTTGTATCCTTCTCTTGCGAAGAAATCAATAAGGCTTTGGCAAGAGCAATCGAGTGCAAACAATATAGACTCGCTTGTGACAGCTTTTATGGCCAGGCGACGGATATCTTTTGCGGCCTCCATTTTTCTGATAACAAATTTGCCAAAGATATATTTCCTCTTTATTTCATATATTTCACAATAAATGTTATCATCATGAATTTTCCTGATGAAATCCAGCCCGATTTCTTCATCCGTCGGCTTGACGCAATCGAAATTGAGATATATTTCATCAGGAGTAAAAAAAGTAATCATGACAAACAACTCCATCAACAACCACAAACAGCTGATTCTGAAATCATCGAAAGCATTCCCGTGATGCCTCGCGAAAATAATGGATAGCAGGAACAATAAAAAGACAAGTTTGGTTTAATACATCTGTAATGGCTGCGCCAAAAACTCTGCAAGTAACGCTGCCAACAAAACTATTTTAAAATGCCATCCTATGGCTAGAACGAGGTCCAGCCCCGTGTATTTTATTAAGTGCATCATAGTTTTACTTAATAAATCCACCTGCTATTCCACAAAATCCTATGGTAATTGGCAGCACAATTTTCCCCAGCGAGTCATAGAATGCCATCGGATTTCCACGGGCATACTGGTAAACATTCATCCCCTATCAGCCCAATCGGATCCGCCTGTATATACCTGCCAATGCCTGGCGCATAGTCCTGGTTCCAGTTCTGGTGCAGCCCCGTTTCCGCATCAAAGTATTGCCCCGGCAGCCTCAGGTTGATTTGCGCCGTCGCGGCCAGGTGGATTCTGGCTTTACCAAAGGCCTCGCAGGTCGCCTTCCATGTTGTCTATCCCGCTTTATTTAGCGCCAAGAGGGAGGTTTCCAGATAGTCTGTCGCCGGCTTCTTTCAGGCTGGTTTTGCCGTTCAGCTCCACCTGCCAAATGGGGGCCGTGCTCTATAGACCTTCTTCTGCGTCTTCGTCCTCCTCGTTTGTTCTGGCTTGCTGCGTATGGGGGTTGAACCCATACGCCCTGGTGATCCGGCCTTCTTCATCAGTTTCGGCCATCAGCGCGCTTTCGCCGTTGATGTAGTAGGCCGTACGGCTTGTGCCGCCTAGCATGACGATCTTGATAATTCTTCTTTTGGTTTGTTGTTCTCCAATCGAATGGCAACATTATGTATTCTCATCATACCTTTCGTCATCTATCTCATGTTTATGGAAAAAATATCTCCCATAACAAACGAGCCAAGCAAGTGCAAAAAATGCAAAGAAATACACTACTCTCCCGGTGGCAATAGATATATATGCTCCAGCAACGTACAAACACAAAGAACAAAACCATATTATTGCATTCATTTCACGATCTCAACGTTCACATTCATTAAAAACTCAGATCGACTTGCGAGGGCACCATATGCGCCATTCATTAATATCAATTATAATATTCCAGATTTCGTCGGGGCTAAAAATTTCCAGGGACGGTTCTGAAATACCTAGGCGCATCATTAATTATAAAGAGCACGACGCTTCCTTACGGCACAGATATATTCCTTGATCTTAAAACTTCTATATTTGCACACATAACAGGTATGTTGTTATCAAGGGCATCGTCATCCATAACGAGATCCATCTGACCAGTATACATCATCATTTCCCTCGAATATTTTTTCAACAAAAAGGCATGCATTTTTGATGGCATCAATATCATCAACCCCAAAAATTTCATGCATCTTCTCTCTATACCCCTTTATATAAACCTTGCATGCCACATCAAAATCCTTCTTATGAGGCTTTGATATTTCTATAGTTATCATCATGCTATCCTTGTTTTTCGGATTTCCAAAGAATAGCTTGCGACGCAGAAATATAGATACACCATTACTCATTCTGGATTCCTTCCCTACAATGAACCTAACATTTTCCATACGATTCCATTGCCTGCTAATAGTATAGGTTTCTTTCACGGTTTGTCTTGATGTTACGGCGAATATGCACCTGATAATTGGATGCTATATCACAGTGCCGTAAACATTCTTCTAGACTCCTTCCACCTAGATCCATGCAGCAGTCAATTCTCTTGCTAATCAAAGGTTGTAACTATGGATTTATATATCTAACCATGAGGATAAAGCGCTAGCGCCTACAATTCCAACAGCAATAGCACCCCCCCCATAAAAACTGTTGAATCGCCGCCTATGCCTATAACGCCTGGCACTGGTATTACAATAGAATGCCGTCTTCCTGGATCAATTATTACCAGCGAGTTTCCATTTGCATAGACATAACGATTTATCCCGCCCGCCAGCCCAATCGAATTCGCCTGCATATACCTGCCAATGCTTGCGCTGCAATTCCTGTCCCAGTTCTGGTGCAAGTCCGTTTCCGCATCAAAATACTACTCCGGCAGCTTCAGGTTGATTTGCGCCGTCGAGGCCGGATTGATTCTGGCCTTGCCGAAAGCCTCGTAGTTCGCTTTCCACGTCGTCTCGCCCGCCTTGTTCAGCGCCAATACGGGCGTTCCCAGGTGATCTGTGACCAGGTAGTGGTAGCTGGCTTCTTTGAGGCTCTGGCCCGCCGCCAGGTCAGCCTGCCAGATGGGTCGGTGCTCTTGCGCCAATAGCGGCATTTGACGACGCAAAATCACATCATTTAATCCTTATTCTCATTCTCCAAATAGCGAATCGTCCTTCTTGCTCTTGGCTTAAATGTTTTCCTCTGGCGCTTCAGGTTATTATATAATCGGATATCAAGATCAGTCATAAAATCTCAGTTTTCCATACTATCCACCCTTAACGTCTTCAAATGCGCTCCTCAATCAGTAGGCAATATTGTATGCGCAACAAAATTAACAAGAATGCTAAATCACTCATGTAATCGAAAAGCATTTATAATAATGCATTCGGATTATCAATTATTCATTTTATTTGCCACGGGAAATTGGCTTCAATATCCCATATCTTAGTAGTTTTACCTTTTATGAGGCGTGCTTGAACATTGAGCGAGCACGATTGAATACTGCGTACAGTATTCCATCTAAGCAAAACAAAAACTAATAATAATACACAAATAGGTACAAACAACCAGCGAATTAGATCCACCAGTAATTCGCGCCATGAAATTGAATCAATATATCGAGCATATCTTACCAAGCGCTTTACTTCCTTGTCATCGAAGGAAAACTCTTTTCCCTTTTTCAGATCATTGGAAATAACTTGCAGCTCATATATAGATTTGCCTTTGTATTCATTATTAATTTCATAATCGGTCGAAAGCATGATGGACTTTGCTTTTTCTTCGTCACTTTCTGGACTGAAACCGCAAAAACTACATGGTATGATAGCCTTATTTTTGAAGTTTCCACATTTTATACACACAGCAGTCATATTATTAGCATCCGCATTTTTCTTCCTGTGCATTAAGACCTGCTTCATACCCTACAACGCCAGACGTAATTGCTATTCCAGGAATGCCTATCTGAATACCAACCCGAGCTGCAATTGCCAATTTTCTTTGTAACGGCCGGTTTTTCCAATTTGGCGCAAATCCCAACCATCTGTTCCATTTTTCTGGCATCTCCAATAAATTCCATCCTCCATTGACAATTTTTGCTGGAACTTTCCCATTGCGTGCGGCAGCCTGAGAAATCATCCAATGATCTAAGCTCATATTTTTTGCCCCACCGCGAATTTTCCAATAGGCCTTACTGTATTTTCTGAATTTTTCTGTGTTTGTAAAAAATCCAGCAATCCCAGCCAATCCTCTTCTCCCAATAATTCCAAAACCAGACATTGATAACGCTGACACGCCAACTTCCCAAAAATTGATGCACTCAATGCGGCCACCATTCTGCCAAAGTTGCCAACCAAAATTTAATGCTCCTCCCACCACAGCACCCACAAGAGCAAATTCTCCATTTGGATCTATATAAGCTCCAGGATTCCCATAGGCATACTCATAGACGTTTATGCCCCCCGCCAGTCCAATGGGATCCGCCTGCACATACCTGCCAATGCCCGGCGCATAGTCCCGGTTCCAGTTCTGGTGCAGCTCCGTTTCCGCATCAAAGTACTGACCCGGCAGCCTCAGGTTGATTTGCGCCGTCGAAGCATGGTCTATCCGCGCCTTGCCGAAGGCTTCATATCTGGCTTTCCACGTCGTCTCGCCCGCCTTGTTCAGCGCCAATACGGGCGCTCCCAGGTGATCCGTGACCAGGTAGTGGTAGCTGGCTTCTTTCAGGCTGGTTTTGCCGTTCAGCTCCGCCTGCCAGATGGGATCGGTGCTCCACAGGCTGCCTTCTTGTTCGTCTTCGTCCTCCTCGTTGGTTCTGGCTTGCTGCGTGTGGGGGTTGAATCCGTACGCCCTGGTGATCCGCCCTTCTTCATCGGCTTCGGCCATCAGGGCGCTTTCGCCGTTGATGTAGTAGGTGGTGCGGCTTGTTGCGCCTTGCGTGACAGTCTTGGCAATTCTTCGCCCAAAGGGGTCGTAGCGGTATTGGACGGTGAGGCCATCTGCGCTGTCCTTGATTTCGCTGAGTCTGCCTGCTGCGTTGTAGCGCCAGTTTCTTTCCCAGTCTGCGCCGGTTTCCTTGATGAGGTGGCCTTGTGCGTTGTAGCTGGCGCTGACTTGTTCGGTTTGGCTTTGCTGCGCGGGGGCGTTTTCGTCGAGCGCACGGGGGTATTGCAGCAGCTGGTTGGCTTCGTTGTAGGTCCACGCTCCGGCCTGGTGGGCGCTGCTCAGGCGGTTGCCTGCGGCGTCCCAGCTGTAGGCTTCGTTTGGCAGGCCTTGTTCCTTGAGCGCCTGGTCTGGCTCGGCCTGGGTGAGGCGGCCCAGCCGGTCGTAGGCGTAGGCGCTGGCGCCTTCTTCGCTTTCGATGCGTGTGATGTGGCCCGCCGGGTTGCGGCTGTAGCGGCGCTGGAGCAGCTGGACTGCGCTGGCTCCGGCGCCCTGGGGTTTGGCTCCGGTGACTTGCAGTTGCGCCAGGCGCTGGAAGGCGTCGGGTTTTTGCGTGATGCGCGCGCCTGCGGGCAGCTCGATTTGGCCGGGTATGAGCCATTGGTAGGCGCCTAGCGCAATGCGGCTTTGGTCGGGCAGGCTGATTTGTTTGAGCCGGCCTTTTTCCCAAGCAAAGTCCTGGCGGCTGCCGTCGGGCCAGCTTTGGCTTTGCAGCTGGCCGTCGGCAGTGTAGCTTTGGCCGATGGTGTGGGTGAAGGTGCTGCCGTCTGCCTTGGCATAGGTCAGGCTGGTTTGGGTGATGCGCCCTTGTTCGTCTCTTTGGTAGCGGGCGCTGCTGATGAGCTGGCCGTTTGCGTTTTTTTGTTCGTAGGCGCTGAGCTGGCCGTCGGCGTCGTAGCTGTAGCGGATGTTTTCGCTTAGGGCCGCGCTGGCGTCTGGGGGGTAGGCGCCGTGGGGGGCGTGGGTGCTTAGGCTGATGAGCTGGCCGGCTTTGTTCCATTCGTAGCGCGTTTGGCTGCCGTCTGCGGCTGTGCGCTGCGTGGGCTGGCCCGCAGGGTCGTATTGCCATTCGGTGGCCTGGCCCAGCGGGTTGGTTTCCTTGATGAGGCGGCCGGCCGGGTCGTACTCAAAGCGGTAGATGTGGCCCAGCGGGTCAGTGACGCTGAGCAGGCGCCCTTGTGCGTCCCAGCTTTGTTGGGTGATGCCGCCCAGTGCGTCGGTGGTTTTTGTGGGGCGCGCCAGGGCGTCGTATTCGTGCAAGGTGGTGTTGCCTTGCGCGTCCGTGGTGCTGATGAGCTTGCCTTCGGCGTCCCAGGCCTGGCCGGTGATGAGGCTGGTGTTGCCGCTGCTGTCGCTGCCACCGCTGCCGCTGGCGTTGGGGGTCTGGATGGTTTGGGTGCGCTGACCGCGCGGGTTGTAGCCGTAGCGCTCGCTCCAGCCGGGGGTTTGGATGCCTTGCATGAGGGCGCTGGGGCTGCCTGTTTTCTGGCCCCAGTCCACGGCGATGGCGTTGCCGGCCGGGTCGGTGAGGCTGGCTATTTGTCCGGCTTCGGTGTAGCTGGCTTTCCATTGCGCCCCGCTGGGCTGGGTGAGGGTTTGGGGCAGGCCGTTTTCTGCGTAGTCGATGCGGCTTTGCTGGCCCTGGGCGTTGCGCCAGGCGACAAGCTGGCCGGCTTTGTCGTAGCGGGCCGTTTGCTGGTGGCCACTGGCGCTGGTGATGGATGTGAGGCGCCCCCGGGCGTCGTATGCGTAGCGACGGGTGTGGCCCAGGGGGTCGGTTTCACTGGTGAGGTTGCCTGCTGCGTCGTATTCAAGGCGGCTGGTGTGGCCCAAGGGGTCGGTTTCGCTGGTGATCAGCCCCTGGCTGTTGTAGCTGGCGCGGCTGCTGTGGCCCGCCGCATCGCGCATTT
>ERZ773070.1706-NODE-1706-length-13139-cov-27.064583_pt1 | contig 13139 bp, 15 predicted proteins | sample MGYA00580618_ERZ773070 | MGnify/ENA primary metagenome ERZ773070 (study PRJEB29015, sample SAMEA2738023) | human oral metagenome | biome: human oral; feature: human-associated habitat; material: dental | place: China | collected 2019 ...
CCACACTCATCTTGTTCGAACACACGCCCTCGGAGTTCCGCTCCGGGGGCGTTTTTGTCGATGTAACGGGGGTGAGAGACACATCACCCGAACCAACAGCCACCTCGACAGACGCGGCTCCGTCAGCCATGTTTTCGCCCTCTTCGACTGGTTTCGCGTTGCTACGTGACCTCAGTGACCCACCCACGGCACAGCGGGCCGCCTGGTGGAGTCGAGTCACGATCTCCCTCGGCTCAGCGACAGGTTGAAGGGTGTGCTGGTCGTCATCGAGCCAGATCTGGGCATAGAAAGCAGTCAGAAGTTTACGTTTCACCACCGGACTGGCCAGCTCATAGAACCTCCCAGGATCAGCCAGAAGATCAAGGTAGGTCAGCACGGTATCGGCTTCACGACGCAGCTGTTCATCAGTGCACTCCAACTGCTGCCGAACCACGGCTCGACGTGTCTGAAGATCACGAAGCCGCTTGCGCAACTTCTTACCAACCAGCCCACCGTCGGCGGCCAAGTCCAGCAAACGTTCCTCCTTGACATCCAACCGGGCCAGTTCCTTCTTCAGCCGCCGCCTGGTTTCTTGTTCCGCAGCCTGCTGATGCTCCAAGCTATCTGCCACCCGCTTCCGCAGCGCTGCAACCTCCTCAATGGGGATGCGTAGCGTAGCGACCTCACGCGCCAAGGCGTCTTCAATTTCTGCGACTGGCAGGTGCGGCAAACCACAACCAGCACGGTTGGTGCAGGTGTAGTACTCATACACCCGCCCAGCACGATTGACCGGCCGCGAATAGATCAACTGACTAGCCCGGCCAGCCTCGTAGCAGCGGCCGCACTGCATCAAACCACGCAAGAAATGGCTATGGCGACAGTCCCGCTGGTTGCGGTGATGCCGCACTTCCAGGACCCGCTGCACCCGCTCAAACAGCTCCGGACTGATCAAGGCCTCGTGGCGGCCGGGATAGATCTCTCCCTTGAACGTCACCTTCCCGATGTAATACGGATCACGCAGGATCGCCGCCAACTGGCTGCGCGACAGCGGCCGCTGCGGCCAGCGACTCGTCTGCCGCGTGGTCAACCCCTGCCGCTCCAAAGCACCAGTAAGCCTCGCTAGGCTGTACTCCCCCGTGGCGTACTGCTCAAACGCCCACCGAATCAGCGGTGCGCGTTCTGGGTCGATATCAATGGTGTTGACCAACCGCCCGTCGAAGTCCTTGCGCACATTCAAATAACCAAGCTTGGCCCGCCCGGTCGTGCCGCCGTTCTGGGCCTTGTGATGCATCTTGTTCGAGATGTCCTCGCCGCTTTGCCGGACCTGTACCTCGTTCATGATGTCAGTGATGGCCTCCATGGCATCGGCCATGTACCCCTCGCCGAATTCTTCCTTGGCAGAGATGAGCTTGACGCCCATGGCCGCCAGGACGCGCTTGGCGATGGCGGCATCGGTGTAGTTACGGAACGCGCGGGAGCGCATGTAGATCACCACGTAGCCGATTTGCGGGGTGGCTTCGACGTAGCGCAGCAGCTCGCGGAAGACCGGGCGTTTGGCGATTGACTGGGCAGAGTTGCCTGGTTCGACGAACTCGCGGGCGATGGGTGCGTTCAGGCGGCGACAGCGCTTCGTGCCGACCTCACGCTGGGTGGCGATGGAGTTGCCGTCCTCGTCGATGTCGATGGCGGTGTTCATCTGCCGGGCTGTCGACACCCGCAGGTACAGCACCGCCTCCGACCCTTCGGGAATGTCGCCGCTGGTCAGGGGGACGACGCCGTCCAGACCCAGGAGTTGGTTGAAGTCCCCAAGGGAGGTTCGGCGGCGTCGCTTGGACGGCGTCGCGACGGGGCTGGGTGGGCTACTTGCTGGCATGTGGCGTTCTCCTTTCTGCCTGATTTTGACTCATATCCTTCCTCTATTGACGCTCTCTTGGACGAAAAAGTCCAGCCCCGCGGAGGCGAGCAATGCTTTCCGGCGGCCAGCGGCAAGTGAATTGCCATCAGAAAAGGCAATATCTGCCGCCTCGTTCGGTAATATCATAGGTCTCGCTGAAGCACCTCCGAATGATCTCAATCCCTGAATTGGAGCTCAGAATCGGTTCGCTGAGGTCGCTTATTTGCCTACGCGGTTTATGTGCTTTCATAGATAGATAACCCTCCTTTCGAGATGGTTGATGAATTACTGTTATCGGGGTTTTGGTTACGGCGGTTCTCGGAGTGTGGGAATGAGCGCCGCTGGGGTGGCGAAGACGAAGAGTCGGTCGGGTAATCTCCGGTCGCCGGCGATAGCGGTTTTGAGCCGGATGATGCGCTCCGGGGTGGGCATGACCCACAGCACCCGCGGGAAGACTTGGTGTTCTTGCTGGGCTTGGCCGGTGTGACGGTAGTCCTCGTAGGCGTGGCATTTACGCATCAGGACGGGAAGTGATTCGCTGGCTAGGTCAACCTCGAGGTACCAGTAGTCGCGGTAGGCGTGGTTGGCGAGGCTGATCATCATGTCAGGTTTGAGGAGGGTGGTCACGCCGTGGGGCGTCAGGTAGGGCCGCCAAGCTTCGGTTTCGATGGCGACCTGGATGAGGTTGAAGCAGCCGGTTCGTTCGGCCTCGACCAGCTGGACGTGGATGTCGGTGATGGTCAGGCTGTGTTGCAGGAACAAAAACGAAGGTTCGTGGAAACGCCGCCGCTTGCCGTCGGCGAGACGCTGCAATCGCTCCCCCACCACGTCCAGACACCAGATGAAGGCAGCCGAGCCATGGCGATCGCCGCCGATGCGTCGCTCCAGCCGAGTGAGCAGCCGCAACTTGAGCAGTCGCCCGAGGACGCGGGTGCAGGCCCGAGTGGCAGCAGATTGGGTGGCGTGCGTCGCGAAGTACAGGCGGCGCAGCTGCCCAGTGGTGGCGTAGCGATGGCGGTTGATGAAGTGGAGGATGTTCCAGTCTCGTTGGCTGAGCCGGTCCGCAAGCTGATGCAACTCGCAGCGGCTGACGCGAGGCTGCTTGATCATCGACGCCTCCCCACGGTCTCGGTTCGCAGACGGCGGATGTCACATGCATGATGCATGACAGTCGTCTCCCGTATTGCGGCGATACGCCCCATCCACCGCGGCGATATGCAGTGGCTGACTGCTGCGGTCGGAGTAGCGACCGGACGGGTGAACGGATGAACCAGCCTCAGGCGATAGCCGCTCATGAGGCCTCCAGATTGGTGCGCCCAAATGGTTCGTCGTCCACGTCGCTTCGCCGGTTGACCGGCTCGCTGGGTGGTGCCTGCGGTTCGTCGGCCACGCGGCCGTAGCGGGCTTGGCTCTCGGCGATGATGGCTGCCGGCGAGGCACACTGCTTGGGCGGCGGCAGGGTGCGGCCGGAGAACCAACCGGTCTGCTGGCCACGTGAGAGCAGTGAGACGTAAACCTCGTATGGGCCGAGCTGGGCAAAGTCTTCTGTCGTCAGGACGCCGTCCTTGGCGAGGCTGGCAGCGTCGGTGGTGTCGAGGGTGAAGGCGATTTTGTTTCTGGCGTTGGCGTCGATGCTGGCCATGAGTTCGGGCGGCATCTGGCGTCGGAATTGATGCGCCAGGTGCCAGGCGACCTTGAGCGAGCGAGATTGCTCCAGGGCCTCACCCAGGTCGGCATTGAGATTGAGAAAGTTCTGCGCCTCATCGAGGAACAGCGACACTGGCCGCCGGGCTTCGGGCGGCAGCGCGGCTTGGGCCAGGCTCAGCTGCCATAGCTGGCTGACCACCAACGAGCCCAGCAGCGCCGCCGACTGCTCCCCCAGCAGCCCCTTGTTCAGGGTGACGATGAGAACGGTGGGTGTCCGAAACACTTGCGACAGCTGGAACCGGGGACGCGGCTGGTCAAGGACCGCCCGCAGCCCGGGACGCAACACGAACTGGCGCAGCCGGGACATGACCGGCCCGATGGCCTGTCCCTGCTGGGCCGGGCTCAGCGCCTCCCACTGCGCCCAGAATGATCCCAACCCCACCGGGTCGGTGATTCGCTTAGTCAACGACCGCCGGAATCCGGGATCGGTCAACAATTGGGGCAGCTGGATGATGGTGGCATCGGGCGCGTGCATCAAGGTCAACAGCGAAGCATGTAGTACGTCCGAGGTACGCGGCCCGAACGCCGAGGGAAACAGCCCCCGGAACAGGGCCAGCAGGCTATCGGCAACCAGCGGGCGACGTTCTGCCGTCGCGGCCAGCGGATTGATACCCACCGGGTGCTGCAGCGCCGGGTCGATCACCACCACGTCGCGGTGGCGCTGGGGCGGCATCAGCGCCAGGGTGTCCATCGCCAAATCGCGCTTAGGGTCGATCAGGACGACGGAACGCCCGGCGGCCAGATCCGCCTTGATCAGGTGCAGCAGCAGGGTGCTTTTGCCCGTACCGGTCGGGCCGAGAATGTGGGTATGGCGGCAGGCATCACCGATCGCAATACCGATCGGCTGGCTGGTACCCGGCGCTGTGCTGGTCGCAAACACCCGCTCAGCAGGCGGGTGGTAGCAGGCAGGTGGCGGGACGGGCTTGGGGTGAGCTGCGGGCAGCCCGGGCAGTTCGGCCTCGCCCTGCGGCCAGGCCGCGAACGCCAACGCTTCGGCAGGCGTCAATCGCAGCGGCAGCCACAGCGGCGCCGACGCATTGTCGATGGCATCCGGTCGATCCGGTACCAGCCGCACCCGGGTGCCACCGCTTTGTAGCTGGCAGAAGGCCGCCAGCACCCGCGAAACGAGCAGACGACGCCGCAGCGGCGTGGCCGCCGAGGCACCGATCCGCACCACCGCCCGGAACCGGAACTGGTCGCATTTACCGCGCATCCGAGAACGCACCTCGGCGCTGGCCGGCTGCGGACCGTAAAAGAGTTTGCGCCACAACGGCATCGTCGGATCTTCCGTGACTGCGGTGATGATCTCCGGCGCCAGCGCCGCACCCAGCACCACCTGCACTACCAATACGTCATCGGTAGCGGTAGCACTGGCCAGGGCTGCCAGCAGCGCTGTCACCATCTGTTCGCTGCCGTCCAGCGCCAAAGCCAATGAGCGCTGTCTGATCTGCACCCGACCACAGCGGGCAACCTCCGATCGCGGCCGCTTCAGGTTGGTGACAACAACACCGGGGATGAGTGGTACGAGCAGACTCTCGATCTCCAGCACATCCGCGGTCTCAGCGCCCAGCAGGTACCGCACTCGTCCGGCTTCGGCCCGCGCCTCCCACACCACCGCGCCGCGCTGGTCATCGCTGGCCAGTCGCGTGAGCAAACCTACCGACCCGGCCATCAACAGTGGGCGTGGCCAGTGAATCTGCCGCCAGCTGATCATGAGGCGCTCCGTTCTGAGTTGGGACGAGACACGGCAGCGCCGGCCGACCGGGCAGCGCGTGCATCGTGGTCATCCATCGCGGCTTGTTCCAGCACCGCCCGGGCCAGTGCGTCGTAGTCGATCTGGTCGCGACGTTTGGTATGCACACGAATCCGGCGTGGCTGGCGGTCACGGCGACGCCTGATCTGACGATTAGTCATTGCTGACCTCCGTCTCGCGGTGCCGCATCGCTGGGTACCGGATATCCCGGGATCTGGATGTCGGCATCGACTTGATTGCCCCAGACAAACCAGCCCGGCTGGCGACGACGGGCGAACAACTCGAGGTAGGGGCCATCCGACAACCGCTCGATAATGGCGTACTGTTCCTCCGGCTTATGGGAATGCTCCTGCACCGGGGCGTACAGCCACGTCCCCTGACCGCGGAACTTAACCGGTGCCTGGCCACGCGTCCCGAGTAGCAGATGCTCCGTCTGATTCCGCAAGTAAGCACCCAAGCCCATCCGCGGTTTAATCCACGTCAGCGGTGACCTGTAGGTGAAACCCCACGCCTCCATGACATCGATCCCCTCGCGGATCCCTCCGTTGATAACCCATAGATACAAATGCGCGTTTGCTTCCGCCAGCTGGGCTACCGGCAACTGCTTGATTCGCTTTAGGCTCATTACCGGATAATGCGCCGATGCGCCGTGGCGACCCTTCTGCCCAATATCCCAGGGCGGATCCGCCAGAATAGTGCGGAACACAGACGGCACACGACCAGTCCGGTTCGAAGGGTTAGTGATATTATTCATGAACTCCTCCTTTCCGCAGGCCGCGTGTGACCGCGCCACCCTGGGCCTCGGATTCGAGATAAAACACCGGGGCGACACGCGCTGGTCTACCCCTCGATTTATGACGGAATACGTTCTCGGGGGCAACCGTCCGGTCGGACAACATTGCGCCCGATCGGACAGGTCACATCCCCGGTACAACAGCAATTACGGGACACGAAAACTGCTGTTGTGAAATACACGACACCTACAATCCCCACCAGCACCGCGCCAGCCATCCGACCAGCCGCACCATCCCGACAACCGCCACGCAAACGATCAGGCAGATGACCAACACCGGCCAGATAGCACAGATGAGCTGAACCGCCCCGTAAAGCGCCAGCGCCGCCAGAAACAGGGAGAGGCACCAGCCAAAGAGCTTGTCCATGAGGGAAGACGGGAGGTCAGCCATGGCGGCCACGTTCCCGAGTTCCGGGATCGGTGAGCTTGCTGCCAGCAGCCGCCAACAGCTGACTCACCGCCAAACTGGTAGCCCGCTGAATATGAGCCTCGGCCAAGGTTTGCGTGGCCGCCATACGCCAGCGCTGCTTCTCCCGCCGGCGGGCCTCGACCATATTCCGAAGACCCGCCAGCAACCACCACATTCCGGCAGCGCCGACCACGACGAGACCGACCAGCAGCCAGCTGGGCAATGCACCCACAATGCCGGAAAAATCCAGCAGCATTGCAGCGGAGATCAACGGGGTCATCACTGGACCCGCCGGGAGAAGTTGTGAACTTCACCGACCATGGCCAAAGTATGGGCCTGCCCGATCTGCGCCAGCCGGAACGCCGCCGCCGGCACTGCTTCCGCCAGCTGGCCCTCCAACTGCGCCACCAACGCAGCGCCCTGCATAGCCCGCTGAGTCACGTGATCCAGCGCATCCAGCTTGGCCGACTCCACATGCGCCGCCGCAGCCAGCCGGGCCACCTGCATTTCACTACTCGCCACCAGCCGAGACAACGCCCGACCCTGAGCCGTCCACGCCGACGGCGCACCGCCGCCAGAAACCAAACCACCAGCAGCAGAAGATGTAGGGATGAGATTCGACATGAGAACTCCTTCCACTCGCCCCTCGGGCCGCCCGCTTTCCGTCTGTAGAAAACGTCTAATTTGGAAGCAACCCTCGGGGGATGTCTTCGACGCTAGGAGCCGCCAGCTCCGGATACGAGACCCGCGAGCAGAGTTGGAGTCAAACCGGGGCAGAATTGGAGTCACAGGGCATAAAAACCCCTTGAAGGCCGCCTCAGCGTGACGTCGGGGAAGGTCCTTCAGACGCAAACAGGCGTCCGTTCAAGCTAGGAAGGAGGTGACTACACCGGCCATGCCACGCTTCCAACCAGAAGACGTCCGAGCAGATCTGCTGTACCTACGTAAAGGCAGCGGTTACACGCCGCAACGCTTGGCCTCCCGCCCAGCCTTGGTGAGCATCCTCGGCGGTGGCACAAACAGCGCCCGCGAGCCCCAGTCAGTTCTGAAGGAACGCCTGATCTCTGCCATCTGCTCCCTCCACGACGAAGACGCCACGCTGCTACTGGAAATCTTCAATCTCGACCCGTCAACCACCAACACCACCTTGGCAGCACGGCGCAGCGCAGCAGGACACCGACTAGGGATCGGTCGGGAAGCGGTTGCTGACCGCGACAGCGCCGCCATCGAGCGCCTTCTCCGGCAACTCCTCACCGGCTGGTACCCGAAATCCCCAGCCGGGATCCGTATCCCCGAACACCACAACGGCTTTGTCCAGCACGCCGTCCACGTCTCCACCTTCGTCCGTGACCGCCGCCACCTCGAGTCCATCCAGCGCTACCGCCTGTTCGCTCTATTCGATGACGTGGCCTACGTCACCATGGTGATGAGCTACCCCGAACCTCCCATCCCCCTCGGCCCTCACTGGCAGGTCCGCAGCCACCAACTCTCTAAAGGCTGGCAACACCAGTTCTGGCACCACACCCCGATGCGTCGCGGCCACACCTACGACCTAGCCTTCCGTATCTGCAACCCCGATCCTCAGGAGCCCTACTGGCTGACCGAAGAAAGCCTGGCGTTCCACGAGCCCACCCGCTTCGTCCGCTTTGATGTCACTTTCCTTGGACCCCAACCCCACCACGCCTGGGCCTTCCACGGCCTCACCGCCCTAGAACGCCCCGGCACCCCAGACGACCCCCACGCCCGTATTCTCACCCTGACAAGCCACAACACCATCACCGCAGACTTCCACGACGCCTACGGCGGGCTGTATTGCGGAGTGGCGTGGGAGTGGTGAGAAGAGGTTGATAGGCTTAACGTATAGCAACAAGCATGGAATAAATGCAAATTTCAACGATTCGGTCAAGGTAAAGATGAAAATGCGGCAAAAACAATATGATATTGCGCTTCGGTTTACCCTACAGCTAATGAGAGACCCAGAAAGTATTTTAACGCAAGTAACAGAGAGATGTCATGTATCTCCCGGAGTAGCGACTCGCACTGTTCGCCTAAAACTACATTTACCCAAATGGGCAAGGAAGGCGGATGAATTATATATTGATGTACTACATCCGAAAAAGAAAGAGGTCGAGGAGATAGAGTTAATCGAAGGAGAGGGACTGAGTTTTATAAGCCACGAGGATCATCGTCAATTCGCCGCAAAGTTAATATTCAAGAGACTATTTTACTGGTTCGAAACCATTCAGATTACATCACAGTCCACAGATGAGGTTTATTTAAAACTTGCAGACTTGATGGGAGATCTCGTATCGATTCCCTTAAAAGATCCTCAAGATGCGCGATCAATATTCGATAAACACTTCACGCCGGGAGGAGAGCTCAAGGGATTTACGAGTAGCGCGAGTCAACCCACCTCCCTTATCAGATACGACTCAGAACAGTTTAGAGCACTTCGCCTTCTATGCGAACGACTCATTGAGAGATATTTACTTCTTGTTAGGTTTACCCCTCAAGATCAACAAGAGGTTGATATAGCATTCCGATATAGTCAAAAAATATCTGGGAACTTAATGCCCGAGACTCACCCAATTATCAAATTCACCAAAAGAATATTTTGGTACATGAGACCCCCAACGACTTTCCGACTTCACTGCCCGTGGGCAAAAAGATCGAAGCACTATCGATTCTACATGGATATACCGAAAGGGCATTTTTCCCCTTGGTCTAAAATAATTAGGGAAAATGACTGGACCCTCTTACACCCGCAGGACGGTCTACTGGTCGCCACTAATATACATGGCGGCAGAGGTGTATCTTATTTCCTTGGAAACGCGAGGGCTTCCGTAGAAGAGCGGCTTCATATCGGCATTAAGATACGCGAGCTTCCGGGAAGCTCGACCGCAAGGATGTCCAGACTTTCTCTAATCACACTCGTAATGATGACATCGTTTTTATTCTTATCCACGTTCACCACAACGGATATCAGTTCTACCGGAGGTATAATATTGTCACTGCTAGCAATAACAAACGCATTATCCGGAAACCAAAATGAAAGTAAAATATGGCCCGCGCCTCTACTTTCTCGAATAACTCCGCCGACAGTTGCGCTGTCTAGCATGCTTTTCGCGACTTGGCTACTATCGCATAAATGTAACTTAGTTAATCATGTAGAAATATTTTCTCCTTTATTTTCCCTAGAAGCTCTGTGGAATCTCTGGACTTGGGTTGGAGCACCTGTACCGCTCTTAATAGTACTTGCTTTATTTTGGTTACTTGAATCACGACGAAGAAAGATTATTAAACAATTTTCGCATACACGAGACAAACAGTGAAAGATTGAGGTTTATTCACAGGCAGCTTGCCAGTCAAGCCCCTAGTCAACACGCGTCGGCGAAAGGTCGCGAATTAAGCCCCAAAGTAGCTGGCCTATAGACCGGGCCTCAATGTGCATAATCTGGTATACTATAGCCTAGGGTTCATGTGAGCCATGTCCATGTTAACGATAATAGCGAAGGAGGTGATTTGAGCTTGTTTAGAAAAATTGATAAAACGAAGGTCTATGCCCCGGACGGCGGGGCGGATCTTTATGCTGATTCAGGAATGTGCGAGTGGGAACTAGATAGTACTGTTGTCGAACCAGTACTAAACGAGGAAGCTCGTGACTCTCGCGATAAACTGTTTGCGAAAATCATGAGCAACCTTGAAGCAGGAAAAGAAGGCGAGAAAAGCCAAAAGCTTACCGAGCTTAGCCTCGAAGCTATTCGCGCTTCTACAAAGACCTTCCTGGAAGAAAACGTCGTAGACGATAACTGATACTGAAAGGATCCTCAAGAATGGCTTAATCGCACACGGCCGCATCTGTCATAAAACCCTTGGTCAGAGTGCGTTTGAGAAAGGCTATTAATAGGCCTCACCGTAGCTGGTTGAGCCGGACCGCGACGAAGGAACAGACCGGCTCAACCAGCTACCCGCCCTCAAGAAGCTCCTCGCTAGAGAATTGCGCTGGCCGGTGCCCCGCTTATGAATAAGTCTCCTTGTCCCAATATGACTTTAAGCGTCGAGGACTGTGAGGAATCCGGATTCCGTGATGGCCTTCGCATCATGGATACTACCCGCCGGTGGTATGGAGGACCGAGGTGAGGGACCCGGTCAAGGTGCAGGCCACCTTGTATGTTCACCCTGTCACGCGATGCTTACCCGAGTACAGCTCAGGCCGGTCGCTCCGCGACCGGCAGGGCACCAGAGTATACCGTCGATGATGCGCTGGGATCCGGGTCAAATTCCTCCCGCAGGCACCCAAATCCATGCCTACACGATACACCCTATCGTATCGCCTTGATTTGACGATTGATAGCTGTGGGTGTATGGTACGCGCACCGAGATCGAGATTGGCTCGATCTCCCAGAGGTAAGGAGCCAATTATGGCAACTAGAACCGTGTTTTATTCGTTCCATTACCAAGAAGATGCATGGCGTGTGCAACAAATCCGTCAGATTAACGCCCTAGAGGGACAGCCTATACTTAATTCCCAAGATTGGGAAGCGGTGAAGCGCCGAGGCGATCAAGCCATCATGAACTGGATTAGCCAGCAGATGGCCTACAAGAGGGCTGTTGTCGTCCTAGTAGGAGAGAAGACAGCCGGTCGCCCATGGGTGCAATATGAGATTAAGAAAGCGTGGAAAGAAAAACGACCTCTTGTTGGCATACGCATCCACGGGCTCTCCGACAACTACGGTAATACGACCTCTCCAGGCGCTAATCCGTTCCAGCAAGTTCTAGGATATAATAATATTCAGCTTCATGATCCGACGGCATATGGTAGCTATGGCAGGATTGACACAAAGCAAACACGTCTTAACATCGCCAATAATATCCAACGCTGGGTTGATAGTGCAGTGACACGAAGGTGACAGCGCTTCTAGCCTGCCCGTTCTGCAGGATCGCATCTGGTGCTGATCCTGCAGAACGGGAGGTCTATAGAGACCAAAGTATTGTTGCATTTTTTCCGACGGAACCTGCTGCGCTTGGCCATGTCCTCATCGTTCCACGGAGACATGTAGAAAGCATCTGGGAACTAACTACCGAAGAAGCATCGCAATTATCGGCTGCTGTTCTAAAAATTGCTCACGCAATCCGCAGAGAACTGCTTCCCGATGGTCTTAATATCATCCAGTCCAATGGCGAAGTCGCCACTCAGACGGTACGACATCTTCATATTCACGTTGTACCACGATGGTCAGGCGACCAGATCGGATCGATTTGGCCGCCACCGACCCACTACTCAGATCGCCTGAAGAACGACACTCTTTCTTGCCTACAAGACGCCCTAGAAAAGCCATCTGATCCTCTCATTAAAAATGAGATTTCCGCTGAGGACCGCAGAAAGCATCTTGATCATATTCAGTCTGTGATCTCTCGTCAGTCAGCAGCTTCTTCTGCAACAAAAGGTTGGCTAATGCCAATTATTACTGCGACAATCGGAATAGCATTGACACAAAGATCTGGCCTACTGGCCGCTGTAGGCCTCGGAGCCATTATACTGTTTGCATGCATTGATACCCACTATCTTCAGAATGAGAGAGGCTTCCGACAACTTTACAAGAGTGTCGCACAAGGAGAGAACTCGCTGCCGCCATTTACTATGAATCCTCAAGATATTCCAGGAATAGGACATACCTTTCTAAGCAGTTTGAAGTCTTGGTCTATTACCCTATTCTACGGCACACTGCTTGTAGCAGCTATAGCCGCTCTGGTATATGGAATTTGTAATTAAAGATTAGGGCGCCCATTCTGATTGGCACGCATGTACCTCGCGATGCTTCCCCTATCCCGCTCCCCGAACCAACTTTCCTGGACTAATGAGGCTTATTCACAGACGGCACGTCAGGCCAGCGAACCCCCTAAGTCAGAGCACGCTTGAGGGTAGCTATGAATAGGCCTCAATGTCTAAGGATTAGACGACGCCTAGGATGTTGTGGAGGCTGAGATTCATTCTCCTTTTCCCCCACCACCCTCACCATCTTTCGTCTTCGCCTGTTCTTCCAACCGATCAAAATCGCTAATGTAGTGGTGGTCTTGGATGACGCGGAACTTCTCGAACTCACTCAGGGCGTGCTCATCGGCCTGAGCCTTGGAGATGCGACCGGCATTATCGAGGATTTGGCGGTCGTCGAGATCGAGGAAGGCATCCAGGCGCTTGGCCCAGTCCTCCATGGTCATAGGGATCTGCCGACGGGCTCGGGACTCAGCCAGGTCGAGGAAGGCGTTGACGAGGCGGCCGAGGTCACCAAGCTCGTCACGGGTGAGGTAGTTCTTACCGATGGTCACGTCGCCGCGCAGGATCTTGCCGTCGGGGCTGTTTGCCCAGCTGGTCAGGCCCATGTGGGGCTGGTCGGCCCTGGCGCGGGACTGGATGAGTTCGGCGGCGGTATGACCGTGGACGGCGTAGTGGAGCTTGTTCTGGACGGTGGCGAAAAAGCGCTTGGTGGTGGGAGCGTCCTTGTTGTAGTCGATACTGCATGTCACCTAGCCTGAGCCCTCGGATCGAGCCATCCGGAATTTCCGGATAGTTGCCTCACGCACCGCACTCAAGCGGAGCTTCCGG
>ERZ773070.1710-NODE-1710-length-13110-cov-37.055458_pt1 | contig 13110 bp, 6 predicted proteins | sample MGYA00580618_ERZ773070 | MGnify/ENA primary metagenome ERZ773070 (study PRJEB29015, sample SAMEA2738023) | human oral metagenome | biome: human oral; feature: human-associated habitat; material: dental | place: China | collected 2019 ...
GGACTTCTCCGCCTCCTACCGCACCGTCACCGACGTGCTGCGCCTGGCGGTCGCCATGGCCGGCGGCGACGTCTCCCTGGCCGAGCCGTGCCGGTTCCCCTCCTTCTCTCGTGCACAGCGGCGCCGTCTGCTGGGTCTGCTGGACGCCGTCGGGCAGGTCCAGGACAGCCGGGACTCCGCCGAGGAGATGGCTCGGCGCTGCGAGCGGTGGAAGCGGCTGGCCCGCCACCTGCGCCCCGGCGACTACGCGCGTCGCTTCCCGCGCGCCACCAAGCTGCTGCACCAGGTCGCCTCCGGGGGTGCCGAAGAGGGTTTCACCTCCCGCCTGGAGGAGGCCCTGGCGCACCGCGACGTCGAAAGTGCTCTTCGCCTGTTGTCCACCCGCCCAGGGGTCTTCGCCCGCCGACTCAACCACCTGCTGCGGCTGTGCGTCGATGAGGCCGCCCGCGAGCGCGTGGTCGCCGAGTTCGCCCGGGTTGCGCCCGAGGTCGCCCTGCCGGTTCTGGTGCGCCTGTGGGAGTACTTCTCCTCCCCCGGGCCGGACGCCCTGCCGTGGCGGGTGGTTGCCATCAAGGCGGCCACGGGCACCAAGACGACGCTCATCCCCTCCACCCGCCGACCAGGCCCGGCCGACGCGGCGGTGGTTCGCGCCGTCGAGGAAGCCCTACGGCAGCGGAAGCGCCTGGGGCGGATCGCCGTCGACCAGGGGATGTACGAGGGCTACACGACTCCGGTGGGACTGCGCTCGGCCTCACCGGGTATGCGCACGGCCGGGCGCGGCACCCGTCTGCCCCTGCCCGAGGGCGAGACGATCCGCTTCTTCTTGCACTGGCGCGACCTGCCGGAGGCCCCTCCCAAGGCCCCGGGGCCTGCCGGACCTGCTGCAGCCGAGGACAGGGACACCCGCGTGGACCTGGACCTGTCGGCCTTCTTCGTCTCCGAGGACTTCACGCGCACCGAGCAGATCGCCTACTACAACCTGCGCTCGACGGCGGCCGTGCACTCCGGTGACCTCACCTCGGCGCCCGACGGGGCGGCCGAGTTCATCGACGTCACCCTTGCCGAGGCACTGAGGCAGGGCTGGCGCTACGTCGTCATGACGGTCCACTCCTTCTCCCACCACCCCCTGAGCGAGGTGCCCGAGTGCTGGGCAGGAGCGATGGCCCGCGGCGCGGACCCGCAGCGCGGCGAGGTCTTTGAGGCATCCACCGTCATGCAGCGCCTCGACCTGACCTCACCCGGATTCAACGCGACCCCGTTCGTCATCGATCTCGCCGAGCGCCGGCTCATCTGGTGGGACCTGGCCGTAGAGGTGGGCGAGCACCAGGTGGCGAACCTGGACCACAGCACCAACCGAGTCCTGGCTCACCTGCTTGATCTGTTGGAGGGCCGGCGCATGCCGCTGGCGCACCTGCTCACCCTGCTGGCCGACGCCGTCGTCGAGGACCCTGATGCGGCCCGGCTGGTCTTCGGCGAAGGCGGGATCATGCCGTGGCAGACCGAGCGGATCCTGGCCCTGCTTGCGCCTGCGGAGGCGGCAGCAGAAGAGACGACGGAGAAGCGGATCGGGGACGCAGCTACGGCGACAGACACGGAGCGGTCTGGGTAGCCTGGTCCGTGTCCGGCCATGAGGGTGCTTCCTTCTGCTCTTTCACAGCATCTCCAGCGCCCTCGCTTCCCGGACGCAGTCGGGCGGGCCCACCAGTGGCCCCGCCCGGCTAGTGCGTAAAGATCAGAACGTGGTGAGCGACCAGCGCGCACCGTGCGGGTCCGGCCGCCCTGGTCGCGACGGCAGGGCTGGCCATCACATCCGAACCGCTCTAGAACTTGCATCACCTGATGATGATTCTGGTGCAGGAGGTATCGTGCGAACCACCGTGACACTCAGTGATGACCTCATTGCCAGCGCTCAGGAGCTCACGGGCATCACTGAGCGCACCGAGCTGCTGCGGGCCGGCCTGGAGACCTTGGTCAGGGTGGAGAGCGCGCGTCGCCTTGCGGCTCTCGGCGGCTCTGATCGGAAGGCGAGCGCCGCTCCGCGCTGCCGAAGAGTGCGGAGTCTCCTTCGTCGAGGGCCCAACGGCTGAGGGACGGAAATAGGCCGCTTCGCAGAAAACCTGACTTGCTACGCTACAACGGCAGTTGAAGCACAGCCAGAAAACGGACCGATGTCGACTCCCCAGAATCAGCCCCCGTATCAGCCGCCATACCAGCCCCCGTATCAGGCTGTACCCCCTTACGGGCAGCAGCGTCCCCGCCAGACGCACGTCGGAAAGCTGGTCATGGCGATCATCCTGTTCGTCATCGGCCCAGTGATGGGGCTGTTCATCGGGGGCATCGGGTCGGCCATCGTCGCCGCCAGCATCGCCACCAGTGGTGACGTCATCACTAACGGACAGCAGGTCAGCCTGAGCAGCAATGACGAGCGCGCCCTGTACGTATCGAACGCCGCCACCGCCAACAGCTGCACCGTTGTTTCCCCTGACGGCAAGGAGGTCCCCACCTCCCGTAGCAGCGGGACGCATGTCTCCAACAACGACGGCGATTTCAGCTCGGTTCTCACATTCAAAGCCGACAAGGCGGGAGACTACCGGGTCTCATGCGAAGGCCTGGATGACACCGACGCGATCCTCGTAGGCCCCACCTTCACGTTCAGCAAGTTCACGGTGCCCCTCATCGCCGGCCTGGCCGCCGGGGCGATCTGCTGGATCCTTGCCATCATCCTCCTCATCTGGCGCCACCGGGCCCTGGCCGCCCAGAGTCAAGCGGGCTGACCCCGATAAGGGACCGCTAAGCCGATCCCGCGTTCGAGGATCTCTCGCTCCTCCTGCATGCCCGCATTCGCGAGGGGAACATAACGACCAGTCTCCCGAGTAGCACCATGGGCGACCCCCCAGAGCCAGATCGCCTCACACCTGGCAACCAGCTGCTCCTGCCTGCGCTGAAAGCTTCCCCACGTGACACCAGCGCCATCCAGGGCCAGGTGCCCCCCGTTGCCGTGGACGACGAAGATCCGGTCCCCAGCGACGAACAGTCCGGAGCGGGACTGCGGCCAGACGCACGAACGTCTTCCGACGCGAATCCCCTGTTCGTCCACGGTAACCCGCTGGAAGCACTCGGAGATCTTGTAGAGCGGATACGCCATGGTGACCGGTCCGAGCAGAAGACAGAACACTGCGAAGGCGATATCCGAACCGCTGAGCGGCTTTGTCTCAAAGAACAGCTGCTGACCACCCATCACCATGAACAGAACCCCCATGCCGATGAGGAAGAGTCCACCGTTGCACAGGTGCTCCTTGACTCTGCGCCAGAGCGGAGTGCAGAACACCAGGCGGCTGCGCTGCACCATCTTTTCCGCCCCGTGCCTGCCGCGGGCCGCCACGAGATGAGGGTCCTCGCTGACGGCAGCATCCCCCGAGACACTCCACCCCCGCGCGAAGATGTAGTACTGCAAGTCCCCCACAGCCGCAGAAGCGCGGTCCTCCGAGCTCCCCCACGTCATCCCGATGACGCACCCGGGAAGCCGGATGGCATCGTCGTCGTCGCCGTTCTCGATCGCGATCCGAGTCCGCTCAATGAATCCGCCGCGCGCCGAGTCCTCAGCCAGATTGAGCGTCGACAGCGTGAACCTCGAGGCCACCGACGCCCAGGGGCGATGCTCGGTGAACAGCAGGCGTCGCATGGCGATGCCGTCCTTGCTCAGCACCGTCTGACGCCGCAGGGTATTGATCGCCCAGACCACCGGAATGCCGAACAAGATTACCCAGATCATGGCGTCCTTGACTTCATAGTCGGTGATGTAGGGGCTCATCAGCGGCAGAGCGTTGTAGATCATGCCGGGCACCCCCACCACGAGCGCCACCAGCGCACAGCAGCGGATCATCACCGAGCGTCGCAGGAGCACTCGCCCATCAGCCGTCTCCGTCGCCCACCACCGCATCGACTTCCCCAGCGTCTCATCGAACAGGTCCCCCCGACCGCCGCCGAGGTCGTTGTCCTGCCATTTCATGATCCGTACCTTCCACGCTGCTGCAGGTCGCCAGCACGATGGGAAAGCGATCCAAGTTCCCACCATCGGCCCTTCGTCACTGTAGTAGCGGCCGCGGCGCCGATTCGCGTTCCCCGATGGGCACCGGTCACCATCCCGTCTGTGACGTCGCCCCGCGAAGACGTGCCATGGGGTTCGAGGACTGCCCCGGCGCTCATGTGTTATCTCATGACTTCTGGAAGTTTCGGATGTCTTGGCATCTCAAGACGCTGGTGGGGTGGGCCTGCCGGAGAGGAGAGCTGCTGCTTCGGCCCGTCGGAGAGGGGCTGCCCCGGTCACTGTGGTGGCTGCCGGCGTCGTCTGGATGCACTGCACGAGGGTGGGGTGCTGCTGGACGAGGGTTGGGGGTACTTCGAGTAGGTGGGGCCCTCGTGCAGTACGCACAACCTGTGGCCAGTAGATCCCGACCCTCGTGGAGCAGGCCGACTCGGGGCAGGAGCAGGGCAGAGCCGGCTCGGTGCGGGCGGAGCCGGCGTCGAACCATGGCCTGCGGGCCTTCGCGCGGGCGCCAGACAGAGCTCGATGTTTGAGGTCATGACGTTAGTGACGTGTGATGGGACCCCGGGTGGCGGGGCTGGGTGCGGCAGACGACGCAGGGGCGGAGCCAGCTGTGGCAGTGGCTCCACACCGCAACAGCGCCGGGCTCTACCACCAAGAACCCCGCGGATTCACTCCCGCGCGGCCCGGTGTCCACAGCGCTGACATCAACGATCCAGCCGCCAAAACGCCCCGTGGGGATCGTTGGAATCCTGCGGTTCTTCCTCGGCGCGCGGCGCCGGTGCGCCTGTGATGTCAGCACCATGGACACCCACACCCCGTCACGCCCCATCTCTTCGGCCCCACCCTCGCCTCCAGGACCACCAGCCTGCCCCGGGTTCCCCTCCGAGCGAGTACCTCAGAAGTCATAACCCCCACATGTCTCAGAAGTGAGGAGACAGCACAGTGGGTTAGGTACTCACGACGTCCTTGCCGCCTTGGCGGCGATGAAGGCGTCGAAGTCGAAGGGCTCCGCTTGTCCGCTCGCCTCACCGGATGCGAGTGCCTCGCGCAGCGCCGACATCTCTGTCTCCCGAAACTCCAGAAGGCGCAGGCCGGCGCGGATGACCTCACTCGCGGACCGGTACCGTCCGGACCCGACCTGGCTCGTGATGAATCCGGCGACGTGGTCATCGAGGCTGACGGAGGTGTTCACTGACATGCCCAGAACCTACTAATTTTTGGTATCAAACGAGCGGTATCGAGCCTGGCCAACAGCCGCTCGCGGCACGCGAGCGCAACGGGGCGGGCCGGGAAGAAACGTATCTTCCCGACTCGCCCCGCAGGCGCGCTGCGCTCGACGGCGTCAGTGCTGCTTGATGGTGACCTTGTCGACCGCCAGGGTGACGGTCTGCGGTCCGGCCGAGCCGGACATGTAGGTGGTCAGCCCCACGGTTCCGGCCTCATTGAGGGTCTTGTCGTTGTCGACGGCCTCGATCCCCCACTCGGCGGGCTCGGTGTCTCCTGTCCAGAACTTGGTCTGGATGGTGGTCGACTCCGCGCCGTCAACCACCATGCGCAGATGGAGCGGCTGACCGGCCGTGTAGGGCTGCTTCATCACGTAGGAGCCCAGGGAGGTCTCCTTGCCCTTGACCACGCGTGAGACCGTGACCACCGGGTTGCCGGCGCTGCCGATGCGAACCGTGGCCTGGTACTGACCGGCCTTGGTCGTGCGGGCTGCGTAGGAGATGAAGGCACCGTTACCGGCGGGCACCGCGTCCAGGGAGAAGTCCACGACGGCGTCGGTGGAGGTCGACTTGATCGGGTCGGAGATGATGGAGGCCGAGGAGCGCGGACCGGCCATGGCGATCCGGCCGCTGGTGCCGTCGACGGAGAAGGCCGCGGCGTTCCAGGTGGTCTTCCACTCACCGCCGGCCTGGGCCTTGCCCCAGCCGCCGTTGACGCTGCGCTCGAAGGAGTCGTCCAGCAGGGCCTTGCCCTCGGGCTGCTTGCCCTTGTCCTTGCCGGCGTTGTCCTTGCCGTTGTCCTTACCCTTGCCATCGCCCTTGTCCGGCTCGACCTGCTTGCCGGTGGCCGCGGTGTAGTGCTCGGCGATCTGCCGCGGCGACAGCGGTGTGCTGTAGACGGCGGCCTCGTCGATGTCGGCCTGGATGTTGGTGTTGGAGGGCTGGCCGTTGACACCGCTGAGGGCGTCTCCACCGATGCGCCAGTAACCGGAGTAGCTCTGCCCCGCTGTCATGGCAGCGTCGAAGGCGGCGAGGTTGCCGTCCACGTAGAGCATGGCGCCGGCGGTCGGGCTCATGGAGGCCACGATGTGGTGCCACTGCCCGTCGTTGTAGCTCTTAGGGGTGGTGATGGTGGTCAGCTTGCCCGGGTAGAGCATGAAGCTGAGCGTGCCGTCATTGCGCATGTACACCATGCGGTCACGGTTCCACGACTGGTTGGCCGCGGAGGAGCCGTAGCCCATGATCTCCCCGCCCGAGGTCGAGGTCGTGCGGACCCACGCCTCCATGGAGAAGGCGGTGGGCGCCTGGGAGGCGACGCGTGTCGCGGCGTGCGACTTGTTCGTGGCGTCCGAGGTCAGGCCGAGCGAGGCCCCCGATCCCAGGACGGACTTGGCTCCGCGTGTGTAGGCCTTGCCGCGGATCGTCAGGTTGCGCTGGGCCACGAAGTCCTCGGCCTTGTCGCCGCTGGTCTCGTCGAAGGACCAGTAGTGGGCGGCGCCGTCGGCCAGGACGCGGGCGCCGTACTTGCTCAGGCCCTGGCCCTCAGCGGCTTTGACCGTCACCCAGTCCGAGACCGTGGAGGCCCCCCACTGGTCGGTCACCTGGACCCGGTAGCGGTGCGTGCTTCCGGGCTCGACGACGTCGGTGGCACTGAGGTCGGGACGCTCCCAGAAGCCGGCGGTCGCCGTCTGGCTGGTGACCGGCTGGCCGTCCATGGAGTCGCGGTAGACGTTGTAGGTCAGGGTCTTGTCGTCCCGGTCCCAGTTGGCCTTGAAGGACAGGGAGACGACGCCTGCGCGCGGCGAGGTGCCGGAGACCTTGAAGGCACCGCCCTTGTCCATGGGCCCCTGCTTGTTCGGGGCGATGTCACGGCGGGCGAAGCGCACCAGGCCCTGCTGCGCAGTGCCATTGACGGCCAGGAACTCGCCGCCGTAGACGACGTACTTGTCGTTACCCTCAACGGTCCAGGTCGCCTGGATGGCGCCGGAGATCTTTCCCGGCGTGAAGTCGGGGTAGAAGTTGAGGTTCGTGGTGGCGTTCTGGCCAGCGTAGTTCTTGTAGCCAGCGACCTTGTTCTCCCCCACCGTTCCGGTGGCGGCGTTCGTGTAGGCCATCGCGTTGTGGTAGTGGTAGGGGACGTCCGGGAAGCCACCGATGTTGGAGCAGTCGTGGGAGTGGCTGGCGGCATACACGACGTCACCGGCGGGCAGGACGTCATAGGAGTCGCCGTGGCATTCGGCCATGTAGTCGATGTCCCCGGTGACCCAGTTCAGACGCATGACGCCCTCGAAGGTGCCGAGCCGGGAGTAGCTCGCCGCGTACAGGCCGTGCTCGTCAGCCTTGACGCTCATGACGGAGGCCTCGGCGCCGGCTCCACGCACCACGCTGGAGGCGTTGTTCTTGCGCAGGCTGCCGTCCTTCTCGAAGATGGCGATGCCGTGCCCGGGCTTGTCGCTGCCACCGACGGACTCGAAGGCGCCGCCGATGGCCACGGCCGAGCCGTCCACGGCCTCGACGATGCTGCGCACGTAGTAGTTGTCGATCTTCGGAGCGAAGTTCGTCAGCTGCTGGCTGCCCAGGTTGAGCGCCGCGACGCGCTGACGGGCCGAGGAGTTGATCTGGGTGAAGGCGCCACCGATGTAGAGGGTCTGTCCGTCGGGGGAGACGCTCAGGGCCTTGACGCTGCCGTTGGCCGCGGCGCCCAACGGGGCGCGCTGACCGTCGGAGGCCCTGACCGCGCCGACGCGCCAGGCGGTCTGGTTGTTCAGCGTGGTGAACTCCCCGCCCAGGTAGAGGGTCTGGCCGTCAGCGGAGGCGGCGATGGAATTGATGGTGCCGTTGGTGGTGGGCGCCCAGTTGAGGATCTCACCGGTGTTGATGTTGTAGGCCATCGCGTTGCCGCGCGGGGACTCGTTCTGGCCGGCCGGCGAGCCTGCCGGCCGGACCGCGGAGAACTTCCCGACGGCGTAGACGATGTCGCCGACTACGACCTGGTCCCAGACAATGCCATTGATCTGGGCGGTGGGCAGGGCATCGGCGGAGACGGTGTTGGGAGTACCGGCAGCGCCGGCGGGGGTGGGCGCAGGGTCCGCGGCGGCAGGGGAGGCCGGAGCGAGCGTGACGGCACCGATGGAAACGAGAGCCGCGGCCAGCAGGCCGCTCAGGAATCGGCGGGGGAGCTTCACAGGTATTCCATTCAGAACATACTCAGATCACGGACACGCAACCTTACGAATGGCTGGTATTCCGCGCCCGGCACGGGTCGACGGGCGCGCTCATCGTACACCGTCAACAACTTGCGCGCCCCTGTTTTGGTGCACACCACAGAGCAGAACAAATCCGCCAGACACTGACCCTTCGTTCAAATCCCGCCACACTCCAAGCGTCTCAAGGACTGCGGGACACTCATAAGTACCCGACATTGGTGCCGCCTTCTATATAGACGCGACTCAGGTTGCCTTCGGCGCCAGCTCGGCTCATGTCACAGCGAAGCAACGACGCCGACCCCCGAGCCGAGCTGCTCGAGCGGATCATCCTGCACGCCAAGGCGCCGTCCGACACTCACTTTCATGAGTACCGGACGGCGCCTTGAACAGACCCGCCGAAGAGGAGTCAGCCTTGGGAAGGCTCGCCCCGGATCAGCCGGCAGACCCCCGGAAGGTGGCGGCCCCACGGCCCGCCCCGAGGTCCACGACGACCTTGACGTTTCCTCGCCCCTCCGCAGGGATGACGAAGGCTCGATTGACAGTCACCGTCTGACCGGCCGCGAGCGTGGCAGGGACCGCGTCCGAGGCCGAGACGATCTCGCTGGCGGGCGTACCAGCACCCTCACCGTAGTTGACGGTGGTGGACAGCACGCTGGCCAGCGGCAGGTCCTGGCTGGACTTGTTCGTCACCGTCACCGGAACCAGGACTCCAGCACCCCCCACCTCGCCGGGCCCACTGGCGAAGTCCTTCGCCTGCATCTGGCCCAGGGAGATCACCAGGTCCCCGTCAACGCGGACGGACTTGTCCAGGCCCACCTCGGGGTACTCATCCTTCGACAGATCACCGGTCTCGACGGCCTTGGGGTCGAGCGAGGAGGCGTCCGGAGTGGAGACATCTTCCGAGGGGGACGCAGGCGCGGCCGTCGGCTTCGCGGTCTGGACCGTCGGGGTGGCGACGTTCGAGGGGACGGCCTGAGCGGAGGCCGAGCCACTGGCAGAGGCTGCAGCAGAGGCGGAGGGACTGGCAGTGCTCTGAGACTTTCCGCCTCCGCAGGCGGCCAGCCCCAGACCCAGCACCAGGACAGCGGGGAGGATCAGCATTCGAGTTCGTGACACGTGCCGAAGCGTACGACCTCCGTCGTGCGCCGCACCGCCCTCAGCGGCCACTGAGTCGGGAAGCACACCACCACTGCCGATAGAACCGGAGGATTCAGGAGATACGCCGTGCAGGTCCACAGACCGAACGGTTCTCATGGTCATCATCACCACTCGTCGTCCTGGTTGTCCCAGCCGCCCCGGCCCCAGCCATCCTGGCCCCAGCCGTCCTGGTTGTCCCAGCCGTCCTGGCCCCAGTCGTCCTGGTTGTCCCAGTCGTCCTGCTTCTTCTTGTTCTTCTTCTTGTTCTTCTTGTCCTTCTTATCCTTGTTCTTCTTGTCCTTGCCGTTGTCGCCGTTGTCCTTGCCGTTGTCGCCGTTGTCCTTGCCGTTGTCGCCATTGTCCTTGCCGTTGTCGCCATTGTCGTTGCCACCCTCGTCACCGGGCGCAGCGGCGTTGGCGTCGCCCCCACTAGCGGCGAAGCGCACGAGCCCCTGCTGCTTGGTGCCGTTGACCGCGACGAACTCACCGCCGTAGACGATGTACTGGCTGTTGCCCTCGACGGTCCACACGGCCTGGCTCAGGCCGCTGTACTCGCCGATCTGGAACCCCGGCAGGAAGCCGTTGTACTGAGTGGGCGCGGGCTGCCCCTCGAAGTCGGTGTAGCCCCAGACCTTGTTGCGCTGCACGGTTCCGGTGGCCGTGCTGGAGAAGCCGACAGCGTGGTGATACTTGCCGTTCTCCTCCCCGTCAGCGAAGCCGCCGATGTTGCTGCAGTCGTGGGTGTGGCTGGCGATGTAGATAACGTCATTGGTGGGCAGCACGTCATAGGTGTCGCCGTGGCAGTCGGCCATGAGGTCGATGTCCCCGGTGGTCCAGCTGGCGCGGAACATCCCCTCGAAAGCCCCCTCCTGGGAGTATGCGGTGCCGTAAAGGCCTCGGGAGTCCGACTTGAGGCTCATGATGCCGGAGTTCGAGCCCGCGTTGCGGATGACGCTGGAGATGTTGGTGTGCCGCAGAGAACCGCTCTTCTCCAGCACGGCGATTCCATAGGCGTCGGACGATCCGTCCACCGAGGTGAAGGAGCCACCGATCGCCACAGCGGAGTTGTCAGCGGCCACCGTGATGGAACGAACCAGGGAGTCGTCGACCTGAGGGGCGAAGCTGGTGACCTTGTTCGTCTTGAGATCCACAGCACCGGCGCGCTGCCTCGCGGAGGAGTTGATCTGGGTGAAGGAACCACCCAGGTACAGGGTGGAGCCGTCCGGAGAGAGCTCCAGATCCATCACCGCGCCGTTGGCCGAGGCCCCCAGCGGCTTGCGCTTGCCTGCAGCGTCCACCGCCGCCACCCGGTAGACGGTCTCATCGTTGACGGAGGTGAAGTTGCCGCCGAGGTAGATGGTGGAGCCGTCGGCCGACGCCTCGACCGCATTGATCTTGCCATTGACCTTGGGGGCCCAGTCCAGCAGCGCACCGGTCGTGATGTCGAAGGCCATGGCGTTGTAACGAGGAGACTCGTTCTCGCCGGCGGCCGCCCCTGCCGGGCGGGCGTTCTTGAACTCCCCGACGACGTAGACGGTATTGCCCACCACCGCCTGGTCCAGAACGATGCCGTCCATCTGAGCAGTGGGCAGAGGCTGCGGGGAGGCGAGAGCGACCTGCCCCGGGGCGGCGGCGGCCGGGGGCGCAACAGTAGGGGCGACGAGCGCACCGAGGGCGAGGGGGAGGGCGGTCAGGACCGCCCCCACACTGGAGGCAGCACGGAAAGGATGCACGAGTGCTCCGTTCTTAAGACGTGAGGGAACGTGGGTAAGTGGCGCGGCATGACGGGAGGGCCCTGCCTCAACAAGACCGGCGCCGGTCACGAGAGTATTACAGCGATAACGCTTTGATAACGACTCCAGGGGCCTTTGTTCCAGCTCCTGTTGTGCAATCAATCACTTCTCATGCGAGAAGGCGCACCCTGCCCACTTTTCTCACAGATAGACTCTCATTAACTGCCGCGGGGTTCCACACCCGATTCTTGGCTGGAATACTCAGCCCTTACCCAGGTGGTGTGGACCAGTCGGACACGGTCCCCCCACCATAGTTCCGGCACGTCACCAGGGCGGCACCCCGCCCCGTACTCCAAGATGTCGGAGGTATTGACGTGACCACTCGTTCGGTGTGTATCGGCGACACCTGCCTCTAGACTGCTGACCGGGTGTACCAGGCGGGCGTGGCACCACGAGTCCGCAGGCGCTCCGCAGGAACCTGCGACCTCAAGGGCGTGAGCCCAGCCCCTCGTCTCATCACCATCATCATCACCGTCATCACCGTCTCCCCATCACCCTCGTCGATGATCCTCCGCCCTTGCCGTGACCGGCAGCGCATCGAGGGGGGGGGATCATTGGTTCCCATCCCTGAGCGGCTCCGCCGCCCTTCGAAAGGACTCCGTTGACTGCTGTGAACCCGGACAGGCTCCGTATCGCCATGATTGGGACGCGAGGCGTCCCTGCCCGCTACGGAGGTTTCGAGACCGCCATCGAGGAGGTCGGCCGGCGACTGGCCGACCGCGGTCATCAGGTCCTTGTCTACTGCCGCAACCCTGAGCCGGACACCCCGCTTCCCAACACCTACCTGGGGATGCGGCTGGTCGAGCTGCCCTCGGTGAAGAACCGCAGCCTGGAGACCCTGTCCCACACGGCCCTGTCAGTGGCCCATCTGCTGCGCCGCACCCACCCGGACGTGGCCTTCGTCTTCAACGCCGCGAACTCTCCCTTCCTGCCGGCCCTGCGCGCCGCACGCATTCCGGTCGCCACGCATGTCGACGGCCTGGAGTGGCGCCGCGGCAAGTGGGGCCCCACCGGCAAGCGCTACTACCGCGCCGCTGAGGCCCTGGCCGTGCGCTACTCCGACGCGCTCATCGCCGACGCCCAGGGCATCGCCGACTACTACACCGAGGAGTTCAACGCCCCCACCGACCTTCTCGCCTACGGGGCGCCCCGCGTCCGCGCCGACACCTCGCGCCTGGCCGACCTGGACCTGACGCCCAAGGGCTTCCACCTGGTGGTGGCCCGCTTCGAGGTGGAGAACCACGTCGACGTCATCGTGGAGGGCTACGTGCGCTCCGGGGCCGCTCTGCCGCTGGTCGTCGTCGGCTCGGCCCCCTACGCCGACGACTACACCGCCCGCATCGAGTCCCTGGCCGACGGCCGGGTCCGCCTGCTCGGCGGCCTGTGGGACCAGGATCTGCTCGACGCCCTCTACTCCGGCGCCCTGGTCTACTACCACGGCCACTCCGTGGGCGGAACGAACCCCTCTCTTCTGCGCGCCATCGGCGCCGGGGCCGCGGTGGACGCCTTCGACGTCTCCTTCAACCGCGAGGTCCTGGGCGAGGCCGGCCGCTACTGGACCACGCCCGACGAGGTGGCAGCCCTGGTCGTCTCCGCCGAGTCCGACGTCGAGGCCCAGGCCACGCGTGGCGAGGAGTCTCGCAAGCGAGCGGCCCTCTACGACTGGGACGAGGTGGCCTCCGGCTACGAGGCCCTGGCCCGGC
>ERZ773070.1712-NODE-1712-length-13106-cov-3.213777_pt1 | contig 13106 bp, 13 predicted proteins | sample MGYA00580618_ERZ773070 | MGnify/ENA primary metagenome ERZ773070 (study PRJEB29015, sample SAMEA2738023) | human oral metagenome | biome: human oral; feature: human-associated habitat; material: dental | place: China | collected 2019 ...
GTCGCGAGGACCGCGCCGTCCCGCCCGAGGACCATAAGCTCTATATCGCGCTCTCCTATGCGTTTGTAGGTAGTATTTTCCTCATTAATTGGTTTTTTATTTACTGCGTATTCTCCTAATTTAGCTTGCTGGTTTATTGAGGCTTGAGCATCAGCTAAAGTGGTGTGCAAACTCCAGTTCATTTGACCTAAGTTCGGACAACGCACAATGCCTAACCCCGTCCAATAGCACTCATCGTCTAAGGTGATTTTTCTACCTAAAAAATCAAATTCTCGTCCGCCCAAGGTATTCTTTTTAAGTTTTTCCTTGTTTTTGTAATCTATTATAGCACTGAGCATTTCAACATCTATATCATCACTTTTAGCCGAAGCAACTGAATGTATTATGGCTAATACATTCACATTATGCTCTTTAGAGTCTTTTATATCATAGAAAAGATAACACATCGTATTGTTCCAATAATCCTTGTAAGTTTCTTCGTGATACCCCACATAGTAATGAGGTTCTTTCACGCGAGGGTTTACTTTTGGGATGCTATCGGAAAAATGATTTTGATAGGCAAATTTCTGTGCAGTTTTTTTCATTTCATCAGCAGTCAATAGGTGAGAAAATTTGATAACTGATAACTTTATCTGATAATGTCCAGCTCCATATAATTCTACACTATCAACTTGCTGATAATAGAGTCGGTTTTCAAGGCTTGTATGCTGTGCTGTTGCTCCTGCAAAAAAGAGGAGAAAGAGGATGGAGGTTATGTATTTCATTTCAATATTTTTCTAATGTAATTGGCTTCGTGTATGCTTTGGGTAAGTGCCTCTGCTTGTTCAGTTTCTATGAGCATCTTAAAGGCTTCTAAGTTTTTGATGTACTCATTCAGGGCTTTGAGTATGTTGTCTTTGTTTTCTAAAAATATAGGACACCACATTTGGGCATCGCTCTTTGCCAAACGCACGGTAGAGGCAAAACCGGTACTCGCCAAATCAAATATATGAGCTTCGTCCTTTTCAATTTCTAAAACGGTTTTCCCCAGCATAAAGGAGCTCACGTGCGAAAGGTGCGACACGTAGGCGGTATGGAGGTCGTGATCGGCGGGTTGCATCATTTTCACGCGCATATTCAAGGCTTTTACAATGCTTAAAGCGCGGTCTAACAATCGCCAATTACTTTTTTCTACTTCACAAAGTGCCATTACTTTGCCGTCGAAAAGGTCGTAGAGTGCTGCCTCAGGTCCTGAATGCTCTGTACCTGCCATAGGGTGTGCCGCGACAAAATTTTGGCGATGAGGGTGAGTGGCTACTGCTTCACAAATATGCGATTTCACCGAACCAGCATCCATTACAAGGGTTTGTTCACCTATTTTATCGAGCACTTGTAGCAATACTTTGTGAATGTGATTCACGGGTACAGCAATGAGCACGAGGTCGGCATCGGTGAGGTGGTTGTAATCGGTGCTTTCATCGATAATGCCTAAATCTAAGGCTTTTTGTATATGAGCGGGGTTGAGGTCGATGCCTGCAATGGTGTACCCCAAACGTTTTTTCAATTCTAAGGCAAAGGAGCCCCCAATGAGCCCTAAACCTATCATAACAGCTTTTTTCAAAAGTGAATAGTTTAAAGTGAATAGTTAAAAATGAGTGCTTTACAAATCGTATTCGTAGTATGAGACGTTGCGAGTATCAAATAGGGCATAAGGATTTAGGAGGGGTTGTGCTTGGTGTCGCACTTCCCAAAATATAGTTGAGTCTATTTTTTGAGAGTTAGTGAGTTGATAAATGAGTTGGCTCAAAGAGGGAAAAATTGGTTTTTCGAGTTCTAATACCAAAAAGACATCAGTATTGATAAAATGTTCACGCCCAAGAGGTTTGCTTTTTAGGGCTGTATGTTGTTCTATAAAACTGTTGTAGAGTTTTTTAGCTTCTTGTACATCTACGGTTTCACCTGCTTCGGCTCTTTCCAAGAGGTTGAGAAGGTTTTCAAAAGTTTTGAGCATCTCTTGATAGTCGTAGAAAGTAGTAGCTTGTCTATTGTCTTCCATCAAATGGTCACCAGCAGCGATGATGTTGTTTTGCAAGAGTGCATTTAGCTGTGATTGCATCGTAAGAAGGTGGTTAGCACGCCTTTCGAAGTTGCCTATTTTTTGTTCAACAAAGCTACCTTGCAGAGGTTTATTGAAATCAGCAATAATACTCTCACGCGCTTCCATTATAGCAATTACATTGGCTCTTAGCGCTTTATATGCGTTCTCTACATCGCGCTTTTCAAAACCTAATATATTAGGCACTCCTTGTGAAAGATTGTCTTTTTTGAGATTTTTCAGAAGAGAATTTTTAGTAGAAAGCTCAGGGGGTGTTTTGCCATTTTTCACTGCCTCTAAAGCATTGTTAATTTCTCGCAACTTATCAGGAGCAGCTGCCTCATTATAGCAAGCTGCCACTAAAGTATTGCAAAAATTATAAAATTTGATAATTGCAAGATCTTCATTTTCTTTGCTTATATATACATCTTTATCTTCCATTTCTTGATTGTAAAGAGCACTATTATCACTATCATCAGCAGTAAAAAAAGAATCTAAATCCCAATCAGGAAGTGAGAAAGTAGGGTTGTTGCCTTCTATAAGAACATAAGCCGTGAAAGTAATGCCCAAGGCTATAAGGATATTTCGGAGTGTTTTCATAGTTAAAAATGAAAAATGAAAGCACAAAAGTAAAAAATAATTTGCAAAATTCCAAATTACCAAATTTGCTCATTTGCCAATCATTTCATATCTTTGCCCTCATTATTTGGTTACTCGTAATTTATTGTTGCTATGAACCGCCGCAATCTCACTTTTATAATATGCCTCATCCTATCGGTTTTTATCTGGTCGTTAGTAAAACTTTCTAAAAATTTACTTAGAGAAGTATCTATCCCTGTGACAGTTATCAATCCTCCTGCCAACGAGGTATTACTGCCTTCTGCCCCTAACTTCGTGAGAATTGTAGTTGAAGGCAATGGCTTTTCTCTTCTGAAATCCTACCGACAAAACCCTACCCTTACTGTAGATTTTACCGACCTACAAGAGGTAGGCGAACACTTTTATACACTTTCTAAAAACAGTAAAGACAAACTGAGCAATACTTATCTTGCAAACTTCAAAATACGCTCGGTAGTCTCCGATACGCTACAACTGTATTTAGCGCCTAAACACACTAAAAAAATCCCCGTAGTGGTACATCTAAACGTGGAATACCCTAAGGAATACCAACTTACAGAATTAAGGCTCTCTCCTGATTCGGTAGTGGCTTCGGGTAGCCAAAAAGTAATAGACACACTCTCTCAGGTTGTTTTTCACTATCATAGCAAACGCCCTATAAAGGATAATTTTAGTGAGACTTACACGCTTAAAAGCACGCCTTTGGTACATTTCAACACTCATAAAATAGCGATGCAAGCCTTTGTAGATAAGGTGAGTGAGCAAGAGTTGCGCGTACCAGTGAAGGTGATGGGTGTACCGAAAAACAGTCAGGTAAAAATTTTCCCTGATGAGGTGAGTGTGCTCTGTACGGGGGAATTAAACCTACTTAAAACACTCACTCCTAACGATATAGAAGTAACTGCTGATATGTGCGAGGCTAACGCAGGGCATATTCCACTACAAATCAGCACTCATAAACGACGGATAAAGGTGGTACTAATGAACGAAACAACGGTTGATTTTCTCATACGCAAAGAATGATGGTAGTAGGACTTACAGGAGGTATTGGCAGTGGCAAGAGCACTATAGCCAAAGCATTTGCTGCCTTAGGCATCGCGGTATTCAATTCAGATGAACAAGCTAAAGCACTCATCGCTACCGATGCGCAGGTAAAGGAACGCATTATCGCTGCTTTTGGTGAGGAGGCTTACCACAATGGAGAATATAACCGCGCTTATATCGCCCAGATTGTGTTTAACAATTCTGAGAAATTGGCGATACTCAACGGCATTGTACATCCTGCTCTTGCAAAATATTTTAAACAGTGGACAAAAAAGCAAACTTCACCTTATGTACTGAAAGAAGCCGCTATCCTCTTTGAAAGTGGAAGCTACAAGGATTGTGATTATATCATCACGGTTACAGCACCTGAGGAGGTGCGCATTGCCCGTGTAATGGCACGCGACCATTGCACCGAAGCCCAAGTGCGAGCGCGTATGGCACAACAATGGAGTGATGCCCAGCGCATTGCCCTTTCAAATGCAGTGATTGAGAACATCGATTTAGAAAGTGCCAAAGAACAAGTAAAGAGAATTAATGACGAGTTACGAATGACGAAAGCATTTGTTAATTGTTAATTGTTAATTGAAAAAGATTATCATTATATCAACCCTTATTATTGCCTTTTTGGGCTTTACTTACGCTCTTTACGCCTTTCTGATGCAGATAGGGGTAGACGAGGGCTATGAACCTATACAACCCATTCACTTCTCTCATAAAATTCACGCAGGTGATAACCAAATCGATTGTAAATATTGCCATTCAGGGGCACGGACTTCGGCAGTAGCAGGTGTGCCCTCACTCAATGTATGTATGGGCTGCCATAATACCATTTCGGAATATGAGGGTGAGGAGGATCTCGCCAATGGTTACACTAAGGAATTTTACACCAAAGAAATCAAGAAATTATACGAAGCAGTAGGCTGGGACGAGCAGAAATTTCGCTATACGGGCACTCCTAAAGGGGTGCAGTGGATACGCATTCACAAACTCCCCGACTTTACTTATTTCAATCACAGTCAGCACGTAGCAGTGGGTGGATTGGAATGTCAGAAATGTCACGGCGAAGTACAACAAATGGAGGTGGTACAGCAGTACGCTCCTCTTACGATGGGGTGGTGTATAGAGTGCCACCGCCAAATGCCTGTGAATGCTAACAACCCTTATTATCAGCACTATGAAGAAGTGCATAAGGCTTTGGCTAAAAAACTAAATGTAGCCAAACTAACCGTTGCCGAAATGGGAGGCTTAGAATGTGCAAAATGCCACTACTAATAATTACGAATGACGAGTTACGAATGACGAATGAGAATATACATAATATATCAACATCACGGCGGGATTTCCTAAAATTCTTAGGATTTTCTACAGCGGTGGTTGCCTTGGCAGGTTGCGAAGGGGCGGTACACAAAACGATTCCGTATGTGATACAGCCCGAAAGCATTGTAGCAGGTGAAGCCAATTACTACGCTACTTGCATAGCCGATGGTTTTGACTTTGCCAGCGTACTAGTGAAAACTCGCGAAGGGCGACCCATTGCTGTATTGCGCAACCCCGAAGCCAAAGCAGGAGGGGCAGTGAATGCAAGGATATTGGCATCGGTATTGAGTTTGTATGACGAAAATAGGAAACCTCGCACCATTGCAGGGGATGGCTTTTGGCAGAAAATTAAGACCGATACCCTTTCTGCCTTAGAGAAAGCAAAAGCTGAAGGAAAGCAAATTGTGATGCTCAGCCAAACACTCGCCAGTCCGTCGAGTTATGCTCTTGTAGAACTATTAAAAGAAAAATACCCTACCTTTAAACTTGTAGAATACGATACTATATCAGAAGATGCTACCCTCACAGCTTTTGAATGGCACTATGGATTGCGCGCAATGCCCGATTACGATTTTAGCAAGGCAAAGCTCATCGTTTCCTTTGATGCCGATTTCTTGGGCGATTGGAATGGCGGGGGCTATGAAGCAGGCTATGCGCAAGGGCGTATTCCTAGCAAAGCAAACGGAATGTCGCGCCATATTCAGTTGGAAGCCAACCTCAGCCTTACAGGCGCTAATGCCGATGAGCGCATTGCCCTCACTCCTGACCAAGTGAAAAAAGCATTGGCTTACTGTTTCCAATACCTAAAAGGTTTTGAGGAGAATGAGCAATTTCATTTTCCAACCTCTATTATAGAAAAAGAGGAGAATAAAGTTACTATTGAAGACAAAATAAAGAAAATAGCTTCCGAACTCAAAAAATCGGGTAGGAAAGCCTTAGTAGTAACAGGTATTGATAGTGCTGAAGCTCAATTAATCGCTTTTGCTATCAATGAACATCTCCAAAGTGAATCTTTCTCGCCTCAAACTCCCGTGCTTATCCGTAAAGGTAATGTTAAAGCTCTACAACAGCTACTCACCGATATGAACGAAGGTAAGGTAGGCGCACTCTTTATCAACAATCTCAACCCTTTATACAGTTTGCCTAACGCCGAGGTGTTTGCCACAGGCTTGAAGAAAGTACCTTTTTCGGTATCCTTTGCGATACGTGCTGATGAAACTGCCCAGCAAACGACCCTTTGGGCGCCTCAACCGCATTATTTAGAGTCGTGGGGCGATGTAGAATTTAAATATGGGCACTACGGACTGATGCAGCCTTGTATACGTCCGCTTTTCAACACCAAACAATGGCAAGACTGTTTTTTGCAATGGGCAGGACACAAGGAGAGCTATTACCATTTTATCAAAGCTCATTGGGAAACTCATATCTTAAAAGGATTTTCTTGGGAACAAGCCTTACACGATGGCACATTTGTAAAAGAAGATATAAAATCTTTTGAGTTGCCAAAAGAAGAAAAAATCCCTTCACTGAGGAAACCGCCTATGACCCTCACACGTGAGGAAACTTTAAGGCTAATAGGCACAGTACTTCCCAGAGAATTAGTAGAAACACCTTTTGAACTCACCCTCTATACCAGTACCGCTTTGGGAGACGGGCAGCAGGCTAACAATCCTTGGCTACAAGAGCTCCCCGACCCTATCCACCGCACTACGTGGGATAACTTCCTCACGATGCACCCCACCGATGCCAAAACCTTAGGCATTGAGAATTGGCATACTGCCGATGGTGCTTTAGATGGACATCAGGCGAAAATCAGCGCTAATGGTAAAACTATTGTTGCTCCCGTACTCATCACCCCTGCGCAAGCACAAGGCAGTGTAGGGCTTGCCTTAGGTTATGGGCGCAAGGCAGGCATACAAACCGAAATGCAAGTGGGCGTCAATGCCTTTGTGCTTTATAAAGACCATTGTAAAAACCAAGGCGTACAGATAGAAAAAGCAGACGGCACACACGAATTTGCCTGCTTGCAACTGCAAAATGAATTGGTAGGGCGTAAAAATATCCTGAAAGAAATCAGTTTAGATACTTTCTTAAACTCCTCTGTGGAAGTGTGGAACCCTCAACCTTCTAAAACCAAGAAAGCCCCTACTACCCCACATCACTTTAAACTCTCTATCGACTTAAATGCTTGCACCGGTTGTGCAGCTTGTGTGATCGCCTGCCACGCCGAGAACAATGTGCCCGTAGTAGGCAAAGAGGAAGTGCGCCGCTCGCGCGATATGCACTGGTTGCGCATCGACCGTTATGAATCAAGAGAAAACGAACAAAGGTGCGTAGGCTTTCAGCCCGTGATGTGTCAGCATTGTAATAATGCCCCTTGTGAGACTGTTTGCCCCGTAGTAGCCACCGCTCACGGACAGCAAGGGCAAAACCAAATGGCTTACAACCGCTGTGTAGGCACGCGTTATTGCGCCAATAACTGCCCTTACAAAGTACGCCGATTCAACTGGTTTCAGTATAGTGAAAACAAGCAGTTCAACTACAATATGAACAACGAAATAGGGCGTATGGTGCTCAACCCCGATGTAACGGTACGTTCGCGAGGGGTAATGGAAAAGTGTTCCCTCTGTATCCAGAACACCCAAGCGGTAATACTGAAAGCCAAAAGAGAAGGTCGTGCCGTTGCCCCAGGAGAGTTCAATAATGTAGTAGCTTGTGCCGCTGCTTGTAATACAGGAGCTATGGTATTTGGCGATGCTAACGAAGAAGGAAGCAAAATTGCCCAACTCAGTGCCAGCGAACGTATGTATCAGCTCTTAGCAGAGCTGGGGACAGACCCTAATGTGGTGTATCAAGTGAAAATAGTGAATCGTGAAAAGTGAAAAATCAAAAGTAAATGGTAAATAAATCCTATCATACCATCAGTGAAGATATAGCGCGCCCCATCGAAGGTCGTGCTTCGCGTGCGTGGTGGATTGCCTTTGGTATTACCCTTCTTGCAACCCTCTGGGGGGTGTGGGCAATATGGGTAACCTTGCGCGACGGCATAGGCGCGTGGGGGCTCAACAAAAGCGTAGGCTGGGCGTGGGACATCACCAACTTTGTGTGGTGGATAGGTATCGGGCACGCGGGAACGCTCATCTCGGCAGTATTGTTGCTCTTTCGCCAACAGTGGCGGGTGGCTATCAATCGCTCGGCTGAAGCAATGACTATTTTCGCTGTGCTACAAGCGAGTATCTTCCCAATACTGCATTTAGGCAGACCGTGGTTGCTACATTTCAACTTGCCTATTCCTAACCAATACGGCTCGTTGTGGGACAATTTCAACTCGCCTTTGCTATGGGATGTTTTTGCTATTGCTACCTACTTTTCGGTATCCTTAGTGTTTTGGTGGGTGGGCTTACTCCCCGATTTTGCGATGTTGCGCGATCGTGCTCTCAAGCCTTTTCAGAAGAAGATTTACAGCTTGCTGAGTTTTGGGTGGAGTGGTCGTGCCAAAGATTGGCAACGTATGGAAGAAACAATGCTTTTATTAGCTGGTATTGCCACTCCGTTAGTCATTTCGGTGCATACTATCGTCTCTTTCGATTTTGCTACTTCGGTAGTCTCTGGCTGGCACACTACTATCTTCCCGCCCTACTTTGTAGCAGGGGCTATCTTTTCGGGGTTTGCAATGGTGAGCCTGCTACTGATTATCTTGCGCAAAGTATGTAAGTTAGAAGCCTATATCACCCTCAAACACATCGAGTTGATGAATACCGTGATGTTAGTGGCTGGTAGTATTGTAGCGGTTGCTTACCTCACCGAGTTTTTTATGGCAATGCGTTCTCATTCAGAATTTGAAAAATATATCTTTCTAAATCGTGCTACAGGTGATTATGCGTGGGCATTCTGGACGATGATTATTTGCAATATAGTCCTCCCTCAACTGCTATGGTTCAAAAAGTTACGCCGTAGTATCACTTTCTCTGTATGTGTTGCTTTGGTGGTATGTGTAGGGATGTGGTTCGAGCGCTTTGTGATTATCGTTACCTCACTACACCGCGGTTATCTGCCGTCGTCGTGGACGATGTTCAGTCCTACGTGGGTGGATATAGGGATATTTGTAGGCACTTTGGGATTCTTCTTTTTGTTGTTTTTATTATATGCAAGGAGTTTCCCGATGATTGCACAAGCAGAAGTGAAAGGTGTCAGCGGACAGGTGTCAGGAGACAGATGTCAGGGGACAGATGTTAGCGGGCAGGAGTCTCTTAACTCTTATCTCTTAACTCTTACCTCGCCTGAAGAACTTTTAGATAAAATAAAAGAATTAAAATCAGAAGGCAAGGAAATTCAAGAAGTATATACGCCTTTTTATGTACACGGTTTAGACGAAGCCTTGGGGCTTAAGCGCACTCGCTTAGGCAAAGTTACTTTTCTATACGGACTCATAGGCTTGTTTTTCGGGTGTTGGCTTACCTATTTCACAATGATAAAAGACTGGCCAATGGATATTGGTGGAAAGCCTAATGCCACTTTCTGGCAAAACCTTCCCGCTTTTGTACCCATAATATTCGAGTTGGTTGTATATTTTGCAGCGCATCTATTGGTGATTAGTTTCTTTATCAGAAGTAGGTTATATCCATTCAAAAAAGCTGAAAATCCTATAAAGAGAAGTAGTGATGATAAATTTGTAATTCAGGTAAGAGATAAGAAGTAAGAGGTAAGAAATGAAACATTTTAATAATTATATAAAGTATTTATTGCTAATATTATTGGTAGTTGGGTGTAGGAACAAGCAAGAGCGCAACATTGAGTTTATGCCCGATATGTATGAGAGTCCTGCTTATAAAACTTATGAAGTCGCACCGCTCTCTCCTCCTGAGCACACTGTAAAAAGAGGTGAGTTGCCCTATAGCTACCCTAATACTATTGAAGGGTATGAGCAAGCCAAAGCTCAATTGCACAACCCTTTAGCAACTGATACCCTACAGCAAACTCAAAACCTCACCAATGGCAAAGAGCTTTATGGCATCTATTGCGCGCTCTGCCACGGTGAGAAAGGCGATGGTAAAGGAATTTTAGTGCAAAGGGAAAAGTTTTTTGGAGTGCCTAATTATAAAAATCGGGATTTTACGGAGGGGAGTATCTATCACGTAATTTACTACGGACGCAATGCTATGCCCGCTTTTGCCACCCAACTCAGTGAGAAAGAACGTTGGCAAGTAACAATGTACGTAGAACAGCTAAGAGATAAGAGATAAGAAGTATGAGCATATTGTTTTTAACATATTCAATTTTGTTGTTTGTAGCGCTTACATTAGTAGGGGTATTGGTATTTTATGCTATCAATAAAGTCACACACGCTGAGTGGGCTATGAGTTTGTACCCTATAATGAAGCGTATCACAACACCTTTGTGGTTAGTGTTATTAGTTTTGTTAGGAGTGTTGTATATAGTGCATCGCGAACCTTATTTTCTGTTGCGTGCTGTGGGCTATATGGCAGTATGGGTGGGGTATCGCCATACTTTAAAAAAGTTTAAGAGTTTAACGCCTCACGTACTATTCTTAGTCATTTTCTTTCTTACCGAAACTCCAATGGCGTGGGATTGGTTTTTGAGTCTCACTCCCGAATGGCACAGCACCCTCTTTGCGTGGCAATTGCTCAGCAGTTTTCTGCTTTCAGGCATTGCCCTCATTACCTTATTTAGCAAGCCAGAACACTATTCTGATTTAGGCAAATACCTCTTTGGATTCTCTATTTTTTGGGCGTATTTATGGTTCTCACAATATATGCTGATATGGTACGCCAATATCCCTGAAGAAACTATTTATTACCAAACCCTTCTTAGCAAAGGCTATGGAGAGGCAATTGTTGTAATGTTCATTCTCAGTTTTGCGCTACCTTTTCTCATCTTGCTTTCCTCCAAAGCCAAACAAAAAAAGCTGCTCCTTTTTGGAACAGCTATCCTTATATTATTGGGGCAATACCTCAATTTTTATTTAATGGTAATGCCGTTTGTGGAGGAGTAATCAATTTCTTTAAAAATTCTCCTTTTGTTTTTTCTTGCCATATACAAATATGCTGGTCAGCCCTACGATAGTTGTACCACCTAAAACAGAAGCTACTGCTTCGTGTCCATTCATTGCAAGCCTATAAGAAGCAAATAATACACTACCTGCAATTATCATCCCACAAAGCTGACCTATGAGACTCTCTATACTATTCCATTTTATTACTCTATTTTCTATATCCCTACGGTGTTGACTTTGTTTTTCTACTTGTTGCATAAGTCGTTCTGCTCCATTAGGGATTATTTGATTATACCCATTGAGAGTTTCCACATCAGGAAGTGGACCTGAATGTACTTTTGAAATAGCTGTAACACCTATAATAGTTTGTATCAATTCCTGCCTAAGTGTAGGGTCTATCTCATTTAATGACGGATTTGAAGCAACTAAATCACTATCTATTTTTTGAACTTTATCTCTTTGCTCTGCTATTTCCCCCATTGCAAATCATTCATTATAGTTTTAAAATCCTCACCTACCATAGTCCAATCGGAAGCTATAGCATTAACATCTGCTTCTTGTGCACTTTTTGAATAATTATAAGCGAAATACTTACCAAAAATATTAAAAACACTCCCTAAACCTACCCAAAAATTATTCTTAGGTAGTAAGAAAGTGGTACTATTAAGTTTTTTTTCTTGTTGTAATATCTCCTCATTCATAGTTTTGTTATTTTATTACTCATATTACAATACTTATATAATGAGTATAATATATGATATTTGCTTTTTACGTTGCAAAACTACAAAAACATTTTGAATCATCAAAGATGATGTTACAAAAACTACACCAAAAAAAGGTAATACTCTTTTTAAGCATTACCTTCTCTGTGACCACAAGGGGACTCGAACCTCTATCTTCAGAACCGGAATCTGACATTCTATCCATTGAACTATGCGGCCCTTCTTTAAAATGTATACTACTATGACAATAATTTCTTTACAATATCCGAAATCAATTTGCCATCGGCTTTGCCTGCTAATTGCTTAGTAGCTACGCCCATTACCTTGCCCATATCTTTAGGGCTTGTAGCACCTACTTGGGCGATAATGCCTTTCAACGCTTCTTCTACTTCGGCTTCAGTGAGCTGGGCTGGCAAGAATTTTTCTATTACTGCCATTTGTGCCAATTCAGGTTCAGCCAAATCATTGCGACCTTGCTGGGTGTAGAGCGCAGCACTATCTTTGCGCTGTTTTACTAATTTTTGCAAGAGTTTGAGCTCGTCGGCTTCCGATAGTTCTTCAGAGGCTCCTGCTTCGGTTCTGGCTAACAATATAGCCGATTTGATGGCTCTTAGCGATTCTAAAGCTACCGTATCTTTGGCTTTCATCGCTTCTTTGAGCGCTTCCATTACTTTAGTTTGTAAACTCATAATTCATTTAGTGTTTTGTGGGGCAAAAGTAAAGCAATATTTCTAAATTGCCAACAGTTCTCCCCTATTTTTATTTCCAACGAAGGGTTTCCATTATGCGGCGCATATCTCTCTGCAAATAATCACTCGCTGGTTGTACCGAGTCGTAATTAGGTTCTACATTAAAATAAATAGACCCCGAGATAAAGTGTTTCACACTATCGGTAGCGTAAAACTGTGATTGTGAAGCCGCATTGCCATACACTTGATAGAACATACCGTACACTTTGGTCGTATCGTTCACAAAAGTGGTTGCGGCAATATTATCGGCTTTTACGGTGTGCTTGTACGTAAAGTTTTGTGCATCGGAGAGGAGTTTGCGTATATTGCCATCTACATTTTTATAAGTGAGGTAGATAGTTGCCTTCATCGCTGGATAATTGATATTCACATTACAAGAATTGGCTTTGTGTTCTATAGCCGAAAGGGTGTTTGCCTCAAAAGTAAACGGACAGTTAGGCAAGTCGGTAACTCTGCTATAAGCTGCTTGAGGGTAATCTAAGCGGAGTCCACCTTTAGGTTTAGGCAACACATCGTTGGCACAAGCGGCTACCGCCAATGCCCCTAAAAGGATTAAAATACTGTAAATA
>ERZ773070.1713-NODE-1713-length-13100-cov-86.523726_pt1 | contig 13100 bp, 9 predicted proteins | sample MGYA00580618_ERZ773070 | MGnify/ENA primary metagenome ERZ773070 (study PRJEB29015, sample SAMEA2738023) | human oral metagenome | biome: human oral; feature: human-associated habitat; material: dental | place: China | collected 2019 ...
GGATACTTCAAGGCTATCGGTTTCAGATGTCTGTCAGATCAATGAGGTAGACCACCCGGACGATTTGAAGAAGTTCCAGAAGTTCGTTTCAGATGTCTGTCAGATCAATGAGGTAGACCACCTGTACTGTTTTTGCTGGTGTGTGGCCCTGGTTTCAGATGTCTGTCAGATCAATGAGGTAGACCACTCCAGCTCACAGAATACGTAGCAACAGTAAGTTTCAGATGTCTGTCAGATCAATGAGGTAGACCACCGGACCCTGTTAAAAATGTCTGTAGCAACCGTTTCAGATGTCTGTCAGATCAATGAGGTAGACCACAGCACTTGCTTTGCCGTCGTCGTCTTTGTCGTTTCAGATGTCTGTCAGATCAATGAGGTAGACCACTGCTCCTGTTGCAGGACAGTGTGTGTGTGTTTCAGATGTCTGTCAGATCAATGAGGTAGACCACAGAATCAAACGCTTCCGGTGATCATCAGGAGTTTCAGATGTCTGTCAGATCAATGAGGTAGACCACTCCGTACCATTGCATCATACCCAGCGTAATGTTTCAGATGTCTGTCAGATCAATGAGGTAGACCACAGAATCAAACGCTTCCGGTGATCATCAGGAGTTTCAGATGTCTGTCAGATCAATGAGGTAGACCACCACGTCACTACTCTCATACCACGATGATTCGTTTCAGATGTCTGTCAGATCAATGAGGTAGACCACCGCTGTTTGCCCAGTGGTGGCAGCGTGAGAGTTTCAGATGTCTGTCAGATCAATGAGGTAGACCACCATTTCGCTGATGGTGGTGTCGTATTTGTTGTTTCAGATGTCTGTCAGATCAATGAGGTAGACCACTTACCGACAGTGCAGGAGACCTGCCCCTGTGTTTCAGATGTCTGTCAGATCAATGAGGTAGACCACTTACCGTCATCAAACATTTTCACATTATATGTTTCAGATGTCTGTCAGATCAATGAGGTAGACCACAACGCTATGCGTGATCGGTCTGGTTCCTCTTCTTTAGTCGGATTTTGGTTTCGACTCCAGAGGGTGATATGCGAGGAAGGGCCTGAAAAAGTAGCGAAAGTTATGCGCTTACTAGTATCTCTGTGCGATGCACCTAATTTGTGTTATAGTTTCCATGAACCAAAACAACATCAAAACAACAGTTTCAGGAAGGTTCTCGGCAGTTACGGCGCTGCTGTCGTCCTCGTCATATAGTTTGGGTTATGCTGAGGTAAAAATTTTTACTAAAGTGTGGCAGGAGGTTATCATGGTCACGCTCAGGGAGGTTGCAGAACGGGCCGGGGTGTCGCAGAGTACAGTGTCGCGTTTGTTGAACGACCCGTCCTTCTCCATCAAGGAGGAGACAAAACGGCGGATATTCCGGGTCTGCGAAGAGCTAGGCTACCGTAATGTGTTCCGCCCCTCGGTTGCAGTGCTGGATGCGCCGCCGCTCGGAGAGGAATTGCAGGATGCGTATTTCTCTGAATCCCGGAAAGTGCTGTTGGAATGCGCAGATTCAATGGGGTTGGATCGTCCAACTTTCGTGCATTCGATCCGTGAACTGACAGGGCGGGCATCTGAGTTTGACGGATTTGTGACAGTTGGGGAGAAGGTATTCCCTGCGGATGGCCTGCGGGCCCTTCATGCGGTACTTCCTCACGGTGTGTGTGTAGATACAAACCCCGCGCCGCATCTGTTCGACTCCGTGCGTCCGGATCTGTCGCAGACAATGCTGGATGCATTGGACGCAATGGTCGCTTCGGGACGTAAGCGTGTCGCATTCCTTGGCGGTATAGGCAGTATTATGGGGCTGCATAATTATCCGCAGGATCTCCGCGAACTTGCATTCCGCGAATGGGCCGCACACCTGGGGCTTGATGTGGAAGGCATGGTATACGCATCGGGCAAGTTTACGGTGGAAAATGGGCGGCGCCTGGCTGAGCGTCTGGTTACAGATCATCGCGGTAACGGAAATAACGGCAGTACCATGCCGGATGGCCTGATCGTAGCGGCGGATGTGCTGGCAGTGGGTGCATTGCAGCAGCTGAATGCGATGGGTATAGCTGTGCCGGATGAGCTGGCGGTAGTGAGCGTTAACGGCCAGTCAATTGCCCGCTACACGTCGCCTCCATTGAGCTCGTACGTGATTGATCAGTATGAAATGGCACGCATGGCATTATCTACGCTGATTGACGGATTGAAACAAGAGCGTCATATGCGCCGCCACCTGCTGCTTACTACAGAACTGGCGGTACGGGACAGTTTCGTACCGCGAAGCTGATCCGCTTCCCTGCCCGTGCTTTGGTAAAAGTGTGTATATATTCCATATATTACATTTGCAGAGCTTCAAATCGGGATGAAGGTTCCAATGCTTCCTGCCCCCTAAATATGCTCAAGGATAACATCAAGGGTCAGAGGTTCACTGGCCGGGAGCTGATAGGCTGTGTGGACAGGTGCCCCCCATGAATCGTCACCGCCGACACCCATCTGTCCGGCAAGCAGGCGCAGATAATTATGATGCGGTTCGGGCAGGTCTTCCCTGCGCCGCGTGGCCTCAATGGTATACGTGTCCCAGGGCAGAAGGCTGGCGGCAAAGGGGTGGGATCCGTGACGGAAAACACGCAGGCCATGGCCTTGGCTATCGGTAGCTTCAAGCCACCGCACATCTTCCCGGTTACCGGTCTCCTGCACTGTAAGATAGGGTGCCATGCTTTTTTGGGATGTGGTTTCCCAGATTCCGAGCTTTCCGCCACTCCTGCGGTCGCGGTAAGTCTCTTCGGGGCCCGGCCCGTAGTAACACAGGTTCGTGTATTGTCCAGGCAGTTCCCATTCTATGCCGAACGCAGGCAGGCTTGCAGCTTCCTCATTTTTAATACCGGGGTAGGAGATAGCCAGTCTCATGCGCATATCTGCCGTAATATGGTATGTAACGGTAACAGGAGTATGGCCTGGGCCGGCAAGCTTATATTGGTATGTAGCCGTCAGCCCGCCGTTATTTTTACGGATATCAGTATCGTCAGCGATAGCGTACCTCCCGGCTGCAAACCATGCAGCCCGGTCAAATCCCGACCGGTTGCCCCGGTCGTTATCGGTCAGAGGACGGAATGTGAGCAAATCGGGCCGGCGGATAACGATCTCCCGCCCGCTATGCTTCCAGGAGACGATACCGCCCTGGGCACGGGACAGGAGGATTTCTTCATCATTATGCCGGATGCCGGCGTTCCATCGGCTGAGCGTGACCGCGGCCCCCTCTGCAGTGCTGCTGTGTATGCCGGCGCCGTTATTTTCGCCTTCATGGGAAGGCGCGGCGGTGGTTTGCCCGAATACGAGCTCATATCCTGCGGGCGCCCAGGAGGTTGCCTCAGCCAGGCGCATATCTACTTCGTAGGTGATCTCATATGTGCATCCATGGGGGTCGGGGATAGGGAATGCAATATCATAGTGGGCGGTGCTGCCGGCAGGCACAGCGAATTGATAATCGGCGTGCCATGTTTCACAGCCGTCTTCCAGCAGCCGGGCTGTAAACGTGTAGCCGCTGGTATCAGCGAACAGGTTATGGTTTTCAATGGTTACGCCGTGGCTGTCAGGGATGAGCCGGACCGGCGAATAGAGTTGTCTGACTTCCTGTGCTTTAGGGCTGGGTGTACGGCCGGCAAATACGATGCCGTTGCCGGCAAACTCATAATCAGTCGGGCGGTCACCCCAGTCACCGCCGACCGTTAACCGCTCTGTACCGTCTGGAAGGCGCTGGAGCAGGCCCTGGTCAATGTAGTCCCAGATAAAACCTCCCGCATAATGGTCATAGGGTTCCAGATCGGTAAATTCGCTGAGCCCGCCGCATGAGTTTCCCATAGCGTGCATGTACTCGCAGCTGATAAAGGGTTTTAGCGGCTTGCCGTTGCTGCCATTACCGTTCTCAAGCCAGTCGCGGATATCTGCAGGTTTAGCATACATGCGGCTTTCAAAATCGCTGATCTCGTCGTATGTGCGGTTCCACGTGACGCCTTCATAGTGGACAGGGCGGGATGGGTCAAGCGTATGTGCGTGCTCGCTCATGGCCTTGAGAACGTCACCGGCATAAGATTCGTTGCCGAGGGACCAGATGAGTACGCTGGGATGGTTGCGGTCCCGAAGGATCATACTGTCCAGCCGGTCGATGCAGGCGGGCTGCCAGGCCAAATCGTCACCTGGGATAGATGTGCCAACTGCTTTGTCCCCGGGGCCGTTCCAGCTGCCGTGCGTCTCCAGGTTTGCTTCATCGATCAGATAGATACCGTATTCGTCGCACAGTTGGTACCAGCGGGACTGGTTTGGATAGTGGGAGGTGCGTACCGCATTGATGTTGTGCCGTTTCAGGAAGCGGATATCCCACAGCATATCTTCTTCTGTGATGGCACGGCCGCGATGTGCGTTGAATTCATGCCGGTTCACCCCGCGCAGAATAAGGCGTTTACCGTTGATTTTCAGGATTCCGTCTTCAATAGCTACCCGGCGGAACCCGACCCGCGTGCGCGCGGTTTCAATGGCCGCGCCAGCCTTGTCATGCAGCGTGATGGTGAGCATATACAGGTTCGGCTCTTCCGCGCTCCACGATGCGATGCCGTCAATGACCGCGTCGGTATGCAGTGTGCCAGTGTCTTTTATAGCCAAACTGGTTTGCCAGATGGGGATGCCGGTGGATTCGGAAAGCAATATTTCAGCATCCGCTGCGTTTTTTGCGTGGGATATCTGCGCATCCATGGAGAATAGGCCGCGTGATGCAGAAGGATCCCAGTCTGCCGTTGTATGGAGGTCGGTTACATGCGAGGCCGGTTGTGCGTTCAGTTCGACTGAACGGAACAGGCCGTGCAGGCGCCAGAAGTCCTGGTCCTCCAGCCAGCTTGCGCTTGAATACTCGTAGCAGGCCACTGTCAATATATTATTGTCACTGCGGATCGCGCCAGTCACATCAAATTCACTGGGGGTGAATGAGTCTTCTGCATAGCCGATAAATACGCCGTTGAGCCACACATAGATCGCCGTTGCTGCCCCGTGGAAAGTGAGCGTTACCGTGCGTCCGTCCTGCACGGCGCTTGCTACAGCCCCTTTAGGTGTAAATGTACGCCGATATAGTGCCACATGGTTAGCCTCGGGGATGTCGGGCGCATGCGGATCCTCGTGCCCATCCCATGGATACTGGATATTCACGTATTGGGGTGTAAGCAGCCCGGTGCTTTGCAGGTTTGACGGTACTGCAATACTGGAAAACCCCGGGCCGTCGAATCCAGAGGCTGTGAATAGCGGTGATGCGCTGCCGGGCTGGGCTGGACGCTTTACAGGTTCTACGTGTACCTGCCATTCGCCGTCCAGGCTCTGTTTCAAGCTGCCTGTTTCGCTGTTTTCCGGTGCATGCGTCCAGCAGGTGTGGTCTGCATGGGCTTTAAGCCTGTTGACCGCATATATACGCGGGTCGGTAAGCCATTCTGTCGTAGGCAGAGGCAGGGAGGGGATCGCTGCAGTGCTGTCCGGGGTATTGCTTGTACTGCCCATACTGTCCTCGCTTTCACGTGGGATAATAGCGTCGCGCCGTTGTCGCCGCAATATCAGTTGCCGTAATCAAATTTTCTGCATACTGATTATAAAATATTTTACTTTTTAATGCAACTCTTATATTTGGCGTTTGTACTATATTGAGTTATCTGAATAGGGGGGATATCAAAGATTGGAGGATAGTTATCTCGCTTTCTTAAACTTCCTGCTATAGGAATATAACGTCAGTATCGCGACACGCTGTAAAACTTTTTACTTTTTTAGTAAAGCAATATACTTATTTTTACGGGATCGGTGAGGTTCCCGCATAATAAAAATTTTTACCAGTCGCAGGGAGGCGTTATATCATGGGCAAAACAACAACGCAGCATATAGGGGATATCCGGACGGCACACAAGAAAACTGTAAGGGATATAGTGCAGCGCATCGCCTACGCATTCGGCAATCTGGGCCAGGCAGCATTCTATAACACAATGAGCACTTTTTTCATCACGTATGTCACAACAGCCCTGTTCATCAATGTGGACAGGTCGCTTGCCGCGCGGCTGATCTCAGTAATCACAGGATTAGTGGTAGTAATACGTATTGCGGAAATTTTTCTGGACCCTTTGCTGGGCAACCTGGTTGATAATACAAATACCAGGTGGGGCAGGTTCCGTGTATGGCAGTTCATCGGAGGGCTGGTTCCGTCTATACTGCTGGTGATGGTGTTTACAGGCCTTTTCGGGCTTGTAGATGTAAATACGCCCGTATTTATGGTTTTGTTTGTGATAGTGTTCATCCTTTTGGACGTGGTCTACTCGCTGCGCGATATTTCGTACTGGGGAATGATCCCGGCAATTTCTTCCGATTCTCATGAACGCAGTGTGTATACAGCGTTGGGCACATTCACCGGGTCGATCGGCTACAATGGCGTCACTGTGATCGTTGTACCTGTCACCAGCTGGTTCACATGGAAGATCGCAGGGCAAAGCGGGCAGGGGCGGCCCGGCTGGGCTGCCTTCGCGGTCATTATTGCTGTGCTCGGGCTTCTGACCGCATGGAGCGTAGCATTCGGTACCCGTGAGAACCAGGGCAATCTGCGCGCTAAAGCTGAGGGCAGCGGCAATCCCATTGAAGCATTCAAAGCTATTGCCAGGAATGACCAGCTGCTGTGGGTGGCACTGAGCTATCTGCTGTATTCGGTAGCTAATGTGGCTACTACCGGTGTGCTTTTCTACCAGTTCACATACGTGCTTGGGATGCCGGACAGTTTTTCCCTTGCCGGGGTCATCCCGGTCGTCATCGGGCTGGTCACCACGCCATTCTATCCGATGCTCAACCGGCACATACCCCGCCGCTGGCTGTACACAGCCGGGATGGTATCCATGATTGCCGGATACATTCTATTTATTGCTGCGCCTGCAAATCTTCCGGCTGTGGTTGCTGCACTCATACTTTTCTATCTGCCCGCGCAATCCATCCAGATGACCGCTATCCTGAGTATGACCGATTCCATTGAATACGGACAGCTGAAAACCGGGCGGCGGAATGAGGCCGTCACGCTGTCTGTGCGTCCGATGCTTGACAAGATTGCCGGAGCCCTCTCCAACGGTATCGTCGGGTTTGTGGCTGTTGCTGCCGGCATGGTTGGTTCTGCCACAGCCTCCAGCATGACTGCTGATAACATCCGCACATTCAAGACCTTTGCCTATTATCTGCCCCTTGGCGGCATTGTCCTGAGCCTCATCGTTTTTCTCCTTACCGTTAAGATCGATGAAAAAATGCACGAGGATATCGTCAGACAGCTCGAAGGCCAGCTTGCCGCTGATAAGGCAGATGCGGAATAAACGATCATGGCTATTGGAATATAAAGAGAAGCTGATTGGGGCGGGTAGTGCTGAGCCGTCCGCCCTTATCCTCTGAGCATTTGTAGTATACGGGGGGGTAAGGTCGTTTCTCTAGTTTCCGGTACTCCCATCTAATTTGTATAATAGGGTTATATTTCCCGATAGGGGTTTTCTTGCGCATATCCGTCCTATTTGCCGCAATGATACACGCCTGTCAAAGAATTTGAGTATTCGCAGAAACAGATTGCAGGGTTTGATTTCACTGCAGTAGAGAAAGGGGCAGCTAATGGCTGATAATAGTTTTGTTACGGGTGACATGTCTGCCGATGATGCCGATGGCATATTTGAGGATGAACATTTAGGCCATCCCGCGCAGACCCGTGAACCTGCACGCTTGCCGTCGAAGAAAAAACTCATCATTGCAGGTATCGCAATCGTTACCATACTGGCACTTATCGGTGTGGGTGCGAAGAACTTTATAATACGTGCGCGGCATGAGCAGGAAATCAGACAGGTTAAAGAGGATATTAAACGGCGGACCAGCCGGGCCCAGCTAAAGTATGCTCAGGCAAAAATTGAAGCTGCGATCCTTATTAAGCAGATACAGGTTTCCCCTGTAGCTGATGACGACGAACTTAAAACCGGTGTAGACAGTCTGCAGAAATCTGCAGATGACCAGCATCCGCAAAACAGGATCGCGTACCTTGTAGGTACAAGGATAATCGGTAAAGAAACGGAAGAACTTAAACTGCTGTATATAAATAAACAGTCCGCTAAAGTAGGTGAGATAAGTATACGCTTGCAGGATCTAGTTAACCGTGCCAACAGCTTGAATAGTGCGCCGGACAGCGATAGTAAAACCCGTATGCTCAAACTTGTTTCCGTGTGGATCAATAGAAATGTGACTATGGATAATATAGGCCGTGCGGCTAAGGCGGCAGATGAGCTGCAACGTCTGACTGATGAGGTGCAGAAGGGTGCCGATAATAAGAACACGGCCGGTGCACAGCAGCAGTAGCCTTAACTCGTGCCTGCGGCAGTTCCTGCGTACATGATTACTTGATTATTCATCTATGCTGGAAAATATCTGTTCCTGTCAAAACTCGTGATTTCGTATTCGATGCCTTCGGAGTCCTTAAAGAAGAAAGCATAATAATCCGGGCAATAATCAGGGTAGTATTGCGGCTTATGGATAATTTCTGTCGGCAGCTTCCTCACTTCCTCATACACAGCATCCACTTCTTCACGGTTTTCAGCATGAAAAGCCAGATGATGCAGCGCCCCTGCCTTCCTCCGGTTCGGCTTCTCCTTGCTGTAGGCTTTCCGCTGATTTACCAGCCCTATAGAAATAAGGTTATGGTGATACTCTATGATCTTGTACTCATGTGCAGGTACCCGATCGGCCTCTTTCAGCTTGGTATCAAAGCCGAGCAGGGGCAGCAGCCTATCATAGAACTTTTCTGCGCGTCCGAGATCTTCCACTGTAATGTGAATGTGGTCAACGCGCGGTTTCAAAAGTTACTCCCACCACATCAGGAGGATAAAGCCGATAAAGGAGATACCTGCGCCAACAGCCAGGTTCCAGTTGCCGATTGCCGGGATCGGGTACTGGTGGGTGAGATAGAATACTACGACCCACAGGAGGCCGAGGATCAGAAGTGTGCTGAAGAGCGGCACAAGCCACGCGGGGTTAGACTTGGTATTTTCAATAGCTTTTTCCACGCGCCGTGTTTCATCTTCCTGGCGTTTGGCTATACGCTCCATCTGCGGTGTCATATTATCGCTGTTCATGCCGTCTTCCAGACGCTTCATTGCAGCTTCAACAGCCTCAGGGTTTTCAGGCTTGAACTCGTAGCCTTTCTTCTTGCCGCGTCCGAAAAGGCCGCGCGTTTTTTTGCTGCCACTGCCGTTATCGGTGTTGGTACCGGTATCGCTCCCGTCCGCCTCATCGCCGGATCCCTCGTCTTTGTCCTCGGCAGTTTCTGTTTCAGTATTCTCGCCGGCGGTATCGCTGTCTGCGTTTCTGCGGTCGGCAGCATCACTGCTGTCAGCAGCTTTTTGAGCGTTGCCGTTATCAGCGTTGCTGCCTGCTTCTTCGATGGCTTCAGCGGTTTCTTTGTCCTCAACGATGTTGTCGCTGTTAGCGTCAGTCATGCGTTCTCCTTAACCGACAAAACGTGATTCCTCAGGGATCACCGTTCCTGTTCAATACCTCAGATCATTCTAATGGTTATACTGGAAGAGAAGAGAGGATACGTGAATCGACATGTTCGTATAAACTGTTATATAAGCAGCTGCATAACGTTGGGTATTTAGGAGCGATATGGCATTTTTAAGGAGAGATGGGCGCCGCCAGGAGCGTGCGTCCAGCCATCGCGCGCCTAGAAAACCATGGTATTCTTCACTTATCACAGTTCTGATCTTTTCTCTGGTAGGCTGGATTTTTATTGTCAACCTCCAGTCGAATGCTGATTATGTACCCAGCACAAATACCCAGGAACTTCTTGCCCGGCGCGGCCAGCGTGTGACAACCCTGACCGGGGATATAAAATCCCTCACCGGCCAGATCGATGTGCTGCGCAAGAACCTCGCTTCCGGTTCATCGGCAGAAACAGGGATTGATAATACGTCCAGCGAGTCAAAGGCTGTGTCCCCCGCGATTGAGGGGCCTGGGATCACTGTTACCCTGGATGATTCCCCGCTGTGGGAACAGCGCACCCAGAATGGCGATGCAGGGGCCGGCGCCGGCGATAATGTCAATGATTACGTTGTGCACCAGCAGGATATTGAAGCTGTCGTTAATGCCCTGTGGTCAGGGGGAGCTGAAGCGATGACTATCCAGGGGCAGCGTGTCAACACGTCAACGGTTGTGAGATGCGTGGGGAATGTACTGCTCCTTGACGGTAAGCAGTATGCCCCGCCTTATACCATCTCTGCTATCGGCGATCCGGACAGGCTGGGTGCAGCCATGGATTCTTCCAGGGCTATCCAGATATATAAAGAGTACGTGAAGGCTGATGGCCTCGGGTTTGACGTTAAAAAGGAAACGAAGCTGCGGTTCGGCAAAACGGTAGCAACTACGCAGACTTTAAAGTATGCTGCTGCAGTTGGGGCAACAGGCAGAAGGAACGATTAAAGGGATCGATGCGGAGGATAAGAAATGACTGATAATACACCACAGATGGGCAGCACTGCGGATGCCGGTACAGGCTTTGAGTCTGTGATCGGCGATCCGTCGGCTGATACCGCCAATGCTTCGCAGGCGGGCGGCCATCGTGTATCCGGTTCCCATCGTGCTGCACGCACCGCCTCCTCAAAACGTACTGTTTCCGCTGTTGCCGGCGTTATTGGCGAGATCCTTATTACCCTTGCAGTGATAGTCGGTTTTTATCTCGCGTGGCAGATGTGGTGGACCGGTGTTATGTCGCAGCGGACGCAAGCCAGTGATGATGAAGTGCAGACATCATCGTGGACTTCTGCCAAATCGAGCGATAATACATACAGGATCGCCAAGGCCAATCCGGTCAGCACCACCCCCCTTGAGGAGGGGAAGTACCAGACGAGCAAAATAATGTCCAAGATCTATATACCCCGTTTTGGCGCGAAATGGGTGCGCAATATTGTTGAGGGGACGGATATCCAGCAGCTCAATATGCATGGGCTGGGGCATTATTCCGAGTCTCAGAAGGCCGGGGCGATCGGCAATTTTGCGGTAGCCGGGCACCGCGCCGGGTATGGTGAGCCGCTGGCGCATATTGATGACTTCAAACCGGGGGATAAGATCGTCCTCCGTACGCAGAATTACTGGTATGTGTATGAATATACGAACCACGAGATCGTAGACCCTGAAAATGTAGGCGTGATTGAGCCTGTCCCCAACCATCCCGGGCAGAAGCCGACCGAACGCCTGATAACACTGACTACCTGCGAACCGCGGTACGCATATATCACTGCAGCGCATCGCTGGATCGCCTACGGGAAACTGGTATCATGGTCGCGCGTTTCAGAAGGTGTCCCGAAGGAGCTGGCTTCAAAGGCGCGTGACGGCCAGGTCGTATTTGCCCAGGAGGAAGGCGCCACAGTGCTTCCGCCTGACATGTCGCATATCGCCCTCGCTTCCCTGCTTTCATACGTGGTAGTCTATCTGGCGGCGCTCGCTGTGTGGCGTTACCGCGGAGTCAGGAAATACCTGGGTACGGCAAAAGGGAAGCGCCCCGTGTTCAGCTTTTATGGCTGGCTTACCCGGATACAGCCGGGGCCGCTCCCTGTACGTATAGTCCTTGTACTGCTGCTGTGTGCAACGCTTATAGCGGTATTCTTCCAATGGGGATACCCATGGATGGCGCAGAACCTGCCGTTCCTTCAGCTGACTTCGAATTATGTAGGCTAATTCTCAGGATCAGGGGCAGATCCTGTAGTGATCACGATAGGGGTATTTGAAGCGATCTGTGAATCGGAGATATTCTCCAGCTTCTTTCCTCCGAAGGTCACAGTATCAACAGGATCGCTGCCGTTCCCGCTGACCGTTACATTCGTAAAGCCCAGTGATTTCAAATACGATGCAAGATCCGATCCTTTCTCCGCGTATCTGCTGAGGCTGCTCTGGGACGGTGTGTCGATCATCTTAGGACCGGAAGGGCCGGAAGAGATATACACTGTAATAGTTGCCCCCTGTGAAACGGTTGACCCTTCTGCCGGATCGACCCGGGTAACGTTCCCTGCAGCTACGGAATCTGAATTCTCCTGCATGATATTAGTATTGAAACCGTTGTTGTTGAGCCGGCGGACAGCTTCGCTCTGTGACTTGCCCACAAGGCCTGTCGGCACTGTAGTCTGGCCGGTAGAAATATACAGTATGACTGAAGTGCCCTGAGGCTGCTGTGTCCCTGACGCAGGGTCCGTGCGTGTAACATGGTCTTTTTCTACAGTCGCAGAATTTTCAGTAGCCACTGATGACACTTTGAACCCTGCGGAAGTAAGGGCTGAGGTAGCTGCCTGCTGTGTCATCCCCTTGACATTTGGTATCGTCCGGGCTTTAGGGCCGGACGAGAACCATACGCGGACAGTGCTGCCCTTTGCCACACGGGTGCCCCCAGTAGGATCCTGCCGGGTAAAAGTCCCGCGCGGTTCCGATGAGTTATCGTCTGTCTCCTGCTGGAAATGCAGCCCGGCAGACTCGATAGTCTCTTTTGCTGTTGAAGCAGACATGCTTGAATCGATAGTGGGGACGCTGACAAGGTTATTCTGCGAATTATAGGCAAACCAGATGCCGAGCATAATGGCAGCCAGTGCTGCAATCCCAACGACCGCACTGATGATGATAATATTACGGCGCTTTTTCTTGTCCTGCTCCTCTTTCCTCGCCAGGGCCCGCGTGCTGGTCCCTGCAGCTGGGGCGGAAGCGCTGTCGGCTGCAGCCGGGCCGTATGCCGCGGGTAGGGATCCTGTAGAAAGGGTGCTGGTCTGCTCTACCGGAGCCTGAGGCATTGCGGCAGTTTGCGGGATATCCTGTACCTGCGAAGTTTTCGAGAGGTCCGTCAACGGATGTGCGTTTGCTGCGATCGGCATCCCGCCGTGTGCAAGCGTCACGATATCCTGCCGGAAAGCCGCGGCATCGGCATACCGGTTCTCCGTATCTTTTGCCATTGCCTTGGCAACGATGGAATCCCAGCGCTTATCGAGTCCGGGGATGAGCGTGCTGATTGGCGTCGCCGTTTCTGAAACGTGCTGGTATGCGATTGCTACG
>ERZ773070.1714-NODE-1714-length-13100-cov-16.882867_pt1 | contig 13100 bp, 9 predicted proteins | sample MGYA00580618_ERZ773070 | MGnify/ENA primary metagenome ERZ773070 (study PRJEB29015, sample SAMEA2738023) | human oral metagenome | biome: human oral; feature: human-associated habitat; material: dental | place: China | collected 2019 ...
AGGCCGCCCCCGGGCCGGTCTCCGAACCGATCGTCGAGGCCCTCGCCAGCGAACTCGAGGCCCTCGGCGCCACCGTCGAACGCGGCCGGTTCGGCGCCGACATGCAGGTGGCCTCGGTCAATGACGGCCCGGTCACCATCCTCATCGACACCGCCTCCTGGGAGTAACCCAGCTGCCGACCCCATCACCGGTTCGCTGGCCCTATCACCGGTTCGCTGGCCTTGTTCAAGTTTGCTGGCCTCACAGCGCAGGCACAAGTGAACAGGGCCAGCAAAACAGGAACAAGGCCAGCAAACCGACGAGGTGGGCAGGGAACACGCGGGACCAGCGGATCCGCTGCCGCGATCCCTCAGCCGCGCCCCAGGAACTCCACGCGGGAGACGACGACGGCGTTGGCGTCGGTTTCCGGGCCCCCGGGGTCGGTGGTGGACAGCACCGTCATGAGGACCTCGTCGGTGACGACGGGCGGAAATCGCACCTCCTGACCCTCCGGCTGGCTGATGTCGAGCGGCTGCACGGTCCAGGAGCCATCGGAGAAGGTCCAGCGCACCGCCGTGATCCTGCGACCCCTCCGGTAGGCCTCATCGGTGGTGTCCCCGTTGATGATGCGCACCCCGACCAGTTCCGTTCCGGGCAGGAAACCGAAGGTGACCGCCTCCCCGACCCCACCGCCGGGGCAGCGCCAGACGGTGTCGGCCCGGGCGTCCAACAGTGCGGCGGTCCGGTCCTGGCGGTCCTGCGAGCACTCCCCGGTGGCGCGGGAGGCAGCGACGGGAACCACGGCCCCGTCATAAGGGGTCAGGTCGAGGACGCTGGTGACGGACGGACTGGGGGCTGCTGAGGAGTTCTCGCTCTCCGGCTGCATGACCAGCCGCGTCCCCATGACCCCGACCAGCGCCGCCGCGACGCAGCTCACGATCACCAGGCGCAGCGAGACCCAGTGGGACCTGTGTTCGCTGCTACCCGGGGAGGCAGACGACCCGTCGCCCGACGAGGTGGCGCGCACGTCGGAGGATTCGGAAATGGTCTGCCGGAAATACTCGTCGGGCAGGCGCTTTGACATGCGGTCATGCTACGCCGTTACCCCGCACCCATCACGACGCCCGACCAAAAGCCGTTGATCTGTTCCCCGGCCGGAAACCCTCGGAGCGTTCCCCTGTCCGCTCGTTGCGAGGAGTCCAGAGCACCTCGCAACATTCGCCGGAACTCCCGCGAAACGAGACGAAATCTTCCATTCCGCGGGAAGAATGCGCGGACGGTGCGAGCGCCACTGGCGAGATATACCGGAGAAAGCCCCAGCTTTAATTGTTTTCTTGACTATCCGCCCACCTCCCCTCTACCCTCGGTTCGTTCAGCTTGATACTTACGTAAGTATCTTGAGAAAACGAGGTCATTGATGCCCACGAGCATTCACAACAGTAGGCCGGGCCGCCTGGCCGGTGTCTACGAGGCCCTCGTCGCACACCCGAACGCCACCGTCAGTTCGCTGATGAAACGAACCCGTCTGTCCCGTCCCACCATCACCACCCTGCTCGATTCCCTCACGGAGCTGGGTCTGGTCGCCCCCCAGGGAGCGGAGGGCAACGTCGGCCGGCCCGCCGAGACCTGGGCCCCCCGCAAGGATGCCGGGGTGGTCATCGGCGTCGACCTCCTCCACCGCAGCGCACTGCTGGCGGTCGCCCGCCTCGACGGGGAGATCATCGAGACCGACCACAGGTCCGGGGTCAGCGTGGACTCCTCGGTCCGGTTCACAACCCTGCTGGACCTGATCGGCAGACACATCGCCGAGGGCACCGCGGGCCCGCCGCTGGCGATCGTCGTGTCCACCACCGGCACCGTGGACCTCGACGGCCGCCTGATGCGCAGCGACGCCGTCCCCCAGTGGGAGGGTTTCGCCCTCGGCCACGAACTCTCGCAACGCCTGCACCTGCCGGTGCGGATCGAGAACGACGTGAACGCCTCCGCCTTCGGGGAATTCGCCCTGCGCTGTGGCGACGGTTCCCTCCAGCCCACCGACGACCTCCTCCTGATCGCCCTGTCGCGGGCCATCGTCACCGGCCTGGTCATGGGCGGCGAGCTGCACCGGGGAAACCGGCAGAACGCGGGTGAGGTGGGGTTGCGCATCGTTGACGAGTCCGGTCCGGCACCGGGCAACCTGGTGCGCGCCGCGGAGAGCATCGGTACCGTCTCCGCGGTCCTCGATCCCGCGTGCATCGTCCTGACCCTGCCGAACCGCGAGTCCCCGGGCATCCTCGCCGAGATCATCGATCACCTGCGCGTCAACCGCGAGTCGAGTGCGGCCGAACTGAACCTCCAGGTTTCCCGGCTCGGGCAGGGAGCCGCCATCGTCGGCGCCCTGTCCCTGGCCCTCCGGGAGGCCCGGACCGCTCTCTTCGGCGAGTCCACCCGGCTGATTCCGATTCCCAAGGAAATCGGCCACATCACGAGAATCACAGCGAGAGGAATCCATTCGCCAATGTCCATGGCACAACCAGCGGCCTCGGAGCGCGCCACGCTGCGTATCGGCGTGGTCGGGGTGGGAGCCCGGGCCGACATCGCCAAACATTTCGAGCTCCCGAGGCTCAACTGCCGCATCACCGCCGCCGCCGATCCGCACCCGGACGCGGAGGCGCGCCTCCCGCGGCGCCTCGGCCGCAGCGACATCAAGCTGACGCGCAACGTCACGGAGCTGATCGCCGAGGGCATCGACGCGGCCCTGGTCACCTCCCCCGACGACACCCACGCGAAGGTGACCTGCGAGCTGCTCCGGGCCGGGATCCCCGTCTACGTCGAAAAACCCCTGGCGACCTGCATGGACGACGCCATCGAGATCCTGCGCACCGCCCACGAGACCGGCACGAAACTCTACGTGGGGCACAACATGCGTCACATGCACGTGGTGCGTTCGATGCGGGACCTGATCCGCCGCGGCGCCATCGGTGAGGTGAAGGCGATCTGGTGCCGCCACTTCGTCGGCAACGGCGGCGACTACTACTTCAAGGACTGGCACGCCACCCGCGAGCACGCCACGGGCCTGCTGCTGCAGAAGGCCGCCCACGACCTGGACGTGATGCACTGGCTGGCCGGCTCCCACACCGAGCAGGTCACCGCCATGGGCGGCCTGACCCTCTACGACCGCATCACCGATCGCGAGGACCGTTCCGGGCAGCTGCTGGGTGACTGGTTCGACATGGGGAACTGGCCGCCGTTGTCGCAGAAGGGCCTCAACCCGGTGGTGGACGTCGAGGACATCTCGATGATGCTGATGCGGATGGAGTCGGGGTTGTTCGCCTCCTACCAGCAGTGCCACTACACCCCCGACTACTGGCGCAACTACACCGTGATCGGCACGGAGGGTCGCATCGAGAACTTCGGCGATTACGAGGGCGGTCACATCAAGCTGTGGAATCGGCGCCACCTCTACGACCCTGAGGGCGACGCCCGGTTCCCGATCAAGGGCGACGACAAGGGACACGACGACGCCGACGTCCTGACGATCAGCGAGTTCGTCTCCTTCATCACTGACGGCACCCCGACCGACACGTCCCCGCTGGGCGCCTGGTATGCCGTCGCCGCGGCCATCGCCGCCACCGATTCCCTCCGCAACGGCTCTTCTCCCCGGGACATCCCGGAGCTGGACCCGGACATCGTCACCTACTTCACCAACAACCAGGTCAAGTGACCACCGATCAGAAGGAGAGAATCCGATGAAGCGTCGCACCTTTCTGGCAGCCGCCTCGGTGCTCGGAGCGGCGTCCACCCTGTCGGCCTGTTCTGGACAGGAGAAAACCGGCGAGGAGCTGAACAAGGACACCAAGGCTGAGCTGACCCTGTTCTACTGGGACAAGAACCAGACTCCCACCGTCGAGGCCAACATCCAGGCCTTCACCAAGGAGTACCCGAACATCACGATCACCCCGTCGGTGGCGGCCTACAAGGACTACTGGACCAAGCTGCGCACCCAGGCCGAGGGCGACCAGCTGCCCGACGTGTTCTGGATGAACGGTCCCAACATCCAGCTCTACGCCTCGAACGGGATGCTCGCCGAGATCGACGACCTCAAGGACGTCGCCTGGGACAAGTACCCGAAGGCGCTGGTGGACCTCTACACGGTGGCGGGCAAGAAGTACGGCGTCCCGAAGGACTACGACACCATCGCCTGCTTCATCAACAAGGAGATCTTCGCCAAGGCCGGGGTGCAGGTGCCCACCGGGGACTGGACGTGGGAGGAGCACCACGCCGCCGCCAAGGCCATCGCCGACGCCCAGGCCGGGTTCGGTGTGGTCGTGGGGCTCGACGACGGACAGGCCAGCTACTACAACACCATCCACCAGGCGGGTGGGTACGTCATCAAGGACCACAAGTCCGGGTTCGACGATCCCAAGAGCATCGAGGGCGTGCAGTACTGGGTGGATCTGGTCAAGGACGGCTCGATGCCCGACATGCAGGTTCTCGCCGACACCCCCGCGAAACAGCAGTTCCTCAACGGGCAGGCCGGCATCATGTGGGCCGGTTCCTGGCACGTGAAGGAACTGCGCGAGCAGTTCAAGGGCGACGAGGTCGTCGTGGTCCCGCTGCCGAAGAAGGAGACCCAGGCCACCATCATCCACGGGCTGGCCTACGTCGCCTCGGCGAAGTCGAAGAACCTCGCCGCCGCGAAGGCAGCGGTCCGGGCGTTCAGCAGCCAGACCGCGGCCGAGACCGAGGCGGCCAACGGCACCGCGATCCCGGCCTTCAACGGCACCCAGGCCAAGTGGCTGGAGCAGGCCCCCAGCTGGAACATCGACGTGTTCACCAAGGCCGCAGAGACCTACGCGGTGCCCTACCCGGTCTCGAAGAACACCTCCGCCTGGGCCGACAAGGAAACCAGCCTCAGCGAGGTGTTCACCGGCAAGGTGACCGCAGAGGAGGGCTGCAAGAAACTGGCCGCCGAGATGAACACGGCGCTCGATCAGGAGTGAAGGAGTAAGCGGAAATGACCGTCGACAGGAGTGGCGGAGCGAAGGCATCGTACTCCCGGCGACGTCGCGTCAACCCGATGTCGGCAGGGGCCTGGCCCCTGCTGTTCATCGGCCCCCTGATGCTCGGCGTCCTCATCTTCTACTACTTCCCGATCATCGGGAACCTGTACGCGTCGCTGACCAGGACGAATGCCTTCGGCGGCGATCAGAAGTTCGTCGGGCTGGAAAACTATTCGACCCTCTTCTCCCGTCCGGATCTCCCCTCCGCGATGATCAACACCCTCTTCTACACGGCCGTGGTGCTGCTGGCCGTGCCGATCTCGGTGGTGATCGCGTCGCTGCTGGAGCTTCCGGGCCTGAAGGGACGCGCCGTCTACCGGGTGTTGTTCTTCATGCCCTACCTGGCGATGCCGGTGGCGATCGTGCAGGTGTGGCGACTGTTCTACAACGGCAACTTCGGGTTGTTGAACCAGATGCTGAAGGCCATCGGGATATCGGACCCGCCCTACTGGCTGTCAACCCCCGGGGTGGTCATGCTGGCCGTCGCGATCTTCGGGATCTGGGGTTCGATCGGGTTCAACGTCATCATCCTCTCGGCGGGCCTGAAGGCGATCCCGAAGGAGCTCTACGAGGCGGCGCAGATCGACGGGGCCAGTTCCTGGCACCAGTTCAAGAACATCACGGTCCCGCTGCTGACGCCGTCGATCTTCTTCCTGACGATCATGCAGGCCATCGGCGGGTTCCAGCTGTTCGACGCCCTCTACGCGATGCTGGGTGCGGGAAATCCCGCCGCCAACTCGTCGCGGTCGCTGGTCTCGTTGTTCTACCAGGAGGCGTTCGTCAACAACAACCGGGGGGTCGGAGCCGCGGTCTCCATCCTGATCCTCGCGCTCGTCGGCGTGGTGACGGCGATTCAGTTCTGGGGACAGAAGAAGTGGGTGCACTATGTCTGATCGACCGCGCAGGAGCATGCACAAGCAGAGCCGCCTCCTGCCCGCCCACATCATTCTGTGTCTTGGCGGGTTGACCATGGTCTTCCCGTTCGTGTGGCAGGTGTTGATGTCGCTGTCGACGAACACCGAGATCCAGGCGGTGCCCCCGCAGTTTCTCCCGGCCTCACCGCAGTGGGGGAACTACGCGGAGGTGTTCGCCAGGATTCCGTTCCTGTCGCAGTTCTGGACGTCGTTCCTGATCACCGCGCTCCGCACGGGAGCCCAGCTGATCCTGTGTTCGATGGCCGGGTACGCCTTCGCCCGGATGCAGTTCAAGGGTCGCAACGTGCTGTTCGGATTGCTGCTGGCGATCCTCATGATTCCCAGCCAGGCGTTCCTGATCACCCAGTACCAGATCATCAAGGGCCTCAACCTGCTGGAGCTGGTGCAAACTATCGGCGGTGAAGATACCCCTGCCGCGCTTATTATTGATCCGGATGCCGTCTCTGACACCACCATGCTGGTGCCGCCGCTGAGCGACCCGCGCCGTTTTGAAATAGTCGCTGCCCTCATTGATGCTGGCGCCCGCGTGTGGCTGCCTGCTATTGGCGACACCCCGGTGCCGCATCAGGTGCGTGCATTCTGGCGTGTCTGGGGCGAGCTGGGCTTAGGCGGATCCCAGCTTGCGCATGTGGTTCTCACCGAACGGGCTGAAACAGCGGGCAATCTTTCACGGGACGTGGCAGAGGCAACCGCCGCTATGGCCCGCACCGCCGAAGCCGCTCAGGCTCTTGCCGAGCTTTCTGGCTGAAAATAGTTGTGCGAGGGGGTAAAAATCGCCTATATTGCGAAGAGGCCCCCCAATCAAGCTACGATAGATTGGTACACCAAGCACATTCGCAGGAGGAAGCCGTGACTGTTTCAACACCCACCATCCTGGTTGGTGATGATGATGATGCGCTTGCCGAGATGATCGGCATCGTACTAGCCCAGGAAGGGTATAACGCCCAGTTCTGCGAAAACGGGGCCCGCGCCTTCGAAGTGTTTATGCGGTACAGCCCCGACTTGGTGCTTCTTGATTTGATGCTCCCCGGTAAGAACGGTATTGAGGTGTGTGAACAGATTCGTGCCTCGTCTAATGTGCCGATTATTATGTTGACCGCTAAAAGCGACACTGAAGATGTTGTTAAGGGGCTTGAGGCTGGCGCTGATGATTATATTGCTAAGCCTTTTAAGCACGCTGAGCTTTTGGCGCGTATTCGCACTCGTTTGCGTCCGCGTGAGAGCCGCCAGCTGGTGGTTCGTATCGGGGACACGGTGATGGACATGGACGGGCGTACCGTCACCTACAATGGCACTGAGATCCCCATGACGCCGCTTGAGTTCGATCTGTTGGCTGCGCTGGTGCGCCGCCCCGGTCAGGCGCTGTCCCGCCAGGAGCTGCTGGAGATTGTGTGGGGCTACAGCGATGTGAGCGACTCTTTGGTGAACGTGCATGTGCAGCGTCTGCGCGCTAAGTTCTCTGAACTGGGAGCGCAGCAGGTGATTCAGACCGTGCGCGGGGTGGGGTATAAGGTTCCTCTCGATAGCGTCGGGTCGGTCTCAACCACCTCATCTTTGCCGACTGTACCGGCGGCGGGGTCGCCCCAGGCTGGAAGTAACCAGTAGAGATGAGCGTCTACACCACGAACGCCGAAGCGCCCCCGCATCAACCGCAGGGGAACACCGGCGAGGCTGCGTCGTTACCTTACGAGCAGCAGCATACCGGTGAGAAGAAGAAAAAGAAACGGCGGCGAGTCTCACCGATACGGGCCATGCGTAACCTGTGGGAACGATCCCTGCAGTTTCGCAGCCTCAGCAGTGCGGGCATCCTCATGATTATGGCGTTTATTCTGGTGGGTTCCTCCCTGTCGAACCAGATCGCAACTTCTCTTTTTGAAAATAAGAAAACCCAGGCTCTTGAGGAGTCCAATAAGGGTTTTGTGAATGTGCAGAGTGTGCTGGATTCTTCAGAGGCCCGCAGCGATAGCGAGATTAACCGCGATGTGCGCCGCTACCTGCCCCTGATGGACGCTGGCGGCGACGATAAACGTCAGTGGATTCTGCTGCCGCTCAATGGCCAGACAAAACGTGGTTTTGTGCCGGAACAAAGTAGCGATAGCGCGTTGACTTCATCGGCAATTCCGGCCTCGCTGCGGGACACGGTGCGGGATAATCAGGGTATTTACTGGCAGACTGAGAATGTGACGGTGGGGGATCAGACCTACCCGGCACTGATTGTGGGAACCAGTATTACCATTCCGCAGAACCCTAATTATGGGTTGTTTGCCGTGTATGATCTGCGGGATTCGGCGAACACGATTACCCACATTAATTTCGTATTGAGCATTGGCTTTATTGCGTTGTTGCTGGTGGTGCTGAGCATTGTGTGGGTTGTGACCCGCATGGTGGTGCGCCCCATTACCCAGACCGCGATTACCTCGGAGAAACTTGCTGCTGGGGATCTTGACCAACGGGTGAGTGTTGACGGTAAACACCAGGCGGCTCGATTAGGTATTTCGTTTAATAAGATGGCCGATAGTTTGCAGCAGCAGATTGTGCAGCTTGAGCGGCTATCGACTTTGCAGCAGCGGTTTGTGTCAGACGTTTCTCATGAGCTGCGCACCCCGCTGTCTACCGTGAAGCTAAGTACCGAGCTGCTGTATGATGGGCGGGAGAATTTCACGCCCGTGCAGAGCCGAAGTGTGGAGCTGCTGCATAATCAGGTGGGACGGTTCCAGGATTTGTTGGCTGACCTGCTCGAAATTTCCCGGTTTGATGCCGGTAGCGCCCTGCCGAATATCGATACGCATGACTTTATGCGTATTCTGGTGGATGTGCTTGAGGAGGCCCTGCCACACCTTGAACGCACGGGCACTAAACTTAATATTCACACTAGTCAGCAGCAGATTATGGTGGATGTGGACCGGGTGCGTATTGAACGTGTGCTCCGCAACCTGCTGTTTAACGCTATTGAGCACGGCGAGTCGAAGCCCATTGACGTATATATTGCCACCAGCGAGACGGCGTTGGGCGTCACCGTCCGTGACCATGGTATTGGTTTGAGCGATGAAGAGGCGACGCAGGTATTTAACCGTTTCTGGCGTGCCGATACTTCCCGGAAACGTACCCTGGGAGGTACGGGCTTGGGCCTGTCGATCACTGCCGAAGATGTGCGCCTGCACAGCGGCACCATTGAGGCGTGGGGTATTAAGGGCCGCGGTGCGAGTTTCCGGCTGACCCTGCCGCTGGTGCACGGGCAGCAGATGGGGCCCTCCCCGGTGCTTCTGACCGGTGAGCCCGAGTACATGCCTGTTAGGGGCGCGATGGCAGGGAATACGTTACCTGCTGCTTCTCGCCCTGCTGCGGAGGAATCCGAGCAGCCTTTTAACCCGCCTGTTCAGTGAGTGATGGAGTGCCCTGAATGAATCAACAGAACATTTCTGCCGTTACCGGCATTGTCTCCAGCTCAACTAGCCGTCGTCGTTTCCTGGGAGTGGGGGCTGCAGCGGCGGCTACCGTGCTTCTGGGTGCCTGCGCGGGTATCCCAACCTCTAAAAACGTGCACCGGTACAGCGATAAGCTGGAGGTGCGGGAAAATAAGAACCAAGCGATTCATGCGGTTGGACCGCAGGAAGACGCACCCCCGGAGGCCATTATTGAAGGGTTTATTCACGCCGGGGTGGATAGTGCCGATAACTATGCGGTTGCACGGCAGTTTCTGACCCCAGACTTTAAAGGCAAGTGGAACCCGACTACAACGACCAGGGTGTACCGTAATACCGCCCAGGTGAGCGCCGATGAGTCGTCTTCAGGGGTGTATCGAGCACGTTTTCAGCAGACTACTTTGGTAAGTGAACAGGGCCTGACCAGTAGTTTTGCTGAGACACTAGAAACTTTTGATTTTAAGCTCCGTCAGATTGAGGGGCAGTGGCGTATTGAAGCCTGCCCCGACGGGTTATGGCTTGATAGCGTTGAGTTTGACCGGGTGTTCAGCCCCTACCGCCTGTATTTTTATAATTCAATGTACACTCATGCGGTGCCCGATATCCGCTGGTTCGCGCACCGTGATGGGCAGTTGGGGATTCTGCTGCAGACGGTAATGGGTGGGCCCGCATCGTATTTGAAGGAGGTAACGGCTTCCACCCTCGTGGAGGGCATGAGTTTGGAGCGTGCTGAAGTTTCTGACCGGGACGCAAAAATACACATTAACGGCCCGGTGCTCAATGCTGTTACCCGTGCCCGGCTGCGCCAGCAGGTGGGGTATGTGCTGAGCAATTTCTCGTCTGTTAATAAGTTCGAACTGACCTATAACGGATCGGTGGTGGGCGAGGACGCCCCAACTGGTTTCCAGGAGGCCCCCATGAGCCCTGAGATCAGTAAGCGTGTTGTGGGTCTTGAAGATGGGAAGCTGGTAATCCGTGAGGATTATCTGAGCCAGCAGCCAGAGACAACTGGTACTGAGTCGGTGACTGATGCCTCGGACCCTGCGATTAACTATGATGGTACGGCGCTCGCTTGTCTGGGGGATACAGGCCGCAGCCTGTATTTCCTCTCGGGCGGTAAGGGGCAGTACCTGGTGAAAAATAAGAAGATGACTGCCCCCAGTTTCGATTCGTTTGGCTGGTTGTGGGTGGCTGAAAGTGACGGGGCTGTACGGGCTTATAACGCGGCGTCAACGAATGAGAAGGAACGGTCTAAGGGCATTGAGATTCCGGTATCATGGCGGAGCGGGATGACCTTTAGCAGCCTGCGGATCTCGCACGATGGTGCCCGCGTGGTGGTGGTTGGTACTCGTGATGGCACGGCGGCTGTGGTGACGTCGGTTGTTGGGTCCGGTGTTGTGGATCCGGTTGGGAAGGCGCGTACCGGGTGGGTGGGGTCGTGGCATGCACTGTGGTTTCGGATACTGATTCCTGTCCTGCAGGAGTGGTTTTGTCATCGAGCCCATCCCAGCGCATCGCTCTTCTGCCGGCTCCCGAACCCGGCATGGCGGGTCGTTCCGTTCCTGGGAGAACCGGTGCAGGGACGGCGCTTTCCTCGAAGGATGAGGCGGGGCGGGCAAACGGCGAGTCGATGTCGTCAGCGGCGCCGCGTCGGGCCCGGTCTGCATGTCCGCTACGTGTATCGTCGACGCCGTCCGGCTGGGCATTATCCGCCGAGAAGGCCCTGCGGGGACGTTGCTTGCCGGAGTCAGTCATGTTCACCTCCACGCGGATGACGAACCGCCACCAGGGCGGTATCTCACTGGTACAGGTTACCCATGACTTCGGTGATCTGTTGGATCAAGGAAGGAGGCTGGTGTGGCGGAACGCGGTTCTCGGCATCGGATGATAGCCGTGGATGTGGACGAGGCCGCACGCGTGGCGAGGCCCCAGGTGACCATTCCGTGGTTCGTGTTGGCCCCGGTGGGGGCGCTTGCGGTGGCGGCCGCGGGGTGGTTGCTGATGGCGGGTCCTGCCGCGCTCGGTTGGCTGACCTCCCCGGAATCACAGCTGGCCGATGCGCTCGGGCTTGCCTCTCGGGTGTTGTTGCTCGCTAACGGGGCGGTGACCACGATCGGAGGGCAGGCAGTCAGCATCGCGCCGCTCGGTCTGACCCTGGCACTGATCCTGCTCGGGGTCCCGGTCGCAGGGTTGGCGGCCCGCGCCGCCATCGACGAGACCGATGACCTGCGAGGACTGGTGCTGCGGGTCGGGGGCACCTATGCGGGAACCTACATCGTATTCATCACCCTGATCGCGTTTTTCGTCCCGGAGACGTCAGTGATCCGGGCCTTCCTGGGGAGCGTGCTGATCGGGGGGATCTCCGGTTTCTGGGGGGTAACGCGTGCCGTCGGTTACGACCCCTGTGAACGATGGTCCGTGCGGGCGCAGTCGTTTCCGCGGGGGATCGGGGTGGCTGCCCTCATCTGTGTGGGAACCGGGGCAGCGCTGCTTTCGGTTGTGCTCATCCTGGGACGCGAGCGTGTCGCCGCGATCGCCGACGGCCTCGGCGGCGATGGCACGGCGGGGATCCTGCTGATCGTCATCCAGCTGGCGTGGCTCCCGAACCTGGTCATCTGGGCCATGGCTTGGGCGCTGGGGGCGGGGGTCACCCTGGGAGAGGGGACGCTGCTCGACATGAATGGGACCAGTCTGGGGTTCCTGCCCTCGATTCCCGTATTGGGAGCTGTTCCAGATCCGGGACCGGTGCCCGAGCTGGCATGGCTGTGGCTGCTAGGCGGAGTACTCGCAGGCGTCCTGGCGACCCTCGTCGTCACACTCAACCGCTCCTCCGAGCGGTTCTATGAGACCTCCATGACCGGTGGGACCGCGGGAATCCTCACGGGGATGCTGCTGTTCGTGCTCGCATGGTTCGCTTCTGGTGGATTGGGGACGCAGCGCCTTGCCCACGTGGGGGTCCGACTTGGCGGTCTGGCGATCACCGCTCCCTGCATTCTCGGACTAGTCGGGCTGGTGACAGGACTCGTGGTGGGGCTTGCCAGACGGGAGTGGCCGACGTGGCGTCGACACTGTGCCGAGACCGGCCAGGACAGTTCCGTGCAGCGGGGTGGGGAAGAGGAACAGACGCTACGCCGGTAGCTCTTCGTGAGGGCGCCGCGGCTCGTGGGAGCAGAAGGGCTCTTCCGCCAGAAAATCACCCGTCATCGCATAGGCGCGGGCTCGTGAGCCGCCGCAGAAGGAACGATACGAGCAGATGCCACACTTGCCCTTGAGCTGGCTGCGGTCACGCAGTGTCGTGAAAAGCGGAGAGTAGCGGTAGATCTCCTCGATGTCGTCGGTTCGGACGTTGCCCGCCTTGATGGGTAGGAAGCCCGAAGGGTAAATGTCTCCGACGTGGGAGATGAACATGAAGCCATCACCGTCGTTGACGTTACGGGCACGACCGATGCCATCCTGCTGCGAGTAGTGCATCCCGGAGGTCAGTACGTCCAGGTCGGTGTCCGCCCCGGCCCGGGCCTCGGCTCGTTTGCGCTGCATGACGACCCGCGAGTACTGGGGTGCGGCGGTCGCCTTGATGTCGAAGGAAGCGGTCTTGGACAGGTCGTAGAGCTGGTTGAAAACGGCCTCGAATCCCTCGGCCGAGGCGACGTCCTCCTTCCTGGCGCGCCCCATCGGGACCAGGAAGAAAACCTCCCAGAAGACGATTCCCAGCTCCGTCATGA
>ERZ773070.1716-NODE-1716-length-13088-cov-2.463439_pt1 | contig 13088 bp, 9 predicted proteins | sample MGYA00580618_ERZ773070 | MGnify/ENA primary metagenome ERZ773070 (study PRJEB29015, sample SAMEA2738023) | human oral metagenome | biome: human oral; feature: human-associated habitat; material: dental | place: China | collected 2019 ...
GTGCACAGCTCCTGCGTCAGATGCAGACCCAGCCCCGTTCCCCGCGTCTCGGTCGTGAAGAACGGTTCGAACAGATGCTCGCGCCGATCTTCGGGAATGCCCGGGCCATCATCCAGAACCCAAAGCTGCAGCACGCCCGCTGCGCTCTGCGTCCAGAGCAGCAGTACCGCCCCCTCACGATCCGAGGCATGACGCAGCCCGTTGGACAGCAGGTTGACGAGAATCTGGCGCAGGTGATTGGGATCGAAGGTGATGGGGGCATGACTGTCATGACGCAGCGCGATGCGCTCACCGCCATCGCGCCCTGCCACCACGGCACCACCGGCCTTCACGTTGCCCAGGAACTCCGGCATGAACTGCGCCATGAAATGCCGCAGGTCCAGCACTTCGCTCAGCGCCCCGCGCCGCGCCATCGACAGCACGTCCTCGACGATGCGGTCGATGCGCATCGTGTTCTTCTCGATGATGTCGGCCAGGCGCTTCTGGGCGGCCGTACCCGCCTGCTCGCCCAGCAACGCGCCGGCATGGCGGATGGCCGAGAGGGGATTGCGGATCTCGTGGGCGATGGAGGCCGACAGGCGGCCCATCGACGCCAGCTTGAGCTGCTGGGCCTGATCCTCGATGCGCTTCAGGTCCTCCAGCAGCACCACGCGGTCCAGCAACGCACGGCCCCCCTGCCCGTTGTCGCCCCCCGGATAGTACGAAGTCTCATCAAGCTCGTCGGGCGGAATGTTGCCGCCGGTCAGCACCCGGACCCGCAGCCGCACGGTGCCTTCACGGCGACGGATCTGCAGGTCCGCCACGCGCTCGGGCGTATCCAGGACCTGGCGCAGCGCCTTCAGTGTCTTGGGATCGGCCTCGGTGAAGGGAACGCCCATGGGCAGGTTCAGCAGACGCCGCGCCTTCGGATTCATGTCGCGCGGCACACCCCGCGGATCGAAGACGACCACGCCCTGATCCAGCTCGGCCACCACCAGTGCATGAATGGCACGCTGGTTGCGGAGATCTTCGCCGCGCCGGATGGCCAGCCGCTCCTGCATGGCCAGACGTCGCGCCAGGCGACTGATCACCAGCGCCGTGAAGAACAGCGTGGCGCTGATGAAGGCGGCGATCATCAGCTCGTTGCCGATGGCCGTGGTGCCCATGTCGCCACGCTGCAAAAAGCGCAGCATGGTCTCGCCCAGCAGCATCATGGAGGCCGCAGCCGCGACCGCCAGGGCAGGCAAGGTGGCCGACAGGATGGCCACACCCGCCACCGGGGTGATCATCAGCGCCCCCAGACCACTGCGGCCGTTGCTGGCGTAGACGATCAGCCCCAGCACCAGCACATCCACGGTGATCTGCGCAAACAGCTGAAGCGAGAAGCCCCGACGGATGCGGCGCACCGCGATGGAGCTCAGCACCGCGAAGCCCATGTAGAAGGCGGTCAGGCCGATGAAGAGCGTTCGCTGGAACGGATGCGCTGCCGGGGTGTCGGGCCCCAGCACCGGAATGTAGATGAGCAGCAGCAGCGCAATGATGAGGCGCCCGTCAGCCAGGTAGCGCAGCGAGGTCCAGAAGGTGCCGGCCTGCTGCAGGGGCAGCTCATCCGGGTCCGGCGACAGCCGATTCGTCGATGCGTTCATGCCGCAACCCGCCGCGAGCGGCGCTGCGCATGCGTCATTTCAGGCGCTGCCCGCTCTGGGCCGCCTTGCCCTGCGCCTGGTGCGCTTCACAGCAATAGACGCGGCCATGGGCAAAGATGGCCTCGGAAGCCGGCAGATGCAGGTCGCAGATCGAGCAGGCCACCATCATGTCCGCATCGGCCGGACGTGCGGGCGCAGCGTCTGCAGCCGCCTGGCCAGCCGCAGCCTGGGCTTCGCGCCGGGCACGGGCCGCCGCCAGGGCACCATAGCGCCGCACGAGCATGATCGCGCCGGCAATCACCAGCATCCAGAAGATGATTTTCACGTTGATTCCTTCCTGGCGATCAGATCCGGTTGAGGATCACTTCCAGCACGAAACGGCTGCCCACGTAGGACAGCAGCAGCAGGATGAAGCCGCCCAGCGTGAGCCGGATGGCCAGGCGTCCACGCCACCCCCACAGCCGGCGCCCCAGCAGCAGCAGCCCGAAGAAGATGGTGGCCACCAGCGAGAACACGGTCTTGTGGTTCAGCGTGAGCGGTCGCCCGAAGATCTCTTCACTGAACAGGCCGCCACTGACTGTCGTGAGCAGCAGCAGCACGAATGCTACGCTGATGACGTTGAAGAGGATGCGCTCGAGCACCATGAGCGGCGGCAAGGCCTGATGGCCGCGCGCCAGCAGTGTTGTGATGAGACCAGCGCGGTCCTGCCGGCGAGGATGCAGCCGATGCTCGGCCGCCGCCATGAGCAGCGCCTGCAGCGCGGCCAGAAAGACCACGCCATAGGCCAGCGTGCCCACCACCAGGTGCGGCACGAAGAACGGCGTCTGCCGATCGAGCGGGAATGCGGCACCGGGGAAGAAGACGGGCAGCACCACCACGACCATGGCCAGCGGCGCCAGCAGCACAGGCAGGCGCCCCACACTCATGTGGCGGCTTTCCAGCCAGATGAGCAGCAGCGCGATCCAGACCGTGGCCGACAGCAGATAGGCAAAGCCGAAATGAAAGACCTCGTCGACGCGCCACCAGGGTGAGATGAGCACCAGCGCATGGGCCAGCAGCCCGGCCCCCAGCACGACATCGAGACCGCGCCAGCCGACGGCGGCACCGGCCGCACCGCGAGGTGCCGGCGCAGCAGCAGGCCGTGCCGCCGGAACGCCTGCGCCGGCGGCACGAGAAGGAGGGTCGGCGTCTGCGGCACGTGCCTGGCCCTGCGCATCATGGCGCAGGCCACGCAGCAGCACCAGACCATACAGTCCGACCGCCAGGAGGATGAGAGTCAGTACAATGCCCACTGTCGCAGTTTACCCCGCCCGGGCACCGGTCGCGCAACATCGCCCCGCCCCTGGCGCACTCCCCGCCACGTTTTCCACCGCCTTCGGGCCCAGTCTCTCATGTTCGACAGCCTTTCCCAACGCCTTGCGCGCATTGTGAAGACCATGCGCGGTGAGGCTCGCCTGACCGAAGCCAATACCCAGGAAATGTTGCGGGAAATCCGCATCGCGCTGCTTGAGGCCGATGTGGCCCTGCCCGTGGTGCGCGACTTCATCGCCCAGGTGAAGGAAAAGGCGCTGGGCCAGGAGGTGCTGCAGTCGCTCACCCCCGGCCAGGCGCTGGTGGGCATCGTCCACAACGCCATGGTGGACCTGATCGGCGGCGAGACCGCCGAGCTGGATCTGGCGTCCCAGCCGCCCGCCATCATTCTGATGGCCGGCCTGCAGGGCGCGGGCAAGACCACCACGGTGGGCAAGATCTCCAAGTGGCTGCGCGAGAACCGCAAGAAGAAGGTGCTGACGGTGTCCTGCGACGTGTACCGTCCTGCCGCCATCGACCAGCTCAAGACCGTGGCCCAGCAGGCCGGCGTGGACTTCTTCCCGTCGCAGCCCGACCAGAAGCCGGCCGACATCGCGCGCGCCGCAGTGGACTGGGCCAGGAACCACTATCACGACGTGCTGATCGTCGACACGGCCGGCCGGCTGGGCATCGACCAGGCGATGATGGACGAGATCCGTCTGCTGCACGACACCCTGCACCCCGTCGAAACGCTCTTCGTGGTGGACGCCATGCAGGGTCAGGACGCGGTCAACACCGCCAAGGCCTTCAACGACACGCTGCCGCTCACGGGCGTGGTGCTCACCAAGCTCGACGGCGACTCGCGCGGTGGTGCGGCCCTGTCGGTCAAGGCCATCACCGGCAAGCCCATCAAGTTCGTGGGCGTGGGCGAGAAGCTCACCGGACTGGATGTCTTCCACCCCGACCGGATGGCCAACCGCATCCTGGGCATGGGCGACATCGTGGCGCTGGTGGAACAGGCCCATGCCAACGTGGACCACGCCGCGGCGCAGGAACTGGCCGAGAAGCTCAAGAAAGGCTCGCGCTTCGACCTGAACGACTTCCTGGCCCAGCTGAGCCAGATGAAGAAGCTGGGCGGGCTCAGCTCGCTGATGGAGAAGATGCCGGCCGAGATCCAGGGCAAGGCCAGCGCCGAGGACATGGACAAGGCCGAGCGCGACATGCGCCGCATGCAGGGCATCATCCACGCCATGACGCCGGCCGAGCGCGAGAAGCCCGAGCTGATCAAGGCCACCCGCAAGCGGCGCATCGCCGCGGGTGCCGGGGTGCACGTGCATGACGTGAACCGGCTGCTGAACCAGTTCTCGCAGATGCAGTCCGTCATGAAGAAGATGCAGAAAGGCGGCCTGGCCAAGATGATGCGTGCCATGAAGGGCATGATGGGCGGCGGCGGCCTGCCCGGCATGGGCGGCCCCGGCCCGATGGGCCGATGACGGGCTGAGGGATATGGCTCATTCGCACCCAGGCACATCCCGGGTGATCGCCTTTCCTGACAATTCAACCGATTCGCGGCTATTCGCAACCGTTCCGCGCTGATTGGTTACATATCGCATTAGATTGGTCACAGAATTGCGGTCTAATGGCTTGCAGAAGTGACCGCCTGTCCCTATTGGGACAGAAGGCTTGGGGGGTTTCACAACGCCCCCTGAGCCTGCCTGCCGGGAAGTTCCTCCCTTCCCGGCACACGGACGCTTCAGGAAGACCCAAACCTCTCATCCTGCGGGCCAGCATCCGGGGCCCGAGCCTTTCCATTCGGGTGACCGACCGTGCGTCTTGCCTATCTGATCATTGCCCACCAGCAGCCCGAGCAGCTGGCCCAGATGCTCTACTGCATCCAGCACCCCGACAACGTCTACCTGGTCATGCCCGACAGCAAGGGGCTGACCGGCAGCGAGCCGGCCCTGCAAGCCGTGGTGCGTCGGCACCCCAATGTCTTCATTGCCCCGGCGCGCGACATGCGCTGGGCGTCCTGGAGCCTGATGCAGGCCCGGCTGGACGGCATCCGTGAACTGCTGGCACGCCCCGAGCCCTGGGAAGTGCTGATCAACCTCAGCGGCCAGGACTTTCCGCTGAAGTCGCAGGAAGAGATCCGCGCCTTCTTTGCAGCCAACGAAGGCCGCAACTTCCTCGACATCGTGGAGCCCGAGAAGGTCTGGAACGACCCTTACGCCCGCATCCAGCGCATCCGGCTGGAGCCCCCGTTCATGAAGAGCGGCTGGAACGTGCCCAAACTGCGCATTGACCGCTGGTCGCGCCATCTGGGCCAGGCCCGCTACGTGGGTGGCCGCCCCTACATGGCGCTTACCCGCAGCTTCTGTCAGCACCTCATCGAATCCAGCCACCTGCCCCGCTGGGTGAAGACCCTGAGGCATGGCTACCGCCCCGTCGAGGTGCTGCCGCACAGCTTCATCATGAACTCTCCCCATGCCGACACGGTGGAAAACCGCCTGCTGCATGAAGAGGACTGGAGCGCCGGAGGATCGCACCCCAAGGTGTTCACGCTGGCCGACCGGGAGCGTCTGGAGCGCTCGGACAAGCTCTTTGCCCGCAAGTTCGACAGCCGACAGGACAGCGAGATCCTGCGGGTGCTGGAAAAGAGGGTGCTGGGCGCCGAGGCAGGCTGACCCGAAGAAGGTTGACCGAAGCAGGCTGACGGCTGTCGGGCATCCCGGCATCCCGGCATCCGGCTCGCCCTCGGACAGCCCTTGGCCAACTCTCAGCCAGGTTGCCACAACACAAAAGCCGAAGCGACCCCTGGCAGGCGCTCATGGCAAAAGCCGAAGCGACCCTTGGCATGGGCCCATGGCCCATGCAGAAGGTCGCCTCTGGCAGTCTCCTCCCCCCTTCGGGGATCGCCACGCCGATACGTAGATCCTGCGTGTCGGCGTGCTGCTTTCTGATAGGCCACGCCGCAAGGGCGGATACGACACGCGGCGTGGTCGCATAACACGAATCAGATAGTACGGCTCAGATGACTCGCCCCTGAATCTGCTGCCTTGGCGAGCAGCCGGCTCTCGGGATGAGGTATTTATGCCTCTTGAGCGTATAAATTGACTATCTTTAACATAAAAGATACGGAGCGGCGCAAAAACCTCTTGCAATGACCGAAGCCAGAGCATAGAATTCATTCGTCTCCTCCACCTCCTCCTTTGGTGGATTAGCCCGCACGCTTATCCGTGCGGGCTTTTTTCTTTCTGCGGTCGCTTTTCTTGTCCGGCTCAGTTGGTGCAGTACTTGCCGGGTCTCCTCTCACTGCCACCGGGTGTCTCCATGTCCCGCTGGTCTAGACCGCATGGCTGCATTGTCTTGCTTTGCACGCAGGCCTTCCATTGGGGGCAACCCTAAGCGGGGGCAACCCTAAGCATCTGCCCGCCATGACGCTTTCCCTCTTTGAAGACGCGGCCGATCCGCAGATCAACCTGCTACCCTGCGACGGCATCGTCAACGACCATGGCACGGTGTTTGCCGCCGAGGCCGATGCGATGCTGGCCTGGCTGCTGGCCGAAGTACGGCCGCTGGTGGACCAGCTCTACGGAAAGCGCATCGTCACGGCCCGCCGTGTGGCCTGGTATGGCGACGAAGCCTTCGACTACCGCTATTCAGGCGTCAACCATCGGGCACGCCTCTGGGCACCTCCCCTGCGGACATTGCGTGACCAGGTGAGCGCCCGGGTGGGAGTCTCCTTCGATTCCTGCCTGCTGAACCGCTACGACGACGGCACCCAGGGCATGGCCTGGCACAGCGACGACGAAGCCGAGCTGGGACCGGAGACGGTGATTGCCTCGGTCAGCTTCGGGGCCACCCGCAAGTTTGCCTTCCGCCACCGCCAGACCCGCCAGAAGGTCGAGATGCTGCTGCACCACGGCCAGCTGATCGTGATGCGCGGCCAGACGCAGGCCCACTGGCAGCATGCGCTGATGAAAAGCACGCGCGTCACCCAGCCGCGCGTGAACCTGACGTTCCGGACGATCCGGACTTGATGTGGGGCGGATCCCCTGGGCGACGCACAGCGTATCCGCCCGGCAAATGACCGAGTCGCCCATGCGATTCAGGGCCCGGGTTTTGGTACCCTGTCGGCTGTCTTCATCAACGTACCGTCCACGGCGACGGCACGGATGAAGGCATCACCGTCGGTTCCGGCTTCGGCACGGGGCCGGCACCATACGTGTTCAGGGAAGATATTCATGCAAAAGAACCAGAAACCCACCCTCTCCTCGGTGCGCACTCCGGCGCTGGGCCTGCTGGCCGCGCTGGCGCTGGCATTCGGCGCACCGTCGCTGCACGCCGCCGACAAGTCCGAACTGCTGTCGGGCGCCCGCGAGAAAGTGACGGAAGTGAAGGATTCGCTGTCCGGCAAGATGAGCGAAGCTGCCGACAGCAAGACATCCGCCCTGAAGGAGAAGAAGGATGCGCTGAAAAAGGACGGCAGCAAGCTTCAGGACAAGGCCGCCAGCCAGAAGGACAAGGCCAAGGAAGCCACCAGCAAGGCCAGTGCCACGAAGGAGGCTGCCAAGGACAGCGCCGCGGGGTCGGTCGGCAAGCTGGACCTGAACAGCGCAACCGAAGCGGAACTTGCGCAACTGCCCGGCATCGGCGAGGCACGCGCCAAGGCCATCGTGAAGGGACGCCCCTACACCGGCAAGGATGAGCTGAAGCGCAAGAAGATCGTGCCGGCCAGCGTGTACGAGAAGATCAAGGATCGCGTGATCGCGCACAAGCGCTGATCACCTCTGCCGTCGGCGCCCATCGAATTCTTCCGGTTGGGCGCCGATGTATCCCAGATGCGTGAAACGGAAGCCATCGACATACCTCAATCCATAGCCGAGGGCACGATCGAGGCCGATGTGGCAGACATGGTTGGACAGGATACGATACGGACAGACCCTGTCAGGCTTTCAAAGCCCCACCCCCAACGTTACCGATACCGAAGAGATGTCGCCATTGAAACTCGTGCCGGCCCGGCGCCGGGCACAGGATGCCCGGGGCCATGAAGGGGAGCGCCCCCGCGCGGGGCGTCCGCAGAACCGGAAGAACGACCCCCAGGCTCAGCCCCGGACGCAGGCCCGGTTGCAGCCCCGTGAGAAGGCCCAAGAGAAGGTCCAGCGACGTGCCCCGGCCGTGTCTTCAGGCGAGATCCCGCCCGAGGGCGAACGGCTGAACAAGCATCTGGCGCGCACGGGGGTGTGCTCGCGGCGCGAGGCAGATGACTGGATTGCCCAAGGCTGGGTGCGGATCAACGGCCGGCCAGTGGAGATGGGGCAGAAGGTGATGCCGGGCGATGTGGTGGAAGTGCGGCAGGCAGCGCGTGCCCGGCAGCAGGACAAGGTGACGATCCTGCTGAACAAGCCGGTGGGCTATGTGAGCGGCCAGGCCGAGGATGGCTATCGGCCAGCGGTGACGCTGATCGATGCGCAGAGCCGCTGGGCCGGCGACACGAACCCGCGCCGTTTCGAGCGCAGCCAGCTGCGCGGGCTGGCGGTGGCGGGCCGGCTGGATATCGATTCGGTGGGGCTTCTGGTGCTGACGCAGGACGGGCGTGTGGCCCGGCAGCTGATCGGCGAGGATTCGACCACCACCAAGGAATATCTGGTGCGGGTGCGCTATGGTGCAGTGGAACGCAACGTGCAGGCGGCCTTCCCGCGGGATCGGCTGAAGCTGCTGCGCCACGGGCTCTCGCTGGACGGCCGCAAGCTGAAGCCGGCGCAGGTGGACTGGGAGAACCCCGAGCAGCTGCGCTTCGTGCTGCAGGAGGGGCGCCACCGTCAGATCCGCCGGATGTGCGAGCTGGTGGGTCTAGCGGTGACGGGGCTCAAGCGCATCCGTGTGGGCAACGTCCTGCTGGGGCGCCTTCCGCCCGGCCAGTGGCGTTACCTGGGGTTGGACGAAAGCTTCTGAATGCTCCACGCCGGCGGCGATGCCGGCCAGCTTCTCGAATTCCGGCAGCGGCATGGGCGCGCCCAGCGCCTGGCCTTGGCCGTAATCCACACCGATGTTTTCCAGTGCCGGCAGCATCAGGTCGGACTGCACCGACTTGGCCACGCTGGCGATGCCCAGTTCGTGCGCCAGCACGGTGAGGGTGCGCAGCACGGCCTGGCCGGCGCCCTGATGGACGAGCGATTCGGTGAAGGCGCCATCGATCTTCAGGTAGGCCACGCCGATCTCGCCAATGGCCGACAGGTTCACGAAGCCGCTACCCACGTTGTCCAGCGCGGCACGCGCGCCCAGCTGGCGCAGGCCGCCAATCAGGCGCTTCATCATGTAGCCGTCCTGCATGGCCACGGTCTCGTTGATCTCGACGACCAGCTTGGGAGCGACCTGCTGGTAACGGCGCACCTGGCTCAGCAGGTAGGTCTTGAAGGCTTCGTCGCTGAGCGCCTCGGCCGACAGGTTGAGCGAGATGAAGTCCAGGGCGCGGAAGGCGCGTTCGTTCCTGTCCAGCCAGCGCAGGGTCTCGTTCAGCACCCAGCGGTCGATGGTGGCCATTTCGCCGCGGTAGATGGCGGCCTCGATCAGGCCGGCGGGTGAACGCAGGGTGCCGTCCGGGGTGCGATGGCGCAGCAGGATCTCGCCGCCAAGCCGGTTGGATTCGCCCAGCCCGACCACGGGCTGGATGGCCAGCTCGAAATCGCGGAATTCCTTGGTCCGGCGCAGGCGGTCCAGCACATCCATCTCGACCTGGTGACGCTGGCGCTCCCCTTCCTGCTCTCCGTCCTGGAAGATGACGACCTGGTTGCGTCCCTTGCGCTTGGCCTCACGGCAGGCGTTGTCGGCACGATCAATCAGCTGGCTGCTGGTCTGGCCACGCAGGGCCGGGCTCATGCCCACGCTGGCGGTGACGGCAAAGCGCTTGGGCGCGATGACGAAGGGGCGGCCGGCAATGGCATCCAGGGCACGATAGGCCAGCAGGCGGTGCGGAGGCTCTTTGCCGTTGAGCAGCACGGCGAATTCGTCGCCCCCCATGCGGGCAATCTCCGCATGCTCGCCCAGCCGGCTGCGCAGTCGGCGCACGACATCCACAAGCACCGTGTCACCGGCCTGATGCCCGAACACGTCATTGAGCACCTTGAAGCGGTCCAGGTCGATGTAGCAGAGGGACACCTGATCCAGCGTTTCATGCTCGTTCAGCAGTGCCTCGAGGCGCTTCTCCAGACCATGGCGGTTCAGCGCGCCGGTCAGCCTGTCGTGCTGGGACTCGTGGATGAGGTGGTGTTCGGCCTGCTTGAGCGCCGTGATGTCGGTAAGGCTGACGTCGTGACCGGTATCGGTCTTCTGGGCCTGCACGCGCAGCCAGCGATGGCCGCTCCCCTTCTCCAGACGCCAGACAAAGTCGGCTTCCTCGAAGTTCTCCAGTTCCTGATGGATCCGTTCGGCCAGATCCTGCGGGAAGGCGTCATTGAGCGCAGAAAGCGTGTCGACGTGGGCACGATCCAGCGAGGCACTGTCGCCAGCCAAGGGCGAGGCATCCGCACGCGCGCCCGGGGCCCGATGAGGGTCGATGCTGCCAGCCGGCACATCGAACAGCCGTACCGCCACTTCGTTGTAGCGCTCGATGCGGTTGTCACGATCGAAGGACAGCAGGCCGATGGGCACAGCACGGTAGGTGGCCTGGTAGCGCCCAAGGGCTGTCATGGCGGCTTCCTGGGTGCGCAACTGGCGCGAACGCTCGGCCGCCAGGTAGCCGATGACGGCGGTGGAGGCATTCATCACGGCCAGCAGCGTGGTGGACTGCAGGTCCAGCCAGGGCAGCGGCGCCTGCGTGATGCCCAGCAGGAAGAAGAGCGTGTTGGCAGCCGCCATCCCGTCCAGCAGCGGGGTGCACAGGTACCAGACCGACATCACCGAGATGCGGCGGCTGAGGTTGACCACCACCATGCCGACCACGGTGACGACAATGGCGGCGCCGACCAGATACAGCAGCGTCTGGAAGATGTCGGGCGGCAGCAGGCCGGAGACGGCCAGCGCGAAGCCGCTGGCGATGTACATGCCGTGCAGCCAGGTGCCGAAGCGGTGGCCCTGCAGCCGGGACTCCATCAGCCCCCACATCAGGGCGGCGCAGGCGCAGGGAAAGGCCATCTGGGCCATCTGTTCCAGGCCCATGCCCACCACGCTGGAGGCCGAGCTGCCCAGCCAGAACTGGATGTAGCCGCCCCGCACCATCAGGAAGACGGCGCGCGATCCCAGCCAGAAGGCCAGCAGCCGCACCACGCGAATGTGCATCAGCTGGCCGGCCACGAAGGCGGTCAGCCCCAGCAGCGCCAGGATACTGCCCAGCAACGTGCCCTGGGCCTCGATCTGGCGCTGCGCCTCGATGAAGCGGGTCTCGTCCCACAGGTTGAGCGAGAGCGCCGGGCCGGCGATGGACAGCTCCAGACGCAGTACGGCGGTCAGGTCATGCTCGCCGCTGAAGCGGCGGTGGCCGGCCGGCAGGGGCAGTGGCAGCTCGGGCAGCGTGATGGCGTAGCCGGGCAGTGCACGGGCCGCATTGACGGGCTCCTGCTCGTTGTTGAAATGCGCGTAGAGCAGCGCCTGGCCGAATTCGTCCAGGATGACGGCATCGCCCTTCTGCACGGAACGGTTGGCAATGTGCAGCACGCGCGTGCGCTCGACGGTATCGGCAGGGATGCGGGCCAGCACCCACAGGGTCTTGGCGTTGCTGCCTTTGCCCCCCAGGTCCAGCGGCGGTCCCTGCTCGCGCAGTGATCCCAGCACGCTGGTGAGTTCGTTGAAGTTCTTCGATGACGCCAGGATCCTGTAGGGCAGGACCTGATCCGGCTTCGAATAAGCCATCGGGTAGGCGTACATCCAGACCACGTACGACACCGCAATCAGCAAAAGCACCCACGACGCCAGTTGGCGCGCGCCTTGGCGTTGTCGTGCTGCTGGATCCTGGGGCTGCGTCACATTCGCTCCCGGGAGGGGGTCCCTGGTTGTCGTGCGGTGATCATGTCATCCCGGGATGGGATACATTGTGCGAAGACACACAGGTGGGGGGCCGATGCTGACCGGGGTGCGTCCATCCACAGCAAAAAGAATAATGTCCACCGACGGACGGCAGGTCCCGCCCCCCGAACGGGCCGACGAGCGGTCAATCGAGGGGGCTTGCAGCCGACGAACGGTCGGTTGACGGGAACAAGTGATGCGGGGAAGCGACGTCGGACGGCTGAAAGCGCCAGCGCTTCCAGGCCGCAAAGACCGCATCGGGATAGGCCGACTGGCCCCGGCTGCCGTTGTAGCGCCCCAGGGCCATGAAGAGGTTACCGTTTTCCAGGTCAAGGTAGTGACGCAGGATGACGCAGCCATAGCGGATGTTGATGCGCATCCGGAAGAGTGCATCGGCATCACCGTTGCCCAGCACGCGCGTCCAGAAGGGCATCACCTGCATCAGGCCTTTGGCGCCGACCGAGCTGATGGCGTATTGGCGGAACGCGCTTTCCACTTCGATCAGGCCGAGTATCAGCTGGGTATCGAGGCCTGCGCGGGTGGTTTCGTATTGGATATTGATGAGCAGGCGGCGGCGCTCCAGCGGGTCGGGCACGAAACGCGCCAGCCGCAGCGACATATCGTTGAGCCAGCGCGGCGCGTTATACGGGTTTTCAAACACCAGGCGCGGCGGGTTCACATTATTCACCGAATGGCGCATCACCGAAGTGACATCGTCCGACAGCGTTTCCTCGCGCTGCGCCCCGGCACGGGCGGCTTGAGGCAGGCAGGCAACAGCGGAAACGGCAGCCAGCGAGGCGAGCAGGCGGCGGCGCTCGGGCTGTTCGGGGGCAGACGGATACGGCATGGTTTTAAAGTGCACCGATTAAGATGATAACAGCCGCTATTATAGTGGAGTTTCACCCATACTGGGCAGCTTGAGCCTGTTTGCCTCACCGAAGCGGGCCACCTCCTGTGCAGGCTGAACAATAAAACGGTATTTGGGTTTCGCAGCCACCGATGTTTTCAGGTAGCCTGCCATATAGCTAAAGCAATAGCTTCTTCCCATCATGCGACTTGTAGTCAGCCTGAATCCAGGCGGCAAAGCATGGCCGCTTTCCCGGTAGGAATGAAGTGCTTGGGCTATATTCGGCAATAACCCTTTAGAATTTCCGCATATGGTTGTATGATGTG
>ERZ773070.1717-NODE-1717-length-13080-cov-5.019117_pt1 | contig 13080 bp, 10 predicted proteins | sample MGYA00580618_ERZ773070 | MGnify/ENA primary metagenome ERZ773070 (study PRJEB29015, sample SAMEA2738023) | human oral metagenome | biome: human oral; feature: human-associated habitat; material: dental | place: China | collected 2019 ...
GGTTGAGGGTGTCGACCTCGCCCTCGGCCAGGACCTTGTCGAAGTCCTCCAGGGAGACGCGCTTGCGGCGCTTGGCCAGCAGGGCCTGACGCTCGGCGGCCTCACGCTTGTCGGCGATCTGGCGGGCCGTGCGGTCATCCGGCGCGACCAGGAAGGAGTCGCCGGCGCGCGGGACGGACGTGAGACCCAGGACCGCAACGGGCATCGACGGGCCGGCCTCGGAGACGTCGTTACCGCCGTCATCGAACATAGCGCGCACGCGGCCGTAGGACGAGCCGACCACGAGGGAGTCGCCCACGTGGAGCGTGCCGCGCTGGACCAGCATGGTCGCGACGGCGCCGCGGCCCTTGTCCAGGTTCGCTTCGATGGCGACGCCACGTGCGTCGGTGTTCGGGTTGGCTTCAAGGGTCAGCGCAGCGTCGGCGGTCAGCAGGACAGCCTCGAGCAGCTCGCGGATGCCCTTGCGCTGCTTAGCGGAGATGTTCACGAACATGACGTCGCCGCCGTACTCTTCCGCGACCAGGCCGTACTCGGTGAGCTGGGAGCGGATCTTCTCCGGGTTCGCCGTGTCCTTATCGACCTTGTTCACCGCGACGACGATCGGGACGCCGGCGGCCTGCGCGTGGTTGATAGCCTCAACCGTCTGGGGCATGACGCCGTCATCGGCAGCGACCACGAGGATCGCAATGTCGGTGACCTGAGCGCCACGTGCACGCATGGCCGTGAAGGCCTCGTGACCGGGGGTATCGATGAAGGTGATCGGGCGGACGGTGCCGTCCTCAGCCTTGACCGTGACCTGGTAGGCGCCGATGTGCTGGGTGATGCCGCCGTGCTCGGTGTCGACGACGTCGGTGTGACGGATCGCGTCGAGCAGCTTGGTCTTACCGTGGTCGACGTGCCCCATGACGGTGACGACCGGCGGACGGGGCACCATATTCTCAGCGTCGTCGAGTTCTTCGGCCTCGAGATCGATGTCGAAGGACTCGAGCAGCTCGCGGTCCTCGTCCTCGGGGGAGACGACCTTGACGTCGTAGCCGAGCTCCGCGCCCAGGGCCTCGAAGGTGTCCTGGTCGAGGGACTGCGTGGCGGTCGCCATCTCACCCAGGGCGAAGAGGACCGTCACGAGTGCTGCGGGATTGACATCAATCTTCTCGGCGAGGTCAGCAAGGGATGCGCCCTGGCGGATGCGGATCTGCGCGCCGTTGCCGCGCGGGATCGACACACCGCCGATGACGGGTGCATTCTGCTGCTCATACTCTTGACGCTTCGCGCGCTTCGACTTGCGTCCGCGCTGCGAGCGGCCGCCTCCGCGACCGAATGCGCCCGGCGTGGAGCCGCGACCGCCGCGGCCACCACCGCGGGGACCACCGAAGCCGCCGCCGTTGTTCTGGGGGGTGCCGCCACCGGCACCTGCACCTGCTCCGCCGGGACGGGCGCCGCCGCGACCGCGTCCACCGCGGCCGGTGCGCTCACCACCGCCGTTACCGGAGGCAGCATTACGTGCGAAGTTCGCCTGGCCGGGCATCATGCCCGGGTTCGGACGGTTGCCGCCGGGGCGCGGGGCGCCGGGACGAGGACCACCGTTGCCGGAGGCACCCTGACGCGTGGCACCGGGGCGCGGACCACCGTTGCCGGATCCGCCCGGGCGCGGGGCGCCGGGACGAGGGCCGCCGGAGCCGCCGGGGCGAGGCATGCCCTGCGAGGAGGCGTAGGGGTTGTTGCCCGGTCGGGGGCCGCCGGGACGAGGCCCGCCGGGGCGAGCCGAGCGCGGGGCGGGCTTGGGAGCAGCCTCAGGCTTCTTACCCCGTGGCTTAGGCGCACCGGGCTTGGGCGCACCAGGCTTGGGCGCATCGGCCTTGGGTGCTCGCGCCTTCGGCGTCGGAGCCTCCGTGGTGCCCCGGCCGCTCGCCGGAGCCTTGGGGGCGGCCGCCTTGGGGGCCGACTTCTTGGCGGCGGGCTTTGCCGGTGCCGCCTTGGGTGCCTTCGGGGCGGGCTTCGCGTCCGCCTTCTTCGCCTTTTGTGCCGACGCGAACTTCTCGCGCATCTGCCGCACGACCGGGGGTTCGAGCGAGGACGACGACGACTTGACGAATTCACCCGCTTCCTTCAGGTGACCCATCAGTTCTTTGCTGGTGATTCCGAGCTCTTTGGCGAGCTCGTGGACACGCAACTTTGCCACATTTCTCCTGTCCGGAAGCGCCTCCGGGCAGGAGGCGCGTTATTCGTCTTGCTGGCAGCTCATCGCTGGGTACTCATCGGGTGCCCATCAGCTTCCAACCCGCTTCCGTTTCTCGATCGTCGGCGTTCGCCGCTTGACTCGCGATCGCCTCCAGTTGCGCCCACACTGAGGAGCCGGTGCCGGTCCGCGCGCGCATGGCGCGCTCCAACGCCCGGCGTCCGCGGGCCGCCTGGACGCACGCGGGATCGGGGTGGATCCACGCGCCCCTGCCGGGCTGATCACGTCGGAGGTCCACTGTCGCGGGGCCTCCTGGGGGCACAACCACGCGGACGAGGTCCGCTCGCGCGCCGCGCTCGCCGCAGCCGATGCACGTCCGGACGGGGCCGCCAGAGGCGGCGCCCCCCGGTGCGGATGGTTGCGACACGGTTACCTAGTTTAATCCACGCGCGGCGTGGCCCCTGGCCAACTCCTATGAGCGACTGGTCACGGAATCCGGCGTGGACACGCGCGAGGCGGTCGCCTCGTCCCCCGTTTCCGTGTCCGAGTGGATGTCGATGTGGAAGTTGGTGAGCCTGGCGGCCAGGCGGGCGTTCTGCCCCTCCTTGCCGATGGCGAGGGAGAGCTGGAAATCGGGGACGATCGCCGTCGCGGTGCGGTTGTCGACGGAGTGGACGACGACGCGGGTCACGCGCGCGGGCGAGAGGGCGTTGGCGACGAAGCGCGCGGGGTCGTCCGAGTAGTCGACGATGTCGATCTTCTCGCCGCCGAGCTCGGTCATCACCGCGCGGACGCGGGCGCCCACGGGGCCGATGCACGCGCCCTTGGCGTTGATGCCCTCGCGGGTGGCCGCCACGGCGATCTTCGTGCGGTGCCCCGCCTCGCGGGCGATCGCCCTGATCCTCACCAGCCCCTGCTGGATCTCGGGGACCTCGCGCTCGAAGAGGCACTCGACCAGGCCGGGGTGCGTGCGCGACAGGGTGACGCGGGGGCCGCGCTCGGTGCGCTCGACGCCGACCACGAAGGCGCGGATGCGGTCGCCGTGGCGGTATGCCTCACCCGGGACCTTCTCCGAGTCGGGCAGGACGGCCTCGAAGTCGTCGCTGATCTGGACCCGCGTGAGGTGGCCGTCCCTGCTCTGCTGGACGGTGCCGGTGATGATCTGGCCCTCCCGCCCGGCGAAGTCGCCGAAGACGCGCTGGTCGTCGGCGTCGCGGAGCCTGGCCATGATGACCGAGCGGGCGGTGGCCTGGGCGATGCGCCCGAAGTTCTTCGGCGTGTCGTCGAACTCCCCGATGGGGTTGCCGTCCTCGTCCTCGTCGACGGCCATGACCGTGACGCGCCCGGTCTTCTTGTCGATCTCGATGCGGGCCTCGCTGATCGCGCCCGGGATGTTGTGGTAGGCCTTGAGCAGGGCCTCCTCGATGGCGTCGACCAGGGTGTCCAGGGAAACGCCCTTCTCGGTCTCCACCATGCGCAGTGCCGTCATGTCGATTTCCATGTCCGCCTCAATCCTTTGAACCGAGTTCGACGCGGGCCCGCGCCTTCTTCATGTTTGCGTATTCGATGGTAGTCGTTCCCCTGTCGGTTTCCAGTGTGGCCGACACGTCGTCCGCAGCGCGGACACGCCCGCTCACGTGCCCGCCGTCACGGAGCTTGACCCGCACGGGCAGGCCGACCTGGCGTTTCCAGTGGCGGGGTTCGGTGAGCTCGCGCTCAGCACCGGGGGTGGACACCTCCAGCAGGTACTCGCCATCGATGGGATCCGCCCGGTCGAGGGCGGCCGACACGGCGCGCGAGACCGCGGCGAGGGTGTCCGAGTCCACTCTCGCCTGCTCACCGGCGCCCTCGACCAGCGGGGTGTCGACCGTGACCCGCACCAAGGGGGTGCCCCCGGAGCGGGTGCGCACGACCGTGTCGAGTTCCAGGTCCTCGCGCGCGACGACCGGACCCAGGAGTTCCTCGAGTCGCGCGTCTCGTGCTGGATGTGCCATTGCTCCCCGCTTTCCGCTGTGTGGGACGCGCCAGGACCGGCGCGCCGACTTGGGTCTATATCCTACCCGGGGTGTGGGATGATTCCACCGTGCCTGTTTTGATTTCCGAAACCACCCGCCCCGCGCCGGTCCCAGCACCGAGGCGCGGCGCGCTCGCCCGAGCGGGCGCTGCGTGCGCCGTCGTGGCCGCCGTCGTGTCCGGATGCTCCTCCTCGTCCCTGCCGCAGTTGTCCGGGTTCGCCCAGGTCCGGGACTTGTCGGCGCGCACCGAGGCGGCGGCGGAGCTGCGCGCCCGGGCCCTTTCCACGGCCGCCGTGGCGTGCGCCTCCTGCCAACAGGCGCTGGGCTCGTTGGCCGACGAGTCCTCCACCAGGCTCACGGCACTGGGCGGACTGTGGGATCCGTGGGGAGGGCGGCCTCCCGAGGGCGCAGAGGAGCCCGCGCCCGTCTCCGACGCCCCCGTGGACGTCGAGGGCTTCGTGGCGTGGTTGGCGGCCACCGCCGAGCGCGACTTGGCTGCCGCTGCGGATCCGACGACCACGGAGTCGGGCGATGACGCGCGCACCCTGGCGGCGATCGCCCTGGGGCGCTACCGCAGCGCCCAGTCCCTGGCCTCCGCCTACGGGATCTCGGTGACCACCGGGGCCGCGCGGGCGGAGTCGGCCAACCAGCGGCTCAACGGACTCAGCGGGGCGGGGGTGCAGACCTGGGGCGTCCAGGACTTCCACACCTCTCCACTGCCCGCCCTGCCGTTCGGCCAGGCGGACCAGGGCCTGGCCTCGTCGCCCGCGCTGTCCGCCGCGGTCGCCTCGTGGGACTGCGTCGCCCAGATGCTGCCGCGCAACCGTGTCTCGGGCCAGCCGCTGGCCGATGCCGACGAGCGCGCCGAGGAACTCATGGTGCGCGCCGACCAGGCGCTGTCGGCCGGCGTGGCCGACGCGCGGACTGTGCGCTGCTCCCTGCCCTCGTCCTCGCCCGCCGACCTGGCGGTGGACCTGGTGGCCGCGGACGTGTCCCTGCTGGCCTCCGACTCGGCCCCTGTGCGGGCCGTGGGGGTCAACACGGCGCTCACCGATATCACCCGCTGGGGCTCGGTGGCGGCCTTCGGGGCGGTCATCGGGGTCCAGTGACGGGCGCCGCGCGGGGCGGTCGGCGCCTTCACGGCAGGTACTCGTTCGTCCACGCCCCGTCGAGGTCGGCCACGCCGCTGCCCTCCTCGAGCCAGCCCCCGCGGTCCATCCACCGCGTGTAAGAGACGACCAGGTCCTCTTGGACCTCGCCCCAGCGTCCGGCGGGGGTGAACCATGAGTCGCGGATCGCGCGCAGGGAGGCGCGCAGGACGGCGGGGCTCACGTGGCACATCGGCCAGCCCATGGCCTCGACCGCAGCGTCCTCGTCGTCCATGGCGTCGCGGTACCCGCGGGCGGCGGCGCCCAGGAAGGCGCGGACGAATTCAGGATTCCGCTCCACGAGGTCCTGGCGCACCGACAAGAAGTACGAGTGGTGGGGCGCCACCCCCATCGCGTCGAACTCGAGGACCACGACCTCCTCGAGCGGCGTGTTCCCCTGGAAGGGCTCCCACGCGCGCACGTTCATGACCGCGTCGTAGGCGCCTTGCTCGACGGCGCGCATGTCGGGCTCCCAATTCCCCGGGTCGGCGATGCGCACGAGATCGGGGTCTCCCCCGTCGGCGGCGACGGCCTCGCGGACCTCGTGGATCAGGCGGGGCACCGGCGGGACCGCCACCGTCTTGCCCTCCAGGTCGGCGAAGCGCGCGATCCCCGTCGCAGGCGTTGTGATGACGGCGCCGAGCTGGCGCTGGTTGAGGGTGGCGACTGCGACGAAGGGTGTCCCCGTCGCGCGCGACTGGAGGACGTGCCCCAGGCGCAGGGAGGCGACATCGCACTCCCCGCGCGCAAGCGCCGCGGGGGCGCCTCCCCTGTCGTACCCGTCGGAGACGAGGTCTACGTCGAGGCCCGCCCGGGCGAAGACCCCGTTCCGCCTGGCCAGGAAGAGGCCCGCGTGGTTGGGCCACGGGTGGACGTACTCAAGCATTACTCGTGTCAGTGGCATGGTGTTCCTTCATGTTCAGCGCGCCCGTCGGTGGTGGTCAGAGCGTCTTCCACGCGGGCGCACAGGGCGTGGAACCGCTCGAGTCTTCGGGTGCCGTGGCCGCGGGGGCGGGGCAAGTCGATGGGGATGGTCTCCGTGATGCGCCCGGGACGGGCGCTCATGACGTGGACTTCGTCGGCCAGTTGGACGGCCTCGAGGATGTCGTGGGTGACTATGACCGCGGTCCGCGGGTCATCGTGGAGCACGCCGGCCAGCCAGTCGCACACGCGTGCCCTCGTGAGCGCATCGAGCGCGCCGAAGGGCTCGTCGAGCAGAATGGCCGACGCGGGTGTGAGCATCGTCCGGGCGAATGCCACGCGGGCGCGCATTCCCCCGGACAACTCCTCTGGTTTGTGCGATGCGAAACCGCCCAGGCCCAGGTCGGCCAGAACTCCGTCGGCGGCCGCGCGCGCCTCGTTCTTCGGCGCGCCCGCCAGGACCAGCGGCAGTGCCACGTTGTCGCGGACGCTGAGCCAGGGCGCCAACGAGTCGGACTGCGGCATGAGGGCGGCGGACCCGGGGCCCGGCGCCCCCGTTCGGTGGGTCCGGTGTGCGCCCGGCGCGTCGGCGTCGGCACGGTCGAGTCCGGCGATGACGCGGATGAGTGTGCTCTTCCCGCAGCCGGACGGGCCGACGACCGCGGCGATCCTGCCCGCGGGCACGACGAGGTCGGCCCCGCCCAGGGCGCGGACGCGGCCCTGGGAGGAATGGAAGGTTTTGACCAGGCCGGACACCGTGATCTCCCCCGGGCCGATGTCCCCGCCCGCGGCGCGGGGGCGCCGGGGTCCGGGCAGGGAGTGGTGGGAGGCGGCGGCCTCGGCCAGCGCGGCGCACGCGTAGAGGAGAAGCGTCATGACCACCAGGGTCGCGGCGGCGGCGAGGACCAGGTCCGTGCGGAACGAGGCCTGGGCGCTGAGCAGGAAGATGCCGAGCCCGCGTTTGGCTCCCATGAACTCTGCGGTCGCCGCCGTTGCGAAGGCGTAGGTGGCCGCGATGCGGATCCCGGAGAATAGGTCGGGGAGCGCCCACGGGAGGCGCGCGTGGACCAGGACCCATCCCCGCGGGGCGCCGGCGACGACGAGCGGGTCGGTGAGTGATCCGGGGGCGCGCCCCAGCCCCCGCAGGAGGGCGAGCGCCACGGGGAACGCGGTGAACACCGCGACGACAACGATCTTCGAGGCCATGCCGAATCCCATCCAGATCACCATGAGCGGCGCGACGGCCACCAGGGGCACGGTCTGGGAGACCACCAGGACCGGCGCGGCGACGCGCCCGGCGCGCGGCCACAGGAAACTGGTGAAGGCGATGATCATGCCGACTACGATCCCCACGACCATGCCGGCTGCGCCCTCGACGGCGGTGGTCGCCGCCGCCGCGCCCAGTGACGCCGAGTTCGCGGCGGCCGAGGCGACGATGGTGGTCGGTGCGGGCAGAACGCGGTCGGGCGGGCGGAGCCAGTGGTGGACGGCCTGCCAGGCCACGAGGACCGCTCCGAGGCCCGCCACCGCCTCAGCTGCGCGCACGAGGAGGGCGCGCGAGGGCGAGCGCGCGGCGCGCCCGGCCGCGGCGCGCGGGGAACGGCTATTCGAGGAGGTCATTGCTCACCATGTCGGCGGCTGAGAGCCCCTGGGCGACGGGAGCGCCCGAGGAGTCCTCGACCAGGCCCTCCGATTCCAGGTAGTCGATGTAGTGCTGCCACTCGTCGATGTCGGCGCACCCGACGCCGCCGTTCGCGTCCGTCCAGTACTGCTCGGACAGCAGTTTCTGGCTCCTGGTGGCCAATTCCCGGTCGATGGCGGCGTCCGGGTTGGCGGCGATGAGCGCCTCAACAGCGCTCTCGGGGTCGCTCACCGCGTCCGAGTAGCCCCGTTGGGTGGCCTGGACGAAGCGCCGCGCCAGGTCCGGGTGCTCCTGGAGGTAGGCGGGAGTGGTCGCCAGCCCGAGTTCGGCGGGGGTCGTCTCAGCCCCGTAGTCCGCGGGCATGAACCACTTGACGGGGGTGCCCGCCAGCTCCGCCTCGATGCCCTCCCAGGTCGTCAGCCCCTCGGCGAAGTCGGCGGTGCCGTTGTACACGGCCTGGTACGCACTGGTGCCGAGCATCACGGTCTCCACCGTCCCCTGACCGCCGTCGTTGCGGATCATCGCGCGCGCCTTGGCGATGCCCTCCGAGGCGCCCCACGTGGCGAAGAGCTTCCCGTCGAGGTCGGCGGGCCTCGTGATCGTGGAGTCGTCCGCGCGGACCGCGAGCCCCTGGGAGGACTTCTGCTGGAGGTTGAGCACCATAGTCATCGCGTCTCCCCGGGCCCGGGCACTGATCACGGAGTAGGCTCCCTCGAAAGCGAAGTCCGCGCCGCCCCCGAGCAGGACCGAACCGGATCCCGCCTCGGAGTAGGGCAGGACCTCGACGTCGATCCCCGCCTGCGCGTAGTAGCCGCGCGCCAGGGCGAGGTAGACGCCCGAGTGGTTGGTGTTCGGCGTCCAGTCCAGCACAACGCTCACCGTTTCCCGGGGCGCGCCGCTCTGCCCGCCGCTGCCGCCCCCCTCCCCGCAGGCGGCCAGGGCGAGCGCCGAGGCGGATAGGAGGGCGGCGAATGCTGTGAATGCGCGTCTCATGTGGTGTCCTCTCAGTGGTGGTGGGTGAGCGAGTCCGCGAGCCATGCCAAGTAGTCGCGGCCAACGGGCCGGGTGAACCACCGCGTGTGCTCGCCGAAGAAAATATCGAGGCACCAGGTGGCGCCCTCCACCGAGTGCGCCGCCCCGTACTGGTACTCGATCCAGTTGAGGCCCGCTTCCGCTTGGACGAGGGGCAGCATGGCGACCAGGCCCCGCCGCTCTGGGGCGCTGAGGGGCCGAACCTCCTCGTAGCCGTCGATGAGGGCCGTTGTGATGTCGCGGTGGACCGCGTCCTCGTCGCCGTCGACGATGTCCACCCACTCGAAGGCGTTGCGCTCGATCGCGAGCGCCAGGTCGTAGACGGCGGGGTTGTGGTCCGCCAGTCCGAAGTCGATGAATTGCGAAGGCTCGTTGCCCTTCCAGAAGACGTTGGACACATGGAGGTCCCCGTGGGTCCATGCCCTCGGCAGGAGTTCCGCTATGGGCGCGTATGCGGCCGCGAATTCCAGGTGGGGCGCCCACTGGTCCTCAATGCGCCTGGAGTGGTCTTCGAGGAACGCCCTGACGCCGGGCCGCTCGGCGAGCCACTGCGGCAGGGCCCGGCGTGGGTCGGCGGCGAACAGGCGCATGCTCGACTGGTAGGCGCACGGCGGGTTGCGCCTCGCCCGGTAGGTCGACGAGGCCAGGGCCAGTCGCGCCGTCATCGCGCCCAGGCCGTGGGCCTCATCGAGGGTGCGCGGCACCGTCCAGGTGGGGTCGTCGCGGTAGCGGTCCTCGCCGGTGGCGCCCTCGCACACCTCCCACGTGCCCGTTGGCGTCTCCCACACGGTGTCGGAGTCGGCGAAGGGCAGGAAGCCCGGGGTGGGGAAGCCGTTCGCGCGCACGTGGGCGACCATGCCGTGGACGGCCCGGAGGTGGTCCGCGGGCACTGTTCCCGGCCCGTAGCGTTTGATGAAGACCGTGGCAGAACGGGTGTCCACGAGCACACCGGCGGCGGTGGGCCGGTTCGACACCGCGAGCGCGGTCCCGGAGAGGGGGTGCGTGAGGCGGGCGAGCACCCGCGCGATCTCGTCGTCTGAGATGACGGGCCAGAACCTGGTCGTCACATCGAGGTGGGTGTTCTCTTCGCTCACCGCGGCTCTTTCGCGTGCGCGCACGAGCCCCCATGGAAGAAGTGCCTGCGTCCCTACGCCGGTATGACCCGGATCAGGTGTGTCGGTCGGAGGATCGCCTCCCTCTCAGCCCCTCGCTTCCGGGGCTCCCGTGCATCGGGTCACATATTACACGATCCTGGTTGAGCTGTGAAATTCGTCGCGGGCGCGGGGCGGGGCCGTCGCCCCAATGCGGACCGGCTATCGGGCTCCGGCGGATCCGCGGACGCTGAACCGCCCGCTCCGGCACTGAAGTGGTTCTTCCCGTGATGTGCCGTCGTCTCCCGCGCCTGGCCGGGCCCGGGTGGGGCGGAGGCCTGGAGGCAGGGCCCACTCCCCTGTCAAATGAGCGCGGTGATCGCGTCACCGGTCTGCTCGGTGGTGCGCGCCAGCGGCTCCCCCGCGCGGTTCGCCTCCGCCCGCGCGGCCATGTCGCGGGCGATCGCCGCCTCGACGCGCCCGGCCGGCCCGCCGTGCCCCAGGAAGTCCAGCATGAGCGCCACCGAGGCGATGGCCGCCGTCGGGTCCGCTTTCCCCTGACCGGCGATATCGGGCGCGGAGCCGTGGACGGGCTCGAACATCGAGGGGAACTCGCCGCTGGGGTTGAGGTTGCCCGAGGCGGACAGGCCTATGCCGCCGGTGACGGCTCCCGCCTCGTCGGTGAGGATGTCCCCGAAGAGGTTGTCGGTGACGATGACGTCGAAGCGCCCCGGGTCGGTCACCATGTGGATCGTCGCGGCGTCGATGTGGCAGTAGCCGGTTTCCACATCGGGGTACTCGCGGCCGACTGACTCCACAATGCGCCGCCACAGGTGGCCGGCGTTGACCAGGACGTTGTGCTTGTGGACCAGGGTGAGCCTCTTGCGGCGCTTCCGGGCCAGGGCGAAGGCGTAGCGGACCACCCTTTCAACACCGTACGCGGTGTTGACCGAGACCTCCGTGGCGATCTCGTGGGGCGTCCCCACGCGCAGGGCCCCGCCGTTGCCCGCGTAGAGGCCCTCCGTGCCCTCCCTCACGACGACGAAGTCGATGTCGCCGGGATCGGCCAGGGGCGTGGGGACCCCGTCGTAGTACTTCGAGGGGCGCAGGTTGACGTAGTGGTCCAACGCGAATCGGAGCCTGAGCAGCAGGCCGCGCTCCAGGACGCCCGAGGGCACGGAGGGGTCCCCGACCGCCCCTAGCAGGATGGCGTCGTGGGCCTTGATCCGGGCGAGGTCGGCCTCCGTGAGCGTCTCCCCGGTGCGGTGCCAGCGCCTGGCCCCCAGGTCGAAGTGGGTGGTGGCGATGTCAGTGCCCGTCCCCTCCAGCGCCCGCGCGAGCGCCTTGAGGGCCTCGGGCACGACCTCCTGGCCGATGCCGTCGCCGGGGATTACTGCGATGTTCAGCGTTGTCATGGTGTTATCTTCCCGCCCCCGCGCCACTGCGGACAGGCGGTGTCCGCGCATTGGGAAGCCGCGCGCTCCCCCGGCGCGCCTGGGAGGGACCGTGGGGAAAGGAACGGCTGGGTCCCCGGGGATCCGCGCCTACCCCGCGCCCGCACTCTTTTGGGACGCGCCCTATGCGATGGCGGCGTACTCGTCGATGAGCGCCCCCACGCAGCGGCGGATGTCGTACTGGGCGCCGACGCCCCTGTACCGGGAGGCGCTGGCCCGGCGGCGGGCGTCGTCTTCCAGCCAGTAGTCGATGGCGCGGGCGAGCCCGCCCGCGTCCCCGGCCCGGTAGAGGCAGCGGGGATCCTTGGCGAATTGCGCCGTCGCCGAGTGCGGCGAGCGGGCGATCACCGGGACGACCCCGTGGCGCAGGACCTCCAGGCACGACAGGCCCTCGACCTCGATGGTGGCGGAGTGGACGTAGAGGTCCGCCGCACGGGCCTGGGCCGCCAGACCGTCGGCGTCGAGGAAGGCGAACCGCGGGGGCCGGGTGAGCACCCCGCTCCTGACGAGGCGCGCTGCGTCCCGCCGTAGGCGGGCGCCCGTGGGCCCGCGTCCCGCGAAGACCAGGTCGATGCGGTGGGCGTTGGCGCTGTGCCGCATCGCCCGCAGGACGGTGCCTTGGTCCTTCTCCCTCGAGAACCTGCCGACGACGAGCACCCGGTACCGGGTTCCGCCAGCGCCGGGGCGCGCGGTCCCGTCCGGAGGGGAGTCCTCGGAGGGAGGCGCGCCCGCGCCTGCGGGAGGCCCCCCTTCTGCGGGCTCCGCGGTGCCCGTGCCGGTGGGCGGGGCGCCCGAGTCCGCGTCCGCTGCCGTCCGCGCCGCGGCCACGGCAGGGGCGGGCGCGGGAACGCCATTCGATATGGTGACCAGGCGCGCGCCGATGCCGAGCGGGGCGAGGCGCTCCCGGACGTTCTCCGACGGGCACTGCACGACGGCGCAGTGGCGGTAGACGCGCCGGACCCATGAGGCCAGGACCACCTCGTTGAGGGGGCGCAAGCCGGCGAGCCCGATGGTCGCGGTGATGTTCTCGGGGTGGATGTGGTAGGTCCCCAGGCAGGGGGTCCCGGCGGCCCGGGCGGCGGCCGCGGCCCGGGCCTGCAGTCCGAAGGGCTCCTCCAGGTGCACGACGTCCGCCCACTGGACGCCCGCGCGGACCGCCTTTCGCTCGGCGTGCGCGAAGGCGTAGCCCTGGGAGCGGATGATCCTGTGGACCAGGGGCACGCGGGCAGCCGGGAGCGGGTAGTCGGGGGCGGGCAGGCCCGCCCGGCGGCACTCGTCGGCGCTGCCGGAGCTGAGCACGCGCACGTCGTGCCCGGCGCCGCGCAGCAGGGCGATCGTTCGCCTCGCCGAGGCGGCCAGCCCGTTGCCCGCCGTGTAGAGGTTGTTGATGACGAAGAGGATCCTCAGGCGGCGCACCGGCGCTGGCGGCCCCTCACCCACTCTGGTGTCTCCCATCCCCCAAGTGTCGCACGATCCACGCCCCCAAGGGGAGTGCTCCGCACGCGGACGGAGGGCGCGTGCCACTGCCCGCCACGCGCGGGAACGCCTCCCGCTGCGCGGAACCGGCCCCCGCCTCGTCGCCGCATAGGACGAGGCGGGGG
>ERZ773070.1718-NODE-1718-length-13075-cov-3.373810_pt1 | contig 13075 bp, 8 predicted proteins | sample MGYA00580618_ERZ773070 | MGnify/ENA primary metagenome ERZ773070 (study PRJEB29015, sample SAMEA2738023) | human oral metagenome | biome: human oral; feature: human-associated habitat; material: dental | place: China | collected 2019 ...
TGCCATCACTCTACTTGAACATAAAGCATATCAAGCACGAATGTTAGCTACATCAATATTGGGCAAATTAGCTACCACAGATAAAAAAGCTCTCTATTTTCTGAAAGAGCAAGTTTCCATCGATAAAAACTGGCGAGTACAAGAAATGCTTGCAAAAGCCTTTGACGAAATTTGCAAGTACAAAGGATATGAATCATCCTTACCTCTCATTGAAGAATGGATAAACGACAACAATCCAAATGTTGTTCGTGCTGTAACAGAGGGATTGAGAATTTGGACAAATAGACCATTTTTCAAAGAAAATCCATTGATTGCTATCGCATTAATCAGCCAACACAAAGATGATGAAAGTGAGTATCTTAGGAAATCCGTAGGTAATGCGTTAAAGGATATAAGCAAAAAATATCCAGATTTGATACAGCAGGAAGTAATACAGTGGGATTTATCTAACCCACGAATATTATTCACATATAAACTTGCAACTAAAATATTGAAATAAAGACTGCTTGTATATTTTGCATCTTTACTTTATTCAGTACATCTTGTACAAAGAAAAAAACAGAGGTGCACTCTTGGTACACCTCTGTTTTATTATATTTACTTACCATTAATTACTTAAAGGTATGTTTACCTTCCTGCGCAGCAGGCTTAACGATAATCTCACGCTGCTTAGCATATGTCATCACTTTCATAGCTACAGCTATGATATCTTGTGGTGTAAGTGTCTTGAATACTGGTGCAGAAGCGGCATTATCATTTGGAGATAGCTCGTTGCCCGTCTCAGCATAGATGTTCAACAAAGCCATCCAAACTGATGGGTCACTGTTTGACTGTGATGCTGCACCTGACTGTTCCTCATCAACAGCCAAAGGTACCATTGCAGCCTTGAACTCATCTGCAGAGAAACGGCCAGCCTTTACATCATCAAGAATACTATAAACAAGGCTAACAGCTTTGTCTGCATTCTCTTTCGCAGTAGAAAGATGAATGTTAAGACTCTCGCCAGCTACTGGCTGTGAAGTATAGTTGCTCTGTACACCTACGGTATAAGTAAGGTGTTCTTTCTCACGCAACACATCAAAATAACGACGCTCCAAGAGTCCACGCATCACCTCCAGAGCAGCTTGCTCACGCTTAGAAAGTTTCTGCTTATTGGCAAATGAAATCTCAATCTCTGCCATACCACCTTCTGTTTCGGTCTCAAAAGTACGCTTGATAACAGGCGTAGATGACGAGAAGTCCATTGGCTGGATAGCTGTCTTCACAGGCTTACCTTCACCCTTGAGAGAACCTATATAGCGAAGCACCAATTCTTTAGCCTTTGCTTCTGGAATATCACCAATAAGACAATAGGTAAAACGTGATGCATCACCAAGGTGTGCCTGGAACTGTTCCTGCAACTTATCAAACTGAACTGACTTAAAGAAAGCCTCATCCTGACGTGGATTCATCGCACTAACAGGATAGAGTAACTGCTGGATGGAATCCTGTACGGCAGCCATACCTGTTGTTGCACGATTCTCATAGACGTAGAGGTTACGCTGGATGTACTTATCAAAGGCTGACTTTGAGAAGTTCTGACGTGAGAGAATCAAATACAGATAGCTGAAGAAATCGTCAGCCTTGTCAACAGGTGCATTACCACCGATACCATCACTGTAGTCTTCCAATGAGAGGGAGAGATTGATATTCTTACCCTGTAGCCACTGAGCCAACTGATTTCGGTTGTAATTATATACACCTGACTGCATCAAGAGCGAACGCATTGCTGTGTAGTTAGCAATATCCTGTGCTGGAACAATAGACTTACCACCTTCTGCAGAACCTGCAAAGAGGAACTTACCACTCAGTTCTGGAACATTACGATAAAGAACTTTTGCACCATTAGAGAGTGTCCACTCCTTTGCCTGCAAAGTCTTCAACTGCTTTTCAGAAACAATCTTTCCTCCTGTCAGAGGGAAGTCAATCAACTGACTGATAGGCTTCATACCATCAGCATGAGCCATATCGCTGAATGAACTCTTTTCCTTCAATGCAGCCATAAGATCATTCTCAGTGATATTCATCTCACTCTGCGACTTAGAATAAGTGACAAAAGCAAGGTTATTATCATTAAGCAATGACTTCATCCAAGCATTCATGTCCTCAACCTCTAACTCAACCAAAGTCTCAAGGTTACGGTTAATCTGTCCGCGGAAGTCTTGTACAGGAATATCATAGAGGAAGTTCTGACGGAAAAGCATCAAAGCATTGTCTGGTGTACCTAATCCCTTTGCTTCGAGGACATCCTTCATTCCATTGTACATCTTCTCCTTCTCAGCATTGAACTCAGCAGCAGTAAAGCCTTGGTCGCGCAAGTTATCACGTACAGCTAACATCTGCTGAAGCGCCTTCTGTTCATTACCCTGATAGGGAACCATGTCCCATGCCATCTGATAATAGTTTCTTACCAAAGGAGATAGACTCACCTCAGCGGCAATATAACTCTCCTTATCAGCATTCTTCAACATCACAAAACGCTTTGGAGCCAATGTGTTGAAGAACTTAGTGAAGATAAACTGACGTACTCGGTCCTCTTCAGGCGCATTACCCTTCACCTCATAACGTTGATAAAGACCAAAAGAAGCACTCTTGTTCTCTGGGTCAATGAAACGCATATAGAGCGGTGTGGTATTGTCAGGAATCTGTCTTGTCTGTGGATTTACAGCAGGTGCTTGCTTAGCTGGTAATGTCTTGAAGACCGTCTGAATATTCTTTTCCATCTGGTCGACATCAACATCACCGATAACAGCAATAAACTGCATATTAGGACGGTACCACTTATCATAGAACTGCTTTACCTGCTTCTGCTGAAAGGTCTCCAGAATCTTCTGTGAACCAATCACATTATGAGTAGCATAACCGGCATGATTATAAACAACAGGTGCAATGGCATCTGTCAGACGACGGTCTACTCCCGAACGATGACGCCATTCCTCAAGGATAATACCACGTTCCTTTTCAATGTCTTTAGGGGTCATCTTGACGCCATGGCACCAGTCACGGAGCACCCAAAGCATATTCTCATTAAGCTTCGCATCATTGGTTGGTACGTTATGAACCGCATAACGCGTATCATCAACACCTGTAAAAGCCTCAAAGTCATTGAGGTTGTTACTGCGAAGGAAGTTCATCACCCCATTAGGGAAGTGATCTGTCGTATTGAAAGCCAAATGCTCCAACACGTGCGCCAATCCCATTTCCTCATCATTCTCTAAGATAGCACCAACATTCTGGTAGAGATAATATTGTGCCTCACCAGTAGCAGAACCATCATTATAGATATAATAAGTAAGCCCATTTGCCAGTTTTCCCTTTCGCAATCCATTCATCTGCGCATTGGCAGGACTAAAGGGAAAAAACAAAAAGCCTATGAGCAGTGCCACTGGCACGCTCGATAGGCATTTAATGATATTCTTGAACATAGTCATTGTTTACTTTTCAAGGAGTTCGAGCGTAGAGAGCTTCTGCTTGATTGCACCCTGCAACATAGCCTGTGGCATCTCCATATTCTCTAAACGGAGTGTCTCAGCAAATGCCTGGTTATAGTATTCACGTGCCTTGGTATAGTTCTTCAACTCACGATAAGAGTCACCTATCATTACCATATAGTTGACACGGTCCATCACAGCATCTTCCTGTGACAAAGCTTTCTCAGCCCACTTGATAGCTACCTCATGATCCTTAGCCTTCAGACTCTTGCCTGCAGCCATGTAGAGGTTCTGTGCAGCCTTACCATAGTCGGCTGAACGGAGGTTGTTCTCCATCTTGCCAAAATAGGTTTCCATAGCTTTCACATAGCCATTTACATCTTTATTCTTATACAAGTTGAAAAGAGCATCAAAGTAGAGCTTAGCCTTCTCGTATGGAGTAATACCTGTCAAGCCAACAACCTCGTATGCCTTTGCATACTGGTTCTTAACTTTCTCCACATAGTCCTTGTACTTTACGTTGCCATCCTTTGCCATATCCTCAGCAAAAATGTCATTAGCCTCAACAATGTAGTAGGCAGGTGCCTTACCAAGTTTCTTCATCCAGTCATCAAGGTGGTCGTTCATAAGGTCAATCATATACTGCTTGTGCTCCTTATCTTCATCACCCTCCAATGTTAGAATGATACGATAATCATTCTCATTGATAAGTTTCAATGGTGCCTTAGCAGCTACATAGTTCTTATAAAGTTTCTGTAGACGAGTCACCCACTTATCTGCATCCATACCTTCCTGCGCCTGCAAGAATGATGGTGCCTTGAGAAGAAGTTGCTGCTGAACGTCAAGGTCGTTATTGTCAGCCTTGTACTTGTTGTAAAGTTCCTCAAAACTTACACTCTCTCCAGCAGCAATCTTAGCAGCCTCCATGAGTTCATCCTTATCCATCGCACCTGTATTCACAGACAAAGCTTTGCCATCTGGGGCAATAAAAGCTACTGTTGGATATGCTGCAACCTTATAGTTTTTGGCGATATCAACATTCTCACCCTTCTCTGCATCTAACTGCAGACTGATAAAGTGTTCATTGAAATACTTTCCAACTTCCTCTTGTGTGAAAACAGTCTTTGCCATCTTCTTACAAGGAACACACCATACTGCGTAGAAGTCAACAAACAGTATCTTATTCTCTTGCTTAGCTTTTACCAAAGCTTCACTGAAAGTTCCCTTAAAGAACTTAATACCATTTGCTGCTTCTGTACCCTGCTGTGCACGGAGCTGTACTGCCATCATCAAAAGAGATACAAGCAGTAAGATATATCTTCTTCTTTTCATATTTAATCTGTTTTTAATGGATTATTTTATTCAATCTATTTATTAAACTGTATCCTACTTACAGCATTGATTTTATTCATATCTATCTTTTTAATACATGAGAGGAATACGCTTAAAGTCAATGCTGAACGTAGTATATACATCTACAATATACCTTTATCGAAATTACTCGACAGGCAGTTCATCATCAGTTACTATCACCTTAAAGATGTCTTCCAAGACTACCTCATGGTCTTGATTATACACCTTAAGAGAGAGACGATATCTGCCGTTTGCCAACTGTTGCGTAGCTTCTTGTGTGACAACAATCAGACCACCAGTCACAGAAATCTTACCCTCCTTATAGAGTTTCATAAACAACTGTGCTTGTTCCTGATTAGCAGCCTTAACTCCTGACAATTCATAATTGATAGGGTTAGTACCAGCAACACCTTGGATACGTGTTGAAACGAATGGTAACTTATTGATACCACGCTCACTCGTTGCATCAACGTTATGGAAAGCGTTAAGAGAGTCGGGAGTAAACGATGCACCCGTTGTTCTCAGATAGCCAACATCCATTTTGCTACATGATACCATAAAACCTATTGTAAGGGCCATAAGGCACAGCAATGCGATTCCTTTCTTCATCTTTTTCATTTTTAAAAGTCGGTTAAGTTGAAGTCATAAACAAGTGAGTGAACCACTCCTGTGTTTGTTTCAATATTACATGAAGCAACATCTGAAGTCTTGGTTGTCGTTGGAGAAACCAAATGGATGCGCAAAGGTCCAGCACCCGGAACACTGTTGTAAGACTCACGGAAAGTGTAAATCCACAATTGATTGCCTGAAGCCATTTTAACTGTCTCACCACCCTTACCGATAGGTGTTGATGCATCAGAAGATTTAACACCTTCCTTAAAATCATCAAGCATCATTCGCTTGTTAGGTAAAACACAATTTAAGATAAACTTCTTGCAATCTGCAACAGGAATATCTGACACTCTCTCCATATGATTATCATAGAGATAACGACGGATACTATGATTGGTAGGACCAAAGAATGTGAAGTTCTTGCCATACTGACTTGTACCTTGGAAAAGAGAAACTAAACCAGCACGCTCAGTCATCACGCAAAGAGAATCCCAGTTATAGCTATCGCCTTTGAAGTATTCCCACATCGTCATATCGTGCTTACCATTAGCAAGACCTGTGTCATCAAAGTTATACTTGGTACAACTGGAGAGTACTCCCATTGTCAGACACACAGCTATTATATATATAATCTTTTTCATATATCAAACAATATATTTATTGTAACGTTCCTAACCTGTTATTAGTTATAAGCCTGCCAATATGGCTTCTGGCGCAACTGGGTATTAATAACGTGTCCATCTTTATCCTGCCATGCATCCTTTGGAAGTGGAAGGAAGAGCGCACCGCCCTGAATGTCTTGATTAGTCAGCAAAAGGAACTTACCCTGCAATTCTTCTTTCACGTAGCCATTGCGGATAACATCTGCATAACGTGCATCGTTCTCACCAATAAACTCCTTTTCTCTTTCGAGGAAGATAGCTTTCTTCAAGCCCTCTGCATCGTAGGTTGATGGATAAGAAAGTGCACCAGCACGTGAACGAATCACATTAAGGTCAGCAATAGCCTTAGCTTCGTTGCCTAACTTCTGATAGCACTCAGCTCTCAACAGATAGAAATCAGCAAGACGCCAGTAAACATAGTCAGCATCTACCGTACGATAAGTCTTACCACTTGCAGAATACTGATCGGCATCCATAATTGCTTTTCTGAACTTATACATAATGGCGTAATCGGTTCCATCTACCTCATGTGAGGTACCCCACTGATAGAAAAATGCTTGTAGACGCTGGTCAGTAGTATCAGGGAACAAGCTTTCTACTGTTGAAGTATAAAGCTGATAGGTACTACTTGATGGTAAATCAGCTAATGTTTGGTCTTCTCTTACAGGCCAGCTCACAAAGTTCTGTGCCACTTCATTAGGAGAAACAACATTCTCTGAGCGCGTCTTATCGAAGTACAAGCTGAAGATTGCCTCTGAATTAGGAGACTTCTCATTAGACAGATACGTGCAGAGTTCCTCTGGTGAAGAACAAAGCTGATAGTTACCTACCTGACCATCGATAAGCTGTGTTGAGTAATCGATAGACTTCTGATAATCTTCTTGCGCATTACCCTGCAACTTATAAAGTTCTGTCACACTACCCTTCCACGCATAAATCTGTGCAAGTAAGGCTGCAGCAGTACCCTTTGAAGCAGTCTGACGATTAGTGATAGAAACACCATTCAAGTCTGTCAACTTATCCCATGTAGGCAAAACATCCAATGCTTTCTTTGCATGTTCTATTGCAGCATTAAGCACATCACTCTGTGAAGAGAGAGAGTAAGGCTTTATCTCTGAAGAATTATCAGTGATGATTGCCTCACCATAACGTTGTGCTAAAAGGAAATAAGACAATCCAAGAGCGAATTCAGCTTGTCCAACATGATACTTCCGACGATCTTCAGCCAAGTCTTTTGTCTTATCTATATTATCAAGCAATAGATTTGATTCAAAGATAATGTCGTAAAGACCCTTCCATGAATACTCACTTGTAATTACTGTTCGTGGATTCCACTCGCGTAACTGCTTGCCATCAAGAATCTCGTCAGCCTTCATACCTGCTGTTGAAAGAACATAGTTATTGCCAACAACAGTGTTGATATAATATTGAATAGAAGTGGTTGTCGCATTCAACTCCTTCTCTGTATTGAACGAGTTGCTGTAAGTCAATCCGTTCTCAGGCTGCAAGTCAAGGCTGCAAGAGGACAGAAGACAACCACATATTGAGAGCATTATAATCTTCTTCATTTCTGTTAGAATTTTAAGTTGAGACCCAAAGTAACCTTTCTATTCAATGGATACTGTGTTCCATCGTCCTTACCAGAATAAGGATTAATAATTTCTGGGTCTACTCCTGAGTAATTGGTAAGCAAGAACAAATTCTCTCCACTGAGGTAAACATTAGCATCTTTGATGAATGAACCCTTCAACCAGTTCTTAGGTATCTGATAACCAATAACCAACTGCTTGAGTCGTAGGAAGCTAATATTCTCAATGTTAGAATCTACGTTACCATCAAACTGACCTACATAATCCTTATCAGCAAACTCAAGTGATGGATACTTCGCATCTCTGTTGCTTGTTGTCCAGAAGTCACCAGCATGGAAGTAGTTCATGATTACACCGAAGTCCTTTGTAAAGGTGAAGGCACTGTTCTTATACATATTCATAACCTTACGGCTAATGGTATAGCTGAAGAGTACATCAAAGCTCAATCCCTTCCACTCCAAGTGGCTATTCAAACCACCATAAACAGCAGGAAGTGTGCTACCAGCATAATAGAGGTCCTTATCATCAATCACACCATCATAGTTCTGATCCTTAATCTTTCTTCCGCCCACACGCAATGGATTATTGATTGATTGGAAGTAAAGTGGAATCTGCTTACCTGATGCATTAAGATACATTGGGATATCCTCTTCCTTCTGAACGATTCCCTCATCCTTGAAAGTATAGATACCATAGACTGGACGACCTAAGACTTTATCATTAAGGTCTTCGCCATTGTATGTCTTACGCAGCATGTTCTTATTATGAGAAAGGTTGAAGCCTACGCTCCAGTTCCAATTCTTCTTGCGGATAACATCATACTGAGCCTCGAACTCGATACCTTCGTTAGAGATAGCAGATGCATTATCCCACATATTTGTAGCAAGGAAGACATTACCTGGAAGGTAAGACTGCATCAACAGCTTGCTTGAATACTTATAGTAATAATCGAGCTTGAGTTTCAAACGATAATCCAACATCTGCAAGTCAAGACCGAGGTCATACTGGTCACTCTCCTCCCAAGTCAACTTCTTATTAGCCATAGATTGTGGGATAAGACCTAACGAACCGTTAAAGATGTTACTCTCCTCCATCACACCCAATGCCAAATAAGGCTCCTGGAACTTCTGTCCAGACTTACCCCAAGAAGCACGAAGTTTACCGAAGCTTAACCACCAGAACTTCTTCATGAAGTGCTCTTCACTGAATGCCCAACCAAGACCTACAGAAGGGAAGGTACCCCAACGTACATCCTTACCGAACACACTTGATCCATCCGCACGGATAGAAAGTTCTGCCATGTAACGCTTCTTATAGCTATAAGCTGCACGACCTAAGAAACTGAGCAATGACTGCTCCTGCTGGTTAGTAAGGAAACTCTGTGCTGCTCTTACTGTTCCACCATCATTGAAGAGTGAAGGCCATCCCTCACCAGCATACTTAATAGAGTTGGTAGGACCACCCTTTGCAGTACCGCTTAAGTTCTGCAACAAGTCATAGTTATATGTCATACCAGCCATCAACTCCAACTTATGCTCACTTGGTAATGCCAAGTTGTAAGTAAGAATATTCTCTGTCTGAATATTCGTCATTGCAATATTGGAAGCCTGAACCTCAGACTTCTTATCATACTTCAAATAATCAGGTGTGAACGTGTACACACGTGTGAAGTAATGGTCAAGCGAATAAGTAGAAGAGAACTTCAGACCCTTCAAGATGTTATAGTTCAAACCGACACTCAAACGAACATTATAGTTTGAGTTGGTCTTATCAATATCCTTCAATTGCCTCAACGCCACTTGCTCAGCAGTACTACCCTTACCAGGCAAGAGAGTTGATGTACGTTTCGGATCGAATGTCAATCCCTGCACACGACCTCCATCTGCTCCAGCTTTCTGCGTAGCATATGTAAGATTAATACGTGTGAAAGCACTCAACTTTGTTGACAGATTGAAATCAAGATTACTCAACAAACTAAAACGACGGAAGTTAGAACTAATCATAATACCAGTTTCATCATAGACACCAGCATTAACCATATATCGAATATTGTCAGTACCACCAGCCAACAACATATCAGCCTTGGTCACCTTACCAACACGGAAGGCATACTTCCACCAGTTTGTTCTGTTATTATAGAAGGTGTTAAGTGAATCTTGTGCAATACCAGGCAGTCGACGTTCTGGGTCTAACACCCTACCATTACGCCACAAATAGTCGTAAGCACCATCATTATCAGCATCCCAACCATAGGAATCCTTATAAGAACCTGGATAAATCAACTTATCTGTGATATAATCATAATGTGCACCTCTTTGGCTCTTAGCAAGACGGAGAGCAATATCGCGTTCACCCTTACCAAGGGTTTGCATTGGTGTACTTGGCAACCAAGAAAGAGACTGTGAGAAATTAAAGCTTACTTCAGAACGCCCTGACTTACCTTTCTTTGTTGTAATAAGGATAACACCATTACCAGCACGTGAACCATAGAGGGACGCTGATGCAGCATCCTTAAGTACCTGTACAGACTCAATACTTGAAGGATCGAGTCCTGACAATGGGTTGATACCACCCGTTGCATCACCTGCACTACTTGACACAGGAATACCATCAATCACATAGAGAGGGGATCCATCATTGATACCCTTCTGATTAAGAGAGCTAAAACCACGAATAGTAATACGAGAACCACCACCACCAGGTGAACCTGAGAGGTTAGTTACATCTACACCAGCCATACGACCCTGCAAGAGGTTCTCAATACTTGCCGTTGGTGCCTTCTGCAAATCCTCAACTTTTACAGAAGCCACAGCACCTACCTGCTCACGTGTATTACGCTTACCATAGGCAACAACAGTAACCTCACCCATTGCGATAGCTGAAGAAGTCAGGATAACGTTCATAGCTTTACCAGCATGATACTTTAGCGTCTTAGCATCGTAGCCCACGCTGGAGATAGTAATCGTCCCCTCCTCTTTCTCTACAGGCATTGAGAAGTTACCGTCAATATCAGCGGTAACACCTTGCGACGTACCCTTAATTTGCACAATAGCAAAAGGCACTCCCAATCCGTCTTTGTCTTTTACTGTGCCACGAATCGTGTATTGTCCTTGTGTTGCGTTCTTCATTTTGAACACATCAATCACCTTGCCATCGATATTATAGACGAAAGATGAGTGAGACAATAGATTTTCCACAGCACTCAGTTCGTCTACATCCTCAAACGATATCGTAAGAAGCAACGTGTCGTTCTTAACATCGTCAGAGTAATTAATCTTGTAGTCTCCCTTTGTAGAAATGAAATCCAAAATCTGAGCAACACTCTTATCCTTAAACGAAATCGAGAATTTCTTACCCGCTACTTGTGCAGAAGCAGGAGAACTCCACGAAAGCATCAAGATAAAAGTTGTCAGAAACACCAAAGAAGGTAACCTTCTTAAAGTTCTAAACATGCGTTGATGATACTTCATTGATTAGTCTTTATTGTTATTATTTTTGATATTAACTTATTAAAAGAATTAGATTCCTTCACAAATGCGCGCTCAATAAAATCTACATAAAAACGGTATTAATATTGATTACGATGCAAATGTACATAAAAATCTTGAATCACAAAGTCTATTGATTATAAAAAAAGTAAAAGAAATGCAGTTATAATAACACACACTATCCCCTCTCTGTACGAGAAGGGGATGGTTAGTATTTACGTTTCAAGTTTTAGATACTCCGCTACGTTCATCTTCCTCTACGTTTAAGGTTATATTGATGATAGAACCCACGAAACTGCCTCTATACCTTTTAACTTGCATCATTCAATTAGAAACTATACTGGAAGCCTATAGAAGCAAACTCCTTCAACTGCCAAAAGGCATAATGTTCATCACGACGTACACCATCATCAAAACGAGGATAGATAAACACACGACTTGATATATAGCGATTGAAGCGGAAAGTAAAGGTATTCTCCCATTCTAACTCCGTACGCTTATAGGTTGAATAGCCATACAGGCGTGTCTTCCAAGTAAGCGATTCCATCAACTGCCATTCTAAATCAACCGTAAACTCAGAACCAAAGTCATGCAGGAAATGATTACCATCCTTGATACCCAAACGACGAGTCAACTCCAACATACGAGTATACTTCATATTATAAGCTAATGGTGCCAAGTGGAAGTTACCCTTCAAACGATGGTTCATCCAGTCTACCGAGTAATCCATACCGATAGAAAGGTTTATGTTCAACGGAGCTGCAAAAGCTGAATAAATCTTTGGATCATTTGAACGGTAAGAATGGCTAAATTGCGTATTGCCAATAAACTGAACCGTATAATACCAACGCTTTGTTGCCTGCAAACCGAGTTTAGAGGTGAGACGAATCAGGTCCTCTGTACTCTTAAAACTGTGTAGGGAGTCGGAGCGGCTGCTCTGCATACCATATTTTAATTCCAAACGGTTCTCCCACTTCACTTTCTGCTTATTATTATAATTAGCTTGCATGACCAATGAAGCCAAAGCAGAATAGTTGCTTTCTCCACCTTTATACCAGTTTCCAGATACGTAATTCTGCAGGAACTGTAGAGCATAATCACCACTAAACGTCCAGAAATTAGGACGCTTTACCAAAACTTCTACAGGTACATTTGTTGGCTCAACAGGACGATCAGCCACTTTTTCTACCAATGTAGGATCATGATGTATTGGTGCTTTGATATCATCTAATTTCGTCTGCTGTTGCTGTACCATACGATCAGTACCCTCCACAAGGTCAGGACGTGTCAAGTAAAGGTGCATCAACTCTGAGAGAATTGGACTTTCCTTTCTATCACGTGTAAACAGTCCTTCTGCCACATTACCATAATAGGTCAGTGGTAAAAACAATCGCATATCATTCCGACGAAGCCTCTGCCCGCGTTGAACTTTCGGCATCTTACGTGTAAACACACTATCCTTCAGGGATTTTAGTGAATCAATATACGCTTGAATCTTATCCATTGACGGCCGTTCATCGCTACGAACAGAGATAAGATTATTCACTTGAGCAATAGCACCCAAGCTCACTATTAGAAATAATGTGATTAAAAAGTTCCGTTTCATCATATTTAATATAATGTGCAAACTTACGGTATTTTTTTTAATTTACAGACCTATTTACTGAAAATCTTAACCACTATAAGCAATTTACTCATATAATTAGTGACTCATCCGAAATATGGAGTGATAAACTAAACTATTACATATAAGGCACACAGAGTCACGGAGGGGACGGAGGTAACGCAATGTCACGGAGGTGCCGATGGCACAAAGAGCGACGGAGATGTAGCGTACAAATTCTTAATAACTATTTTGGGATAAACGCTTTGTATATAAATTGCTAATAGAATTGGCAAAC
>ERZ773070.1719-NODE-1719-length-13072-cov-11.186679_pt1 | contig 13072 bp, 9 predicted proteins | sample MGYA00580618_ERZ773070 | MGnify/ENA primary metagenome ERZ773070 (study PRJEB29015, sample SAMEA2738023) | human oral metagenome | biome: human oral; feature: human-associated habitat; material: dental | place: China | collected 2019 ...
CACCAGCACCAGCACCAGCACCAGCACCAGCACCAGCACCAGCACCAGCACCAGCGGAGCACGCTCCGCACGCACAGTCAAGTCCCTAGACTGCAATCGACCGACCAGCCCCTCCCGGCGCTGAAGCTCCCCACACCCGCCTCGTCGCTCCCTGGACCCCGAGAGGACCCTCGCGCTCCCGGCGCTGAAGCTCCCCACACCCGCCTCGTCGCTCCCGATTATCCACAGGACGGCGTCGCTCCCGATTATCCACAGGCCCCCACCGCTACCGCCCCGATCCACAGGACGACTCCCGTTTGTGGACTCCGCAGCTGCGGGACGGCCATTCTTCTGGAATGGAAAGCAACGATATCGACGTGTACCGAGTCCCCACCACCAGTGCTCCGCCGGGAGCCGACGGCCCCCGGGAAGTGCGGATCAAGTACGGCTTCCGGGCTTGGATTTCCAACGCCCACGCGGATCTGCCCCGGTGGGAGATCTGGGAGGCCATTGCCCTCGCCCGCATCGCCGCAGTCAACGGTTCCCTGGAATCGACGCCCACGTTCGTGGGGTCCAGTGCCCTCCTGCTCCACGGGATCACCGGATGGGTGAAGAACCCCGATGTCACGATCCACATCGACGCACGGCGCCGGACCACATGGCTGCCCGAAGTGCTATTCGGTGATGTCCGGATCCCTCCCGTCCGCGTCTCGTGCCGCCGCAGCCGTCCGTTGACTGGAGAACCAAGTCTCCACGGCTCCGGTTTCCTTGTGGAGTCGCCTCAGGACGCCCTGCTCCGGGTCGTCATGGGGGACGAGCAGTTGCCCGCCTTCGTACTCGCCTGCATGGCCATGCGCGCGTGGGCACCCTTCAACGCTGCGGACCAGGAGGACGCCCGGAAGAAGGAGGCGCTGATAAAGGCCCGTCTCGCGGAGATCCTGGACGCCCGCGCGCCCGGTCGGGGCACGCGTCGGGGCTCGCGCATCCTCCGCGCCGCTGACGCGGGCTGTGAGAATCCCGCTGAGGCGGCGCTCCTGTGGGTGGTGCTCACCGTCAGTCCCCTGCCCGTCGTCACCCAGCACGAGATCCGCCTTGGTGGCCGCACGTACTACGCGGATATCGCCGTAGTCGATTTGAAAATCATCTTCGAGTTCGACGGGTTGGCCAAACTCGGCTCCTCGAAGGCCGAGATCGAGGCGGAGAAACGGCGCTGGGTGCTCCGGGACGAGGCACTGCGCGACGACGGCTGGAAAGTCGTCCGAGTGTGCTGGGCGGACTTCGAGGACTTCCACACCCTCCGACAAAGGATACGCAGGGCGTTCTCCTCAACCCGGTCGCTGTCGCCACCCCCATGCGCGCCGCTCTGGGCGGTTCCGTCAGAGGACTGCGATGGCCCTGACCGCCGTATCCACTCGTCGGCGCCCGTTTCCGCCGACACGCGAAGGAAGGCGCCCCAGCATCGTGGCGGCGGCAGCCCGCAGTCGTCCTCAACAGGCGGGATTGATCGAGGCGCTCACGCCGCGGAGCGGAGAACCCCAGCGGTCGGCCTCACACAGCGAACACGCACTCTACTGGTGGATCCGGACCCACCGGATTGGACGGAGTGACGGCACACGGTTGGAGTGCCTCCTCCGAGATCCGGATCCGCTGTGCGATGGGCGCGGCTATGACACCTCAACGGAGCGCGGGGGAAACCTCAGCGGAGACAGATCAAGCGCACTGGGGTAGGCAACCACCCATTGGGGTAGGCAATTTGCCTACCCCAACGCACCGTTTCCTGCCCCAATGCGCTGAACGGACTGGCCGTTCCCTGCCCCAATGCACCGTTTCCTGCCCCAATGCACCGGACAGCGGCGCGTTCCCGCTTCGCCCACCTACCCCAACGCACCGTTTCCTACCCCAATGCACCGGACGGCCTGCGGATCGAGTGGGGGCGCAGGTTCGCGCGCGACTCCATGCCCCAATACGCCGGACGGCCTGGTCGTTCCCTACCCCGCGATCCGCCACCGACCATCAATGCCACGCGCACGGGCCCACTGCTCCACGGCTTCCCCCCTCACGCAGGACGGATCGACGAGGATCGCGGTAGAAAGGGCCTCGGCGAGCACTCCGGATCCGGCGAGGACGCTCACCTGGCGCGCTCCGCCGCTCGCGGGGCGCCCAGTGCGCGGGTCGATGATGTGGTGGGCGAGCAACCGGTCCACGAGGCGGCCGCCGGGACGCGGCGCGCCACCCGACGCCCCACGCTCCACCCCACCCGGCACTCCACGCCCTGTTCCACGCCGTGCGCCACGCGGTCCGCGCTCCGCCCCAAGTTCCGTTTCACGCGGTGTTTCACGCGCTCCGCCATTCGCCTGGCCATACGTTCCACGCATCCACTGGGCGTCTCGCCCAGCACCCGGTACGCCAGCCCCATCCTCCCCACGGGCAGCGCCGTCAGTCCCACGGGCACCGCCTCCCCATTCCTCCGAACGCCCCGGTCGTCCCCCTGGGCCGAGCCGCCCCACTGGACCCGTCCGCGCCGCCGGGCCGAGCCGCCCCAGGTTGTCGCCCGATGTGGACAGGGACGCGAGCCCTTCGCATGGGAGCTCGATGACGGAGGCGACCGCCGTCGGCGGGCCGTCGGGGTCACGCAGACCCACCCGCCAGGGTGTCCCATCCGGGCGTGTCGCGTAGGCGGCGATGGAGGATGTGCCGATGGAGACGAGGACGCCGCGCGCGCCCATGTCCACCGCCAAGTCGCGGCAATCATCCGCAGTCCGCCCCTTGGCGATGCCGCCGAGGTCGAGGGAGGGCAGCGCACCGGCCCCCGATGGCTCTTCCGAAGCTACGCGGCCGCCCTCATCCGCGCAGCGCCCAGCGCCCCCGGCGGACCCCTCCCCCAGCGTCCAACAGTCATCAGCCCTCCAGCCACCGCCCCCCGCGGGCGCGTCCTGCCCGCCCAGGGCCCAGCGCGAGGGCCCGACGCGCCGCAGCAAGCGCACATCAACCGCGCGCAGTGCCGACTCGATGTCCGCCGCGAGGGGCGCGGATGGCAGGGAGTCGCCCGCGAGGAACGCCTCGCGCATCCCCTTCACGTCCCACAGCCCCACAAGAGGGCCGATCAACGGGTTGAACGCTCCCCCCGTCGCGTCGGACAGCGCCAAGGCGTCGCGCAGCAACTGGTCGGTGGCCGCGCTCACGGACACCCCCGGGCAGTGAACCGCTCCAGAGGCGACAACCCCCGGGTCACCAACCGCGCCGGGGCAGCCGGGTGCCTCCCCGCCCGTTCCCCCCGCGGGGAGCGGCACTACGCGGGCGGCCGCGTTGAGGCGGGAGATCTCGGAAGCGGGCCGGAACACGCTCCACATGGCCTCGTGGCGGGCGACCAGGCGCACGCAGGCGTCGACGACGCCCATGCCGTCCCCGCCCCAGCCCACGATATCGACGCGGGTCCCCATCGCGGGGAAGGACGAGCGCCACAGGCGCGCCCCCGGCCCGGGCGCGCTCAGCCGTTCCCCCCGCCGAGGTCCTTGTCCAGGTCGCCGCCGTCCTTCGTGGACTCGCCCAGGCCGGGGATGTCCACCCCGTCGGCGGCCCCGGAGCCGTCCACGCCCTGCGCCTGCGCAATCGCGCGGATCGCCGCCTGCACGAACTGCTGGTGGGCGACGGTGGCGCCGGAGATGACGTCGACCTTGGCGGGGTCCCCGGTCTCGGTAAGTTTCGCGGAGTACTCCTCGAAGGAGGCGACGGCGGCCTGCGCCTTGTCGTAGTAGTCCTGGTTGAATACCCGCCCGGACGAGTCCTTCCCGTAATCACCGCCCTTGTCGGAGCCGTCGGACATGGCCGTCGTGTACGAGGTCGAGGTGATGGATCCGCCCTCGACGGTGATGGTGATCGTACCGACCGAGCCCTGGTCGTCCGCGTTGGACTGCGCCGACCACGTCCCGTCCTGCAGGGGCTTGGACATGTCGAGGCCTGTGGAGGGCTGGCAGGCGGCAAGGATCGTCACCCCGAGGGCACCGAGGACCGCGCGGGAGGCGGCGGAAGCCCACCGGCGAGAAGCCGGACCGGAGGCGGCGGAAGCCCACCGGGGGGAAGCCGGACCGGGGGCGGCGGAAGCCCACCGGGGGGAAGCCGGACCGGGGGCGTCAACGCGCGGGGAACCGGGAGCGGCCGCGGCCCGCCGCCGGTCTCCGTCGGCGCGGCTGCCGTCATTCATCCGAGGGCTCATCGGACCTTGTCCTTCCCGCTGCGCGCAGGCCCCTGGCCGGCGCCGCCGTCGGCCGACGGGGCGGGGACCGCCAGGCCGGAATCGCGGGGGGTGAAGCCGTGGTCGTGCCATGTCTCCTTCACGACCCTGCCGTGGTCGAGGCGGATCTCGCGCTGCCCCTGTTCGGCGACCAGGGCGTCGTGGGTGACGACCATGAGGGTGGTTCCGTCCTTGTGGAGTTGGGCGAAGAGGTCGAGGACGATCTCCTCGTTGGTCTCGTCGAGGTTACCGGTGGGCTCGTCGGCGAGGACGAGCTTGGGGTAGTTGATGAGGGCGCGGGCCACGCACACGCGCTGCTGCTCGCCGCCGGAGAGCTGGCGCGGCAGGTGGGTGGCGCGGTCGGCGAGGCCGACTCGGTCGAGGGCCTCCATGGCCTCCTTCTCGTCGGGCATCGAGTGGTAGTACTGGGCGACCATGACGTTCTCCAGGGCGGTGAGGTGCCCGATGAGGTGGAACTGCTGGAAGACGAGGCCGATCGTGCGGCACCGGATCTCGGTGAGCTCGTCGCCGGTCAGGTCGGAGATGTCGTGCCCGTCCAGGGCGACGGTCCCCTTCGTGGCGGTGTCCATGGCGCCGACGATGTTCATCAGTGTGGTCTTGCCCGAGCCCGACGGCCCGACGATGGACACCCACTGGCCGCGCGGGATCTCGAGCGACACGTTGTCCAGGGCGTGCAGGTCGCCGTAGATCTTGGACACGCCGGACAGGCGGAGCAGGGGGTCGCCTGCGGCCCCTCCGCCGGCCCGGCCCTGTGCGGGGCCGTCCTGCGCTGTTCCTGCGGAGTCCGGCGGCGTGCGGGGGTCCGGGGCTTGTGGGGTGGTGGGTGTGCTGCTCATTGCGTACCTCATTCTCCGCGCAGGACCAGCGCGGGATCGACTGCCAAGGCGCGGCGCACGGGCGGCAGGCACGCCACTACGGCGACCGCGACGGAGGAAACGACTGTGGCGATCAGGATCAGGGGGTGGACGGCGACGGCGCGGTGGAACACGTTCCAGCTGATCGCGGCGGCCAGCGCGTACCCGGCGGCCGCGCCGGCGAGGCCGCCGATGGCGCCCAGGGCCACGCCCTCGCCCATGAACTCGCCCATGATCGACCGCGACGTGGCGCCCAGTGCCTTGCGCAGGCCGATCTCGTTGCGCCGCTCGGTGACCACGGCGATCATCGTCGTGGACACTCCGATGGTGGTGAGCGCCAGGACGATCACGGTGATGATGCCCAGCAGGGAGCGCAGCATGTCGATGACGCCGGAGTCGGACTGGACGAGGCGCTTGACGGTCTGGGCGCGCACGGAGGGCACCGAGGCGTTGATCGAGTCCACCAGCGCCGTCAGCTGGTCGCCCTCGAGGGCGACGGAGTACTGGGCGATGGAGGGCTCCCAGGCGCCCGTCAGCTCCACCATGTCGCCGGCGGACATGTAGATGTAGCCGTCCTCGTTGCCGCCCGTCTTGAGGATGCCGGACACGGTCACGGTGATGGAGCGCGCCTGCCCGTCGGCGCCCGACTGCGCGGTCTGCGCGCCCTGAGCGGCCTGGGCGCCCTGCGACGCCTGAGCGCCCTGGGCGGTCTGCGCGGACAGCGGGCTGGAGGCCGATTGCGCCCCGTCCTGGGAACCCAGGCCGGGGGCGGTCGGCGCCCCGCTGCTGTTCGCCTTCCCGCCGCCGCTGGCCGCCGCCCCGCTGCTGTTCGCCTTCCCGCTGGCCGCCGCGGCGTTCGACGAGGCCGTCCCGTCGAGCTGGTTGATCGTGATCCGGTCGCCGGTCTTGGCGTCGATGGTGGTGGCGACCTCCTCGCCGAGCAGCACCTGCGCGCTGCCCGAGGGCCATTCGCCGTCGACGAACCAGAAGGGGCTCATCTGGCGCACGGCCGCCAGGTCCGTTCCGCCCACGACGTAGGGCTGGTCGTTGACTGTGACCGTCTCGTAGTCGAAGGACGCCGATCCCACGAGTTGGGCGGCGGGGAGCTCCTGGTCCACAGCGGCCAGGGCCTCGTCGTCCATCGCCTGGCCGTCGGCCCCGGTCACCACCAGGTTCGCCCCGTAGGAGCGGATCTCGCGGGCCATCTGCGCGGGCACGTCGACGGTGATGGTCGCCAGGCCCGACAGGGTCGTGGCGCCGATCGCGACCGCCAGGACGGCGATCAGCACCCGGGAGCGGCGGCGCAGGACGGACGAGGCGACCATCCGCCAGAACATCGCGCGTTTGGACACCGCGCTCACCTCCCGTGCAGCACTTCGGCGGCGTTGAGCCGCAGCAGGTAGCGGATCGCGGGGATCGACGCGCCCAGGACCACCAGGACCACCAGGACCGCCACCAGGGCGACGACGACGGGCGCGAAGGCGATCGCGGATCCGAAGACGGTGTAGCCGATGATCTGCGCCAGCGCGAGCCCCGCTCCGTAGCCGAGGACGCCGCCGGCCAGGCCGACGACGATGGTCTCTGTGAGGAACAGCCCGATGATCGACTTGCCCTTCGCCCCGACGGCCTTCATGAGCCCGATCTCGCTGGAGCGCTCCATGACGCCGGCGGTCACCAGGTTCGCGATCGCCAGCGCCGAGGCGACGAGGGCCAGGGCGGTCACCAGCACCATGAGGAGCTGGGTCTTCTCCAGGATCGAGCCCTCGGATTGGGCGACCTGGCGGACGGGGCGCGCCACGGAGTCGGTCATGACCTCCTCGATCTGGTAGGCGATGGAGGACACGTAGGCGGTGCAGTACCAGGTCTCCTTCTCGGACACGGACAACGACTTGGGGTTCTTCGCGGCCTTGCGCGCCAGGTCGTTGTCGGGGGTGGTCAGGGCCGACACTTCGACGCTGCCCACCGCCCCCTGGCGCCCCAGGAGCTCCTGGACGAGGCCCAGCTGGGCGTAGACGGCGTGGTCGGAGTCGTCCCCGGCGGTGAACACGCCCCGCACGACGACGTCGCGGGCCGCGGAGGGACCGGTCAGGGAGATCGTGTCGCCGACGCGCACGCCGTGGGCCGAGGCGTAGGCGGAGCCGACCACCGCGCCCGCCTCGTCGGAGTCGTCGGGCCACGAGCCCTCGATGCTCCACCAGCCCCGCAGCTTGTCGAGGCCGGTCTGCACGCTCTCCTCGGTGGGCAGGTCGAGGCGGTGGGAGAACCAGGTCCCCGTGACGGTGACGGCGCCCCCGTCGGCTCCGGTGGCGGTGGTGGGCAGCAGCGGGGCGAAGTCCAAGATGTTGTAGGTCCAGAAGATCGTCTTGATCTTCACCAGCTCGTCCTCGCGCAGGTACGCCTGCTGCTGCGCGGGGCCCTGCGTGGAGTAGAGGTCCTGCAGGACTGCGGCGCCCTGGGGGCGCACGACGATGTTCGCGCCATAGCTCTTGAGCTCCTGGTTGACTTTGTCGCCCACGTTGAACATGACGGAGAGCATGGAGGTGGCCACGCAGGCGCCCAGCGCCACCGTCAGGGCGATCATGGCGTGCCGGTTGCCGCGCCTGGTGAGGGCGCCCTTGAGCATTCGGAAGAACATGGGCCCTACTTCGCGAAGACCGGCGCCGCCGCCTCGAGGGCGGACACGGGGACGGTGAGCGTGCCGTTGCCCACCTCGTACTCGATGGGGATCGGGTTGCACCCGCCCTTGAAGCCGATGGTCGCGATGTTCATCGCCACCTCGCACAGCTTGCAGATGACTTTCCCGTCCTTCTCGTAGTAGCCGGTGGGGCCGCAGATCTCGCAGGCGTCCAGGCCGACGCCGAAGGACGAGCCGGACTTCTGGATGACGATGAAGCGGACTTTCACGCCTGTGGAAGTCGTGTACTCGTAGCGGTGCAGGTGCCCGTCGGAGACGGCGCTCAGTTCGATGGTGGCGTGGTCGTCGACGACGGAGTAGGACTCGGGCGCGGAGAGCTCGACCTCCTGGGAGCCGATGGCGACGCCGACGGTGATGAGCAGCGCCCCGCACAGATAGCCGATCGCGGCGCTGCCGGCCATCGCCTTGTACAGGCGGGCGCGGGCGCGCGCCAGGCGCCCTTCGGCCGGGTTGGCGCCCTCGCGGGGGATGGAGCGCGAGGCCCACCACGTGATGACCGTGACCGCGCCGAGGGCGGCGGCGGCGGCCAGGGTGAAGACGGCCTCGTGGTTGATGAGCCATGAGACCGCTGAGAACACGTCGGCGGGCAAGGAGATGAGCCGCTTGGCCTTGAGGACGCGCACGATCATGAGGATGTGCGCCAGCCCCAGCGACGTGATGACCAGGACGGCCGGCCACACGCGGGCGGACAGGGAGCACAGGCGGTGGGACAGCCATCCGAGGACGGCGCACAGCACCCACGCGAGCGCGTAGCCGGTGATCGCCATGACCGCGGTCGTCGAGTAGAGCTCCACCCCGCCCGACAGCATCATGACGCCCTGTGTCATGGCAGTGGGGAGCGCCCTGAAGAGCGCGAACGCGATGTAGAGGGCCGCCACTGCCCTCAGCGCGCCGTCCCCGCCGCTCGCGCGCACGAGGCGCGCCCTGCGCAGGAACAGGGCGATGAGCGCAGCGGCCGCGACGACCGCCACGGGGAGCGTGACGAGGCCGATGCTCTGGCGGTTGAGGGATTTGGGCGCGATGGTGGCGACGACGGTGAGGGCCAGTGAGGCGGCGGCGCCGACTCCGATGCCCCCCCAGACCGCCAGGGCGCGGGCGCGCCGTCCGCTGCGGCCGCGCCCGGCCGCGGGGACGAGGCGGATCGTGGCCCCGACGGCCAGCATTGTGAGCAGGAGGCTCAGGGTCGCCTCACTGAGCTGCTGAAGCATCAACGGTCCTTTCCTGGCTGAGGGGGGCCTGCGCCCCCCTCGTCAGCAGTGTAGTGCCCCGTGCGGGCGCGGGCCGGGGATGGTCTCCCCGGCCCGCCTGGTCCTCACCAGTCGACGGAGGTGGGATCCCACTGCCAGTCCTTGAACTCGGCCTTGAGGGGCTCTTGCCAGAACCGGCCCTTCACACCGGTCTTCTCGTCGGTGTGGAGCAGCCAGCCGTTGGTCTCCGGGGACTTGATCGTGAAGGTCACGTCGTAGGTGCCGGCCTCGAGCTTGGGCAGGTTGATGCCGTAGTGGGGGCCGTCCGAGGCGTTCATGGGCATGAAGGTGCCCTCCTGGACGACGGTTCCGGACTTGTCCGCGATCTGGTAGTCGACGGTGAGGGCGGGGATGAAGTCGCCCGCGCCGTAACCGAGGTCGTTGTCGGCGGCGGCCGAGATGTCGGCCTCCATGTGCATCGAGGAGTCCTTCGCCGGCGTGCTCACGGCGGGCTCCATGTCGACGGGCTGGAAGTAGACGCCGCCCACTTTGAGGGGGCCGACGAACACGTCGTCGCCCAGGGGCAGTTCCTCGAAGCCTGCGTCCTCGCCCGGCTTGGCTCCGTCGTCCGCGGCGGACTGGGAGGCGGGGGGGTTCGCGCCGTTGTTCGAGTTGTTCGAGTTGTTGGAGTTGGAGGAGCAGGCGGCGAGCGTGCCCGCCAGGGCGATCGCGGCGGCCGCGGCCCCGATTCGGGCGAGGGAGCGCTTCATGGGAGGGTTCTCCTGATCGGTGTTGTGGATGTCAGTCGGCCTTCGCGTCCGGGGCGCCCTCCGCCCCGCCGCTGGCGCGGGCGAGGGAGCGCTTCCCGAAGACGTACAGGCCGACGATAATGATGAGAACCAGCGCCTGGGCGACCAGGTTCTCCACTCGGGGGTAGATCCCCAAGAGGTCTACGGTCGGGAAGCCGTTGACGTAGGTCAGGGAGAGCACGTCGGCTTCCTGGAGCTCCTTGACGCCCGACCCCGTGAAGGTGAAGGCCATGAGGGCGAGCAGCAGGGAGGTGATGGTGAAGAAGGGGCGCAGGGGGATGCGCAGGGCGGCGAACTGGATGAGCAGGTAGACGACGACCAGGACCACGAGGCCGACCCCGAGGCCCGCCCACACGTAGCCCGTGCGGTCGCCCGCGCTGGAGACGATGGGCACGTAGAAGAGGATCGTCTCGGCGCCCTCGCGCAGGACGGCCAGGAAGGAGATGAAAGCGAGGCCCAGCAGCGATCCCCTGGTGAGCGAGGCGTCGGTCTGGTCGCGGATGTACTTCTCCCACGCCTTGTCCGAGGACTTGTGGATCATCCAGTTCGACACCCAGATCAGCATGGCGACGGCGAAGAGCGCGGCGACCCCCTCCAGGAGCTCCTGGTTGGCCCCCGCCAGGGAGGTGAAGTAGTTGAAGAGGAAGGCGAGCAGGGCGGAGAGCCCGAGGGCGATGGCGACCCCGGACCACACGACTCGCGCCTTGTCCTTGTGCCCGGATTTGCCCAGGTAGGCCAGGACCGCGGCGACGACCAGGATGGCCTCCATGCCCTCGCGGAGGATGACGAGCAGGGCGGGCACGAAGGCGCTGAGCCACGGCGTGGTCTGCGAGGCGGCGTCGGAGGCGGCCTGCCCGGTGTACCCGTCCAGGGTGTTGGCGTCCTCGCGGATCGCGTTGGTGAGGGTGGCGGCGTGGGAGTCGACGCCGGCGCCGTCGCCCTCGGCCATCGCCTTCTTGAGCAGGGAGAACTCCATCTCGACGGCGCTGACCCGGGAGCCGGAGATGCGGGCCATGACCTGCTTCTCCATGCCCGTCGTCTCGTAGTTCTTGTAGTAGGCGTCGTTGACGCCCTCCTTGCCCTTGGCGGCGTCGCCGGCCTTGTAGTCGGCCACCGCCTGGTCGATGAGGGAGGCGATGGTGGCGGAGACCTCCTGCCACGTCTGCGGGTTGGCGGCGCGCGCGGGGGCGGCCCAGAGCACTGCGGCGAGCACGGCCATCACGATGACGGCGAGCCCTTTCGTGCTCTGCCGCATCGCGGCCCTGGTGGTCGTGGTGACGAGCGCGCCCACGGTTCTGCCTCCTGGTCGGCGGGCCGGTCGGCCCTGTTGGGATTTCCGCGTCCAAGCGTAGCCACGTTGCCATGAGGGCGTAAATATTAAAGTAAGCACGACCTGAATTGTTACCAATGCCGACGGACGCCTAGCGCCGACTCCGCACCCGTTTAACGGACCTTAGTCCCACAGTTGCGGATCAGACCCACGACCACCCGTCCGCCCGGCGCCGCAGCCCCGCCACGCGCCCGAGCGCCCGAGCGTCCGAGCGTCCGAGCATCCGAGCATCCACGCGTCCGAGCGTCCGAGCCGCCATAGGCCCATGTGGTCCATTCGACGAAGAACGGGGCCGTGGCCGGCGCCTCCGGCCACGGCCCCGTTGCGTCGCCTCACGCGGACGCCGGGCTCACTCCTCGACGCGGTCCGCGACCGCCGCGCGCCCCGCCTCCAGGCGGGCGACCGGGACGCGGAACGGCGAGCAGGACACGTAGTCCAGGCCCACCCGGTGGAAGAAGTGGATGGACGAGGGGTCGCCGCCGTGCTCGCCGCACACGCCCAGTTTGATGCCGGGCTTGGTGGAGCGGGCGCGGCGCACGCCCTCGGCCACCAGGGTGCCCACGCCGTGGACGTCGATGGACTCGAAGGGGGAGACGCCGAAGATCCCCGCTTCGATGTAGCGCGGGAAGAACACGCTCTCCACGTCGTCGCGCGAGAACCCCCACACGGTCTGGGTGAGGTCGTTGGTGCCGAAGGAGAAGAAGTCGGCCTCCTCGGCCAGGTCCTCGGCGGTCATGGCGGCGCGCGGCAGCTCGATCATTGCGCCGATGGTGATGCCGGACAGGTCGGCGCCGCGCTGGGCGGCGACCTGGGCGATGATCGCCTCGCCCTCCTCACGCACCAGCTGGAGCTCGCGCACGGAGCCGACCAGCGGCACCATGATCTCCGGCTCGGGGCGCAGGCCGCGTGCGACCAGTTCGGCCGCGGCCTCGCACAGGGCGCGCATCTGCAGGGCGAACAGGCCGGGCAGGTAGATGCCCAGGCGGACGCCGCGCAGGCCCAGCATGGGGTTCTGCTCGTGCATGCGGCGCACCTCGGCCAGCATCGCCTCGTCGGCGGGATCGAGGGTCCCGGTGGCCTTGCCGACCGCGACCCTGGTCTCCAGGTCGACCAGCGCGGGCATGAACTCGTGCAGCGGCGGGTCGATGAGGCGCACGGTCATGGCCTTGCCGTCCATGACCTCCAGCATCTCCAGGAAGTCCTGCTTCTGGAGCCTCTCCAGCTCGTCGAAGGCCGCCTGGCGCTCGGCGGAGCCGGGGGCGGAGAGGATGGCGCGCTCGACCAGGGGGCGGCGCTCGCCCAGGAACATGTGCTCGGTGCGGCACAGACCGATGCCCTCGGCGCCGAACTCGATGGCGCGCTTGGAGTCGAGGGGGGTGTCGGCGTTGGCGCGCACGCGCAGGCGGCGGACCTCGTCGGCGTGGGAGAGGATGAAGTCCACGGCCCCGACGAGCTCGCGGGTGCCCTCGTCGTCCCCGGCGGCCGCCAGCCCCGCCTCGAGGCCCTGGGCGAGGTAGGTGGTGACGGGCGAGTCGGTGACGGGCACCTCGCCGCGGAAGATCTCGCCGGTCTGCCCGTCGATGGCGATGACGTCCTCGCCCGTCAGGACCAGGTCGCCGATCGTCACGGTGCCGGCCTCGGAGTCGATCTCGAGGGCCTCCGCGCCGCACACGCAGGTCTTGCCCATGCCCCTGGCCACGACGGCGGCGTGCGAGGTCTTGCCGCCGCGCGCGGTGAGCACGCCCTCGGCGGCGACCATGCCGGGCAGGTCGTCGGGGTTGGTCTCGCGGCGCACGAGGACGCACTTGACGCCCGCTTCGGCGGCGGCCTCGGCCTGCACGTTGTCGAAGACGATGCGTCCGACTGCGGCGCCCGGCGACGCGGCCATGCCGGTGGCGACCAGTTCCTTGCCGGCCTTGGCGTCGAACTGCGGGAACATCAGCTGGGTGAGCTGGTCGCCGGTGAC